>Ga0137368_10000743_pt1 | contig 32844 bp, 30 predicted proteins | sample SagtaG_13_FD_104917 | JGI IMG/M metagenome (GOLD analysis project Ga0137368, IMG submission 104917) | Vadose zone soil microbial communities from Sagehorn Ranch, Mendocino, California, USA - Sage1_L_100_16 metaG | ecosystem: Environmental > Terrestrial > Soil > Vadose zone | place: USA...
CAACTTCGGCGGCGTCTTCAACTGCACGAAGGCGGCGATGCCGCACTTCATGGGGCAGCGCGAGGGCGTCATCCTCAACATCTCGTCGGTGATGGGCGAGCGCGGCTGGCTCGGGGAGTCGAATTACTCGGCGTCCAAGGGCGCCGTCAACGCATTCACGCGCTGCTGCGCGATGGAGCTCGCTCGCTTCGGCGTCCGCGTCAACGCCGTCCTGCCCGGGTTCGTCCCGACCGAGCTGGTGGAAGGCCTTGTCTCCAAGGACGGCGGCAAAGGCATCCTGAAGCAGCTACCTATGAAATCGTTTGGTGACGTGTCCGACGTCGCGAATCTGGTCGTCTTCCTTGCGAGCGACGACTCGAAGTACATGACCGGCTCGTTCGTGACTGTCGACGGCGGGGCCGCCGCGATGCTCGGGACGGGCGCACCCCTGTAGGAACCGAGAAGAGGAGGGCATGAGTGGCAACACAGACTGAGATCTACGACGCCACCAAGGAGGCGGTCGTCGGAGCGCTCGGCGTCGGCGAGGACGAGGTGACCCCCGAGGCGACGCTGATGGACGACCTCGGCGCGGAGTCGATCGACCTGCTCGACATCCTGTTCCGGATCGAGCGGAGCACCGGCGTCAAGGTCCAGGCCTCGGACATCGGCGATTACATCCAGGGCGGGATCCCCGAGGAGGAGTTCGGCGACGAGGAGGGTGTCCTCACCGACAAGGGGTTCGACCAGCTGAAGACGGCGATGCCTCAAATCGACGACTCGCAGCGCGGTCAGATCCGGGCCGAGGAGGTCATCAACCACTTCACGGTCCAGAACCTGGCCGATCTCGTGCAGCAGCGTTCAGGTGCCGCAGCCGGCTAGCCCGGTCGTTCGCACCGGAGTCGACATCGTCGCGGTCGCGCGCGTCGCGCGTCTGGCAAGCGAAGACGCGCGCGTCCTCGACGAGGTGTTCACGCCGGGCGAGCTCGAGTACTGCCGCCGGCGTCCGCGGTCCTACGACCACATGGCCGTACGTTTCGCAGCCAAGGAGGCGGTGCTGAAGGCATTCGGGACCGGCATCGGCAGGCGCATGCGCTGGACGGACGTCGAGATCGTGAAGGAGCGCAGCGGGCGGCCGAGCGTGCGGCTCCACGGCGAGGTGGCGTTGTGGGCGGCGCGCAGCGGGCTCGCCGGGGTCGACGTCTCGCTGTCTCACTCCGAGGGCTTCGCCGTCGCGCAGGCCGTGTCGGTCTGGGAGCAACCGGCCGAGGATGGCGATGCGCTTCCATCTGATTGACCGCGTCGACTCCTGGGAGCCGAACAGCTCCGTCAAGGGGCGCAAGGTCACGTCGCTCAGCGAGGACTACTGGGAGGAGTCCGGGGACGGCCTCGTCATGCCGCCGCCGCTCATCCTCGAGGCGCTCTGCCAGGCCGGTACGTGGCTCGTGATGATCAGCACCGACCGCCGGAAGCGCGCCGCCCTGCTGTCGATCGGGACTGTCGAGTTCGTCGACGACGTTCACCCAGGTGACGTGGTCGAGCTCGAAGGGACAGTCGACTCGATGGGCGACGAAGTGGCCGTCGTCTCCGGCCGGGCGACGGTCGACGGGCGTACGGTGCTGGAGGCGAGCGAGATCATGTGCGCACTGATCGACGCGGACACGCTCGAGAACCTCGAGGAGACCGAGCGAATGCAGAACATGCTCACGCGAGCGGAGGGCTGATGCGACGGGTTGCGATCACAGGTTTGGGGGCGGTCACGCCGGTTGGGAACGACGCCGAGACGACGTGGCAGTCGCTCGTGGCGGGACGGAGCGGCATCCGCAAGATCGACACGTTCGACGCGGAGACGTTCCCGGTGACGATCGCCGGCCTCGTGGAGGGCTTCGATCTCGCCGAGCGGCTTCCCGACGCGCGGGCGCGACGCCACCTGTCGCGTGCCGCCGGTTTCGCTGTGGCCGCGTCGCTCGAGGCACTCGACGACGCAGGCATCGACGACGATACGTACTCCCCGGGCGAGAAGGGGATCGCCGTCGGGGGCAGCGTGGGGCGGCCCGACCTGTACGAGCTGATCGAGATGTCGTGGCAGATCAAGTCGAGCGAGGGGCGCGACCTCTACCGGCAGGCTCCCTCGACCGTCCTCCTGCGCGACCAGAACGTCGCTCCTGCCTCCGTCGCCCGGCTGGCCGATTTCGAGGGGCCGATGATCACGGTCAGCACGGCCTGCACCGCCTCGGCGCACGCGCTCGGTGAGGCGTTCCGGGCGGTCCAGGACGGCGACGCCAAGGTGATGCTGACGGGCGGGTACGACGCCCTGACGACGTGGTTCGACGTGATCGGCTTCGGTCTGCTCGGGGCGCTCACGAAGGAGCATGCGGACGAGCCGGAGAGGGCATCGCGCCCCTTCGACAAGGACCGGGCCGGGTTCGTCCTCGGCGAGGGCGCGGTCCTGGCGGTGCTGGAGGAGTGGGAATCGGCCCAGGAGCGAGGTGCGCGCATCTACGCCGAGCTCGTCGGTTACGGCTCGAGCATGAACGCCTATCGGATGACCGATCCACCGCCGGACGGCGGCGGCGTCACGCTGGCAATGGACTTCGCGATCCAGGATTCCGGGCTCGCGCCCGACGCGATCGACTACGTCTCGGCGCACGGCACGAGCACGCACGGCAACGACAAGACCGAGACGCTCGCGATCAGGCAGGTCTTCGGCGACCACGCGGAGAAGCTGGCGATCAGCTCCGTCAAGTCGATGACGGGTCACCTCACCTGCGCGGCCGGGGCGCTGAACCTGCTGGCGTCGGTGCGGGCGATCTCGGACGGCGTCGTCCCGCCGACGATCAACCTCGAGACGCCCGATCCGGAGTGCGACCTCGACTACGTCCCGAACGAGGCGCGGAAGATGGAGGTGCGCGCGTCGCTCGTCAACTCGTTCGCCTTCGGCGGCACGAACGGCTGCCTCGTCGTCGCCGCGCCGGACCGGGACGAGTCGTGAGCTCCCGCTGGACGACGCTCGACCGGATCATCAGCGTCGACGCGGGCAAGGAGGCGCAGGCGATCCGGAACGTGCCGAACACTCTCGCGATCTTCGACAGCCACTTCCCGCGGTTCCCCGTCCTGCCCGGCGTCCTGATCCTCGGCAGCATCGGCTCGCTGGCGGCGCACCTGCTCGAGGAGGAGACCGGGACGAAGTGGCGGCTGGCGGGTGCCGGGAACGTGGGCTTCCGCCATTTCGTCCAGCCGGGCGACCAGATGGAGATCTCGGTGCAGCTGAAGGAGCGCACCGACGAAGGCGCCGTCCTCAGCGGGGAGGCCCGCGTCGACGGCAAGGTCGTCACGCGTGCGCGGCAGCTGCGGATGAGACCCATTTCGTGAGGCAAGTCGTCGTCACCGGCATCGGCCTCGTCACGCCGCTCGGTGTCGGCACCGAGGCGACCTGGTCCGGCCTCGTCGAGGGAAAGAGCGGCGTCGCGCCGATCTCGGGCTACGACGCGACCGCGCTGCGGACGCAGCTCGCGGCGGACATCCCGGATTTCGATCCCGAGCAGTTCGCGCACCGTCGCGTCCTGCGCTCGATGACCCGCAACGACCAGCTCGCGCTCGCGGGCGCCTCCCTCGCGATCGCCGACGCCGGCCTGGAGAGCTCGGAGGACGGCGACCGTCTGGGCCTGTTCGTCGGGAGCAACAAGGAGATCTCGAACCCGATGAACATCCTCGAGGGCTCGCTCGTGGCGCGGAACGAGGACGGCAGCGTGGACGTCCGCCGGCTCGGCGAGCAGGCGTCGTCGGCGTTCCACCCGCTCTTCTACGTGGAGGGCCTCCAGGCCGCGTCGATCTTCTACATCTCCCAAGCCCACTCGCTGAAGGGGCCGAACTCGTACTTCGCCGGCACTGCGGAGGCCGGCGCTGTCGCGATCGGCCGCGGGTATCGCTCCGTCCGCCGTGGCGAGGCCGACGTCGCCGTCGCCGGCGGCTTCGACGATGCCAGCTCCTGGTGGAACATGACCAAGTTCGACACGATCGGGATCCTCACCCAGCGGAACGACCTCGGCGCGGCCGCCTGCCGTCCCTATGACGTCGATCGCAGCGGCACCGTGCTCGGGGAGGGGTCTGCCTTCCTCGTGCTCGAGCCCGCCGAGGCCGCAGCCGCCCGCGGGGCGCGCGTCTACGCGGAGATCGTCGGTCTCGGCAACGCCTATGACTCCCGGAAGCTGATCACGCCCGATCCCGAAGGCCGACAGCTCACCGTTGCGATCGAGGCGGCGCTCCGCGAGGCCGATGCTACTCCGGCCGACGTCGACTACGTCGCGACGCACGGAAGTGGAACCCGCGCCGGGGATGCGAGCGAGGCACACGCGCTCCGCGCCGTGTTCGGCGACGACCCCCAGGTCGCCGCGAGCAGCGTCAAGCCCGCCACCGGCCACCTCGTCGGCGGCGCGGGCGCGCTCAACGTCGCCGTCGCCGCCCTCGCGATCAGCAGTGGCGTCGTCCCGCCGACGCTCAACCTCGAGCGCCCCGACCCCGCTTGCGACGGGCTCGACTGGGTGCCGCGCGAGGCCCGCAGGACCGAGGTCCGGCAAGCGCTCGCGCTCGCACGTGGCCTCGAAGGACAGAATGTGGCTCTCGCCATCCGCGCCGCCTGAAGGAGGAACAGTGTTCAAGGACATCACCGAGCCCCGACGAGTCGTCGTCACCGGCCTCGGCGCGATCACCGCCCAGGGCACGAGTGCGGAAGCCCTGTGGGAGGGCGTGAAGGGCGGCCGTGTGGCGATTCGCCAGGTCGACCACCTCCCGATGGAGGGCTACATGACGCAACTGGGCGGCGAGGTGAAGGAGCAGGCGCCGCCCGAGCACGACTACGCGCACCCGGACGGCTATCGCGAGCCGGTGATCGACTACGCGCTGAAGGCGGCCGAGGAGGCCGTCCAGCAATGCGGAGTCCATCCGGGCGGCCAGATCCCGGCGGAGCGGTGGGGTGTCGCCGTCGGCACGTGCAACGCCGGCCTCCTCGCCGGAGAGGAGTGGTACCGCGGCAAGATGAAGGGCGAGTCGCCCGATCCGGAGCTCGTCCTATTGGCGACCCCGCAGGGGCTCGCCGAGGCGCTCGCCGCGGCGTTCGACGTCAAGGGCCCCGTGATCTCGGTCAACACGGCCTGCGCCGCGAGCGCGAACGCGATCGGCTACGGCGCCGAGATGATCCGCTATGGGCAGGCCGATGCGGTGCTCGCCGGCGGCGCCGAGGCGCTGTCCGGGGTCCTCTACTCCGGCTTCAACTGCCTCCAGTCGCTGTCGCCGAAGCCGGCGGCGCCGTATTCCCGCGACCGGGACGGCCTCTCGCTCGGCGAGGGCAGCGGGATGATGGTTCTGATGCGCGAGGACCTGGCGCGCGAGCTGGGCGCGCCGGTGATCGCGGAGCTCCTCGGCTACAGCCTGTCGGCCGACGGCTACCACCCGACGGCTCCGCATCCGGAGGGTGAGGGCGCGGGTCGCGCGATCCGGTCGGCCCTCCAGGCGGCGGGAACGTCGCCGGACGAGGTCGCCTACGTGAACAGCCACGGAACAGGGACGCCGAAGAACGATCCCGCCGAGACGGCCGCGACGAAGGTCGGGCTCGGCCCGCACGCCGCCGACACGGCGGTGAGCAGCACGAAGTCGATGATCGGCCACCTGCTCGGCGCCGCCGGTGCGGTCGAGAACATCGTCACGGTCAGGGCGATCGAGCAGCAGATCGCTCCGCCGACCGCGAACTACACCGACCCCGATCCGGAGTGCGACCTGGACTACGTCCCGAACGAGCAGCGGTCGATGCCGATCGACGTCGCCGTCTCGAACAACTTCGCCTTCGGCGGCGCGAACGCCAGCGTCGTCTGGGCGCGACCCGGCTTCCGTGACGCCGGGCCGCCGTTGCCGGACTTCGACCGCGTGGTGATCACCGGGATGGCGACCCTCACGCCGGCGGGACTCGACCCCGACACGCTGTGGAACGCCTTCTCGGAGGGCAAGATTGCCAGCGAGCCGGAGGACGGGAACTGGGTCGGCCGTGTCGTCTTCGATCCCGCCGAATACCTCCCGCCGAAGGACCGCAAGCGCGTCGACCGGCTGGGCCTGTTCTCGGTGATCGGCTCGAAGCTGGCGCTCGATGACGCGGGTCTCGAGATCACGGAGGACAACCGGGGTCGCGTCGGCGCGATCATCGGCACGGGTGTGGGGCCGATGGAGAGCATGGAGGCCTTCTCGCGGCCGGTGATCGAGGAGGGCGCGGCGGCGGCCAACCCTGCCGTCTTTCCCAACACGGTCTACAACGCGGCTGGCGGTCAGGTGGCGATGAAGGTCGGCCCGGTCGGGCCGGCTTCGACCGTGACGGCGGGCCACGCCGCAGGCGCCCAGGCGCTGACCTACGCCTACGACCTCGCCGCCTCCGGCAAGGCGGACGCCATGCTCTGCATCGCCGCCGACACGCTCACCGACACCGTCGTCCAGGCCTATCGCGAACTCGGCTCGCTGACGGGATCGGAGCCCGGGTCGAACGGCTCGGGCGGGTTTGCCCTCGCCGAGGGTTGCGTCGTGTTCCTGCTCGAACGGCTGGCGAAGGCGACCGATCGGGGCGCGCGCATCTACGGCGAAGTCCTCGGCTACGCGATCACCTCCGACGCTGTCGGCGTCGGGCGCGTCGACAAGGAAGGCGGAGGCGTCGAGCGCGCGATGCGGCTGGCGCTCGAGCAGGCCGGTGTGGAGCCGGGCGACGTCTCCGCGGTCTGGGCGAATGCGTCCGGGTTCCAGATCGCCGACGAGGCGGAGGCGCAGGCGATCGAGCGCGTCTTCGGCGAGGGTACGACCGTGCACCGCCCGAAGATCAAGCTCGGCGAGCCGATGGGCGTCGGCGGCGCGATGAACGCGGCGCTCGCGCTCAAGAGCTGGGAGCAGGGCGAGGGCGGCCCCGTCCTCGTGAACAGCCTCTCGCTCGGGGGCACGAACTTCTCGGTCGTGCTCGCGCCGTTCGCTGACTAGGAGGGTTCGCGGCGACGAAGTCTCGTTCCCGGTTGCGGCGGACCCGTGCAGCGGAGGGCGAACGACAGCTGCCGTAACCGATGGCTCCGACCGAGGGCGCCCTCGTGCTCGACCGCGTGACCGACACCAGGTAGCAGCTGCGCGTCGACGTACGGCGCGTTCGCGAACAGCGCGGCGCAGTCGCGAGCGGTCGTCTCGCCGACGACCCACAGCTTGTCCCGCTCACCGACCGCGTACTGGACGGGCACGGTCACCTCGGCAGTGATGCCGGGACAGTTGGCCGGCCACCGGGTAGCGACTTCGACCAGGTCCGTCGACGGAGTTGCCGCCTGCCACGGCGTCAGCGGCGACATTGAGGACTCGCTATCGGCGGGCAGGCTGGCCAGTTGGATCGTCCCACTCGCTTCGGGCGTGAACGCGATGCGCTGACCGGGCGGCAGCGACTCCCAGACGTGGACGAGGAACGGCGGCACGGAGGCGCTGATGCCCGTTAGCGAGATGCCGAGCAGCGGCCACGAAGGCTTACGCGCGGCGAGGTAGATGGTGACTGCCGCTCCGATGGAGTGGCCGAAGACAACCACGCCGGGCCGGTCGCCGCCTCTGGTCTTCCAGAGCTTGCCCATTGCGGCGTCGATGACCTCCGCCTGCCGCGCGAAGCTCGCCTGCTCGGCGTCGAGTGGCTCGCTGTCCGCATAACCGGGACGATTGAGCGCGATCGCCGAGAACCCGTTGGCCGCTGCGAGGTCGACGACGGAGTCGTCGGCGGCAGCGAAGTAGTGCGCGTTGACGCCTCCACCGTGCAGCAGGAGGAGCAGCGCCGTGTCGCTCCGAGCGCTTGGGCCGGCGAACCCGGTGAGGGTGACGCCGGCGCCGCGGGCCTCAATCGGCTCGAGCGGCAAGCGCGGCGGTCCCGTTGTCTCGCACGCGAATGAGGCTAGACGGCTATCGGCGGGAGTGCGAGGATCGCGCGCATGAGCAAACAAGCGCACATCACGGGCACCGGCGGCTACCAGCCGGGCGAGCCGATTCCCACCTCGAAGATCCAGGAGCTCGTCGGCGAGCTCATCCCGGAGGTCGCCGAGGGCCTCTCGATCGAACAGCGTTTCTGGCAGATCGACATCGAGACCGGCGCGCACAACGAGAACAACTCGGACATGTCCTACAAGGCTGCGGTCGCCGCGATCGAGTCGGCAGGGATCGAGCCGGGTCAGATCGAGCTGATCATCCAGGCCACAGGAACGCCGGACTACCCGCTGCCCGCGGTCGTCAACCAGGTGCAGGAGGCGCTCGGGATCGAGAAGTGCGCGACGCTCGAGATCCGCTCCGGCGGCGCCGGCTGGCCTCAAGGAGTCGACATCGCCCGCTTCTACCTCGAGCAGGGGTCCTACGAGACCGCGCTCGTGATCGGCAGCGAGTCGGTCTCGCCGGTGCTCGCGCCGATCTTCCTCGGGAAGACGCCCGACCAGATCCGGGCGCGAGACAAGATGCCCGTCTACATGTTCGGCGACGGCGCAGCCGCGGCCGTCCTCCAGGCGAAGGAGGACGAGGGCGGCCTGATGCCCGGCGCCATGCGCGCGATCGGCGGGTCGCGCAAGCCGGGGATCTGGTCGGTGGGCGGCGGCTCGCACGAGCCGCTGCACGTCCAGCAGGCGAAGCCGCGGCTCGTCGACCTGCGCGTCGACGTCGTCGGCGCCGGCGACTTCACGCCGATCATGGTCACCGAGGCGCTGACCGACTGCCTCGCCCGCAGCGGCGTCCCCGCGGACTCGATCGACCACTGTCTGATCCCGGAGGGCAACGTCGGCTGGATGCTCGACTCGCTGCGCGAAGCCGGCCTGATGACCGAGGAGTGGCAGGCGATGGAGGGGAAGATCTTCGACAACCTCTCGCAGACGGGCGCCGTCGGCTGTGCCGCGGTGCCACTCTTCCTCGACAACGGCTGGCGGACCGGCCTCGTCAAGCCGGGCGACCGCGTCCTGATGATCGGCGTCGAGGCGACGAAGTGGATCTACTCCGGCATCGTCTGCGACTGGACCGCGCCGAATCCCTCGGGCGCCGCGGCCGAGCCGGCCACGGCGAGCGTCAGGGCCGAGCGCTAGCACCGGACCGCGTCAGGAGCAGCCGATGTCCAACCAGTTCAAGATGGGTTTCGCGACATCGCTCGAGGAGTCGAGCATCGACGCGATTCGAGTGCAGGGAGCGCTGCCGCCGTGGCTGTCGGGCAGTCTCGTGCGAACGGGTCCCGCGCGGTTCGAGGTCGGAGAACAGCAGCTCCGTCACTGGTTCGATGGCCTGGCTCGGCTCGACGCATTCACGTTCACAGACGGCCGAGTGTCCTACGCCAGCCGCTTCCTCGACAGCAGGGAGTCGAGAGCTGCGCAGGACGGCAAAGTGAGCTTCCGCGAATTCGCGACCGATCCGTGCCGTGCGATCTTCAGTCGGTTCTTCTCGCTCTTCGTCGACTGGACCGACAACGCGAACGTGAACGTGTCGAGAATCGGCAGCCGTTTCGTCGCGATGACCGAGACGCCCCTTCCGATCGAGTTCGACCCGAGCACTCTCGAGACCGTTGGAGTCGTCGGCTTCGACGACTCGCTCGCGGCCCATACGACGACCGCCCATCCACACCGGGATCCTTCCGGCGACGGCCTCATCAACTACGTCGCGAGGTACTCGCGCCGGAGCCGCTATCACGTCTATCGCTTGAACGGCGGTTCGCGGCGTGAGCTGATCGACACCGTCACGGTCAAGGAGCCTGCCTACATGCACAGCTTCGCCGTGACCGACAACTACGTCGTGCTGGCGGAGTTCCCGCTCGTCGTCAATCCGCTCCGCCTGCTGCTCCTCGGGAGGCCATTCATCGAGAACTTCCGCTGGAAGCCGGAGCGGGGAACGCGCTTCATCGTCGTGAATCGCCGTGGGGAAGGGCAGGTCGTGACGTACGAAACCGGGCCGTTCTTCGCCTTCCACCACGTCAACGCGTTCGAGGAGGGCCACGAGATCGTGCTCGACATCGCCGCTTACGACGATCCCTCGATCATCGGGGCGCTCTACCTGGACGTGCTCCGCAGTGACTCGCCCACGATCCCGAAGTCCTATCTCCGCCGCTATCGCCTCGTGCCGGGCAAGCCCTCCGCGGACTACGAGCCTCTCAGCGAGACTCCGTTGGAGCTGCCTCGCATCAACTACTCGCAGCGCCATGCAAAGAGGTATCGGTTTGCCTACGGCGCGAGCACGAAAGACGGCCGAACCGACGAGTTCCTGGATCAGATCGCCAAGGTCGACCTCGCGGATGGAGACGCGAAGGTGTGGCGCGAGGCGAGCTGCTACCCGGGCGAGCCGGTCTTCGTCCCAGCGCCCGGCGCGTCGGCCGAGGACGACGGGGTCGTGCTCTCGGTTGTGCTCGACGCGGCGAGGGATGTTTCGTTCTTGCTTGTCCTCGATGGACGGTCGTTCACCGAGCTTGGGCGGGCCGAGGTCGAGCAGCGTCTCCCCTTCTACTTCCACGGCCAGTACTTCCCAGACGTCGAGGCAGCGTCCTGATGGGCGAAACGGTCTCATCGAAGCTCGAGCGTCTCGATCCCGAATTCGTCGAATCCTTTATCCAGCGTTGGGCCGACGGCTGGAACGAGCACGACGCGGACGCGCTGGTTGAGCTGTGCGCGAAGGACGTGATCTGGGACGATCCCGCACTGGCCGAGGCGGTGCGCGGGCGCGAGGGCGTGCGCGAGTACCTCGTCGGCGTCTGGTCGATGTTCCCCGACCTCACGTTCATGCTTCCCGAGCCTCCGCTCGTCGCGCTCGAGCGGCCCTCTGCCGCCCAGGTCTGGCACATGTCGGGCACCATGCTCGGCCCCGATCCGTGGGCGGGATTTGCGCCGACCGGGAAGCGTGTCGAGCTCGACGGCGTCGACATCTACGTCTTTCGCGACGGCCTCGTGGCCCACTATCGCGGTCGCTACGACCTCACCCAGAGCGCCCGGCAGATGGGTCTCGCCCCGATGCCCGGCAGTCGCGCCGAGCGGATCGCAGTCCGTCTCCAGCGAACGGCGATGCGCCTGCGCCGACGCCCTCGTCGGGCGTAGCCTCGATCTGGCTTGCGAGTGGCACCGAGGGCCCGCCACCGCGAGGCCCTCGGCGCTCGAGATCAGGCGGGGCTCTGTTTGTCGAGGAGCTGCAACTCGGCGAGACGCGTGTGCATCGCTGCGTCGAGGTCTGCCGCTCCGCCCTGGGACCTCGTCACGAGCATCAGGAACGCGTCGCGGTCGAGCGTGAGCAGCTCGGAGTCCTTCGTCGCTCGAACCGTCGCCGTCCGCGGTTTCGCGGTCATCAATCCGATCTCCCCGAAGAACTGTCCCGGCCCGAGTAAGGCCACGCGCGTCTCGCCCTGGGATCCTTCGCGAACCACCTCCACCTCGCCGTCGCTGACGATGTAGAAGCGATCCGCAACGTCGCCCTGTTGGACAAGGACATCGCCCTCCTGCACCCTGAGCCGCTGAAGCTGCTGCGTGACGCTGACACGCTCCTGCTCCGTCATGTCCGGCAGTGCCTTCGCGAGCCACACGTTGTACGCGTGCTTGCTCTCGTCCCAGAACGCCATCACGAGCGGGACGACGACGAAGAAGTTGTAGATGTAATGCAAGTAGGGCCGTGCGAGCGGACTGCCGATCAGGCCGTGCTCGCCCATGATCCCGGCGAACCCGCCGTGCTGATAGAAGTCGAGATTCGTTCGATTGATGTAGAAGAGGAACATGTGCTCGACCTCGTGCAGGCTCGAGAAGAGCAGCGAGACGAGGAGCCACTTGTTCCGGAAACCCAGCTTGTACGTGCAGAGCAGGAGACCGAGCCAGACGCCCGTGTCCCAGACGAAATGCACGAGCTCCAGATCGAGGTTCCCAAAGATCCCGTGCGCTTTCGCGAGGTTGCCGTCATAGATCAGGAGCTGGGTCACCTGCGCGGTGTGCTCGCCTAGATGACCGAGCTGGAGGACGGTGAACGTCCCGAGGATCGCGTAGAAGCCGTAATTCTCGTACTTCCACGCTGCTTCGAAGAAGAAGAGCGGGATCCAGGGAAGAAGTCCCATCGCGACGACTCCGTAGAACGGAAAGCTGTCGAGGATCGACCAGCCGATCCCGATTCCTGACGCGACCATCGTCAGCAGAACCGCACCGACGGGAACACGCTGCAATTGGAGGCTCGACGGGATCGTGATGCCTCTGATGCGCGCAGGCCTTCCGATCTGCGCGGGCGGTTGTGCCGCGACGCCGCTCGTCATGCTGATGCGCCTCCTGTCGGTGCAGGCGGCTCGACCTCCCGCAGTGGGTTCAGACGTGCGTCTGCGGCATCGGTCACCGGCTCGACGTTCTTCTGACGCGTGTGTCGCTTCCAGCCGTACCAGAGGGCGAGGGCGTCGGCCGTGATGACGATCAACGCCATCACGATCACGTGCGGGATGTAGTGGTGGAACTGCCCGCGTGTTGCCGTGAAGTCGACCCCCCCATGGGGCGGGTTGGTCGTCTGCTGCCAGGCCACAAACCCGAAGACTGCGGCGGTTAGTGCCCCAAGGAATAGGAGACGCTTCGCTGTGAACTGGTTCTTCATCTTTCTTGTCTATAACACGAGCGGGATTTCCACAAGCTCGTCGCCGGCGCGGCCCTAAACTCGAGCCGTCCGTCAATGTCGCCGACGCGCCTCTTGCCCATCTTCGCGCTCGCGTCGGTGGGCCTCGTTGCTCCGAGGAGCGCATCCGCCCATGCACGGCTCATTTGGACGGTGCCCCTCGACCGGGCCGTCGTGGCCCAATCGCCCGCCGACGTGCGCCTCTACTTCTCAGACCGCGTGCGTCCCCTTTCGGGCAACCAAGCGATCGCCAACGCCGGCGGCTCAGTTCTCGCCGGGAAGCCCTACCAACCCGGCGGTCGGAGTCGCGAGCTCGCTCTCCCGCTCCGTCTCGACCTCCCGCGCGGCGACTACAGCGTTCGGTGGCGGGTGATCTCTGACGACGGCCACCGCGAGGAAGGTGTGCTCGCGTTCGCGGTGGGCTTGGGCCGAGCTCCGCCCGTGCCCGCCCTCGAAGCACGTGCCACTGGCCCGACGGCCCGCGAACTCTTCTCCCGCTGGCTCTTCTTCTTCGGCGTGCTCAGCGCCGTCGGCGCGGCCGCGTTCATCCTCCTGGTCCTCCGACCGGTCGGTCGACGTCTGGGGCTGTCAATCGAGCCGACCGCCGCGATTGTCTTGGTGTTCTGCGGGCTCATCGTGGCGTTCTTCGGAGCGGCCGGGTTGGCCGCTTACCACCACCATTCGGTCGTGACGCGGTCGGGACTCGTCTATGCGATCGGCGCAATGCTGAGCTCACTCGGCGCGGCCGCCGCGGTGATCCGGATCCTCGACCGCACGTTGCCACTCCTGCCCTTGCCGTTCATCGCAGCGCTTGTGCCGGTCCCGGCCTTTGCCGGTCACGCCTTCGACGCGGGGCAGCCGCGATGGCTGAGCACCGGCGTCGACATGCTCCACGTCGCCGCAGCCGGTGTGTGGCTCGGCGGGCTCATCGCACTTGCCGTCGTAGCGCCGCGCATTGCGCGAACTGTCTCGTTGGACGTGCGCAGCGCCTTCTGGCGCGGCGTCGTCGGCCGGTTCTCGGCTGTCGCACTGGTGTCGGTCGTCGCCGTCGCGTCGAGTGGATTCCTTCGCGCCCTGTTCGAGCTCGACCGTGTCAGCCAGCTCTGGAGCTCAGCCTATGGGCGCACGTTGCTCGTGAAGAGCGCGCTCCTGATGCTGCTCGTCGCGGTCGGCTGGCAGAACCGGCAGCGGTTCGTGCCACGCATGTCGCGCGGCGTGGCGGGAGGTGCGCAGTTGGGCCGGAACATCCGGATCGAGGTCGGTCTCCTCGCCGGCGTTCTGGTCGCGGTCGCAGTTCTGACCGATCTCCCACCGGGCCGCGAGCTTGCTCGGCCCTCACGTGCTGCAAACTCCCAGGCGAGTTTCACCTACCGGCCGGGTCTACCTCGTCGGAGCTTGGCGCGGCCCGACTGACGGATGCGCCGATTCCCGATGAACGGCACGACGGCGGTCGCATCGCCTCGACCTGCTGCTCATGCGGGTTTAGGGTTCTCGCATGGGTGAGGGGAATGCCGCAGAGCCGCGCGACGACGCGTACGACGCGGTCGTCGTCGGCAGCGGGCTCGGCGGCGTCTCGGTCGCGGCCCTCCTGTCGAAGCACGGCTACAAGACCCTCGTCCTCGAGCAGGGCGAGGGCGTCGGCGGCCTTGCGCATGCGTTCAAGCGAGACGACTACACCTTCGACTCTGCGATCCGCGTGCTCGCAGAAGGCGAGATGGTCGAAGGACTCCTCGAGTACCTCGGGGTCTTGGACGAGTGCAAGCTCCTCCACATCGACCACCTCTACCGAGCCAACTTCCCGGATGGTGCGAGCATCTTCGCCCCGGTCGGGCTCGACGACTTCATGGAAGCGCACATCCGCCTGTTCCCGGACGAAGCGGAAGGGATCCGCACCTTCTTCGGATTGCGACGACAGATGTTCCTGGAGACGGCGCAGATGCCGATGCAGCTCGACCCGCGCCAGCTGGGAAGCGCGATGGAGGCGGCGCCGACGCTGTTCAAATACCGAACGGCGACATTGCAGGCCGTGCTCGACGAGCACCTGCGCGACCCGAAGCTGAAGGCGATGGCGTGCGCGCTCTGGCCGTACATGGGCACAGAGCCGTCGCGGCTCTCCTTCTTCGCCTACGCGCAGTTCATCGGCGTCCTCGTCGACGGCCCGTACTACTGCCAGGGAACGTTCCAAAACCTCGTGGACGCGTTCGTCACTGCGCTCGAGCGAAACGGCGGCGAGCTCGTCGTGAAGACGCCGGTCACGCGGATTCTCGTAGAGGACGGCCGCGTGTCGGGGGTGGAGATCGAGGGTGGCCGGCAGATCAACGCCCGGATCGTCGTCTCGAACGCCGATGCTCGCCACACGTTCGAGGACATGATCGGCATCGAGCAACTGCCGACGTCGTACGCACGGCGCCTGCAAAGGCTGAAGCCGTCCGCGTCCGCATGCGTCCTGTACGGCGCGACGAGTCACGACGTGATGCGGTACGACCCCGCGCACGAGACATTCATCTACAGGCACTGGGACCACGACGACACATGGCGCGACGTACTCGCCGGGAAGCCGGCCGGGATGTCGATGAGCATCATGACCATGCTCGACCCCGACCTGGCGCCTTCGGGCGAGCACACGATCATCATCACGGCCGTCGCCCCGTACGACATCGGCCGTTCGTGGGCGGAGTACCGCGACGAGTACATGGAGGCGCTGCTCGCGGAGTTCGAGACCGTGATCCCGAACCTGCGGGAGCATCTGTCGTTCTGGGTCGGCGGCACGCCGGTCGACATCGAGCGGTACACGCGGAACTACGAAGGCGCCACCTACGGCTGGGAGTTGGTCCCGGCGCAGATCGGCTCGAAGCGGCTCGGTCACTCGACCCCCCTCGAAGGCCTGTACCTGTGCGGGCACTGGACCGAGGAGGGCCCGGCCTCGTTCCGGGTGATCTTGTCGGGGATCAACACGGCGAGCAGGATCTTGGTGGACAGCGGTTCCGCCGAGACGATCCCGTCGTTCAAACCGGCCGATATTCCTGGCCTCGCACTCTGATCGGGAGGAGACGATGACTGCCACCGCCCAGGCGACCACTGCAACGAGGGGACGCCCTATCCCGGGGCCGCGCGGCCACCCGATTCTCGGCAGCATCCGCGAGATCCAGCGGGACAACGTGCAGGCGTTCATGGACGCCTGGCGTGAGTACGGCGACATCGTCCACTTCCGCGGCCCCCTTACGATCAACCTGCTCGTCCACCCGGACTACGTCGAGCACGTGCTTCGGAACAACGTTGCGAACTATCCGCGTCCGGGGTTCGTCACGGACAAGCTCAAGTCGATCGTCGGCGAGGGCCTCGTCGCGGCCGAGGGCGACCGGTGGGCCAACGCGCGCCGGGTCGCGCAGCCCGCGTTCGCTTCTGAGCGGATCAACGGATTCGGACCCACGATGATCGAGACCACCGGCCAGATGCTCGAGAGGTGGTCGGGCTATGCCGAGCGCGGGCAGCCGCTCGACATCAAGTCGGAGATGATGCACATCAGCCTCGCCAACCTGGCGACGGCGCTCTTCAACTTCGACCTGCGCGAGGCGCTCGACGACATCGAGCCGGCGGTCTACTACGCGCTCAGTCACACGAACCGGCGGCTGACCTCACCGATCGACCCGCAGCACTTCCCGCTTCCCTCCACGCGCCGCTTCAACGCGACGCTCAACGCGCTCAACGGCGTCATCTACCGCATCATCGGCGAGCACCGCAGGGCGACGGACGCCACCGAAGACTTCGTGAACATGCTGCTCGACTCGCAGGACCCCGAGACCGGGGCGGCGATCACCGATCAGCAGGCCCGCGACGAGGTGATCGGATTCTTCATCGCCGGCCACGAGACCGTCTCGTCGGCATTGACCTGGACCTTCTACCTGCTCTCGCAAAATCCCGACTGCTGGCGCAAGCTGAAAGCCGAGATCGACGAAGTGCTCGGCGGCCGTACGCCGACGGTCGACGACGTCCCCAACCTCAAGTACACCGAGTACGTCCTGCTCGAGGCCATGCGGCACTACCCGCCCATCTTCGTGCTGATGCGGCGAGCCCTCGATGACGACACGGTCGGCGGGTACCACATTCCGAAGGACTCCACGGTCGTCCTCTGCGCCTACGTCACGCACCGTCATCCTGATTTCTGGGAGAACCCGGAAGGCTTCGATCCCGACCGGTTCACGCCCGAACGCGCTACCGGCCTGCCCCGAATGGCCTACTTCCCCTACGGGGGCGGGCCGCGGAAGTGCATCGGCAACACCTTCGCGGCACTCGAGATGCCTCTCGTCGTCGCGATGGTCACCCAGAGGTATCGGCTCGATCTCGTGCCGGGGCAGGTCGTCTTTCCGGAGCCGGCGATCTCGCTGCGTCCGCGCGATCCGCTGATGGTGACCCTGGAGCGGGCGGCGAACGTCATGGCGGCGTAGCCGAGAGAGGCCGAGCCGCTGGTCCGGCTCAGCGCGGTGCCGGTCGAATCAGACAAGCGCGTATTCGTGGACGTCCGCCCAGATCAGGAGCGGGAACGGCAGCGGGCCGCCCTTGTCCCCGGCACGCGGCTTCACACGGCGTTTACTCGGGGCGGTCAACCCGTCGTACTCGCGGTGCTCCTCGATCATGTGGGCGGCTTTCGCCCAACCACCGAAGGTTTCCGCGGTGTAATCGTGCTGCCGTAGACGCCCGGTTTCGAGATCGACGTGGAAGCGCTGCACGGCGGAGTGCGTGGGAATCTGCTCAGGGAAACGAGCCTCGAGCGTGTCAGGCGAGACCTTGCTCCAGGCGATGTCATCGCGCAGGAGCAACGCGGGCAGCGCCAGGTAGTTCCACATGGTGTAGCCGAAGAAATAGCCGATGTCGACGACGTCCCAGGCGAGGAGCTTTCGCCCGTACGGCTTCGTGCGCGCGTTCATGCTTTCCTCGACGAGCGTCCCGTCCGGCCGTTCGATCCGCACGTTGTGCCCGTCGAGCACCGCGACGTCTCCAGCGCGGTCGATCGGATCGAAGCGAGTGCGTGGCTCGGCAGTCTCGACGCGAATCTGCACACTCGGCCAGTAGCCTTCCCGGCGGCGCTTCCACCGGAAGAGCGCGCCGCCGATCGTGAGGCGCGCCTCGACGGCGCTCGCTTCCCGCCAGCGTTGCTCTCCTCCGTAGGCCTCCAGCATCCGGTGCGCGAGCTCGTCGGGCATTCGCGCGGACGCTACGGCATCCCGGCGACGCGGACAAGGCTTTGCAAGGGGGCCCGCGCGGTGTCATGATCGGGCCCATGGTCAAGGTCGCCCCTCCCAAGAGCGGACCGCCGGGACCGAAGGGCGCGCCCCTCCTCGGTAGCCTTCCGGATTTCCGCCGTGACATCCGACTCGCGTTGCTCGACGGCTGGCATGAGTACGGCGATATCGTCGAGTTCAACGTCGCGGGCCCGAGCTACCTGGTCGTGCACCCCGACTACATCCAGCAGATTCTGCGCGGGAACGAGAGCAATTTCCCGCACGCGCCGCACCTGCGCTCGCGTTGGGCCAAGATCGTTGGCGGGGGTCTCGTGACGAGCAGGGGGACGTTCTGGGAGCGTCAAAGGCGGCTGGCGAATCCCGCATTCGACCACGATCGCGTTGTCGATTTCGGTCAGATCATGACTGACACGACGAACGAGATGCTCGAGGAGTGGCAGAAGGCAGCCGACAGCGGCGCGGCGATCGAGGTGCGCGACGAGATGATGCGCCTGACTATCACGATCCTCTCGAAGGCGATGTTCAGCGCAGACATCTGGAGCAAGACCGACCAGATCGGCCGCGACGTCGGCGTCCTGCTCACGCACGCGAGCAATCGCCTCTTCTCGCCCGTCGACCCGCCGGAGTGGATTCCCATCCCTGCGCATCGCCGCTTCCTGAACGCGCAGAGATCGTTCGACCGCCTGATCTACGAGATCATCGCCGAGCGCCGCAGAGAGCCGAGGAACGACCTCCTCTCGATGTTCCTGCAAGCGCGCGACGAGGAGTCGGGCGAGGCGATGGACGACATGCAGGTGCGCGACGAGGTCCGGACGATGTTCATCGCCGGCCACGAGACGACCGCGACCTCGCTCGGCTGGACCTGGTACTTGCTCTCGGCGTATCCCGAGGTGGCCGCCAAGGTTCGTACCGAGCTCGCCGCGGTGCTCGGCGGCCGCACACCGACCGCGGAGGACCTGCCGAACCTTCCGTATCTGTGGCGCGTGATCCAGGAGTCGCTCCGGCTCTATCCGCCCATCTGGATGTACCTGCGCACCGCCCTGACCGAGGACGAGTTCGACGGCTACTGGATGCAGGCGGGCAGGAACATCTTCGTGAGCCCTTACATCACGCACCGTCACCCCGATTTCTACGAGAACCCGGAAGGCTTCGACCCGAGCCGCTTCGAGCCCGAGAAGACCCGGGAGTGGCACCGCTTCCAGTACTTCCCCTTCGGTGGTGGACCACGGAAGTGCATCGGAAACAACTTCGCGATCATGGAGATGCAGCTCGTCGTCGCGACCGCAGCCCAGCGTTTCGAGCTCGGGCTCGTCCCGGGCCATCCGGTCGATATCCAGGCGGGCCTCTCGCTGCGACCGCGCGAGGGTTTGCTGATGACGGTGAAGCCGGCACGGCCTGCGGCGGCTCGGGAGCACGGCGGCGACGTGGCGATCGACCGCGAGCGCGTCGGCGTCTGACCATGGCGACCAGCGACGTCGATCACAACATCGCCGTCGCCCGTCGGGTCTTCGACGAGGTGATCAACGAGGGGAAGCTCGAAGTTGCGGAGGAGGTCGTCACCCCGACGACCCGCGTCGACGTGCCGTTCGCCCACCCCGGACACGGAATTGCCGGCCTGCAGAAGATCGCCTCGTCGCTTCGGGGAGGTTTTCCTGACATCAACATCGAGATCGACGACGTCATCGCCGTCGCCGACAAGGTCGTCCTGCGGTGGAAGACGAGGCGGCAGACGCACACGGGGATGTATCGCGGGCTCCCGCCGACCGGAAAGGAAGTCCGGATCACGGGAATGACGATCTTCCGGTTCGAGAACGGCAAGATCGAGGAGTTCTGGCTCGAAATGGACCAGCTCAACGGCGCGCGGCAGATGGGTGCGGTTGCACCGGAGCGCTACGAAGGCCCGCGCCTCGCCCTCTTCGTGCTCGGCAGTCTCTTCCGCATCGGCTTCCTCTCCGCGAAGTACCAGATCACCAAGGGGAAGCGGACGAGGCGCGCGCCGGCAACAGGCACCCTCGCCTAAGGAGGCAGAAGTGAGCTCAGCCCTCGCGACCCGAAACGATCAGTTGAAGGTGACGCTGCGGCGTGCCTTTGACGAGGTATTCGTCCAAGGCAAGGTCGACGCCGTCGACGAGGTGTTCACGCACGACATCGTCTTCCACTCGACCGCCCGCCCTGAAGGTCCCACGCGCGGTCGCGAGGAGTACAAGGAATTTGTGCGGGAGTTCCTCGACGCGTTCACCGACATCGAGATCGATGTCCACGACATGGTCGCTGAAGGCGATCTCGTTGTCTCCCGGGCGACGATTCGAGCGAAGCACGTCGGCACCTACCACAACATTCCACCGACCAAGAAGTCGGTCGCCATCTTCTCGATGATCATGGCGCGTGCAGATGCGAGCGGCATCTGCGAGGAGGCTTGGTCTGCCTACGACACTATGGGACTGATGCAGCAGCTCGGCGTCCTGCCGCGCAAGCCGATGCCGAAGCCGATCATCTGGCTCATCCTCAAGCTGTCGAGGTCGGGAAAGGGCGCGACGTCCGAAGCCGCCGAGTAGCGGCGGCGCGTCGCAAAACCGGCCGGCCAAACGCCCACGCAAGGCGTCTGCGCGTCCGCCAAGGGAGCGGGCGGGCGTGGGCGTTGACAGTCCGAAGGACATGTGACAGAACTCCTGCTGGAAGGGGAGAGAGCGAGGGCAACCGGGGGTGAACCCTCCAAAGATCCCGTTCGGACTGGGGTTGAGAACCGATACCGGGAGGGAGTCATGCATATCTTGACTGTTCTTCATCGAGGACCGCGAGCGCTGTTGGTGCTCGCGGCCTTGACCGTCGTCGCCGCAGTGACAGCCGGCCCGGCGCTCGCCGCCGGCCCGGGCGCTGTCTACGTCAACACGAACACGGCGCCGAACTTCGTCCAGGTCTTCGACCGTGCCCCGGACGGCACGCTCACACTTGGACCGCGAGTCGCAACGGGCGGCGCGGGCCAACCGTTCGGGAACCCGCCGGAGGGAATCGCTCATCTCGATTCCGCCGGCGCCGTGGGCTTGAGCAATGATGGGCGACTCCTCTTCGCCGTCAACGCGGGCAGCAACAGCGTGTCGTCGTTCCGCGTCACGCCCGACGGTCTCCAGCTCGCGGACATGAAGCCGTCGTTCGGGTCGCGGCCGATCAGCCTGACTAGCCACAACGGCACGCTCTACGTGCTCAACTCGAACGTCGGTAGCGCCAGCATCAGCGGCTACTCCGTCTCCATGGGGATCATGACGCCGATTCCCGGCTCGGTCCAGCCGCTCCCGAATCCCCAAAGCATCCCGGCTCAGATCGCATTCGGCGTCCACGGCGACATCCTTGCGGTCTCTGAGCGGTTCGCAGGCACGCCCCCCGGCATCGGCGCCCAGGGCGACCTCGTGACTTACGTTGTGGGCGTAGACGGCGTCGCCCGGTCACCGGCCGTCCATCCCTCGACCGGGCAGACGCCCTACGGGATCGCCTTCGACCAGAACGACGTCATGACCGTCTCGAACGAGGCGGTGCCAACGGTCCTCAACAGCTCGGTCTCGTCGTACAAGGTGTCGCGGTCGGGAGACGTGACACCGATCGATCTCGAGACGACGAACTCCGGTGCGGCTTGCTGGAACGTGATCACGAACGACGGCAAGTACACCTTCATCACGAGCCCGCTTACGCACTCGATCGAGTCATTCCACATCCTGCCGGACGGCTCGCTCGTGCCTGTGACGCCGGACTCCCACGTCGGGTCGACAGCCGGGGTGTCCCTCGACGACGCGCTGAGCCACAACAGCAGGTACCTGTACGTGCTGAACTCGTTCACGCTCCCGATCCTCGTTGCAGCCAGGATCGACGCCTTCCGGGTCAACTCGGACGGGACGCTGACGCCGATCGGCTCGACGGCTCCGATCGAGGGCAGCAGCTCGGGAGTGGCGGCTTGGTGACGCGTCACCTCTAGCAGGGTCTTCCTGACCGACCGGGTCCAGCGCCGCAGCGTTCGCGCAGACGGCCCGGTCGGTCAGGACTTTTCTCGACTCTCCCCAGAGCCCAGCGCAGCAGTATCGACGCCGAACCGCCGGGCCGGCGTCAGAGCTCAGACGCCGGCGCGCGTTGCCTCGTACGACTCTGCGGGCTCACGCAGGTGCTCGTGGAGGCGAATGGTGAAGAACGCGATGACCGCGCCCGCGATGGAGACGACCCCGAGGAAGATCATCAGATGCTCCAGCCCGGTGACAAAGGCGTCCCGGAAGGCGGGGGTGCGCATCATCAGGTTGCCGGTCTGGGCGGCCATGAGCGCACCGGCAACCGCGATCCCGAGGGCGCCACCCAGCTGCCGGGAGCCCTGGAGAACTCCCGAGGCGACTCCGGCCTTGTCCTGGTGCACCGCCGCGACCACCGCGGCGGTCGACGGTGCCATCACCAACCCGTAGCTCAGTCCGCCGACGAGCAGCCATGGAGCGAACGTCCAGAAGCCCGTGTTGGCGTCCAGGACCTGAGAGAGCACGATGAGCGAGCCCCCGAAGCCCGCCATGCCGGCGACGATCGGGACCCGTGATCCGATTGTGTCGCTGAGCTTCCCGCCGATCGGGGCAGCGAACATGATCGCCACGGTGCTCACGAGAAACGTCGCGCCCGTCTGCACCGGCGAGTAGCCGAGGATGTCCTGCAAGTAGAGCGAAACGAAGAAGATGAACCCGAGAAGCGAGCAGAACAGAAGCAAGCCGACCGCGTTCGCGCCGGCGAACGTCGGGTTCCTGAAGAACGCGAGATTGAGCATCGGCAGACGCTGACGCAACTCGATCGCGAGGAACGCGGCCAGGCCGATGCCGGCGCCGACGAAGCTGAGCACGATCCTCGTCGATCCCCAGCCGTAATTGTTCGCTTCGACCAGCGCATAGGTCAGGAGGAACATCAGCGCCCCGGAGGTGACCAGGCCGGCGATGTCGAGCCGCTGGGTCTCGGAAAGGTCTCGCGACTCCGGGACGAGGGCGAGTGCGAGGAGCGTGCCGATCACGCCGATGGGGACGTTGATGTAGAAGATCCACGGCCAGCTTGCGTGCTGCACCAGGAGACCGCCGATCATCGGGCCAATCGCGAGGCCGGCACCCGAGATTCCTCCCCAGATGCCGAAAGCCGCTCCCCGCTCCTCGACGGGAAAACTCGAGGTGATGATGGAGATGGTCGCGGGGATCATGAACGCTGCGCCCACGCCCTGCACGGCTCGAGCTGCAATCAGCTCGCCGCCGCTCGACGCCAGGGCGCACCAGAGCGAGCTGAGCGTGAAGACGGCGATACCGAACAGGAACATCTTGCGCCGGCCGAGATAGTCCGCCAGCTTGCCTCCCGTAAGGAGGAGGGCGGCGAACGTCAGCGCGTACGCGTTCACGATCCACTCGAGCCCCGAGATGCTCGTTCCGAGATCCTCCTGGATCGTGGGCAGAGCCACGTTGACGACGGTGTTGTCGAGCATGATCACGAAGAGAGAGAAGGTGACCGAGCCAAGCGTCCACCACCTGCGGTTCTCTGCAGTCACGAGTGCCAAAATCCCCCTCCTCGGTGAGTCCCGATACTCGACGAACGCGAGTTACCATACTCCGATCCTCCGGCGCCATGCAATGACCCCGCCGGCCGAGCGACCCGGGCCACGGCCGCCGGTCGCAAGCCGCCCGGCTGCGAGCTTCTCGGTGCCGGACGTGGATGATCGGACGCGGATGAGATCAGCGGCCGCGGCCGCATCGGCGGTCTGCTGAGGCCGAATGTCGCCGCTCTCGCGGAGGATGCTCGATGCGTACGGCGGGGAAGCGACGTGGCGCGCGGCCAGATCTGTGCGAGCGCGCCTCTCCGTCGGCGGCGTGCTTCTCCGTTCGAAACGGCCACTCCACTCCGTCTGGCGGGACTTGAATGTGCTCGCGAATGTCGCTGAGCCGAAAGCGCGACTCGAGCCGTTCGACCGTTTCGGTCGAACGCTCGTGCTCGAGGGGCACGATGTCTCGGTCGTGGGCCGCAAGGGCGTCGTCCGGGCGCGCCGGAGTGCGCGCGACGTCTTCCCCGGCGGACGACGAGCGCTTTTCTGGGACGAGCTCGACGTCGGGTACTTCCTCGGGTACGCGATGTGGAACTACCTCGTGCTCCCCGCGTTGCTTCTGCGTGACGACGTGGAGTGGAGGGACGTGTCGAAGAGCACGCTCGAGGCGCGGCTACCGCGGCACCTACCGACGCACTGCGAGATCCAGCGCTTCCACGTCGATCCCCAAACCGGGTTGCTGCGGCAACACGACTACACCGCCGAGCTCTTCGGGCAGTGGGCGCGGGCCGCTCACCTCGTCATCGAGCACGCACGGGCGGACGGTCTCACTTATCCGTCGAAGCGTCGGGTGAAGGCGGGGTCGCCGACGTCGCGCACGTTGATCTGGATCGACCTGCACGACTACGACGTGCTGCGGCGGTCAGACGCTCAGGCTTCGTAGCCCATCAGCTTGTCGACGATTCGCATCGCGATCCCCACCGGGCCGGTTAGCGTGACGGTGCGGACGGCGCCGACGAGGGGGTTCGGGCCGTGGTACAGGTAGCCCTGGCGTCGCGCGGACCGGACGATGCCGTTGGCCCGGTCGCGCCGCTTCTCCACGTACCGCTGCAGTGCGCCGGCGGCATCATCGTTCGCAGACGAGAGCTCGCGGGCGAGCACGACGGCGTCCTCGATCGCCATGCACCCCCCCTGCCCGAGCGCCGGGGTGGTCGCGTGAGCGGCGTCGCCGAGCAAGGTCACGCGGCCCTTTCCCCATGTCTGGATCGGCTTCAGGTCGCTGATGTCCTGCCGGACGAAGTCCTGTTCCGGGGTCGCCTCGATCACCGCGGGCACGGTCTCGTACCAGTCCTTGAACTGGTTCGTCGCCTCGCGCTTCCAGGTCGCGCCGTCGCCGCCGGCTCCGCCGCCGGCCGGCATCATCTTCGTCCCGTACCACGACCAGTAGCTCTCCCCGATCGGGAAGACGCCGAAGTTCGACCCGCGTCCGTACACCTGTGTGTAGACCGTTGGCTCCAGCAACGGGTGCTCGATGTGCACTGCCGACCGCCAGCAGGTGTAGCCGGAATACTGAGGCTGCGGCTCCCCGAAGAGCTGCGTGCGCACGGTCGACCGCATCCCGTCGGCGCCCACCAGCACGTCCGCCCGGTCCTCGCGGCCGTCGGCGAAGCGAGCGGTGACGCCTTCGGCGTCCTGCTCGAAGCCGGTGCACTGGGCGCCGAGGTTCAGCTCGACGCCGCCGGGGAGCAGCTCGGCGAGCGCCTGCTGCAGGTGTCCTCGGTGGATGCTGACGCTGTGGCTTCCATACTTCTCGCCGACCTGTCCGATCGGCAGCGTCTTGTACGCGCGGCCGCTCCACAAGCGGTTCTCGATGCTGTGCACCTCGGCCCCGCGCGCCCGGATCGTGTCCTCCGCGTCGAACTTGCGGAGGCTGCGCATCGCGTTCACCCACAGGGTCAGCCCGGAGCCGACTTCGTGCAGCTCGGACATCCGCTCGTAGACCGCGACGTCGATGCCCGCGCGCGCAAGGGCGTTGGCCGCCGAGAGTCCGCCGATCCCCGCTCCCACCACGATCGTTTTCATCGCTGCCCATAATCTCGCACTGACGGCCGCAAGGGAAATCGACCGCTGGCGTAGGCTGCGCCGATGCGCGTCGTGCGGGATCTCGCCGTACCGATGCGCGACGGCGTGGTGCTGCAGGCCGACGTCTACCTTCCGGATCGCGGTGGCCCCGTCCCGGCGATCGTCAACCGGACGCCGTACGACCGCAGCTCGCCGCTGATCCAGGTGGCGGCGATCGAGCCGCAGCGCGTCCTCGACGCCGGTTTCGCGCTCGTCTGCCAGGACGTCCGCGGCCGCCACGGCTCGGAGGGCGAGTTCTACACCTTCTTCTCCGACGGAGACGACACGTTCGACACGGTCGAATGGACGGCGGCGCAGGCGTGGTGCGACGGCGCCGTCGGCACGGTCGGCCGCTCGTACGCGGCCGCGGTCCAGTGGCTGGGCGCGGTTCAGCGACCGCCGCACCTACGCGCGATCTCCCCGATCGTCACCGGGAGCGACTACTACCACGGCTGGATCTACGAGGGCGGTGCGTTCCAGCTCGGGTTCAACGTCTTCTGGATCTGGCTGATGAGCAACCCGCGCGGGATCGCAAAGCTCGATCCGATCTTCCGCCATCTGCCGCTCCGGACGCTGCCGATCGAGGACCTGGCGTGGGCGCGCCAGTACGCGCACTGGCTCGCCCACTCGACCGACGACCACTACTGGCGCTCGCTCTCGATCAACCGCCGCTACGAGCAGATCACCGTGCCCGCGCTGATCGTCGGCGGCTGGTACGACGTCTTCATCCGTGGAACGCTCGAGAACTTCGTGGGGATGCGTTCGCGCGGCGGCTCGGAGGAAGCGCGGCGCGGGACGCGTCTCGTCGTCGGCCCGTGGGCGCACGGCAGCACGTACGGGCCGTATCCCGACCACAGCTTCGACCTGTTCGCGCCGGCCGACGCGATCGACATCGCCGGGCTGCAGCTCCGCTTCTTCGCCCGGCAGCTGCGCGGTGACGTCAACGGCCTCCACGAGGAGCCGCCGGTGCGGATCTTCGTCATGGGCGAGAACCGCTGGCGCGACGCTGACGACTGGCCGCCGACGCGGACGGTGGAGACGCCGTGGTACCTCCGCGCCGACGGGCGGCTCGCGCGCGAGCCGCCGGCCGACGAGCCTCCGGACGAGTTCGTCTACGACGCGCACGAGCCCGCACCGACGATCGGCGGCCCGACGTCGCTCCCGGCCCGGATGATGAAGCCGAACTCCGGCCCGCTCGACCAGCGCCGCCTCGACGAGCGCTCCGACGTCTTGGCCTACACGTCCGAGCCGCTGCAGGAGCCGCTCGAGGTCACGGGGCCGGTCGCGCTCCGGCTCTATGCCGCGACGAGCGCGCCGGACACCGACTTCGTGGCGAAGCTCGTCGACGTCTGGCCGGACGGCACCGCCATCGTCCTCGCGGAAGGCGTCCTGCGGACGCGCTTCCGGGAAGGGTTCGACCGCGAGCTCCTCGTCGAAGCGGATCGGCCGTACGAGCTCCTGATCGACCTCGCCGCCACAAGCAACGTCTTCCTGCCCGGGCATCGGATCCGCGTGCTCGTCACGAGCAGCTCGTTCCCGCGCTTCGACCGTAATCCGAACACCGGCCACGCGCTCGGCGTGGACGGCCCCGAGGACGTCCGTACGGCTCGCCAGACGGTGTTCCACGACGGCGAGCGACCGTCGTGCGGGCTGCTGCCCTCCGCCCCGACCTAGGCGAGCCGAGGCCGGAATGGGATACTCGCCGCGGGACGACGCGACTCGGAGGGAGGTCGAGATGGGGAAGCTGGCGTTTCTGTTCCCGGGACAGGGCTCGCAGAAGGTCGGCATGGGCAAGGACCTGAAGGAGAGCCGGCCCGACCTGTACGAGCAGTACCTGTCGCAGGCGGACGAGATCTCGGGCCTCCCCATCCACCAGTACTCCCTCGAGGGGCCGATGGAGAGCCTGACGGAGACGAACGTGGCGCAGCCCGCCCTGTTCGCGCTCTCCCTGGCCGTCGCCGAGGTTGCCGCCGACGCCGGCGTCAAGCCGGACTTCGTCGCCGGACACAGCCTCGGCGAGTACACGGCCGCCGTCGCCTCGGGCGCACTGTCGTTTCCGGACGGGATGCGGGTGGTCAGCCTGCGCGGAAAGCTGATGGCCGAGGCGCAGTCGGAGCGGCCCGGCACGATGGCCGCGATCATCGGCCTGCCGATCGAGCAGCTGACGAGCCTCTGCGAGGAGGCGTCCTCGGCCGGAGTCGTCGCGCCGGCGAACCTGAACACGCCGAGCCAGATCGTCGTCTCGGGCGAGGTCGACGGCGTCGAGCGCGCAATGGCGCTCGCGGGGGACGCCGGTGCGGAGAAGGTCGTCAGGCTCCAGGTCGGCGCGGCCTTCCACAGCGAGCTGATGAAGCCCACTCAGGCCAAGATCGCCGAGGCGATGGAGGACGTCGAGTGGAGCGATCCCGACGTCCCGCTCGCGTCGAACGCGTTCGGCCGCCTCGTGACCACCGCGGACGACGTGCGGGAGGCCCTGATCGCGCAGATCGCCAGCCCGGTCCGCTGGGTCGAGTGCGTCCAGGCCCTCGACGACGCGGGCTGCACGACCTACCTGGAGCTCGGATCGGGTCGCGTCCTCGGCGGGCTCGTCAAGCAGATCCTCGGGATGGAGGCGGACACGACCTCCGTCGACTCGCCGGCGAAGCTCGAGACCTTTGCCTCCACGCGGCCCGAGGTCGTCGGAGGCTAGTGGCCTTCCCCCCGAAACGGCAGCGCGAGATAATCGTCGGGCGCTGATGGCCGCCACCACGAACGGACGCGTCCCGCCCGGCCCTCGCGGCCATCCCGTGCTCGGCAACACGCTCGGCTTCAAGAACGACATCATCGGCACGCTGATGGCGGGGTTCCGCGACTACGGCGACCTCGTCAAGTTTCGCGGCGTCGGCCCGCTCTTCCCGATCTATCTGTACGCGCATCCCGATTACGCGATGCAGGCGCTGAAGGACAAGGCGGAGAACTATCCGCGCACGCCGCTCGTCCGGTCGAAGTGGCGCATGGTCGTCGGCGACGGCCTGATCTGCATCGAGGGCGATTTCTGGCGGACGCAGCGGAAGCTCGCGCAGCCGTCGTTCGATCCGAAGCTGTTGCAGAGCTTCGACCGCCTGGTCGCCGACGAGACGGAGCAGATGCTCGAGCACTGGGACGGCTTCGCCGAACGCGGCGAATCCTTCGACGTGGCCCGAGAGATGGTGCACCTCGCGCTCGCGAACGTCGGCGGCGCGATGTTCGGAGCCGCTTGGCGGGACGAGGCGTTGGTGATGGCCGACGCCGTCGAGTTCACGATCGGCTATGCATACAAGCTGCTCACGCAGCCGGTGGTCCTCCCGGAGAACGTCCCGACTCCCGCGAACCGACGCTTCCAGGAGGCCCGGCGGACGCTCGAGCGGATCATGGAGCGAATCATCGCCAGCCGCCGCGGCCTCGACGAGCAGCCGAAGGATCTCCTCGGCGCGCTGCTTTCGGCGCGCGACGAGGAGACGGGCAGAGGCCTGACCGAGTACCAGGTTCGCAGCCACCTGATGACGTTCATGTTCGGCGGGCACGAGACCGTCGCCGTCGGCCTAGCCTGGACGTGGTGGCTCCTCTCGAAGCACCCGGAGGTCCTCCGCAAGGTCCAGGCGGAGGTCGACGAGAAGTTGAACGGCGAGCGGCCGACGTTCGAGAACACGCGCCAGCTCGAGTACCTGACCCGGATGATCAACGAATCGCTGCGCGTCTGTCCTCCGGTCTGGCTGATGTCGCGAATGCCGACCGCGGACGACGAGGTCGGCGGATACCACATCCCCGCGGGGTCACAGGTGCTGATCAGCTCGTACGTCAGCCATCGTCATCCCGACGTCTGGGACAACCCGGAGGGCTTCGATCCGGACCGGTGGCTTCCGGAGCGGGTGGCGGAGCGGCCGAAACACGCGTGGTTCCCGTTCTCCGGCGGCCCGCACCAGTGCATCGGCGGCTACTTCGGGCTGATGGAGATGCAGATCGTCATCGCGATGGTCCTGCAGCGGTACGAGCTCGAGCTGTTTCCCGGTCACAAGGTGGAGCCGAAGCCCGGCATCACGCTCGGCTTCAAGCACGGCCTGGACATGACCCTGCGGCAGCGGACGGCGCCGGCCCGCGGGGCCGCTCCCGAAGAAGCGACCGAAACCGCGGGTGCGCCCGCGGGCAGCTGACGCGATGAACGATTTCGTCAAGGTCGCCGAGACGCACGAGATCCCGCCTGGGCGGATGAAGCTCGTCGACGCCCACGGCCAGCGTCTCTCCGTCGCCAACGTCGACGGCTCGTTCTACGCGTTCAGCGACGAGTGTACGCACGATGGCGGTCCGCTCTCGGAGGGCGACCTGGAGGGCGAGATCGTCACGTGTCCATGGCACTTCAGCAGGTTCAACGTCCGCACCGGAGAGATTGTCGAGTCGCCGGCCGAGGAGGTCGTCGCCGTCTACAACACCAAGGTCGAGGACGGCGCAGTGTTCGTCGGCGCTCCAAAAGGAGAGGGACCCCATCCGCCCGTCCTGGGCTGACGGGACGGAGAAGCCGGGGAGGCAGCCATGTCAGACGCAGCGACAGCGACACACGTTCGAGAGCGGCACGGCCGTCCTCCGGGACCGCGGGGCAATCCGGTCCTCGGCAATGTCCTCGACTTCAAGAACGACACGGTCGGGGCCATCGTCGACGGGTGGCGGGAGTACGGTGACACGGTCCGGTTTCGCGGCGTCGGGCCCTTCTTCCCGATCTACCTGTTCACGCATCCCGAGCACGTCCAGTACGTCTTCCAGGACAACTTCCGGAACTTCCGGCGCAACGACTTCCTGCGCAAGAAGTTCCGGATGGTGGTCGGGAACGGTCTGGTGGTCAGCGAGGGCGAGTCATGGGTCCGGCAGCGGAAGCTCGCGCAGACGGCGTTTCAGAGCGTCCGCCTGAACCCGCTCGCGCCGGCGATGACGCGGACGACCGACGAGACGCTGGCGCGTTGGCGGGAGCATGCGAGCGCGGGCGAGCCGATCGAGATCCAGTCCGAGATGATGCACCTGATCCTCGGGATCCTCACCCGGACGCTGTTCGGCACGGACATGACCGGCGAGGCGGTGGACGTCGAGCAGTCCGTTGCCACGCAGGCCAAGTATCTGAACGACCGTCTCAGCTCGCCGGTCGATATCCCCGAGAACGCGCCGCTGCCGGTGCAGAAGCGCTTCCTCGCCGCCCGCGACGCGTTGAACTCGATGGTCGACAAGGTGATCGCCGAGCGCCGGCGCACCGGCGAGGACAAGGGCGATCTCCTCTCGATCCTGTTGCAGGCGCGCGACGAGGAGACCGGCGAGCCGATCAGCGACGAGCAGGCGCGCGACGAGATCAAGACGCTCCTGATCGCCGGGCACGAGACGACGGCGACGACGCTGGGGTGGACGTTCTACCTGCTCTCGAAGCATCCCGAGATCGAGGAACGCCTACGCGCCGAGGTCGAGGAGGTGCTCGGAGACCGTCCGCCGACCGCGGACGACGTTCCGAATCTCAAGTACGCGACTATGGTGCTCTACGAGTCGCTCCGCCTCTATCCGCCGCTGTGGATCGTGTCCCGCATGCCGATCGAGGACGACGTGATCGGTGGCTACGACGTTCCGGCGGGCACGTCGATGATCATCTGCAGCTACCTGACGCACCGAAACGCGGAGTTCTGGGAAAACCCGGAGGGATTCGATCCCGAGCGCTTCACGCCCGAGGCGATGAAGGCGCAGCATCGCTACGCATACATCCCGTTCGGCGGGGGTCCCCGTGGCTGCATCGGCTTCCCGTTCGCGATGATGGAGATGCCGGTGGTGCTCGCGCGCGTCTTGCAGGAGTTCCGGCTCCGGCTCGTTCCGGGGTACCCGAGCGGGCAGCCGGAGTCCGCGATCTCGCTGCGGCAGCGGCACGGCTCGCTCATGCGCGCCGAACCGGTCTGAAAGCCCTGCCCGCGGACGCGGGCTAGAGCCGATAGGACATGCGGGAGGTGACGACCGCGTCCGCCAGCTTCGCGTACAGCTGCGCGTTGTCGATCGCGATTGCCGCCTGGTTCGCGAGCGCGCCGGCGAGCTCCTGATCCGTCTTCGTGAAGCCGCCTTCGTGCTTGTTGATCACCTCGACGACGCCGACGGTGCGGTCACGCACTTTCAGCGGTAGCGCGAGGATGTTGCGCGTCTCGAATCCCGTCGCCTCGTCCATGCCGGGGAAGAAACGGGGGTCGTCCTTCGGGCTCTCGACCACCGCGACCTCCCCTTGCTCCATCACCCAGCCGACGATGCCCTGACCGGCCGGCACGCGCTGCTGCGCCACCTGCTCGCCCGACTCGCCGGTCGCGACGTGGATGATCAGGTCGCCCGCGTCCTCGTCGTGGAGGAGCAGGGAGCTCGTCTCGGCGTTCAGCAGCTCCGCCGCCGAGGTCATGATCAGCTGCAGGAGCTCGTCGAGGTTGAGCGTGGAGTTGAGCAGCCCGGTGATCTCGATGATCCGCCTGAGCGCCTGAACCTCGTCTTGGCCGTTCTTCGGCATCGTCGCCTCCTCTAGCCTGCTGCGGCTGCGGCCGCCGCCGCCTCCTGGGACATGAGCTGCTCGACGAAGTCGGTGGTGACGTCGCCGGAGCGGAACTGCGGGTGGTCGAGGATCCGCTGGTGGAACGGGATCGTCGTCTTGACGCCGCGGCCGGAGATCTCGAACTCGGAGAGCGCGCGCTGCATCCGGTCGATCGCCTTGTCGCGGTCCGGTGCCCAGACGATCAATTTCGCGATCAGGGAGTCGTAGAACGGTGTGATCGTCCAGCCCGGATAGCAGTGCGAGTCGACGCGCGTCCACGGTCCGCCCGGCGCCACGTACGTGTCGAGCTTGCCGGCGGCCGGCGCGAAGTTGTTGTCGGGATCCTCTGCGTTGATCCGGCACTCGATCGCGTGTCCATGGAGCGGCATGACGTCGTCCTGCGCCACCGACAGGCGCTCGCCGGCCGCAACGCGGATCTGCTCCTGGATCAGGTCCGTGCTCGTGACCAGCTCCGAAACCGGATGCTCGACCTGGATGCGCGCATTCATCTCCATGAAGAAGAGGTTGCCGTCGAGGTCGAGCAGGAACTCCAGCGTCCCCGCGCCGGTGTAGCCGACCGAGAGCGCGCCGCGGACGGCCGCCTCGCCGACCTCGCGCCGCGTCTCCTCGGAAAGGTGGATCGAGGGCGCCTCCTCGATCAGCTTCTGGTGACGCCGCTGCACGGAGCAGTCGCGCTCGCCGAAGTAGACGCCGGTTCCGTGCGCGTCGCAGACGAGCTGGATCTCCGTGTGCCTGGAGGTCTCGAGGTAGCGCTCGATGTAGACCGCGCTGTCCTTGAAGACGGCCTG
>Ga0137368_10000748_pt1 | contig 32766 bp, 29 predicted proteins | sample SagtaG_13_FD_104917 | JGI IMG/M metagenome (GOLD analysis project Ga0137368, IMG submission 104917) | Vadose zone soil microbial communities from Sagehorn Ranch, Mendocino, California, USA - Sage1_L_100_16 metaG | ecosystem: Environmental > Terrestrial > Soil > Vadose zone | place: USA...
CTGGTTGTGGGTGTTTGTCAACGATGTCGTGGCGCTGGATGTGGTCAGCCGCAGTCGCGGGAGCAAGGTGCCGCAGGCGCTGCTGGGGCCGGACTTCGATGGGGTGGCGATTAGCGATTTCTTCAGCGCCTATTCGCCCCTGGAGATCGAAAAAGCCAAATGCTGGGCGCATTTGCTGCGCGACAGCCACGACAACGCCAAAGGGCAGGCGGCTGAGAGCGAACGCGCGCGTTTCCACCACGCATTGCACAGCCTGTTTGTGGAGATGGGCTTGGCGCTCGAACAGGTGGCGGCCGACGCGGCGGGTCGGGTGCAGGTGCATGATGCGATGCGGACGAAACTGTGGCAATTCGCGACACAACACTGGCACAGTTGGCAGTGTCAGCAACTGGCCGCACGGATCAAGAAATATATCGATGATCTGCTGATCTGGCTGAAAAACCCAGCAGTTGACCCGACGAATAACGCGGCGGAACGGGCGTTGCGTGGAGCGGTGGTGACACGCAAAACGTCGTTCGGTAGCCGCTCGAAGCGCGGTGCGCAGGCGTTTGCGCGCATGCTCTCGATCATCATGACCTGGGAACGCCAAGGCAAAGATTTCTTGTCCACTGCCCATGAGGCCCTCGTTGACGCGTGCTCACAAAACTAAAGAGTTACGTTTATCCTTTGTTCTTTGTTCTTTGTCCTTTGTTCTTACTGAATCATCAGCAAATGCTCGACAATTGGGCCGAGCGCCAGCGCCGGAACGAAGGTCAGCACGCCGACGATCAGCACGACTCCAATGAGCATCGCAATGAACAGCGGCGTGTGGGTCGGCAGCGTGCCGGGACCGGCCGGTACCAGTTTCTTCTTCGCCAGCGAGCCGGCGATCGCCAGGGTTGGTACTGCCAGCCAGTAGCGCGCGAACAGCATCGCAATACCGCCGGTCAGGTTGTAGAACGGATTGTTGGCGCCCAGGCCGGCGAATGCGCTGCCATTGTTGTTGCCCATCGACGAGAAAGCGTACAGCGCCTCGCTGAACCCGTGCGCGCCGGGGTTATAGATCGATGTATAACCGAGATTGGGGTCGTACAACGCCCCCTTGCCAGCGGGCGTCACAACCGCGAGCGCGGTGAACCCGAGCACGACGATCGGTGGGATGAGGATGACCACTGAGGCCATCTTCATCTCGTAGGCCTCGATCTTCTTGCCTAGGTACTCGGGCGTGCGCCCGACCATCAGCCCGGCCACGAACACCGCGATGATCGCGAAGACCAGCATGCCATATAGCCCAGAGCCCACGCCGCCGTAGATAATCTCGCCCAGCTGGATCATAAACAGCGGCACCAACCCACCCAGCGGCGTGTAACTATCGTGCATCGAGTTGACCGAGCCATTCGAGGCGGCTGTGGTTGCCGTGGCCCACAGCGCCGAGTTGGCGATGCCGAAGCGCACCTCTTTTCCTTCCATATTGCCACCCGGCGCAACATCGCTGATCGTCTGGTCCGCGCCGAGCGCGGCGAGCTGCGGTGTGCCCGCCGCTTCCGACCCGACCGCCAACGCCAGCAAGGGGATGAAGATCAACGTCATCGCCGCCAGCACGGCCAGCCCTGGCGCGTGTCCTTGACCATCTTGCCGAAGGTGTAGCACAGCGCCGCCGAGATCATCAGGATAGACAGCATCTCGAAGAAGTTCGACAGCGGCGTCGGGTTCTCGAACGGGTGCGCCGAGTTGACGTTGAAGAAGCCGCCGCCGTTGGTGCCGAGCTGCTTGATCGCGATCTGCGAGGCGGCCGGGCCCATCGGCAACGTCTGCTGGGTCACTTGCACCGTCTCCTTGACTTCGTTGCCATTGGCATCCTTGACCGGGTTGCCGTCGGCGTCGAGCTTGGTTTGCTCGTAGCTGGTCGGCTGAACCAGCGGCACCGTCTGGTAGGCGGTGAAGTTCTGCACCACGCCCTGCGAGACCTGGATCAGCGCGAGCACAAGCGCGAGCGGCAAGAAGATATACAGTGTCGTGCGGGTCAAGTCCACCCAGAAGTTGCCAATCATCGCGGTCGTGTGGCGGCCCAGGCGGCTGAAACGTGGGCGCTCGCCGAGTCCGATCGCCTGAAATCGGCCTTACTTTCCTCAGTCTCCCATGATCTACGCACCCCGCTGGTGGCAGTCAAAGGAATTGCCACCGCGCTGCGCCAGCGGGATGTGGAGTGGAATAGCGCCGTGGGCGAGCAGATGCTCGATACGCTCGCCGATGAAGCCGATCGCCTGAACCGGCTGGTCGGCAATCTGCTGGATATGTCGCGGATCGAAGGCGGCGCGCTCAACCCAGCGCGCCAGTGGGAAGATATTGGCGACATCGTCGGCGGCGTGTTGTCGCGGTTGCGCCCACGGCTTCACGGGCGCAAGCTCCACGTGAGCATCCCGGCTGATGTGCCGCTGGTGTGGGTGAATGCCGCGTTGATCGATCAGGTGCTGACGAACCTGATCGAAAATGCCATCAAGTACACGCCAGACGCGACAGCGATTACTATCATGGCCGAAGTCCACGATGCGGATGTTTGGATACAGGTGCTGGACCAGGGACCAGGCATTGCCGCTGAGGCGCTACCGCATATCTTCGATAAGTTCTATCGGGTTGTGGGGCCGGAACGGCATGCCGACGGCACTGGATTAGGACTAGCGATCTGCAAAGGCATTATCGAGGCGCACGGTGGCCGGATCTGGGCGGAGAATCAACCAACTGGCGGAGCGCGCTTCGTGTTTACCTTGCCGTTCGACGAAGCGCAGAAGGAACGCAGATGAAGCCACGGATACTGGTTGTGGACGATGAGCCGCAAATTCGGCGCTTTTTGAAGGCCACGCTGGAAGTGCATGGTAACGAGGTCGCGCTAGCCGAAAACGGTCGATCCGCGCTGGAGCAAGTGACGACCTGGCATCCCGATGTCGTCTTACTCGATCTGGGGATGCCAGAAATCGACGGACTTGAAGTCCTCCGCCGCGTGCGTGAATGGTCCGACATGCCGATCATTGTGCTGTCGGTCCGCGACCGTGAAGACGAGAAGGTGACCGCGCTCAACCTGGGCGCGGACGATTACCTGACCAAACCGTTCGGCACCAATGAACTGCTGGCGCGAATCCAGGTCGCGCTGCGCCATGCCGCACGCAGGCATACATCACCGGAGCCCATGATTGTCGCAGGAGACCTGCGCATCGATCTTGCCGCGCACCGCGTGAGCCTTCACGATCAAGACGTCCATCTCACCCCCACGGAGTACGAAATCCTCAAAACCCTTGCAATGTATAGCGGCAAAGTGATGACGCATGGGGTGCTATTACAGAAAGTGTGGGGCCTCGACCAGCAGCAGGATCCAGCGAAGCTGCGGGTGTTCATCAATCAACTCCGGCGTAAGATCGAGGATGATCCAGCTCAGCCACAGTATATTATTACCGAGACAGGGATTGGATATCGTTTTCGCGGCGAGGCAGAATAGAGAGTGTTCGGGTTCCCGCCAAACACATAAAAAAATCGTATGATATTTGCCTGCTGCTGTCACTCTTTTTAACCAAACCCTTATACTATCCTAACACCTCCAGGTGCCTTCTTTGACGCGGATATAGAGCGATCTGCGCTAACATGATACCCACTTGCGTCGAATTGACGTTTGTGTCAAACCGAAGGTGCCAGATGCAGCCGTTCCACTATCGATCCGAAACAAGAACGAACAATGATTGATACGCTCAAACGCATCCTGGTCGGCCAGCCGCTAGATACCGCCGCGCAACAGCATCAACGCATCCGCAAGATCGTCGCACTGGCCGTCTTCGCCTCCGACCCAATCAGCTCGACCGCCTATGCCACCGAAGCGATCATGCTGGTGCTGATCACCGTAGGCAGCGGTGCGCTGACATTGTCGATTCCGATCTGCATCGCGATCATCACCCTGCTGTTGATCGTCGGATTCTCCTACCGCCAGACGATCTATGCCTACCCGAGCGGCGGCGGCGCCTATATCGTCGCGCACGAGAACCTGGGCGAGCTGCCCGGCCTAGTCGCGGCCGGGGCGCTGCTGATCGACTATGTGCTCACCGTGGCCGTCTCGGTCGCCGCCGGTGTCTTCGCGATTACTTCGCTCGCGTCGACATGGGGGTACCCTGGGTTAGCCGACTACCGAGTCGAGATCTCGCTCGTGTGTATCGCGATTATCACGATCGTCAACCTGCGCGGTGTCAAGGAGAGCGGCGCGATCTTCGCCGCGCCGACCTATCTGTTTGTGATCAGCATGCTCGCCTGCATCGGTATCGGCACTGCCCAATTGGTGCTGACCGGTAGCATGCCGCAGCTGCCCGCGCCGGCCGAACTGCCGCCGCCAACGCACACGCTGACACTCTTCCTGGTGTTGCAAGCCTTCTCGGCCGGCTGCACCGCGCTGACTGGCGTCGAGGCGATCTCCAACGGCGTGCCGGCCTTTCAGAAGCCCGAGTCCAAGAATGCCGCGACGACGCTCCTGGCGATGCTCACGATCTTAGGCACGATCTTCCTGGGAATCACCGTGCTGGCGCATTTCACAGGCGCTGTCCCACGCGAGGAAGAGAGCCTCGTCTCGCAGGTCGCGCGCGCGGTGATTGGTACGGGACCGTTCTACTTCATTATTCAGGTGGCGACGGCGCTGATCCTGGTGCTGGCGGCGAATACCAGCTACGCCGACTTTCCGCGCCTATCGTCGATTCTATCCCGCGACCGCTTTCTGCCGCGTCAGTTCTCCAGCCGCGGGGATCGCTTGGTCTTCTCGAATGGCATTTTGGTCCTGGGGTTGCTGGCGGCGCTGCTGATTGTGATCTTCGACGCTCGCGAGCAGGCGATGCTGCCGCTCTACGCGATTGGCGTGTTCATCTCGTTTACACTCTCACAAGGTGGCATGGTTCGCCATTGGCTGCGCTTTCGCGAGCCGGGCTGGCAGCGCAGCGTTGTGATTAATGGGATTGGTGCGACGCTGACGGCGATCGTATTTATGGTGATCATCGTCACTCGTTTTACGCGCGGCGGCTGGGTAGTACTCGTCGCCATCCCAATCATCGTGCTCCTATTCCGCGCGATCCATAGGCACTACCTCGACGTCGCGCGCCAGCTCTCGCTGATGGCGGCGAAGCCGATTGGGGCTGTCAAGCGGCATACCGCGCTCGTGCTGGTCTCGGGCATTCATCGCGGGGTTATTCCAGCGCTGGAGTTTGCCTGCTCGATCGCTCCGGATAACACGACCGCGCTGTATGTCGAGCTCGATCCAGAGGAGTCGCTCAAAGTGCGCGCGAAATGGGCGCAGTGGAGTAGTGGCGTGCCGCTGGAGGTGCTGCACTCGCCATATCGCAGTTTAGTCCGGCCGATCCTGCGCTATGTCGACGAACTTGACTCGCGCTACGACGACGATGTGCTCTCAGTCATTCTGCCGGAGTTTATCCCGTCGAAATGGTGGCAGCACCTGCTGCACAACCAGACGGCGCTGGCGATCAAGGCGGCGCTGCTCTTTCGCAAGGGCGTCGTGGTCATTAGCGTGCCCTACCATTTGTCCAAACCGGATGGAGATGCCTACGGTTTTGAAGATAGAAGATAGAGATGGAAAATCGCGATGCAGCATGCTGCAATGTGGCCCTTCCATCTTCTATCCTCTATCCTCCATCTTCAAAAACTGATTGCAGATTACCCGCCGCCCTGAAAACGGTACCCAATGCCTGGCTCGGTGAGCAGGTAGGTTGGATGGGCCGGGTCGGCCTCGAGCTTGTGGCGAAGCTGGGTGATGAAGACGCGCAAGGTCGGCACATCTTGCTGGTAGGCGCTGACCCAAACCGACTGAAGAGCATGCTATGTGTCAGCACCTTGCCGGCCTGCGTGGCGAGCGTTCGCAGCAGATCATACTCGGTGGGCGTAAGGTGGACCGCCTGCCCACCAAGTGTCACCTGCCGATGCGCTAGGTCAATCGTGAGATCGCCGAATTGCAGGACCGGTTCCTCGCTGGATGCCCCGCGGGTCGCGTGACGAAGCGCTACGCGGACGCGCGCCAGCAGTTCATTCATGCCGAATGGCTTGGTCAGGTAATCATCGGCCCCGAGATCCAGCGCGGTCACCTTGTCGAGCTCGGCGTCGCGCACCGTCAGAATGATAATCGGCACCTGCGACCATGTGCGGATGTGGCGGCAGACGTCCAGCCCATCCATCTCCGGCAATCCCAGATCGAGCAAGATGATATCCGGGCGCCAGCTCGTCGCCAGTTCCAGCGCCGACCGGCCATCCTCCGCGACCGTGACGTCGTAGCCGCGCACGCCGAGGCTGGTCTTCAGCAAGCGCCCAATCTGCGGCTCATCGTCGACCACCAGAATCCGCGCGCTCATGCGCTCCGCACCTTTCCCAGCCGGGTAATGGGCAATAGGGTATTGGCGTGCTAAATGCAGGCTAGCGCCATTCCGATTTCCTTCAGTTCCTTGATTTCCTTTGCGCGGGAACTGCAGGAACTGAAGGAAATCGATAGAAACTTCCATCAAGCTACACTCGTTCGGCTTGCGTTCACCGCTTACTGTTATGTTCCGCTGCAAACACCAGCGAGAAGAGGTTGGCGATCCACTCTTTGCCCTCTTGTGTCTGATATAAATAACGCAGCGCGTCCTGAATATACGGGTTGACTACGTTCCAATAGAACCCGGTGAATGTCGCCCGTAAATCGCCGGGACTCGCATAACCATAGCGCGCATTCGTACCGGTCTCCTCGAATTCATAGAACAGCGCCGGCGCTTTGCGCACGTAATCGGGGTCGCCGAGCTGCCCAATGTAATCGGCCGCGCGCGCCAGGCCGCCGTAGCCTTTCGTGTCCTGGTAGCGTTTGTCGTCGGGCGCCGGGAAGCGCGTCATCTCGATGTACGCCGCAAGCAGATCGGTATCGACAACGTTGGCGCCGGCCAGCATCTCGCCGCCGAAGCGCTCGTAGATGAACTGCTTGCTCCGATCGACATGATACGGTGTCAGAGCGGCATCGGTGCCGTGCGGCGCAAGCTCAATCGTCGCCTCGCCGATGCCAGTGGCGATCACGCTGTCGGTATCGCGCCGGCACACGCCGCGCACATAGCCAATGTCGTGGCAGAGCAGCGCAATCGTGAAGTGCAGCCAGTCGCGCGGCGCCACGCCGCCCTCGCACAGGTGCTTGCCTTCGAGAATTGCCTGGCCGACCGTTGTGACCAACATGGTGTGCTCAACATTATGGTACAGCGCGTCGGAGTTCGCGATATTCTCGAGCGCCAGCCGGCCCGACCAGGCGATGATGTTCCCATACGAAGGCTCCATATCGCCGTAGGTGCGTCGATATGCCGCCCTGAGCTGCTCGACAAAATGGTCGATCGTGAGCTTACGCAGGTTCAACATAGCCGATCCTCCTTACGCGAGTAGCCAGTCGCCAGCCGCCTGCAATTTGCAATGACACTGGAGTGCATAAGCGCCGACCAACATACTGGTCGGCGCGAGTCATCCCGCGATCGTAGAACGTCTGTGGAGCCGTGTGGCAGTATGGTAGAGCAAAAGACCAATTGCGTCAATGGCCTTGCCAGCGCGAGTGGTATAAGAACGATATTGCGGCGTACGATCTGGTATCGTCGTTTCTTTAGGCTGCGCCTCCTCGAATGCGGCGCAGTGCGAAAATCATTGATGATTCGCCAACGGAGTTATGCTATACTCTGCGCAGCGCGCAGCCCGTCGGTACTATTCACATTTGCCTGGGATTGGATGTAGATGGCCGCGGACAAACACAGAAATGAAACTTCTTTATCCGCGTTCGTCCGCGTCCGATCAGCCCAAGAATGAACAGTTACGTCCGTCGCAACGTCGGCTTGCCGTAATTGCGCATCGTGAGTGAGGAAACACGCCATGGCTAACCAACAACAAGTCCCCTCTCAGGTCATCCGGCAGGTCTGCGATAGCATCATCGACAACCTCGGCGAAAAGAGCCTGCGCCTGTTGTTTGCTCAATCCGGATTGCAGCGATTTTACAGCGGCGGCGCGCTGCCGCCGGACGATGACACGCCCTCGGCAACGGTAGATGAGCTCAGTCACTTGTTCGCCACTGCCTTCCGGATCTTCGGCGATCGAGGTGTCAAGCCGATCCTCCTACGGGCTGGGCGCAACTCACTCAAGCACTTCCGCCAGACCAACAAAACACTCTCGGCGCTCGCCGGTGCGGCGTTCAAGGTGCTGCCCACCGACGCCAAGATCAAGCTGGTGCTCGCGCGCTCGGCCAAGATCGCCGAGGAATTGCTGCACGCACCCCACCGCACCTTCGACAACGACCAGGGTTTCTTTGTCGAGATCGGCGGCTGCCCATATTGTGCGGGCAACCAGGCCGAGCATGGCATCTGCTACTTTCCAATTGGCTTCTACGGCGAGGCGCTGCGCTGGGCTACCGGCGACACCTACCCGGTCGATGAGATCGAGTGCATTGCCGCCGGCGCGCAGTTCTGCCGCATCCGGATCGGCCGATCACCGGCCTAAGCGGAACAAAGAACATGGTACTCCTTGATTTTCTGTTTTTCGTTTTTGCGCTCGCAGAGCGCAAAAACGAAAAACAATTAAACGATAAAGTACCACTCTGCCGAAGGCTGAACATGCTCGCGAATGCGCTACCCCCTTGGGTAGGGCGTAGCCAGTCATAGACTGCAAGATGACTATCGGCCTATTGTCCATTCTGATGCGCTCGGCATATACTACAGCGGGACATCGCACAACTACGTTTTTGCCAAAGGATGACACATGCGCCTGCTGATCGACCAACGCTCATACGACGAGATGCTGAGCAAAACCTCGCACCCGCGCGACTGCTACGTGCGCAAAGCCGAATACCTGCACCACCTGTATGTCGATGGAGTGAAATATCTGGTCGCGCGCGCGGTCTACGACTGCATCAAGCGCGCCCAAGAAGCCGACGATCAGGATGCGCTGCTGCACCTGCTGTTCCATAAAGACGAACTCGAACGAGCCGTCGCCGAAGCCCGCGCCAAAGGCACCAACCTGGCCACCACCCGCGCAATCGGCGACCCGGCGCCGACCGACGATGTGGCGATGCCCAAGCTCTCGAACAAATTCACGCCCGCGCAGCCGCAAACGATCGAAGAGACCAAACTCAACCGCACATTTCTCTACGAGCACCTGACCCGCATTATCTATAACAAAGGGCGCGTGACCGGCATGGAGTTGGTCGACGAAATGAAGCTGCCCTACCAGATCATCGACGTGCTGCTGAAAGAGCTGCGCGGCCAGGAGATGATCGATATCGCCGGGCAGCGCGGCTACGGCGATGTCAACTACGAATACGTGCTCACTATAGCCGGTAACCGTAGCGCGCAAGACGCACTGCTTAAGACCATGTACTCCGGCCCCTGTCCGATTGATTTGAATGAGTGGATTGCCTCGGTTAAGGCTCAGACGGTCAAAGATGTAGTAGTGACGCGCCGCAACATCCGTGAGGCGTTTCAGGGCCTGGTGATCGATGAGTCGATCTTGAATCAAGTCGGACCAATGGTTAACTCGGCATCATCCGTGATGTTGTTCGGCTTCCCTGGCAACGGCAAGACCACGATCGCCGAACGCATCACTCATCTGATGGGTGATGACATCTTCATCCCTTATGCTATATATGCCGATGGCGCGATCATCAAAATGTATGACTCGATCGTGCATGAGCCACCGAAGAAAGCGTTGTCCGACACAATCGAGTATGACCAACGTTGGATTCGCGTTAGTCGTCCCGTCGTGATCACCGGCGGCGAGTTAACGTTGGATGGGCTTAATCTGACGTACAACAAGGACTCGCGCATCTACGAAGCGCCATTCCAAATGAAAGCGAATTGCGGCATCTTCCTGATCGACGACTTCGGGCGCCAGCAGGTGCGCGTGTTCGATCTGCTGAACCGCTGGATCGTGCCATTGGAAAAGCGGTATGATTTCCTCACTACTGTCACAGGAAAGAAGCTACAAATCCCGTTCGATCAGTTGATCATGTTCTCGACCAATCTTGATCCGAATGATCTTGGCGACGACGCGCTGCTACGGCGCATCAAATTCAAGATTGAAATTATTGATCCAACCGAAGAGCAGTGGCGCGAGATCTGGCGGATCATGTGCCGCGTGATGAAGGTACAGTACGACGATGGCGGTCTCGACTATCTGTTGGCGAGGTGGTACAAGCCCGACGATCGTCCGTTGCGCATGTGCCAACCGCGCGACATCCTACTCCAAGCAATGTCAATTGCCAAGTACAACATGGAAACGGTGACCCTCAGCGCCGATTTGCTCGACGCCGCCTGCGCGACCTATTTCACCAGCAAAGAGAAGAAAAACTTCGGTGCAAAGGTGCGGTTGGATTTGTAAAGCGCGCCGGCTATTCCCCGGCGGACACGGAGGAGCCGCCCTACAGGCCCGATGCCCTGTAGGGCGGCTCCTTCGTGTCCACGCCCTATCGACGCCCAACTCCCAATCAAACACAGCTTCCCTTGCCACTACACTACCGCAAACCGATGCGCCTCGCGGGCTACGACTACCGCAACATCGAGCGCGCATGCTTCATCACCATAGCAATGGAAAATCATACCGACAAATTATACAATCGATACAAAATATATCTTGGACATCTCAATTGGGCCGTGCTACACTTTGCCTTACGGCGAAACCGTTAGACAACCTTATGTGTTTGCGCTATAATACGCCTGATCGTGAAACTCTTCTCACATCATGGTGAGACTGGGCCCTAGCGCTAGAAATGTTCCCATGACTACCGCATACACCGGAGTCAATTGGACTACCTATCGCGACGAGCTCCCCGCGCTTTCCCGCTGCACGTTCCTGAATAGTTGCTCGCTCGGCCGTCGCGACCTTTCTCCACTTCTGGGGGGAGCATATGGCTTTACCTACCGCGCAAAGTAAGGAAGCCGGGCGCGTGCCGCTGCCGCTCAACAGCCGCCGCGATACCTGGTGGATCAGACCACTGCTCACTGTGCTTGTGCTTGGCTCGTTCGTGATCTACGCGACATGGCGCGGGTTGGAAAACCAGTTTTTTGAAGTCGGGCCATATCTTTCGCCCTTCTACTCGCCGCTGCTGCCGATCGATCTGCGCATCGGCGGTTGGAACGTTTCGCCGGCGGCGTACATTATCGCGTTTCCGCTGCTCTTCCGGCTGACCTGCTATTATTACCGGCTGGCCTACTACCGAGCGTTCTTTTGGGATCCACCTGCCTGCGCCGTCCAAGAACCGTTCCAACGCAAGCGTTATACCGGCGAGCGCGAGTTCCCATTCATTCTCCAGAATCTGCACCGCTTCGCCTTCTACTTGGCAGTGATCTTCATTTTCATCCTGTCGTACGACGCCATTAGCGCGTTCTTCTTCGATGGGCGCTTCGGCATTGCGCTGGGGTCGCTTATCTTCGCCGTAAACGTGGTGCTGCTGGTGCTGTATACCTTCTCCTGCCATTCGTTTCGGCATCTGATAGGGGGCGGGCTTAACTGCTACTCTTGTTCTCTCGCCAATACCACGCGCTACGGCTTCTGGAATCGAGTGAGTTTGCTGAACGCGCGCCACGGGCTTTTCGCCTGGTGCAGCCTCGTCTCGGTCGCGCTGACCGACCTATATGTGCGGCTGGTGGCATCGGGCACGATTCAGGATGTGAGGTTGTTTTAGATGGAGGCGTACGACACTTACGAGCACGATGTCCTGGTGATCGGCGCGGGCGGTGCCGGGCTACGGGCTACGATCGCGGCCGCGGAGGCCGGGCTGAATGTCGGCGTTGTCTGTAAATCGCTGCTCGGCAAGGCGCATACCGTCATGGCCGAGGGCGGGATCGCCGGCGCGCTGGCGAACCTTGACAAAAAGGACTCCTGGCAGGTCCACTTCATGGACACGATGCGTGGCGGCGCATTCCTCAACAACTGGCGTACCGTCGAGCTTCTGGCGAAAGAGGCGCCGGAGCGCGTGCTGGAGTTGGAGCGCTATGGCGCGGTCTTCGACCGCACGCCCGGTGGCCTGATCATGCAGCGCCCATTCGGTGGCCACACCTACCGCCGCCTGAACCACGTCGGCGACCGAACCGGCCTGGAGCTGCTGCGCACCTTGCAGGACCGCGCCGTCGCGACTGGTATGAAGTGTTACATGGAAGTAGCCATAACCCGGCTGCTGAAGGATGGCGACCGGGTGGTCGGCGCGTTCGGCTACTACCGCGAGACAGGTCGCTTCCTGGTCGTCAAGGCCAGGGCGGTGATACTCGCGACGGGCGGCTGGGGCCGGATGTACCAGGTGACCTCCAACTCCCACGATTCCGTCGGCGACGGAGCGATCTTGGCCTACGATGCCGGAGCGGAGCTGATGGACATGGAGATGGTGCAGTTCCACCCGACCGGCATGATCTGGCCGCCCGGCGTGCGCGGCATCCTCGTCACCGAAGGGGTGCGCGGCGAGGGCGGCGTGCTCCGCAATGCCAAGGGCGAGCGGTTCATGTTCGACCCTAAATACACGCCCCCGGCCTATAGAGGCCGCCACGCGGAGACCGAAGAGGAAGCTGCCCGCTGGTTGGAAGACAAGGACAATAACCGCCCGCCGCCAGAGTTGCTGCCGCGCGACGTGACGTCGCGCGCCATTTACCGCGAGGTGCTGGCCGGCAACGGCACGGAACACGGCGGGGTCTACCTCGATATAACCCACCGCGACCCTGAGCTGGTCAAGCGGAAACTGCCGAGCATGTACGAACAATTCCACGCGCTTGGCGATGTCGACATCACCAAACAGGCGATGGAGGTTGGCCCGACCATCCACTACACGATGGGCGGCGTCCGGGCCGAACCGGACACTTGCGCGACGACGGTGCCCGGCCTCTTTACGGCCGGCGAGGTGGCGTGCGGCGTGCATGGCGCGAACCGCCTGGGCGGCAACGCGCTGTGCGACCTGCTGGTCTTCGGCAAGCGCGCGGGCGAAGCGGCGGCACAATACGCGCAAACGGCGACGCACGGCACGATCGACGAAACACAGATTCGCGAGGAGAGCGAGATTCTGCTGGCGCCGTTCGAGTCCTCAGGAACCGAAAACCCCTACCTGCTCACTCAGGAACTCCAGGCCGCCATGCAGGAGGGCGCGATGATCGCGCGCACCGAAGAAGGGCTGTCGCAGTGCCTGAGCCAGGTGCTGGAGCTTCAGCGGCGCGCGAAGAATCTGCATATCGACGGGTCACGCCTGTTTAATCCGGGCTGGCATACCGCGCGCGAGATCCGATTTATGCTGAAGATCTCGGAGATCATCGTGCGGTGTGCGCTGGAACGCCGGGAAAGCCGCGGCGCGCAGTGGCGCACCGACTACCCCGACCCCGACCCGGAATGGGCCGGGAAGAACCTGATCGCCACCAAAGATGGCGATGCGGTGAAGATCACGACGCGCCCGGTTCCGCAGATTCCGGCAGAGCTGGCACAGCTGTTCGAGGGGGCAAAATAATGGACAACGTGACCCTACGAGTGTTCCGGGGCGACGCCAGCGGCGGCGCCGAGCACGACTACGAGGTGCCGACGTTTCCAGGCATGGTGGTGCTGGATGCCATCCACTATATTCAGGCCCACCACGATAGTACGCTCTCGTGCCGCTGGAACTGCAAGGCCGGGAAGTGTGGCTCGTGCAGCGCCGAGATCAATGGGAAACCACGCCTGCTGTGTAAGGCGCGCGTCAGGGATTACACGACCGACAACGCGCCGATTGTCGTCCACCCGCTCAAAGCATTTCCGCTCATCAAAGATTTGGTGACCGATGTATCGTGGAACTTCCGCGTCTCAGAAAAGATCGCGCCGTTTACGCCGGCGGCCGACGCGCCCAAACCGTTCGTGATGCAGCAGATGGATGTAGATCGCATTCAGGAGTTTCGCAAGTGCATCGAGTGCTTCCTATGCCAGGACGTGTGCCACATCCTGCGCGACCATAACCGCAAGGACTCGTTCTACGGGCCGCGCCAGCTGATCAAGCTGGCCAACCTGGACATGCATCCGTATGACAGCCTGGAACGCCGCAAAATGATGCACGAGGAGGCGGGCATCGGCTTCTGCAACATCACCAAATGCTGCACCGAGGTCTGCCCCGAACATATCCACTTGACCGACAATGGCATCATCCCGCTCAAGGAGCGGGTCGCCGATATCTATTTTGATCCGCTGATGTGGTTGAGTCGCAAACTCATGGGAAAAAAATGACCGCTTTACGGCGGGAGGGACATATGTTTCAACTCAAATCCCTTTCCGAGCAAGGTATTGCCGCGGCCCTGGACAAAGCGGAAAGGTATCGGCTGCTCAACGAACCCAGAGAGGCCGAAAGCATCTGCCTCGACATATTGGAAATTGACGCCGAGAACCAGAAGGCGCTCGTTATCTTAATCCTGTCCATAACCGACCAGTTCGGTCGGCGCGCTCGCGATGAAGTCAGGTATGCCCGCGAGCTGCTGCCGCGCCTGCACGATGAGTATGAACGCACGTATTACGCTGGGATTATCTTTGAACGTCAGGCGAAGACGATTCTCAAACGGGGTACGCCGGGCGGCGGATCTCAGGCGTACGATTGGTTGCGCAATGCAATGGATCTTTTCGAGAAAGCCGAAGCCATCCGCCCGCCTGGAAACGACGATGCGCTCCTGCGCTGGAACACCTGCGCACGCACCATCATGCGCTACAAACTCGCGCCGAGGCAGGAGGATTACGTCGAACCCTTCCTGGAGTGACCACTCCCCCTCACCCCCCGACCCCTCTCCCACGCCGGGGAGAGGGGGAGAAGTTACGCCTTTTCCCTACGCCGGGGAGGAGGAGAAGTTACTCCCCTTCCCCACTGGTGGGGGATGGGGCTGGGGGATGGGGCGAGTCCCCACCGCGTAACCCCCGCGAAAGCGGGGGACCCCTCCAAGCCTCCCCTCCCACCATGTTTGAAGGAGACAATATGACTGGAGCGCTCACACTCTACCGCTCGTCGATCGGTAAAAAGGCGATCATGGCCGTCACCGGCTTGATCGGGATCGGCTTTCTGCTCGTACACATGTATGGCAATCTAAAGATTTTCGAGGGGCCGCAGTATTTTAATGACTACGCTGCTGGCCTGCGATCGCTTGGCAGCCCGGTGTTCGGCCATACCCACCTCTTGTGGGTTGCGCGGGTCGTGTTGCTCGGCGCGGTGGTCGCGCATGTCTGGGCGGCCTACTCGCTCACGCGGCAGGATTGGGAGGGGCGGCCGCGCGGGATGCGCTACGCGCAGAAGCGGTCGGTGCAGTCGACCTATGCATCGCGAACCATGCGCTGGGGCGGCGTCATTCTAGCGCTGTTTATTGTCTTTCACATCATGCACTTCACGCTCGGCCTGGTCGGTTATGGCGCAGGCGAATACCAACGCGAGGCCGGCGGCCAGTTCTATGCCTATCAGAACGTCGTGAATGGCTTCCGTGTATGGCCGGCGACGATCTTCTATATCATCGCGATGGTAGCGCTCAGCCTGCACATCTATCACGGCTTCTGGAGCATGTTTCAAACACTCGGACTCAATAGCAACCGCACGAACCTGCTCTTGCGCGGCCTCTCGCTCGCCGTGGCGCTGATACTACTGGTTGGGTTTGTTTCGGTTCCGCTGGCGGTGCTGTTTGGGTTTGTTCAGTAGGCGGAGAACCGAGAACCGAAGATAGAGGATGGAAGATAGAGAATAGAGAAGCATTATCGATTGATGGACTGCTATCTTCTATCTTCTACCCTCTATCCTCTGGCTTCTGGCATTCAGGAGATAGATCATGACCATCGAGACGAAACCGGAGATCACAACACGACCCGATACCGAGTTTGCCGTGGCGCTCGATGCAGAGGCGCCCGCGGGGCCGCTTGAGCAAAAATGGGATTTGGCCAAATTCGAATATAAGCTGGTAAATCCCGCTAATAAGCGCAAATATACGGTTCTGGTGGTCGGTTCGGGCCTGGCGGGCGCATCGGCGGCCGCGACGATGGCCGAGCTGGGCTATAACGTGAAGTGTTTCTGCTACCAGGATAGCCCGCGCCGAGCCCACTCGATTGCGGCACAGGGCGGCATCAACGCGGCCAAGAACTACCGCAACGACGGCGATAGCATCTACCGCCTGTTCTACGACACGATCAAAGGTGGCGACTACCGCTCGCGCGAGGCGAATGTCTACCGGCTGGCGCAGATCAGCCTCAATATTATCGATCAGTGCGTGGCGCAGGGCGTGCCGTTCGCACGCGAGTATGGCGGCCTACTCGACAATCGCTCGTTCGGCGGCGCGCAGGTGTCGCGTACCTTCTACGCCCGTGGGCAGACCGGCCAGCAACTGCTGCTTGGCGCCTACCAGGCGCTCTCGCGCCAGATCGGCTTGGGCAAAGTTGCGATGTATCCGCGCACCGAGATGCTCGACCTGATTCTGATCGATGGCCACGCCAAAGGCATTGTGACGCGCGATATGGTGAGCGGCAAAATTGAGTCGCACACTGGCGACGCGGTGGTGCTGGCCACCGGCGGCTATGGGAATGTCTTCTATCTCTCAACCAATGCCAAGGGCTGCAACACCACCGCGATCTGGCGCGCGCACCGCCGCGGCGCGTTCTTCGCCAACCCCTGCTTCACGCAGATCCACCCTACCTGTATCCCCGTCCATGGCGAGTACCAATCGAAGCTCACGCTGATGAGCGAGTCGCTGCGTAACGACGGGCGCATCTGGGTGCCGAAGAAGCAGGGCGACACCCGCCCGCCGAACCAGATCCCCGAGAGCGAGCGCGATTACTATCTGGAGCGCAAATACCCCAGCTTCGGCAACCTGGTGCCGCGCGACGTCGCCTCACGCAACGCCAAAGCGGTCTGCGACGAGGGCCGCGGCGTTGGCCCAGGTGGGCTGGGCGTGTATCTCGATTTCGGCGACGCGATCAAGCGGCTGGGCATGAATGCCATTCGCGAGAAGTACGGCAACCTGTTCGACATGTACGAGCGAATCACCGCCGAGAACCCATATGAAGTGCCGATGCGGATCTACCCGGCGATTCACTACACCATGGGTGGCCTGTGGGTCGACTACGATCTGCAAAGCACGATTCCCGGCCTGTTCGCGATCGGCGAGGCCAACTTCTCGGATCATGGCGCGAATCGGCTTGGCGCCAGCGCGCTGATGCAGGGCCTGGCAGACGGTTACTTTGTGCTGCCCTACACGATCGGCGATTACCTGGCGCAGACCAAGGCGGGCCAGGCCGACGCGAACCACCCGGCCTGCACCCAAGTCGAGTTCGAGGTCAAGCAGCGCACCAAGCGCCTGCTCGGCATCAATGGCAAGCGCACGGTCGACTCGTTCCACCGCGAGCTCGGCAAGCTGCTGTGGGACAAGTGCGGCATGGCGCGCAACGAGGCTGGCCTAAAAGAGGCGCTGGCACGCATTCCTGAGATTCGTGCCGAGTTCTGGGAGAACGTGAATGTGCCCGGCAGCGCCGACGAGCTCAACCAGGCGCTGGAAAAAGCTGGGCGCGTGGCCGACTTCATGGAGCTCGCCGAGTTGCTGTGCCTGGATGCACTGCACCGCAGCGAGTCGTGCGGCGGGCACTTCCGCGAAGAAAGCCAGACGCCCGAGGGCGAGGCGCTGCGCGATGACGAACACTTCTCGTATGTCGCCGCATGGGAGTTCGCCGGCGAAGGCAAGCAGCCGAAGCTCAACAGAGAGCCGCTGAACTTCGAGTACGTGCACCTGGCCCAACGGAGTTACAAGTAGAACAAAGAACAAGGAACAAAGAACAAAAGCTTCTCTCGGCAAACTTTGTTCTCTGTGCTTTGTTCTCTGGTGTGGAGATAAGAATGAATCTGACCTTACATGTCTGGCGGCAGAAGAATGCCAAGGCCGAGGGCCGGATGGTGCGCTACGACGCCAAAGACATCAGCCCGGATATGTCTTTTCTTGAGATGCTCGATGTCGTCAACGAAGAGCTGATTCTGAAGGCCGAGGAGTCGATCGCCTTCGACCACGACTGCCGCGAGGGCATCTGCGGCACGTGTGGCCTGATGATCAACGGCATCGCGCACGGCCCGCAGGCGGCCACGACTACCTGCCAGTTGCATATGCGCCACTTTCACGACGGCGACGAGATCTATATCGAGCCGTGGCGGGCGCAGGCGTTCCCAATTCTCAAGGACTTGGTGGTCGACCGCAGCGCCTTCGACCGGATCATCCAAGCCGGCGGCTTCATCTCGGCATCGACTGGCAGCGCGCCTGATGCGAACGCCATCCCGGTGCCGAAGGACAACGCCGACCTAGCGATGGATGCGGCCGCGTGCATCGGCTGCGGCGCGTGCGTGGCGGCCTGCCCGAATGCCTCGGCCATGCTCTTCACCGCGGCGAAAGTCGCACACCTTGGTTTGCTGCCGCAAGGCCAGCCCGAGCGCAACATGCGCGTCATTCGCATGGTCGAGCAGATGGATGCAGAAGGCTTCGGCGGCTGCACCAACATCGGCGAGTGCTCGGCGGTCTGCCCGAAAGAGATCAGTATGGACTTCATCGCGCAGATGAACCGCGACCTGCTGAAGGCCGCACTGTTTGCCGGGCGCAAGTCGACCAGCGGCGGCGGTGGGGCGGGCTAGCCTTATTGCAAGTTCGATCCTAGTTCCCATAGTTCCTTCATTTCCCTGGCGAGGCCAAAGGGAACTATGGGAACTAGGAACCGATTTGTGATTGCTTGCACTAGGGCGTCAGCACGAAGTAGCCGGTCGAGATCTTGTGGCTGTCTTTACCTTGCGCGACGAAGCTCCACAGCCCAAGCGGGAAGTAGACCTCGGTGACGTAGTACAACCCGGCGTAGCCGATCGAGCCCTGGCCGTCGGCCGTGACGGTGAAACCGGCGTCGATCTTGGTACCGTCGGAGGCGACAATCGTCAGCGTAACTTCTTCGCCCGCCTTAAAGCCAAACGCGTCGAAGAAGAAGATCGTGCCGGCCGGGCCGGCATTTGGCTCGACCCGAGCATCGACATTTGGCGGGACGCCAGGCTGGGGCGCCGCCGTGGGCAGGCGGCCGAGCGCGCCGCCGATCAGCAAGAAATAGCCAACCGCTTGATTGCCGCTGGTGATCCCCTGCGCCACGAACGACCAGACGCCGAGTGGGGTGCTTTCGTCGGTCTGGAAATTAATCTGTGCATTGCCGATCGAACCGCGCGCGTCGGCAGTTGCCTGGAAGCGTGCCCCAAAGATCCCTCCATCCGGCGAGTTCGCCCAGATGCCGACCTTCTCACCTGGCTTAAAGCCGATCGCGTCGAAGAAAAAGGTGTCGCCGGGCTGGCCAGCCTGTGGAATAACTTGGGCGTTCTTACTAGGTGGCAGTACCGGGCGCACCAATGAGGGACCCGATGGCGTCGACGGCTTCGGAGTGATTGGCCCGGGCGGCGGGGCATTCGGCGCGAGCGGCGCCGTGAGCTCCTTTGGCGCAAGCTGGCGGCCGAGCAAGCTCAGCAACACGCGCTGGCCGGCCGGCAGATCCGACCAGTATTCGAAGCGAGCGCGCTCGAAATACTGTACCGTGTGAACTTTGCCATCGGCAAGCTGCTCTTCAAGCTCATCGCTGAGCGGTAAGCCAAAGATTTTCAGACCGCCCCGTGCTTCCCACGTGTCTTTGAAGCCAAATTGAACCACATGTTTGGTCTCGGGAAAGTAACGGCGATCCTTGGTGTTCGCCACTGGCTGAGATGTAGCGAACACGCGGTTGCCCACTATATCGCGCCCAATCAACCCCAAATCAACCAGCGTGGCCTCCGGCTGGGCCCGCTCGAACCGCGCGCGCTCGTAATATTGGTAGATACGGTTGGTTTTGGGATCAACATATTCTTCGGTGAGCGGATACCCAAAGTTCGCGACTGCGCCGTTCTTATCCCAGAAATCGCGGAAGACGCCGCGCATATAATGACCAGTCGCACTCACATAGGCCACTGCGGTCGCGGCGCGCGCTGGGGTGGCGGACGCCCCGCCCAGCGCTAGCGCAATTGCGGCGAGCAAGCGCCAGGCCCATCCTTTGAATGGCGAACTGCGGTCCATGCTAGCCTCCTGAGCGTGCCTCGCGCTCGGGCGAGGCCGCACAAACTCAGAGATTCCATCGCAGCCAGATTCCTGTGCTTCAGAATACGACAATCGAAGTACATTTGTCAAGAGTTTCTTCGGCGGGGGTCGGAGGAAGCGGAAGGGAAGTTGCATTCCACTCGCTCTGCTAATGTAAAATTAGCGTGGGGATTAAGATGCAGGCAGAGACCAATCTTCGGTTTTGAGTCCAGGCACCAGGATAAAGTCGCGGGCATTGCGTGTCACCACTATCGCATTGTGGGTCAGAGCGATAGCCGCAATTCGTAAGTCTTGAGTGCCGATACGAATACCCTGGCGACGTAAGTCTTCGAACAGGTCGTCGGCCGCGCGATCGTAATCTACCAGCGTGCTGCTGGCGAAGTACTCCACGGCTGCACGCAAGCGCCCGTAGGCCGCACAGCGCGTGTCGCCATTCTTTGCGGCGCGCAGCACCGCGAGCCAGCCGCGCAACTGCTCTTCGACAGTGATCATACAGATAGCGACTTGCGATGGCCCTGCGGTCGAGATACGCACATTCACGACCGGATGGCCGCGTTGGTCGAGACTGACGTGGTCCGTATCCAGCAAGTAGATCACGGCGTGGTATCCGTGTCAAGCTCGTGCCGATATCGCTCTACATCGTCGAGCATCTGGTTGTACAACTCGTCGTCTGGAAACGCGCCGGCGTGCTTGCGCCAAGATGGAGACCGCGCTTCATCATCTACTACGACTTGCACAATCTCGACCCCAGCCTGCTTGCGCGCGCGGATTGCCTCGCGTACGCGATCCAGCGCCTCTGCCCGAGATGCTGCCTCGACGACGACATCCGGCAAGAGCAGTGCTCGCGCGACATAACGGTCGGGAGCTTTTTGTGTCAACTCAATATCGAATAACATTACGTACCTCGTATCTCTCGCGGAGATTCTCGAACAACGACGCACCCGATACGCGTGTGCCCCGGAAGACCTACGCGCCACTGACCTTCTGATGATCCCGCTCAATCACATCAAGTGTTTCCCAACGATTCGCAAGTGGCCTCCGTCAAGCGCACATTGATCGGTAGATGCATGTGCTATTGTACCATAGGCATTTCACGGCAGTGTCCAAAGGTGAAAAGAGGCAGTCGGACAGATCGCGCTAGAAACTCATCGCATCTTGATGAATTGGCTCAACGTTTTACTCTTTGCTATAGTGGCGATCGAGTCTCGATTTCAGCGGGTCAACTCTCGGATTCGAGCGTTCGACTCTCTATTTTGATGAGCCTATATCGAGATACAAGCCGTCGAATCACGATCTTGACGGGTCTACATTGATATTCGAGCAGTCGATTCTCAATCTTGACTGGTCTACATTAATATTCGAGCGGACGAATCAGGATATCGATAGGGCCATGAAGAGATTCGAGCGAGGCGCGGGATGTTGAACGCGGACTATTAGAATCGTGGATGAAGCGGAGGGACTCAGAGGTTCCGCTGCTTCGATCGCTTCCGCCGTTTCCTCGTTCAAGGCCTTGGGCAGGTTGGCCCGTCGTTCGGGATGCCGTACTGCGCGCGCTCGTCGTCGCTGAAATCGCGTAGCAGCCGGCCGCAGAGATAGCGAATGGTCTCGTGGTAGTCGGCATCCCACAGCCGCGCGGTTTTGTCGAAGCTAGCTGTAGCTATAAAACGCCCATCGGGTGAGAATATGCAGCTATACACAGCATCGCTATGTCCGATCAGGTGGCGTATTTCTCGACCAGTTTGGAGATCCCATATGCGCACAGTTTGATCGACTCCGGCGCTGAGAAATGAGCGCTGATCCGGCGCGAAGGCGACGCCCGAAACCGGCCAGGAAATTGTTCGCTGGCCTGGCATTGATACTGGCGCTCGCGACCGGCGCCACTGCGCTGGCCGCCCGGCCGAGCGTTGAGACGTTCGAGAGTACGATCACAGACAATCTGCTCGGCAGTTGCAACAGCTTCGACATCATCGAGAACGCAGACATCACCGGCCGGGTTACGACCTTCTTCGACAATGCGGACACCCCTGTACGTATCCAGATCTATGCTACCTACCGAGGGACGATGACCAATTCGGTGACCGGTAAGACTGTGGCCGATGGGCCTGATGCGCGCACATACGTTGATGATCTGAATGGCACACTAGCAATACACGGCCTGGTGTTCAGCATTAACATTCCAGGCGAAGGAGTGGCCGTGCTCGATGTTGGGAACGTCATTTTCCATCCGGACGGCAGCGTGACCGTGGATGGAAAGCATCAGGTAGTTGCCGAGGGGATTGGGGCGCTGTGTGGGGCGCTGGATCGATAGCGATCCGTGTATCCCGCGACACCTGGCCGGCAGCTTCGCCGATCACAATGAAGATGGAAGCAGCGGAAGAGGCTCGTAGATTCCTCTGCTTCCATCTCTTCCGCCCTTCCCCGTTCAAACCGTCCTGGGCTCCTCCTCGCGCAACCACTCCGCACACTGGTCGGCAATCGGCACACGCCGTGAGCGCACGAGCAGGCCCAACGGGCCGGCATCAAGAACGATGATGCGGCTCATCGGCTGTCTCTGAATACAGCGGGCGATCCGAGGTTCGATGCGCGTCCAGATCCTCGGCAAAGCCAAACCACCAACTGTCGTCGGTATCCTCAGCATCCGCAGCCCAGGCATTAAGGAGATCAATGGCGGCCTGGTTACGCTGCTGTTGGGCCGCGCGTACCGATTCGGCCGCAGTCGTCAACACTGTCTGAAGACGGCGCTGGTCATCCGGTGAGAGCTGCTCGACCAGGCGCAGGACTTCTTCGAAGGTCGGGGCTGTCACGATTGCACCTCCAATCCTGTGGTGTTGCAGGCAGTATAGGCAGAGAGCATAGCAGTGTCAAGCGATGCAGAACGGGAGGCTCACACTGAGCCTCCCGTTGCTTTGCCCTTACTCCGCCGCTTCCCCATTCAATCCGCCGCCACCGGTTCCTCTTCGCGCCGGAACTGGCTCATATACAGCTCGTAGTACGCGCCGCGCAGGGCCAGCAGCTCGTCGTGGGTGCCGCGCTCGACGATCTGGCCAGCTTGGAGCATCAGCACCTGGTCGGCGTGGCGAATCGTGCTCAGGCGGTGGGCGATCACAAAGGAGGTGCGCCCTTCGAGCAGTTTGTCGAAGGCCTGCTGGATCAGCCGCTCGGTGCGCGTGTCGACGCTGCTGGTGGCTTCGTCGAGGATCAGGATGCGCGGGTTGGCCAGCGCGGCGCGGGCGATCGAGATCAGCTGGCGCTGGCCCTGGCTCAGGCCGCTGCCGCGCTCGCCCAACACGGTCTGGTAGCCGTTTGGCAATCGCTCGATGAATGTGTCGGCCGAGGCCAGCCTGGCGGCGGCGATCACCTCCTCGTCGGTCGCGTCGAGCCGGCCGTAGCGGATGTTGTTCAGCACCGTATCGGAGAACAGGAACGAGTCCTGCAGCACGATCCCGATCTGGCGGCGCAGGCTCTCGCGCGTCACATCGCGCACGTCGATGCCATCGATCTTCACCGCGCCGCTCGACACATCGTAGAAGCGCGGCAGCAGATTGATAATCGTGGTCTTGCCCGCGCCGGTCGGCCCCACAATCGCGATTGTCTGGCCCGGCTCGGCGGTGAATGAGATGCCATGCAGCACCGGCACGCCTTTCTGATACTCCGCCTTGGCGTCGACAAATTCGACCTTGCCCTGGATCGTCGGCATGGTTTGGGCGCCAGGTTTATCGGCCACATCCGGCACGATATCGAGCAAGCCAAAGATCCGCTCGCCGCCGGCAATTGCGCTCTGGATGTTGGTCCACATCACCGCGATCTGCTGGATCGGCATATTGAAGCGCTGGACATACTGGAGGAACGTAAACACCAGACCCAGGGTGATCACCGACGTACCGAACAGCGGCTGGTTGCGCAGCACCTCCAGCCCGCCGACGACCACGACGATCGCGATCGAAACGTAACCGAGCGCCTCGAGCACCGGGTTGAGCGCGCTGGTGAAGCTGGCCGCGCGCACGTTCGCATCGCGGTTGGCGGCATTGGTGCGCCGAAACTGTTCGATGCTCTGATCCTCGCGGTTGAAGGCCTGCACCTCACGCGCGCCGGCGATGCTCTCCTGCAAGCCGGCATTGACGCTGCCCATCTGCTGGCGGCTGGCGCGGAAGGCCTTGCGCGCCTGCGACGAGAAATAGAACGTCGCTAGCGCCATGAATGGCACCACGCTTAGGCTGAGCAGCGCGTAGGGCACATTCGCCCCCAGCATGGCCACGACAATCAGAACGATTAACAGGACGCCGCTGAGAACATTCAATAGTGCGAAGCCCAGCGCCTGCTGGATCGTATCGGTGTCGCTGGTGATCCGGCTCATGATATTGCCGGCCTCGTTGCTGGCATAGTAGCCGAGCGACAAATGGTGAATCTGCTCGAATAGATCCTCGCGAATCCGCCGCAGCGCACGCTGGCCCGACCAGTTCATGGCGTAGAAGGCCAGGCCGCTGAGGATCGAGCCGCCGACGAACAGCGCGACCAGCAGCCCGATCAGGCCTGCCAGCCCCGCCAGCCGGGCATCGAACGACATATCGGCGCTGACCGTCGCGTACCAGCAGGCGCTGGGCCGCGGCAGCAGGTAACAGTCGACCACCTCACCAAACAGCACAGGCGAGGCCACCTGGGTCAGCGTGCCAATCAGGATGAACGCAAGCGCCAGCGCAAGGCCGCCCCAGTAGGGCCGAAAATAGTGCCAGAAGCGCGCGAGCGTGGCGCCGATGTTCTGAGGCTTCTGCACTTCAGTATTGAGCAGACGTGCGGGCCCGCCAGGTCCTCCCATCATAATGGTGTACTCCGCTAAGTGCGAAGATAGAAGATAGAAGATGGAGGATAGAGCGCCATCTTCGATCCTCTATCTTCTATCTTCTATCTTCTATCTCGATCGCCGCGTCGCCAACCAGCTGCGAGTGATAGATCTCGGCATAGATCGGGCTGGTCTCCAAAAGCTCTTCATGCGTGCCCTGCGCGGCGATCCGGCCTTTATCGAGCACCAGAATCTGGTCGGCGTTGAGTACCGTGCTGATGCGCTGGGCAATCACAAAGCTGGTGCGGCCATGCATCAAGTTGTCGAGCGCCTTTTGAATATTGTGCTCAGTCACCAAGTCCACGCTGCTGGTCGAGTCGTCGAGGATCAGCAGGCGCGGGTCGAGCAAGAGTGCACGGGCGATTGCAATGCGCTGTTTCTGGCCGCCCGATAGTGTGGCGCCGCGCTCGCCGACCGGGGTGTCGTACCCCTGGCTGAAGCTCATGATGAAATCGTGCGCCGAAGCGGCCTTAGCGGCTGCCTGAATCTGCTTGATCGTCGCGTCTGGGCGCCCAAAGGCGATGTTGTCGCGGATCGTACCGCTGAACAGATTGGTTTCTTGCAGCACAATGCCGATCTGCGAGCGCAAGCTGTCGATTGTGACGTCGCGGATGTCGTAGTCGTCGATCAGGACCGCGCCTTCGCTGGTGTCGTAGAAACGCGGGATCAGGTTGATAATCGTACTCTTGCCGCTACCAGTCGCGCCCAGCAGCGCGATTGTTTGGCCCGGCTCGGCGAGGAAGCTTACATCACTCAGCACCGCATTACCGCTATTGAAGTAGCGGAAGGTCACATGCTTGAACTCGACCCGGCCCTGGATTGGCGGCAGAACGATCGCCCCCGGCTTTTCAGTGATATCGCTCTTGGCGTCCAAGATCTCGAATATCCGGCTTGCCGACGCCGCCGCCTGCGACATGAGCGAAATAATGAAGCCAAGCTGGCCCAACGGAAAAAAGACATACACCAGATATAAGCTGAACTTCTGGTATTCGCCGAGGTTCAGCGTGCCGCCCAGAATCTGTCGCCCGCCAAAGTACAGGATCGCCGCCTGGCCGATCTGCGCGATCAGGAAGATCACTGGGAATAAGAACGAGAACACCCGGCTGACGCGCAGCTGCTCCTCCATCAATGCCGTAGCGGCAATGTCGAAGCGCTGCTCTTCGTATTTCTCGCGAGCGAAGGCCTTGACCACCTTGATACCGGCCAGGTTTTCTTGCAGGATCGTATTAAGGGTTGAGAGTTTGATCTGCACGGCCATGAACAGCGGCTGGCTGATCCGGCCGAATGCCATGAACAGAAGCACCGCGATCGGCAGCAGCGGCACGACCACCAGCGTGAGCGACCAGTTCGTCAGCGCGAGAATGACCAGCGCGCCGATTAGCAAGAGGAATGCCTGCGCCGCTAGCACCAGGCCCTGAGCGATGAACATGCGCAGTCTCTCGACGTCGTCGGTCGCACGAATCATCAACTGGCCGGTCTGGTTTTGGTCGTAATAGCTGAACGATAGACGTTGCACTTTGGCAAAGATGGCGTTGCGCAGATCGAACGCTAGCCCCTGCGATGTTTTTTCGGCCTGGAATGCCTGTACGAACGAAAAAACACCGCGCAGCGCCGCGAAGATCACAATCAACAGCGCCGCGTTGATCAGCAGCCCCTCGCCGCTTGCGCGGTTGGCGGCGGTTGTGCCTTGCGTTACGGCATCGATCATATTCTGAACCAGCTGCGGTACCGCCAACTGCGCAAGCGTCGCAACGGCGAGCGCGCCATACGCGAATAGGGCGCTGCGTCGCTGGTTTCCTAAGTAACGTATCGCGCGGCCCAGGCCGCCGCTTGGGCTTCCTTGCGCCGCAGCACCTGGGCGCTGGGTAAGCTGTGATTGCACGTCAATCTTCTCCTTTACCTCACAGGACGCACGTGGTGACCCACAAAACACGGATTTTTTCTTCTTCGTATCGAACATTTTTCGTTCTACGAACGTAAAATGTTCGATACGCGAGATTATTCATCGGTCGTTTTAACTCTATATAAACTATGCGAACATAAAACACAATTGAGATACCGATATATCGTGACATATCGAATGTTAGCACTATAGCGATATATCGTCAATACGACCAAAGACCTATTTGATGATTGGAGATTAAAGATTCAAGATTGCGACGCCGCGAATCGATTTCGAATCTCCCATCTCCGAGCGGATCGAAACGTATTTCTTAGGCCTTACGACGATCGCTCGGGACATGCGCGTATTGCTCGCACGGCCCGTTCCAGAAGGTCCAAAAACAGCTCTTGTTCTTCAGGTGTCAGCCCGCGCAATAGCAGTTCCATTTGGCCAAGCTGATCGTGCGAGATGTCTTGCAGAAGGTCCTGTCCCGCGCTTGTGAGCGAAACGAGCGCCACCCGGCTGTCTTCGCTGTGCGCCTCGCGGTGGATCAACCCGGTTTGGACCAGCCGCCGCGTCAGTGCGGTGACCGAGGGAGGGGTGAGGTGGAGCTGCTCCGCCAGATCCTTCATCGCCATTGCATTGGTGGTTGTGAGCAAGCGCAGCGCCCGCACATGCGTGAACGACAGGTTTAAGTCGCTCAGGCGCAGAAATGTCGTCCCGAGGCGCCTGTCGCGCATCTGGTCGAATAACTGCAACAGGCGCTGTGCATTCTTTGAAAACTCGGTCATATATTTAGTTAGAAGAACTAACGAATTGGCATGATACCATAGGTTCGCGGGTTGTCAATGAAATTTTATCCAACCTGGATTGTGCATATTTATACAAATCGTCGAAGTTTCTTCATAAATCTGTGGTATGCTGCTTTGGCGGTTGTTCATTTTTCGCTCTACGAGCGAAAAATGAACAACCGAAAGATGATAAAGTACCGCAGGAGGTAAAAATACGATGGATCATATTCTCGAATCAAAGAAACGGATCGCGCTCGTCGCGCACGACAATAAGAAGCACGACCTCTTAGAGTGGGCAACCTGGAATCGCGAGATTTTGTCGCAGCATATCGTCTATGCGACTGGAACGACCGGCAAGCTGCTGGAGCAGGAGTTGGGGTTCGACATTCTGAAGCTCAAGAGCGGGCCGCTTGGCGGCGACCAACAGATTGGCGCAAAGATCGCCGAGAGCGAGATCGACTTCCTGATCTTTTTCTGGGACCCACTTGAGCCGCAGCCGCACGACCCGGATGTGAAAGCGCTCATCCGTATCGCAGTGGTCTGGAATATTCCGGTGGCTTGCAATCGTGCGTCGGCCGATTTCATGATCTCGTCGCCATTGATGTCGGGCGAATACGAACATCTCACGCCCGACTATGAGGCGCACATCCAGCGGGTGATCGGGCGAGCGTAATCGGTGCGATCAAGTCTCGTTAATGATTGTAGTGCGTAGTGCGTAGTCGCAGGACTTACATACTACGCACTACGCACTATCGAGGCTGGGCTGGCGGTAAAAACGGCGAGTCGCTATGGCATCAGATCACCGTAGATGTCCTGGTCGAGGCCACCGTCGTGCGGGCACTGATCGCCGCTCCATGCGCCAGTCGCCGAGTTGAACGTTCGGCATTGGTAGACGTCGGCGGTCACGTCGTCCTCATCTTCCGTCACTTCGCGTGGGTCGGTGCCTTGCCTGGTATTGCGCCAATCGGTCCATGTGCCGAAGGCGAAGTCGCCGCGCGAGGTGATCCACAGGTAGTCGCCGCCGAATGGCAATGATTATGATGAAGTTTTCATTGATTCTTTACATCGTTAACAATATTGGATAACTTTTAGATCACCGGCTCAATCTTCCGATAACAAACAGATCGCGCACTATCATTACGTTTTATGGTCTGTTCCTCTATCATACCTCTTGCAAGCAACGCAATAATCTGAAGCATTAAGGCTTAACAGCCCTAATCAAATGGAGGAACCTGGCCATGCATACCAATAAGAAGGTTCGTGTCGCGATCATCGGTGTTGGAAACTGCGCCTCGTCGCTGGTCCAAGGAGTTGAGTTTTACCGCAATGCCGAGCCGGACACATTCGTACCAGGCTTGATGCACGTCGACCTAGGCGGCTACCATATTCGCGATATCGAGTTCTCGGCGGCCTTCGACGTCGTCGACAGCAAGGTCGGGCTGGATCTATCGGAGGCGATTTTCGCCGACCCGAACAACACGATCAAGTTTGCCGATGTGCCGCGCCTGGACGTACCGGTCAGCCGCGGCATGACCCACGACGGCGTCGGCAAGTATCTTAGCACCAGAGTGAAGAAGAGCCGCGGCGCGACCTCCGATATCGTCAAGATCCTCAAGGATACCCGCACCGATGTGGTGGTCAACTATCTGCCGGTCGGCTCCGAGATGGCGACCAAGTGGTATGTCGAGCAGGTGTTGGAGGCCGGCTGCGCGTTTGTCAACTGCATCCCGGTGTTCATCGCCTCGCAGCCGTACTGGCAGAAGCGCTTCGCCGACCGCCGCCTGCCGATCATCGGCGACGACATCAAGAGCCAGGTTGGTGCGACGATTACGCACCGCGTGCTGACCAACCTGTTCCGCGATCGCGGCGTGCGGCTCGATCGCACCTACCAGCTGAACTTCGGTGGTAACATGGACTTCTACAATATGCTCGAGCGCGAACGGCTCGAGTCGAAGAAGATCTCCAAGACTGGCGCGGTCACCAGCCAGCTTGGGCACCCAATGCCCGCCGACGACGTGCATGTTGGGCCGAGCGACTACGTGCCGTGGCTGACCGACCGCAAGTGGTGCTACATCCGCATGGAAGGCACGACCTTCGGCAACGTGCCGCTGAATGTCGAGGTGAAGCTTGAGGTCTGGGATAGCCCGAACAGCGCCGGCGTAGTGATCGATGCGGTGCGGCTGTCCAAACTGGCGCTCGATCGCGGCATTGGCGGCCAGCTCGACGGCCCGTCGTCGTATCTGATGAAGACGCCGCCTAAGCAGTACACCGACGACGTGGCCCATCGGTTGGTCGAAGAGTTCATCGGCGGCGACGAGCAGCGCAATGGGATCGAGACGATGATCGCGATGAATGACCATCAGCCGGTGGAGGTCGTGCGGTAGCGGATCGTTTGACATCCCGAAGGCCATGTATCAACCTATAGTGCGTAGTGCGTAGGCGTTCTGGCTACGCACTACGCACTACGCACTAGATTGGAGTTTCACATTTCCGCGGGCGCTTGTGCGAGTGGGGCCGCATGGCGTACGTGCCGATTGAAGGTCGTGAGCACTGCGAGCGCTAAAAGACAGACGAACAGCAAAAGGATCGTCGGGACGACCTGGATTGTCTCGATCAGTACGCCCGTCAGGGCCCAACCGAGCGGCTGGAACCCGAATGCGAGCAGCCGGAAGACACTGTTGACGCGCCCTTGCAGTTCGTCGGGGATCAGCGCGAGCCGGTAGCTGAACTGCACGACGTTATAGATCGGGCCGGTTGTAAAGATTAGCGCGGTGATGATTCCCAGGAAGATGGGGTTCGGCGCGATGGCGTAGAGTGGCCAGAGGAGCACCTGGCTCCACATTGTCGTGACGATTACCTGACCAAAGCCGAACCGTTTCTGGATGGTGGGGCCGAGCAGCGCGCCGAAGATGCCGCCAATACCGCCAATCGTCAGAATAGCGCCAAAGGCGAATGAGGAGGCTTCCTGCTGCTTTACCAGCACCAGCAAGATCGGAATGAGACCCGCGCTGACGAAGTTGTTCCCACCCGTTAGGAACGCCATATAGCGGATCAGTGGCTGGCGCCAGAGCCAGGCAAGCCCTTCACCGATCTCGTGGCGAAGCTTACGGCGCACAGGTGCACGCGTGCCCTGGAACTCAGCTCTGATAAACAACAGCGAGATCACCGACGCCACATAGGATACCGCATCGGCCAAGAACGGGAGCGCGCGGCGCAGGCTGTACAGCGCGGCGCCAAGCAGCGGGCTGAGCAGCGCGGTGATCCCCATGGTCGCCTCGTTCTGCGCCGTGGCGGCGGGCAATTGCTCCTTGGCAACGACGCGCGGCAGGCAAGCCACCTCGGCAAGGTTGAAGAAGACATAGAGTGTGCCCTCGATCAGCGCGTTGAAGTATAATTGGAACACTGTCAGTTGCCCGAGGATCAGGGCGATCAACACGCTAGATAAATTCAGCGCGCGACCGATGTCGCACAGAATCATCACTCGCTTGCGGTTCCAGCGGTCGATCAGGGCGCCGACTACCAGGCTGAGGAACACGTACGGCAGTGTTCCCAGCCCGCCAATAAACCCGACCTGCGCGGCGGAATGAGTCAGGTCCCATACCAATAGTGGCAGGGCAGTCTGCGAGATGCCGGTGCCGGCCGACGAGATCGCCTGGCCGCTCCACAAGAGAATGTAGTCGCGGTTGCGCCAGAGCGGGATGCGGCGAGCCTCGGGTTGGTCGGTCTGTGTTATGCTTGATTGCAAGCGTCACCTCCCTATTACAACTCGTCGAAAATTCCTATAGTTCCTCCAGTTCCTTGCGTTCCCGCTCAAGGGAACTGGAGGAACTATAGGAAATAGCCATATTCCTATCGCCTATCGCCTATTACCTATCGCCCGTAGTCTGCATGTAGGCCGGCGACTTGAACATGGCCACCAGGATGCCATAGACCGCCCCGGTGGGGTCGTATGGCTCGGCGAGGATATCGTCGACGAGCGCGCGGATACGCTCCTGGTAGATCTTCGCGCGCTCGGGTGAGAGGCGCACATGCGGAAATGCGTTGTCGCAAAATGGGTCATCTGCTATGCTTACCAGTGCATCGGCCAGCTCGTCGCGCGCGGTAGTGATGATGTCGAGATCGACCGATCCAGCGCCGGCGATCTCGTGTGGCAGGTCGTAGACGAAGATCCGCGCCGTGCGGGTGTAGTAATTCGCGACGATACCCCGCGACAGGCGGCGCGCGACAACTTGCGCCAGCCCGGCCGCCTCAAGGATGTGCAGATGGTGGCCGATCGCGCCAGGCGTCGCCGCCAGCCGATCGGCAATCTGCTTGGCCGTAGCGGGCTGGTTTTGGATAATGCCTAAGATTCGCGATCGAGTCGCGTCGCCGATCGCTTTGAGCTGCTGCTCGGTGGAGATGATCCGTCGCAGCGGCAGGTCGGGCATTGTGACAGGAACACTATCCGGCAGAACCGGGATAGCATCGCGCGCGTCCTTATCCGTGTCGGCCATAGATGCTCTCTTCCTTCGTCACGGGACTTACGCCGTGGACGCGAAGATTGGACCACCACGGATTAAAAATCTCTCGTATCGAAGGTTTTTCGTTCGCAGAACGAAAAACCTTTGATACGGACAACAAAAATCCGTGTTTTGTGAGCGATCGCGTAAGTAGTGCCAGAATCGCAGCATGTGCTGTAAGTTTAGCACATGCTGATAATATAGTACGTCGAGCGTGAGTTGTCAAGAATCAAAATTGGTAGACCGTCACTACCCCCAGCCATGGGAGCCCAAATAACGAACTCCTGGCGGTCGCCGCCGCCGCGGCCAACGATATCTGGGCGGTTGGCTACGCTGGGATCAGCGCCGACGATGGCCAGACACTGACGCTGCATTGGGATGGCGCGGCCTGGAAGACTGTCGCGCGGCCGGATTTGGGCGCCGGAACGCTGAACGCACTCGACATAATGCCGAGCGGCGAGCCCTGGGCGGCCGGGACCGACACCACGAACAGCGTGGCGCAAACCCTGGTCGAGCGCTATCAGATGACACGGCCGCTGCCAAGCGTGCGGTTTGCCGCCGCGAGCGCCAGCGTCATTGAGGGCGCCGGCAAGGCGACCATCACGGTACAACTGAGCGCTACGTCGGCGCAGCCGGTCACGATGCAGTACGCCACTTCCAACGGCACGGCAGTCGCACC
>Ga0137368_10000767_pt1 | contig 32555 bp, 18 predicted proteins | sample SagtaG_13_FD_104917 | JGI IMG/M metagenome (GOLD analysis project Ga0137368, IMG submission 104917) | Vadose zone soil microbial communities from Sagehorn Ranch, Mendocino, California, USA - Sage1_L_100_16 metaG | ecosystem: Environmental > Terrestrial > Soil > Vadose zone | place: USA...
AGGTGCGCAATGAGATTCACCCTGATACCGACGTTGCTCCTGGCGCCGGCGGTCGCTGTGCTTCTCGCCCTTTCGGGCCAAGCGGCGAGCGGCACGTCCCAGCGACCCGTGTACCAGCCTCCGAAGAGCTACTTCCTCGCTCTCGGCGATTCGATCGCCTACGGCTTCCAGCCGACGAGTAAGCCCGGTGCCCGAGCGTCGACGGTCGACACCGGTTACGTCGACGTCTTCGCCGCGCGTCTGCGGAAGCTCTCGCCGAAGATCCAGGTCGCCAACTACGGGTGTCCCGGTGAATCGACGGTGTCCTTCATCCGGGGCGGGTGTCCTGCGTTCGCCGACGGCTTCAAGCTGCACGATGCGTTTCGCGGGTCGCAGCTCGAGGCCGCCGAGTCCTTCCTCCGTGCTCACCCCGGGCAAGTCAGTCCGATCACTCTGACGCTGTGGGGCAACGACTGGTTGCCGCTCTTGCTGGACAAATGCAAGCGCAAGGTCGCCTGCGTCCGCAAGCTTGGGCCCGGCACGATCGCGTCGATCGGTACTCGCATGACGTCGATCCTGCGGCGGCTTCGAGCTGCGGCGCCGACCGCCGAGATCATCGTGACCGGAGCATGGAACGTCGATCCCGATCAGCTCGAACAGCTCCGGCCGATCTACCGGTCTCTTGACGCGTCCATCGCACGTGCCGCCTCGGCGTCACGCGCCCGGGTCGCGAAGGCGCTGCCGGTGTTCAACCCACCCGGGAACTTGCGAGCCCAAAGGCGTCGGCTCTGCGCGCTCACCTTTATCTGCTCGAAGGGCGATCCGCATCCGACCGACGCCGGCTATCGCGCGCTGGCCGATGCCTTCATGACGGCGTCGGGGTACACGCGAAAGCCGTAGACGTGCACTCGGTCAAGCACCCCGCGTGGCAGTGGCAACAATGGCAACGCTCGACGTTCGTTCGCGTGCGCCTAAGTGTTCGCTCGACCGACTGACTCCGCTTAGCCATGCGGTGTGAGCGAACGTCAGCGAAGTGACGCGCCCGCTGCTCCGAATCGACAAGGTGGGGGTCACTGGTTCGAGCCCAGTACCGCCCATAGAAAAGCCCTGCTAATCGACAATTTACGTTTCCATCTCTGACGAGCGTGGCAACGGTGTGGCAACGGACAAGGGCAAGGCCCGATTCGCTGTCCGTGTGGTCCGGGTCGTGCCGACCGCACGGGAGCGCACTGGCGCAAACGGTCAAGGGCAGATCGTCCCTTCGGGGGCTCTCGGGCGACTCGGAGCTTTGCACGTCGTCGTGGCAACAATTGCAATCCTTTAGCGCTCGTTCGCGTTTGGTGAACCGTTCGCTTGCGCGGCCTCAACGATGCGTCACGGGCGAACACTCGCGAACCGGTCCGCACGCTGCTCCGTCTCGACAAGCTCGAGCCACCGAGAAGAGCAGATCATGAGCGCCTCGAAGCTCTGCTTCGGCGGATGGGGAGCGACAGGGCCCTCGGCAGGCGCGTCAGCAAGCAGGATCGACCCAGCCGGGAACGGCCTCCGCCTCGATTCGCTGCGGCGACCCGACCGAGACGTCGAGAAACGTCACCCAGAACTCCAGGTTCTCGGCGCCGACGTTGCGGACACGGTGAACGTGTGCCATGGGCTCGACAGCAACCTGTCAGCGGAGTAGGTCACGCTAGAGCAGTCCATCGCTTGGTCAAGCGTCAGCTCACCGGACTTGACGACCACGAGCGCGGGGCCGGGATGCAGGTGCCAACCGCTTTGGCCGGCCGGAGCGAGAATGAAACGCTGGACGACGACGTCGCCTGGGCTCGAGCTGTCCCGCAATTTGATCTTGAAGTGAGGTGCGAGCGTTCCGCGAGCGACGACGGTACGGTCGATGAAGCCCGAACCCGGTGTGGCGAGCGCGGCCCTCACAGCGATCGTGGTGAGCGCAGCGGCCACGGCGAATGCGAGGAGCTTGCGCGCGTTGCTGAGCTTGATCCATCTCATGTCTCCTCCTCTCCGGAGGACGCGGCTTCGACGACGCGGATGGCACCGAGTTGGGTGCGCAACGCGACGAATGCAACGTCGCGGCTCGACGCGGCGTCAAACGCGAAACGCGCCCTCCCGCCTGGGCGGAAGCGAGGTCGGTGCCGATTAGGTAGCTCGGGACGTTCTCGACTGGTGCGGTCGGACGAGTCATCCGCCGTTCGCGATGTACGGAGAGAGCTCGACGCGGTGGCAGCCGTAGTACGTGACCCCACCGCCGAGGTCGCCGATCCAGTGGTATTCGCCGGTCGGCTCCGTGGGGCAAGGCTGCCCGTCGAGGAGGTCCGACCGAAGCAGTGTCTCGGCTCCGAGAAGCGTCGCGTCGGCAGACGACGGGTCAGTCGTATCGAAGTAGAGAAGCTGCACGGTCGGCGCGGTCGGAGGAAGCGATGTGCCCGGCGGCGCGCAATGGACTCCTCCGATCGCGGTGACGCAAATCCAGCCGTGGTCGCGGAGCTGTTTCGGGCTGAGGCCACCTGAGTCGGCGGCCGCAGCCGTGGGCAACGCCAGAGCCGCGGCGACCAGCGGGATCGTGAGTGGCCGGATCCGGTTCATCGCTCTCCTCGCTTTCAGGTAGGGGGAGGGCCGGCAAACTGCCTGCTTCCGGGCTCATTCGTGCGCCCCGGGATCTCTACGGAGGTGACGCTAGGGGGTCCGCGAGGCGGACGAATCGGTGAAATCCCTACGCGTCCCCTCTGAGGTGCCTACACTCGCCTCGACACGCCGACATGGGATCACGGGAACGCGAGGTGATCGGACGCAGCGACGAACTTGCGGCCGTCGAAGCGTTCCTCGACGTGCTGGCGGCAGGTCCGACCGCCTTGGTCTTCAGCGGCGAGCCGGGCATCGGGAAGTCGACCGTGTGGCGGGCCGGAATAGCGTCCGCGCGTTCGCGGTCGTTCCGCGTCCTGCTCTGCCGGCCGACGGAGCCCGAGGCCGGGCTCCCGTTCGTCTCTCTCGCGGATCTACTCGACGGCGCGTCGGAGGATCTGCTCGCGCCGTTGCCTGCACCGCAGCGCACGGCGTTGGACGCCGCACTCCGGCGCGGGGACGCGACGGACCAACTTGATCGCGTCGCGCTTGCCCGCGGCGCGCTTGCCGTGCTTTGCAGCCTCGCATCGAGTGCACCGACGGTCGTCGCGATCGACGACGCGCAATGGCTCGACGCGTCGTCTCGCGACGTGCTCCAGTTTCTCTTCCGCCGCCTCGTCGGCGAGCGGCTCGGGCTGCTCGCGACGGTGCGAGGACGCGACGCGGAGATGCCGTTGGCCGTCGATGCCGCTTTGCCTCCCGAGGGGGTCGCGCGTGTCGTGCTTCGGCCGCTCGCGCTCGGCGAGCTCGAGAGCGTCGTTCGCTCGCAGATCGACGCACCGCTTCCACCGCCGAGCTGGCGTGCGATCCACCGCGTGTCGGGCGGGAACCCCTTCTTCGCGCTCCAGATTGCGCAGGCCGTCGCCCTCAAGGGCGGTCTCGCGCCGGGCGAAGACCCGCCGCTGCCTACAACGGTGAGGAAGGCGGTCCGCGAGCGGCTGGAGTCGTTGAGCCCGGTTGCGCGGCGCACGCTTCTGTACGCGGCCGCGCTCGGACGGCCGACGTCAGACGTGCTCGACGCGGCCGCGCTCGATGGCGCAGGGCTCGAGGAGGCACTCGCGGCGCGCGTGCTGGAACTCGACGGCGAGCGGCTTCGGTTCGCGCACCCTCTCCTGGCGGCGTCAGTCTACGCCGAGGCGACGAGCGTGGACCGGCGTGAAGTGCATCGCGTGCTGGCCGAGATCGTGCGCGATCCGGAAGAGAGAGCGCTTCATCTCGGCCGCGGCAGCGATACGCCCGACGAGACGATCGCGGCATCGCTCGAAGCCGCCGCCGCCGATGCGGCGCGGCGGGGCGTGCCTGAGACTGCCGCCGAGCTGGCCGAGCACGCCGAGCGGCTCACCCCGGCCGTGCGGATCGAGGATGCCGCACGGCGTGCGACACAAGCGGCGCGCTACTGCGGACGTGCGGGCGACACCGCCCACAGCGAGGGGATTCTCGAGCGTCTGGACGCGACTCTCTCGCCTGGACACTCGCGCGCCCGCGCGATCGGCCTGCGCGGCTTTATCGCCCAGGATCGCTCGACGCTTCTGCGCGCCGTCGGCGAGGCAACAGGAGACGACGAGCTCCTGGCGGTCTTCCACGCTGACCTGTCGACGATCGAGCTCCGCCACGGCGATCGATCTGCGTCGCTCGAGCATGCGCGGGCGGCAGTCGCGGCTGCGAGGAAAGCGGGCGACGCCGCCGCGCTGACGAAGGCGCTCACGGCGCAGGCGTTGCCGCTTGCGCACGGCCGCGCGACGCAAGCGCTCGCGCTGCTCGACGACGCCGTTCGTCTGGAGCGGACACTGGCCGAACCGCTGTCGCTGATCAACAGCCCAACGACGTGGCGCGGCGCGGTTCTGCTCGAAGCCGACCGGCTGGCGGAGGCGCGGGTGGCGCTGGAGGACGCGTATCACGCGGGGCTCGCGCTGGGCCACGCCTCGCGGGCGCTCCCTCTCACATACCTCGTCGAACTCGAGTGCCGCGTGGGAAACTGCGAACGCGCACGGGTGCACGCGCGCGAGGCCGATCTGATTGGACGCGGGTGGGCGCGTGGCGAGGGTGTGGCATGGACGCTGATTGCCCGCGTGCTCATCGAGGCACAGCTCGGCGACGTTGACGCGGCCCGCGCTGACGGGCTACGGAGCATCGCGCTCGCACGCGACCGCGACGTGGTCACGCTCGCCCGCACAGAGGCCGCGTTGGGACGTCTCGAGCTGTCGCTGTGCAACTTCAGCGCGGCGCTGGAACGACTACACGCGCTCGCCGCGCTTCCCGACGGCGAGCCGCTTCGGGACGCGGCAAGCTTCCGGGCCGCCGCAGACGAGGTCGAGGCGCTCCTCGGGATCGGCCGCACCAGCGAAGCGAACGAGCTCGCCGAGCGCCTCGAACAACGCGCCGGGCGCGTCGACCTCCGTTCGCGCGCCCCCGTCGCATCCCGGTGTCGTGGCCTCGTCCGGGCGGCGCTGGGCGACATAGCGGGCGCGCGCGCTGCCATCAGAGACGCGAAGACAGCCCATTCCGCGCACTACGAGCCGTTCGAGTACGCCCGGACTCTGCTCTCTGCGGGTGCCATCGAACGCCGCGCGAAGCGAAAGGCCGACGCGCGGGAAGCGCTCGAGGGTGCGGTGACGATCTTCGAGCAGCTCGGCGCTCGCCTCTGGTGTGAACGCGCCCGCATCGAGCTTCAACGAGCGGGAGTTCGGCGCGTTGACTCCGGCGAGCTAACCGCCGCCGAGCGCCGGGTCGCAGAGCTCGCAGCCAGCGGAGCGACCAACAAAGAGATCGCCGCAGAGCTGTTCATGAGCGTCAAGACCGTCGAGGCGCATCTTTCACGCGTCTACCGCAACCTCCGGATCCGATCCAGGACCGAGCTAGCCGCGCGCGTCGGACCAACGGCGCAGACAAGTGATCCCGCGCCGTTGCGGCGACGCGCGAGCTGAGCCGTCCCTCGTTGGCGTCTACTTGGGCGGCGGCACGCTCGACGACGTCGGTCTCGAGCCCCTTTTGCTGCAGCGCGCGTGCTGTTGCGAGACCTGCGATCTCGCCGCCGACTACCAGGACACGCTGTGGCTCCGCCATCTTGTACTCCTCCAGCTGCATGCCGTCACAGGCGCACGGGTGCCGCCTCTGTCGCTGCGAGAACTTGCCACTCGTCCGGGATCCCTTTCAAGGCGTGCGTTCCACGGTCGATGAACTGAAGACCGGAACCGGGGACGAGATCTCTCACGGTGCGAGAGACGAGTACCTCGCCCGGCTCAGCGAGGGACACAATGCGCGAGGCGATGTGGACGCCGATTCCCGCCACGCGCTCGCCGCGACGCTCGACCTCGCCGGTATGAAGGCCCGCTCGGATGTCAAGACCCAGCTTCTGTAGGTCGTGGCGCAATGCAAACGCACAGCGCACGGCCCGCGCAGGACCGTCGAAGCTAGCGAGCAAACCGTCGCCGGCGAAGTCTGCAACGACTCCGCCGAAGTTCTTGACCTCGCGCTCGGCAAGCGCTTCGTGTGCCTCGAGCAACTCGCGCCAGCGCTCGTCGCCCACCTCGACTGCCCGGAGCGTCGAACCGACGATGTCGGTGAAGAGGATCGTGCTGAGAACCCTGTCACCGGCGGGACGGGGGCTGCTTCCGGTCAGGAACTCCTCGACCTCGTCGATCACGACATCAACGTCTCCAACGGCGAAGCCGTAGTCTTGGCCGGGAACTTCGACGAACTTTGCGCCGGGGATCCGGAGGGCGACATCGCGGCCGGCCTCTGGTGGGACAAGCGGGTTCTCGCGACGGTGGACGACCAGCGTCGGGGCGCTGATCGCGGGCAGGATCTCCCGGATGTCGAGCGCGAAGAGCATCCTCGTGACGGCGGCCGCGACGGCGGGGCTGGCGGCCGAGCGGAAGAACCGCCCCCAGCCTTCGAGCGCGTTCGCGTCGTTGGCAACGCTCGGGTTGAGGGCGGCATAGACCTGCCCCGTGCCCCAGGTCTGCTCGACCAGCCCGATCTGCGCATCCACCGCGCCGGTGGTCAGTCCCCAAGGGTGATCGGAAGCCCAGGCTAGTCGGGCGGTCGCGTTCGCCAGCACGAGTGCACTGACGCGTTCCGGATAGGTCGCCGCGAAAAGCGCCGCCATCAAGGAGCCCTCACCCCCGCCCATGACGGCGACCCGCTGGCAGCCGACGGCGTCGAGTACCGCACGCACGTCGTCCATCCACTCCTCCAGCGGCGGTAGCCGGTCGAGCGGGATCGGATCGGAGAGGCCCATCCCGTGCTTGTCGAACGAGATTAGCCGGCTAAACGAGCACAGCCGCCGAAGGTAGTGCGCGAAGCCCGGGATCTCCCAACGCGCCTCCACATGGCTGAACCAGGAGGAGACCAGCAGCAGGTCGAGATCGCCCTCGCCGACCACCTGGTAGGCGATGTGGACGCCGTCCTTCTTCGCGTACCGAGTCTCGGGAAACACGCGTTGACGACAATCTGCCACGCCTCGGAAGAACGGGCGTGACGGGCGCGAGCATCCGACGATGCTGCATTGAGAAAGTTTGCACGCACGGCCGACGAATGGGCCCGCGCCGTACGGAGACGGCGTGGCAACAATGGCAACGCTAGGCGTTCGTTCGCGTTCGCTGAACTGTTCGCTCCCTGCGCGTCTCCGCTCAACCATGCGCCGTGAGCGAACCCAGGCGAACCGGCGCGAACGCGGCTCCGAGTCGACAAGCTGGGGGTCACTGGTTCGAGCCAGTACCGCCCACTCGTCTGTAAGGCTGAAAGTCCTGCAAATCGGGACTTTTGGCGCTGTCTCGGCAGCGTGTGGTTTCCGCTTTTGGACGCTGAAATCCGCCCTTTTAGGTGCGGGACTTCCCCAAGACTTCCCCACACGGCCCGGCATGGTCGGTCAGCCGAGCGTGCGTCCATCACGGCGCTGCTGCTGAGGTCTACCGGCGGTCATCGCACGAGCGCCCAGACGGCGACGAGAGCGCGGCGGGGTCGGCAGTTCGCTCTGATGGAGCAATCCGCATCGGCGTCGCCGCCGTCCAAGCCGCGTCCCTCATCAGGCGAGATCGATCAGGCTCTCATAGCTTGCGCGCGTGGATGGGCTGCGGCGAGGCTCCGTCGTTTGACATGCAGCCATGAGGCTGCATATACTTAGGCAGCCTTATGGCTGCATATCCGGAGATGGACGACGTGTTTCGGGCATTGGCAGATCCCAGCCGGCGCCGGCTGCTCGACAGCCTGAATGCCCGAAACGGCCAAACCTTGCGCGAGCTGTGCTCCGGGCTCGAGATGGCTCGGCAGTCGGTCAGCAAGCACCTGGCGGTGCTGGAGGGGGCCAACCTCATGACGACGGTCCGGCGCGGCCGGGAGAAGCTGCACTACCTCAACGCCGCGCCGCTCAACGACATCACCGAACGATGGATCGCCCGTTACGACCGCCAACGCGTCCACGCCCTGGCAGACCTGAAGCGAGCACTGGAGGTGACCGCGATGCAGAAGCCCTCGTTCGTCTACACGACCTACATTCGCACCACGCCGGAGCAGCTCTGGCAGGCGTTGACAGACCCGGCCTTCACTCGTCGTTACTGGGGCGCGACGTTCGAGTCAGACTGGCAGGTGGGATCGACATACCGCTGGCAGCAGAACGGGGCGACGATCGCCGATCCCGAGCAGGTGGTGCTCGAGTCCGATCCCTATCGCAGGCTGTCCTACACCTGGCACACCTTCACGCCCGAATGGGCCGAAGCCACGGGGTTCACCGAGGAATTCCGCGCGAAGGCCGCCGGCGAGCCTCGATCGAAAGTGACCTTCGACCTCGAACCGGTCGGAGAGACCGTCAAGCTGACCGTCGTGCACGACGGCTTCGAGCCCGACAGCAGCGTGCTCGAGAACGTCAGCGAAGGCTGGCCGCACATCCTGTCCGACCTCAAGACGCTGCTCGAGACCGGCGAGACCCTCCCCGCCATGCCGTGACGATGCATCCGTAGTCAGGCATCGGTGGCATCGTCTGCGACACCGCAGGCGGAAACTGCGTGTTCGTCAAGTCCGGCGGCGTACTCAATTCAGGCGCCGGGCGGCACCGAAGGCGCCCATGATTATGGGTCGAGCTGAGCGACCCGCTGCGCAGTGCTTGCGCGCTCGATGTAGGCGTCGACGAGTGCCACGGCCTCCTCCTCGTTACCGGGCATGAGGTGGCCGTGGAGGTCGAACGTCGTTTGAATCGACGCGTGCCCTGGGCGGCTGCCGATCTCGTCCGGCTGATCTGCCTGCGCTCCCGCTAAGGGGCTTGGCGCCAGCGCGGATCGGCGAGGTGGCGCGCAATCGACCAGGCTCCGTGCGTGGTGTTGGAGATCAGGGTGGTGGTGCGGTCTTCCCGCGAGCGATATTCGGTTCGGAACGACACTCCGGCGTCGCTCCCCGCCAAGATGGCGCTGTCTGCAGCCGTGTCCAACCAGAAGCCGAGACCGTATGCCCGCGTACCCGTAGCGATGAGGCTGTGCGGTCTCACCATCTCCGCGACCCACTTGACGGAGACGATTCGGCCGGCGAAGAACGCTCGCCATAGTCGGGCGATGTCCTCGGCGGTGGAGTAGATGCCACCGTCGCCGCTGCCTCGCACCGGCAGGTGGAAGACGTTCGTCCTCGATCCCTCGGGAGCGAGGTAGCCGATCGCGGCGCGGTCGGGGAGCTCATCGGAGCGCAGGAACTCGGTGTCGCCCATCTCCGCTGGGCCGCAGACGCGCTGACGTACGAGCTCGTGGAAGGGTACGCGAGTAACCCGCTCGGCGATCAGCGCGAGTACGACGTAGCCGCTGTTGCAGTACGCAAAGCGTTCGCCGGCGGGGAACTTCGGCTCGTGTCCATCGAGCGCAGTGAGGTACTGCTCGGTAGCCGCCAGCTCGTGCACCGGCACGGGCATCAGGTAATCGTGGAGGTCGAGCTCGCTCTCCTCGTCGAGATAGTCACCAATGCCGGAGCGGTGCGCGAGCAGGTGCTCGACCGTGACGTCGTCGGGGATCAACAGCAGGTCGTCCTCAAGCACCGACCGCGCGGGCGTCGCGAGCTCGAGACGACCTTCCTCAATCAGGCTCACAACCGTCAGGGCCGTCAGCCCCTTGGTTCCGCTGGCGATCGCGAAGCGAGTGTCGACGGTGTTCGGGATCCCGCACCCGCGGTGCGCGAGGCCAAACGCCTTCGCTACTTCGACCCGATCCGCCAGGTCAACCCGAATGACCCCCGAAAACGCCTTCTCCGCGGCGAGCGCATCGAGCTCGGACTCAAGCTCGGACACCGGCGGAGGCTAGCTGAGCATCGAGCCCGCTGGGATCTCAGACGTGGAGAGGCAGCCGTGGGCCAGTGCTCGCAAAGACACTCCGAAGTGGGCCCGGAGTGGCCGTTCGCCTTTCGGCCTCCCTGCTCGCCGTGAGAGGCTGCGGGGTATGAGCCTCGGCAACCTCCTCCCGCCGGTCGATGCCGAGTATGGCCGCGAAGTCGCCTTCGCTCGCGGTGCGCCGGCTTCGATCCGCCGCGCACATTCGTGATCTCGCGCGACGACAGATCCCGCCGACGCCGATGGGCGGCATGGCGACGCGGGGGCCGAGCTCGGGAACGCTCTGCTGTGCGAGTGTTGCGTGATGACGCCCGAACGTGGGTCACTGGTTCGAGCCCAGTGCCACCCATTTAGAAACCCCTCTCTCGCGGACGCGCCCGAAATCTTCGTCGTGGTGCTTCACGCGGCCCCGAGGCCTTGAGGGTGGTGGAGCGTGTAACGCTTGGAGCGCCATTGAACGCGTCGGATTAAGGCGATATGGTCGAGATTCGTCAGTAATCCAGGGGAAAGGGACATCATGAGGAGATGGCTTCTCGCGGCGGTCGTCGGCCTGCTCGTCGTGGCTTCGCTGGGGATCGCGGCAGCTCTCGGTGCGTTTGCTTCGTCGTCCAAGAGCGCGGCACCGGCTCGCAGCGAGTCTGCATCTAGCGGCGACTCCGCACACCTCCAGCGGCTCAAGGTGCACGGGCACTGGACGATCGAGGTGCGCAGCCGCGCCGGCAAGGTCGTCGCGCGTCGGGACTTCGAGAACGAGCTGACGAGCGCAGGTCAGGTCGATCTCGCGTACACGCTGTCGCATCAGGGGGTCATCGGCCCGTGGGGCATCAGGCTCGGCAGCCTCACGACCTCGCCGTGCAACCAGGGCGGCAACCCGGACGACGCGTGCTATCTGACCGAGCCGGGTGCGACGAGCGCGGGCAACTGGCAGCAGTTCTATCCCGACGCGGTGACGACACTGAGCGTCACGCCGCAGCTCTCGTCGGCCCCGTTCGGCCTCAAGCTCGAGGGGACGATCAATGCTGCGAAAGCGGGCTCGATCGACCAGGTCCAGTCGATGTACTGCTTCGCACTCGGGCGTCCGGACGGCGCAGACTGCAACAACAGTGGAGATTTCACCCAGGCGAGCGTCACGCCGGTCGCGGTCGAGGCCGGCCAGCAGATCCTCGCGCGAGTGACGATCAGCTTTTCGTAAGCACGGATAACGGCGGTCGCGGTGCAGCGAGCGCACAAAGGTAATCGGGCGCCACGCAAGCGGCGGGGGTCGCCGCTGCTCGTTCTCACGCTGATTGCCGTTGCCGTCGTCGCTGCCGGCGCGGCCGCTGCAGCCGACGTCGGCATCCCGCAAAGCGTCTCGGTCGCCGTTCGGAGCGTCGTTGTGGGTCCGGTTGAGTCGGGCGCGTCGGAGTCCGTCGGCGTCAGCGATTCGTCGTCGGTGGTGGGACCCGCGGAATCGTGGGCGACGGAGTCTGTTGGCGTCAGCGACTCGTCGTCGGCGGTGGGACCCGCTGAGTCTGTCGCGACGGCGCCCGTCAGTGTGAGCGACTCGTTGTTGGTTGTCGGCCCGGCTGAGCCTGCCGCGGCGGAGTCCGTCGGCGTCAGCGACTCGTCGTCGGTGATGGGACCCGCGGAATCCGGGGCGGCGGAGTCCGTCGGTGTGAGGGACTCGATGTTGGTTGTCGGCCCGGCTGAGCCTGCCGCGACGGAGTCGGTCGGCGTCAGCGACTCGTCCTCGGTGATGGGACCCGCGGAATCCGGGGCGGCGGAGTCCGTCGGTGTGAGGGACTCGACGTTGGTTGTCGGCCCGGCTGAGCCTGCCGCGACGGAGTCAGTGGGCGTCAGCGACTCGTCCTCGGTTGTCGGCCCGGCGAAATCCGAAGCCACGGAGTCCGTCGGTGTGACCGATGTGACGCTCGTCGCGGGCCCGGCACAGCCTTCGGCGGCCGAGTCCGTCGGTGTCAGGGACTCGGCGCTCGTCGTCGGGCCGGCGGAACCAGGCTCGACCGAGTCAGTCGGCGTCACCGACACGGCCGTCGTGCTTCCGCCCGCGGTGATCGCCGTGGATGAGCGCGTCGCCGCGCAGGATGTTCCGAGCGTGGCCGGGCCTGCTGTCGTGACGGCGGGCGAAGCCGTCCACGCGGCCGATGCGTCGCACGCGATCCCGCCGGCAGTCGTCGGGAGCGGCGAGACGGTGCATGCGACGGACGGAGCGGCTGCCCTCGGACCTGTGCAGGTCGGCTCGGATGAGAACGCACACGCGTCCGACGCGGCGGGCGCGCAGATCGTGAACACGGCTCCGACCGTCGATGCGGGGGCCGACGGCACCGCCGCCGAGGGCTCCACCTTCACCGGCTCCGGCTCGTTCGCTGATCCGGATCAACAGACGTGGACGGCGACCGCGGACTACGGCGATGGCAGCGGCGTCCTTCCACTCACGCTCGACCCGGACAAGACCTTCCAGCTCAGCCACGTGTACGACGACAACGGGACGTACACGGTGACCGTCCGCGTCGTCGACTCGGCCGACGCTGCCGCAACGGACACGACGACCGCCACCGTCACGAACGCCGCGCCTACGGCGAGCGTCGGGAACTCCGGACCCATCGACGAGGGCACCTCGGCGACGATCGCCTTCAGCGACGCGAGCGATCCGTCGTCTGCGGACACGAACGCCGGCTTCCACTACGCGTTCGCGTGCGACGGAGGTGACCTAGGCGCCGCGACCTATGCGACGGCCGGTGTGTCGGCGAGCACGAGCTGCCCCTTCCCCGACAGCGGCACGCATGCGGTTCGCGGACGCATCGTCGACAAGGACGACGGCTTCACGGAGGCGACGACCGACGTCGCCGTGCGGAACCTCCCACCGACCGCGACGCTGTCGAACTCGGGTCCTGCCGCGGAGATGTCGCCGGTCACGATCTCCTTCTCCTCGGCGAGCGATCCCTCGCCCTCCGATCTCGCGAGCCTCCACTATGCCTTCGCGTGTGACGGCAGCTCGTTGAGCGGCGTGACGTATGCGACCTCCGAACCTGCCGCGGTGACGACGTGCGCCTTCCCAGACAACGGCACGTACATCGTCAGCGGCCGCGTGATCGACCAGGACGGCGGTTTCACCGATTACACGACCACGGTCGCAGTCACGAATACCTCACCGACCGCGACACTCGCCGTCCCGCCCTCGGCCCAGGAGGGAACGCCGATCACGGTCGCGCTGAACGACGCGACCGATCTCTCGCCGGTGGATCTCGCCGCTGGCTTCCACTACGCCTTCTCTTGCGACGGCCCGACGCTCGACGCGACGACGTACGCGACCTCCGGAACGGAGTCATCGACCTCGTGCGTCTACGACGACGGCGCCAGCGAGCACACCGTGTACGCCAGGGTCATCGACAAGGACGGCGGCCACACTGAGTACAGCGCGGCGGTCCACGTCGACAACGTCGCGCCGAGCGGCTCACTCGTGACCCCCTCGACCGCCGTTGCCGAGGGATCTTCGTTCTCGATCTCCGTCACGAACGTCTCCGACCCCTCAGCCGCCGACACCGCGGTGGGCTTCAGCTACCGGTTCGATTGCGGTGCCGGATACGGGTCCGCGACACCGACACCGTCGACGACCTGCGCGGCAATCGACAACCCCGACCAGGGGGTGAGTGCACGAATCATCGATAAGGACGGCGGCGCGACCGAGCTCACTGCGCGCGTCACCGTGACGAATGTGCCGCCCTCTCTGACGCTCGATGCACCCGTTTCCGGGGCGATGTACCCCGTCGGGGAGACCGTGACGGTGAACGGCGCCTTCACCGATCCCGGTGTGCGCGATACGCACACGTGCACGGTTGGGTGGGGCAACGGTTCCACCAGCGCCGGAAGCGTCACGGAGAGCGGAGGCAACGGCACGTGCTTCGCTGCGCAAAGCTTCAGTGCCGCCGGTGTGTACTCGATCGCGTCGACCGTCACGGACAAGGACGGCGCGTCCGACACGAAGTCCGTCCTCGTGGTCGTGTACGACACCACAGGCGGGGGGTGGATCAGCGGCAACGGCTGGATCCTGTCTCCGCCCGGCGCGTACACGGCGAATCCCTCCCTGACCGGGCGGGCGTCTTTTGGCTTCCTGTCGAAGTACAAGGCCGGCGCGACAACACCGACCGGTACCACAGCATTCCAGTTCGGCCTCGCGGCGTTCGCGTTCAGCGCGACGAGTTACGACTGGCTCGTCGTCTCGGGAGCAAAGGCGCAGTACAAGGGCGTCGGCACCGTCAACGGCGCGGCCGGCTACAGCTTCCTGCTCACGGCGACGGACGGAGATGTTCTCCGCGCGGGTCAGCCCGATCGCTTCCGGATCAAGGTCTGGGTGACCGCCTCGGGTCTGATCGTCTACGACAACGTGCCCGGCGCCTCAGACGACATCAGCGTCACGCCGCAAGCGATTGCCGGGGGCAGCATCGTCATCCACAAGTAGCGGGCTCGTTCAGACAATCGATGTCCGATCACCTGCTCACTCATAGACCCCCCGGCGACGGGCCCCTCGTTCTCGCGGAGGGGGCGCCGGCGTCTTCATGCTGCCTGCGTGGGATTCGCGCGCCACGGCAAGCGGCGTAGTTCCTCAGCAAGAGCCTGGACTGCGGACTCTCCATAGCGACGCGCCCAAAGGTTGAGCCAGTCCTCGTTGTCCGAAGGGACAGACCGGCCCAGCGCGGCCCAGATCCTTGTGAGGCCCGACAGGCAGGAGTCGTGTCGGAGGGTTCCCTAACCAGAGAGGAGGTCAGCCCGAAACCCCATCCCACCCGAAGGGAGGTCCCGTCGTCGGCGAGCTCAGCCTGAGCTACAACCGGTTGGACCTCGCCGCAGACCACGGGCTGACGATCTTCACCTACGCCGCCGAGCCCGGCTCGCGCTCCGAAGAGGCGCTCAAGCTCCTCGGCAGCTGGGCCGCCACCGCCGACCTCGCTGAGACGGCGCACGCTACCGACCAAAGCTGAGGCCAAACATGCTCACGTCCGAGATGCGTGACAGGGTTCAGCGCGGAGATCGACGAATACAAAGAGAAGACCGAAGTCGCGGTCGTTGCCCGCGACGACCGCGAACTTCCTCAAGCCGTGGGTCTTCCTCTACACGCGCAACGGCCACGTAGCGCGCATCGTCATGGCGGAGAAGTTCGTGGACTAGGCGGCGCCGCAGGACACGGGCCTGCATCGCCGAACGCAGTCCTTCCATGGGCTGGCGGCGCGGTGAGTTGTGGCTCGAGACGGAGCTCTGGCTTCCCGAAGGCTCCACTGCACCGGCGCTCGCGGGCTTCCCTCTTCCGTCCATCCCGTACGAAGCGCCGGGGCTTGCGGCCTCGCGACGGCGCCGAGAGGCGTGGCAACGACGTCGCCACGCCCAGAGGGCCAAGGCGTCGGCGATCTTCTTGTCGCCGGCCGTGACGTTCATGCTCGCCGGGTTACGGGCCGACGGCGGCAGGAGCGCATCGTTTGCGGTCGAGGATCCGCCGAGCCTGACCTTTCGGTTCGACAATGGGATCCTCGCGCTCGCGGAACGCGCAGCAACGCCGGAGCGGGCGCATCGGAAGGCTGCCCCGGTACACGCGCGCCCGAAGATCGAGTGGCATCACGCGCGGTCCCTCGGTCTGCCCTACGGTGGCAGCTTGATCGGCGGCACTCGGCTGCCGGTCGAAGGGCCGAACTGGGTCACCTGGAACCCGGTCACCGACAGCAGGCCGAACGCGCCGAAACGACTGTACGGAAACGAGCGAACGATCCACGCGATCATTTCGGTCGCCGCCGCGTACCGCGCCGCGAACCCGAGGGCACCGCGCGTCGTCATCGGCGACATCAGCCGCAAGGGCGGCGGGCGGATGGACGAGCACCTCTCTCACCAGAACGGACTCGACGTCGACGTCTACTACCCGCGGGTCGACAGGAAGCTGCGCGCGCCGCGTGCGCGCGACGAGGTCGAGCGTCGGTTCGCGCAGGATCTCGTCGACCGTTTCATCGCTGCCGGAGCGCAGATGATCTTTGTCGGCTACTCAACAGGACTCCATGGGCCGACGGGAGTTGTGATCCCATACGCGAACCACGAGTACCACATGCACGTCCGCTTTCCGCCACCCGGACCGCCCGGGCGCGTGAGCGATCGCGGCGGTTGAAATCTTGCGCGGGTTCGATTCCGGCCATCTACTTCTCTCCCCGCCAACGAGCTATTCAAGACCGTGGCGCGTGGCAAGAATGGCAAGGATCAGCCTTCGTTCGGGTTCGCTCACGCGTTCGGTCGCGGGATGGATTCCACTCAACCATGCCGCCTGAGCGCACACGAATTGCATTCGCAGTGGAGACGACATGGGCCGCGTTCGTGGCAACGTGTGGCGGCTCGCTTCCTCTGCAGCGCTGTCTGCGTCTTGAGCTCTGGCTAACCGCGTGGTAACGGACGTTTCGTTCGCTTCCGTTCGCGCCCGTTCGGTCGGTCTGCGAACCGTCTGAGCGAAGGCGGGACGAGGACAGGTCCTGCCGAGTCGCTGCTCGTTCGCGGTCGTCGGCACAACGCCATCCGCCCATACACCTGATGAGCGCATAGGTGACGCTCGTTTCCCGAGCGGTGTTCCCTGTCGTTTACGTCGCTAGCAGCGTCAACGAGCTGCTCGACCGATCCGCTAATACGCGCTCGCGGTCGACCGACGGGCCCCTACTAGTTGGACTTTGTTAGCTCGTCAGAGGGTCTGCGTCACTAGGGCCGTCAGCCGGTCCATCCGAGGTCCTTCATCGCCAGGCCCGCGTTCCAGATCTTGGTCATATGGCGGATCTTCCCGCCGTCGAACTCCATCACGTAGACGTAGTCCGTGCTCGTGCTCTTGCCTGTTGGCTGCATCGGCCCGCCGGGGCCGCTGTGCGTGCCGGAGAAGACACCGTAAGCGCAGACATTGTTCCGCTCGAGGTCGGTGGCAAACGACTTCACCTCGTAGCGTCCGTCGGGGATAAAGACGAGCAGGCCCTTCATCCACTCCGTGTAGTCCTTCAGCGTGTGCACATCCGCGAGCGGTTCAGCCTGCGCGGAAAAGCTGGCGCCCGGCTGGCAGTAGGTGCTACACCCCTCCCAACCTTTGCCGGTCTCACACGCATCGAAAAAGGCCCTCGCAGTTTCCGTGATGGTCCGCGTTCCGGTGCTGGTCGCCATGATCACGTCCTCCTGTCTCGTGCGAGTCAGGCGAGCCTACAACGTTCCAGCGCACACTGCTAATGGGACTCCACTCGTGAATAACAAAGTCCTACTAGGTCCGGCGCTTTATGGAAAGTCGGTGTCTGGTGTTGACTTTCGTCGAATGACAGTGGTACGTTCGCTTCCGCTGAACTACTGATTTCGCGGTAATCCGAACGACCGGGGGGAACAATGCATCGGGCGAGAGGGCATGCTGCGGCCCTTTCACCGTTACTCGGCCTTGGTGTGCTCGCAGCTGCGACCGTCCTCTGTACGTCGCAGGCCCACTTGCCGACCGGCAGCGCAGCCCTCTTCGCAGCGCCTGAAGCTCTCCTTCCGACGCACGGCGCCGCACCTGGCGTCGATCTCTCACCCGCTGAAGACGAGAGCGCACGACTCACGCGGTCGCTGAAGGATCAGGTCACGAGCGCCTACGGAGTCACCGGCTCGCGCGCGCTCGCACCCTACCGCTCATCCACGCTCTTCCCGGCGGCGGTGCTGGCTCCGCCGGTCGGCATCGCATTCGCACTCGGACCGCGCGCTCCGCCGCCGGTCACCGACTTCGACCTCTGGAGGCTGGCATGGCAGGCGTAAGGCGCAACCGGGGACGCTTCTTCGTGGTCTTCGCGATGGCGGTGGCACTCATCGGCGCGATCAACTCGGCGCAGGCCACCCCCGTGGACAAGGACGCGCAGGCCTTCCGCGACGGCCTCATCTCGTTCGCGGATCGCCTCAACAAGGCGAACGACGCACTCGGCAGCTACCAGGCGCTCGCCCAGAGCGTGCCGCTCGTCGACCTCGCACCCGGATCGGCGAACGCGCTGCGGCTCAGCACGCTGCTCCAGGACCATCTGAAGAACGGCGCTAAGAAGCTCGACGCGACGTACACGAGCCTCACCGAGCTCGAGACCGACCTCGAGGCGCTTGACGGCACGGAGCAGGGCGTCGCGATCACCGTCGGAGACGTCATCCAGAGCGGCTCGGTCGGCGGGAACATCGACTTCCAGATCCCGATTCACGCGAGCCGGCAGGTGCAGCAGCCGCTCGACTTCGGCTTCCAGGTCAGCGGCAAGCCTGCTGCGATCGAGGGCGGCAGCCTCACGATCAGCTTCAGCCTCGACACGACGCTCACCTTCCGGATCGACTCGAGCATCGACCTCTCGAGCGCGGTGCCGCCGACGGCCTTCTCGCTCGTCGGCACTCCGGCGGTCGACCTCTGCGCGCGCGCCAACGCGACCGTCGCGAGCTTCACGGCGCGCTTCGGCTTCACCGACATCAGCGTCTCCACCGGCGCTCCGGCGAAGGTCAACGCCTGCGCCCAGATCCAGTTCAAGGATCCAGACTCGAACGGCGTCATCACGCAGGACGAGTTCACGAGCGCCGCGCTAACGGAGCTCGCCGACGCCAACCTCGTGAACGGGACCGCAGACGGCGGCGTCCCCGCCGACGACGTCGACGCGACGTTCGCGATCGACGCGTCGCTGATCCCCGGTACGAGCGACGCCACGATCGCGTTCCACGACGCCGACCTCAGTGCGGCGCCCGCGCTCGAGATCACGCCGATATTCGGCCTCCTCGACGATTGGGACAACATCACGCCCGGCGACGTGGCGACCGGCTTCGCGCAGTTCGTGGCGTCGTTCTCCGGTGCGCAGACGCAGGGCAACGGACCGCTGCCGTTCCTCGAGCAGGGGCTGAGCGCGGCGTTCGACGCCGCCGCGCCGCTCGTCGCCCTCGCCCGCCGGATCACAGACGCGGACGTCATCTGCGGCACCAAAGCGGGCTTCGCCGACAGCGACGACCCGACCGGCTCGACGGCGAACATCGCGGACGGCACGACCGTCTACTGCCGCGCCAAGACGGCGTTCGCCCCCGTCTCGGACACGGTGCAATGGGTGAGCCCGAACGCGATCGAGGGCGCGAACACCGGCGACGCCGGCATCGACCCCGGGGCGGATCCCGAGAACGACACGGTCGGCTCGGCGCCGACGAAGAACGCCGTCTTCACGCTCGACTGCCCCTCCGGACAGGCGACGTGCACGTTCGACGTGACCCTCACGTTCGATGCCGACCCCGACGGGCCGGGCGGCGCGCCGCAACAGACGTTCACCGCGATCCAGAAGCCGCAGACGGCGCTCGAGCTCTGCAACAAGGTCGCGGCCGCGGCGAGCCTCGGTGCGAACTACTGCGACACGAAGCTCTCCTACAGCACGGACACGAGGTCGCTGACGCTGCGGGTGGCTGGCACTGCGGATCCGCCGGCCGCCAACATCAAGGTCGACTTCGGCGACCGGCTACGCAACGCGACGAACCTGACCGGGCTCGAGCGGCTGATCCAGAACGCGAATCCCGACCTCGACGCCGACGGCAGCGTAAACGCATCCGGCCTCGCCTTCGACCTCAGCTTCGGCGTCGTTCTCGTCCCGAACCTCGCCGACATCACGCCCGGCCCGACCGGCGACGACCCGAACTCGACGAAGGACGACAACGTCGAGCCGCTCGACCGCTTCTTCGTCAAGGTCGACAACGCCACCGACAAGCCCGAGCTCAAGCTCCAGGACCTGACGCTCGGCGCTAACGTGAACCTCAAGGGCAAGGTCGGCTTCCTTGAGGTCTCGGCCGCCGGCAGCGACGCCGCCAATCCGAACGGCGGTGCGTTCGACGTCAGCCGCGCCGACATGAACAAGCCGGTCCTGGCCGTCGAAGTCAAGACGCCGCACAAGCCACTCGAGATCCAGGGGACGTCGGGCATCGACGACGCGATCGGGCTCGAGGACCTGCTCTTCAACCTCGACGCCGACCATCTCTCGGCGGCCTGCAACCTGAAGTTCTCGGCCGGCCTCACCGTGTCCGCGGCGGTCGAGGGCAACGCGTCCTTCGCGAACGGCACGGCTTCCGTCAACTGGCCCAACGTCTTCAAGGCGAACACCTGCACGCCGGACACGTCCGGGATCGCCGTCGCGGCCGACGGCAACTTCGATGCGAACCTCAAGCAGTTCGACCCCTTCCCGTCGCTCACCGGCACCCACAACGGCACGGATCCCTCCGACAACCTCGTCGACAGCACGAAGGACTTCGCGAGCAGGTACGGGACGACCGACGGCAGCCTGCTCAACATGACGCTGCGGAACAAGACAACGGGCGCGACCTGCAAGATCGTCTCGCTCGGGACCACGAACCTGAACTGCACCCTCTCCGGCGGCTCGCGGCCGGCCGACGAAGGAAACAAGAACAAGTGGAAGGTCGGCGACGAGTACGAGGTCGAGGGCAACGCGCTGGCGCTGCTCGGCGTCATCATCGACAACCTCGACAAGCTCGTGGCCCAGGTCGACACGCTCAGTCCCGGCTTGACCGACAGGCAGATCCCGGTGCTCGACGTGAGCACGAAGGACATCGTCAAGAAGATCCAGGGGCTGAAGACGACGCTGGACGACCTCCGCGGCTTTCCGCTCGCGGAGATCAACTGCACGCGCCTACCGAACGGCACCGGCGCGATCGAGGTACTTCCCGACAACACGCCGATCTACTGCAAGGCGACCACGACGAAGACGCCGACAAGCGTCACGTGGACGGGCAAGGAGATCGTCGGAGCCGAATCCGATCTCTCCGTCGGCAGCCCGGTCAAGTCCAACGGCGATCCGGCGCAGATGACCGACACCGTCGGCCCGTCGCCGACGGCGCGCGTCCCGATCACGGTCAAGGACAACGAGGTCACCGACGACACGACGATTAGCGAGTGGCGCGTCCAGGTGGAGTTCGAAGACGCCGCGGGCCTCCACACCGCCGACTTCCCGCAGACCGCGCCGCCGCAGTCGCTTCAGGACCTGGAGAAGTTGATCGAGAGGAAGCTTGGGATCAGCGACCCGAACGTCTTCAAGCTCGACCTCGTCGACCTCCCGACGGCCGGCGCCGGCCCCGTCGCGACGGGCACCGCCAGCGGTGGCGACGAGAACACACTCGAGGACTCCGGCGCCGACTTCAGCGATGTCCTGCAGGGCATGCAGCTCGTCAACGTCGATGACAAGGTGTCGTGCACGATCGCTCACGTCGACGACTCGGCCGACGAGCTCGAGTGCGTGAACCCCCTACCGAACGGCGAGGAGTTCGACAACAACGAGAGCTACGAGGTCGTCGGAGACGGCACGAAGGACCTGATCGTGCGGCTCGGCGCCGGCTATTGCGCCGGCGGCACGGCCCCGGGCAGCCTCGACTGCTCGAACGAGGGCGGCGTGCGCGAGCTGGAGCCGATCAGTCTGCCGCTCAACGTCGATCTCGGCGCCGGCCTCAGCGATCTCGTCGGACTCGACACGACCGGCGAGCTGCAGCTGCAGTATGTCGCGAAGGCCCAGTTCGACATCGGCATCCCGCTGAAGATCGACTTGACGCCCGACGTCGTCGTCCTCGACACGACCGAGGCGAGCGTCAAGGGCCGCGTGATCGCGGACAGCCTCGGGCTGAAGGCGAACCTCGGCCCCCTGGGGATCGCGCTCGGCACCGAGGTCACGGACGTCGACCCCGCGACGGACGGCAACCAGCCCGGCACCGGGGTCGTGAAGCTCGGCGCGAAGCTCGCCATCACGAAGAAGAACGGCGACGAGATCAAGGACAACCGGACGTTCGACTTCGGGCCCTACTTCAGCGACCTCGAGGCGAGCTTCAGCGGCGACGAGCAGACGTGCGCCACGGGGCCGGACTTCAAGGGCGACGCGTGCCTCGTCATGTCGATGGCGGCGGAGCCGCAGGTTGCCGCGACGACGTTCGGCGATCTCAAGATCACCTGCGATGCCGAGGCGTTCCAGAACAACCCGGAGTCGGCCTGCACGGTCACGCCGCCGCCGGGCCTGGCCGCGTTCTTCGCGGGTCAGGGCATCAACCTCGATCTGCTCTTCCAGGTGCTGCCGAAGCTGCTCGAGAAGCTCGAGAAGCAGCTCGACGGCGCTGCGCGCGGCGTGTCGATCCCGGTCGTGGGCGACGCCCTCGATGCCGGCGCGAACATCGTCGGCACGTTCAATGCGAACGTCGTCATGCCGTTCACGGCATTCGTGACGCAGATCAAGTCGCAGACCGACCAGGACACCGACGGCGACACCGACCCCGGTGACATCGCCAAGGTCGTGCGGAAGTTCATCTACGACGGCTTCAACGGTGCCGTCGGCGGCTTCAACGGCCTTGGGCCGAGCCCCGGCGCGGACCTGCTCCGCGACCTGAACGGCGACGGGACTGTCACGACCGACGACGTCGTCGTAACGCCGGAATGTAACGGCGACCCGTGCGCGGACGGGGCGGGCCTCGGCCTGCTCACCGACATGCGCGTCACGTTCAAGCTCGGCCAGACGGCGTTCGACACGGAGCTGCCGTTCGACATCGGCCTCAAGGGCTTCCCGCTGCGGCTCACGGGCAGCGTTGCGTCGGCCGGCAAGTGGAGCGTCCTCGTCGACTTCGGCATGAGCAAGGCGGACGGGCCGTACCTCGTCGCGAGCGGCAAGCCGACGAAGGAGAACGATCCGAGCATGGCGGTCAACCGGCCGCCCGACGTGGCCGCCACGGATCCGGACGGGGTCCCGAACAGCGGCGACGAGACGCCCGCAGTCTGGTACGACCAGCAGTACCTCGAGGACGACGGCGCGAACTTCCCGTCCTTCGTCGAGAAGGGCATGACGCTCCGCCGCCTGCCGCAGGGCAGCGCGACGGAGGATCGCTGCACGATCACGAAGGTCGAGTCGAACAAGCTCTGGTGCGACGACTTCTCCAACGCGACGACGGTCGAGGGGATCACCTGGCACTTCCACAACCCCGACGACCCCACGGACACGAAGCCGACCGACCTCTACGAGGTCATCGCGCTCCACCCGCCGAACGCGAACCAGACCGGCGGCGCAGCCGAGGTCAGCTTCGACGCGAGCGTCGGCTTCGGCGACAACGCGGGCGCCTGCGTCGACGATGTCGACCCGAACGGCACGCCCCCACGGCCGTACCTCGCCGGCTTCTCGACCTCCCGCTGCCTGCGCGGCGAGGTCGCCTTCCTCGCGGTCACGGTCCGCGACAAGGACGGGGACCGCGACACGGCGACCTACGACGAGGAAGGCGGTGCGTCGGCCGAGACGGACGAGGACCCGACGAAGCTCGGCCTCGCCGCCACGATCGACCTCCGCAAGACGACGAGCGGCGACCGGATCACGTTCGCCGACCTCACTGCCGGCAAGGTCACGGTCGAGCCGAGCTTCTCGGCCACCGCGAACGTCGACGTCCGCTTCCGAACCGGTCTGAACATCGGCCAGCCGGCCGGCTTCCCGAGCGTGCTCGGGAAGATCCACCTCTTCTGGAAGCTCTCGGTCGGCCTTGCCGACCCGGTCGACGTGAAGCCGCTCGACATCGAGTTCGACGGCCTCAACCTCGACGCGGGCAAGTTCGTCACCCAGTTCCTGAAGCCGATCACCGACTCGGTCAAGAACATCACGAAACCGCTCCAGCCGGTGATCGAGTTCCTGCAGGCGCCGCTACCGGTGATCTCCGACATCAGCGAGGCGGTGGGCCAAGGGCCGGTGACGCCACTCGACCTGCTCGAGGCGTTGTCCGGCAACGACCTCTCGCTCGTCCGCTCGGTCATCCAGTTCGTCAACTTCGTCAACACGCTGCCGACGGACGGCAACCTGCTGATCGAGCTCGGCAACTCGCCGGGTGCGTTCGGGGTCAGCGCCGACCGCGCGAAGAACACGGCCCCGACCGTCGACCAGGCGGACAAGGGCCTGGAGGTCAAGAGCAGCAAGACGAACCTGCAGAACGACTTCGCCGGGAGTAGTGCGTACGCGAAGTTCGACGACGCGCCGGCGGACGACCGCCCGGGCACGTTCGGCGTCGCGGGCCTGACGTTCCCGATCTTCTCCGACGCGAAGAACATCTTCGCCGTCCTCCTCGGCCAGGACCAGACGCTGGTCCGCTACGACGCGGGCACGCTGCGGGCGAAGGCCGGCTTCGGCTACAGCTTCCCGCCGATCATGGCCGGGCCGATCCCGGTCGTGATCTCGCTCGGCGGCGAGTTCGAGGTGCGTGGCCGCTTCGCGATCGGCTACGACACGAGCGGCCTGCGGAAGGTCCTCGAGGGCGGCTCGGGCGTCCACTTGCTCGACGGCGTCTTCATCGACGACCTCGACGCGTCGGGAACGGACGTGCCGGAGATCCAGTTCATCGGCACCGTCTACGCCGAGGGCGCGGCGTCGGTCGCGATCATCTCCGTCGGTGTCCGCGGCGCGCTGATCTTCACCACGAGCCTCGACTTGGACGACAGACCGACACCCGACGGCAAGCTGCGCATCGAGGAGATCGTCAGCAAGCTCAACAACCCGATCTGTCTCTTCGTGGTCTCCGGCCAACTCGACGTGTCGCTCTCGGCGTTCGTCGAGATCGACCTCTTCTTCTTCACGAAACGCTTCACGATCGAGATCGTCCGCGTCACCCTGCTCAAATTCGAGGTGAAATGCGAGCCCGAGGTCCCGAACCTCGCTGACGTCGAGGGCGGCAACCTCATCCTCAACACCGGGCCGCGGGCGGACAAACGGAACGTCCAGGAGAGCGAGACGAACGAGAAGTTCACCGTCCGCCAGATGGAGTCGTACGGCTCCGAGTCGACCGAGCACAACGGTCAGACGCGGTTCTCGATCTCCGCCTTCGGCATCGTCGAGGACGAGTTCCTCTCGACGGCGGCGGTCGACGCCGGCACGGCGACGGTGATCACCGGCGGCATCACCTCCGGGCCGGGCTCCGGCTCGCCGGTCGACGTCGGCGACGACACGTACTCGTTCCTCGGCGGCGGCAAGGGCGGTGCCGGCGGCACCTCTCCGCCGTCGGAGGCGACCGACTTCAAGGCTGCCCTGATCGTCTGGGCGGGCGACGGCAACGACACGATCACGACGGGCGACGGCAACGACGTCGTCCGCGGCGGTCCCGGCAACGACTCGATCTCGACCGGCAAGGGCGTCGACGACGTCCGCGGCGGCCAGGACGACGACACGATCGACGTCGGCGAGGCGAACGACGTCCAGGTGTTCGGCGAGTCCGGCAACGACACGATCAGCGGCGGTCCCGGCGCGGACACGATCGACGGCGGCTCCGGCGACGACAACCTCGGCGGCGCCGGCGGTCCCGCGGCGGACGACGGCGGCGACACGCTCATCGGCGGCAACGGCAACGACACGCTGGCGGGCGTAAGCGGCGACGACACCCTGATCGGCGACGCCGACGACTCGTGCACCGACAACACGCTCGACGACGGCACCCCGCGCCGCGACGCGCTGGACGGCGGCCCCGGCAACGACAAGCTCTACGGCGGCCCGCAGGACGACCAGCTCACCGGCGGCGACGGCGACGACGAGCTCTGCGGAAACCGGCAGAACGACCAGATCGACGGCGGCGCCGGCAAGGATCACGCCGAAGGCGGCGCCCACAACGACAACATCGTCGGCGGGCAGGACGCCTCGCCGGCGGCGAACGGCGGCGACCAGCTCTACGGCGACTTCGCCACTGCACCCGCCACCAACGCCACCTCAGGCCGCGACTTCGTCCTCGGCGACGAAGGCACGCTCACCCTGCCGGACGGCAACACGGCGGCCGACCCGACGCCCGGGTTCGTCGGCACGTTCGAGGGCAACGACCTGATCGTCGGCGGCGGCGCGAACGACGTCCTCTACGGCCAGGCCGGCGTCGACGACATGCGCGGCGGCACCGGCAACGACTTCATGCGCGGCCAGCTCCGCGACGACCTCATGCGCGGAGACGGCGGCGGTGACGAGATGTACGGCGACGAGGGCCTCGACACGATGTACGGGTCGGACGACCTGCCGCAGGCGTTGGATCAGGACAATCCGGCCACGATCGCCGGTGACGACGGCGTGGACGTGATGCGCGGCGGCCTCGGGACCGACCTCATGTTCGGGGACGAGGACGACGACGAGATGTACGGCGACAACGACGTCGACACGATGTACGGCGGCCGGGGCGACGACCTGATGCGGGGCGGCGGCGCGGACGACGACATCGAGGGCAACGCGAACGACACCGAGGCGCTGCCTGCCGACGCCGACCCGCTCGACCACAACGGGGACGGCGACGTGATCTACGGCGACGGCGGCGAGGACGACATCACCGGCGGCTCGCACGTCGACGACGCGGACGCCGACTCCGGCGACACCATCCTGGGTAACGTCGCGCAGGACGTCATCATCGGCGACAACGGCGACATCACGCGGCCGAACCCGCAGACCTTCGAGCTCGACGGCACCAAGACGCGCGCGATCGATCTCGAGAGCCCGACCACGGGCGGCGGCGACAACATCCAGGGCAACGAGGAAAATGACGACGTCTACGGCGGCGGCGGCGACGACGAGATCAACGGCAACGCCGGCGACGACTACCTCGAGGGCAACGGTGGGAGCGACCACGTCTTCGGCGGCGACCAGCAGGACGACATCGTCGGCGGCACCTCACCCGCCGCGGAGGACGGTCCCGCACCGGGGACGGGCGGCGGCGAGGCCGACGGCGACGACGTGATTCACGGGAACGCCGGCCACGACCTGATCGCAGGCGACAACGCCTCGATCTTCCGTCCCGAGAAGACGCCCGGTCCGTCCGACTGCCCGCCGGAGCCCGACGCAAGCGCGGGCTACGACTGCAACACGTTCTCCGGCGCGGCGCAGAGCGTCGTGATCCGGCGCGTCGTCATCTACGACGTCTACACGACCGGCCAGACGCCCGACCTGACGCTGAGCGGCGACGACACGATCAACGGCAACGACGGCCACGACATCGTGTACGGCGGCGACGGGGTCGATACGGTCCACGGGAACCACGGCGACGACGAGGTCTTCGGGAACAACGGCGACGACATCCTGTTCGGCGACGAGGATCAGGACGACCTGATCGGCGGCACCGGACGGACCGACTCGAGCTCCGCGACGTCTGCGCTCGACGGTCGCCTCGACGGGGCCGACACAATCCATGGCAACGGCAGCTTCGATGCCATTGCCGGGGACAACGCACGGATGGTGCGGAGCACGACCGACGGTGACGCGAGCGACAACACCGGCTCGTGGAAGACGAACACCTTCAACGCGGCTGTGGACCGGACGATCGCGCTGCTCGACGTCGGCGTCGTGGGCTCGGCTGCCGGGGCCGGCACGAGCGGCAACGACGAGCTGCTCGGGGACGACGCGGACGACGTGATCTACGGCCAGGGCGGCAACGACGGTATCTCGGGCGGCAACGATCAGGACATCCTCGAGGGCAACGCGAACGGCACGGGCAACGCCCCCGATCCTGACGACACCTACGGCGCCGCCTGGCCGACGTTCGCCGGAGACGTGATCCACGGCGACGCCGGCGCGGACGACATCGCCGGCGGCACCGGCTGGATCTATCGCATGGTCGGGGGCGTCGAGACCGGCGACCCGATCTCTGACGGCGTGCGCGTCGGAGCCGACTTCCGCAAGGACGGTGGGGACGAGATCTTCGGTGACGACGACGGCGACGCGATCGCCGGCGACAACACCGTCATCGAGCGTGCGCTCGACGGAGGCGCGTGGATCCACGACAACCTGCACAGCCCGGAGGCGACCGACGTCATCCGGCGCATCACGCGCGAGCGTGACGTCGCGACGACGACGAACCTGGCGCCGCTCACGAACGGCACCTCGGGCGATGACATCATCCGCGGGAACGACGGCGTGGACGTCGCGTACGGCCAGGGCGGCGACGACGACATCCAGGGCAATGACAAGGACGATCATCTCGAGGGCAACGCCGGCGACGACGCGGTGCAGGGCAACGCGGGCCGCGACGACCTCATCGGCGGTACCGGGCGGACGTTCTCGAATGACGAGTCGACCGCCGTGGCCGGCCACATCGACAACGCCGTCGACGACGACGCGTCGAACGACGCGCTCTACGGCGGTAACGCGGACGGGACGGTCACGGGCAACGACGACGACCTGGCCGTCGGCGACAACGCCACCGTCGACCGAATGCTCGGCCTCCTGCCCGCACCGGGCAGCGCCGACCTCGGCCGCCTGCCGTTCAACGGCACGTGGGGCGAGACGACGTGGAACAAGCCGAACATCCTCCGCGTCATCCGCCTGCTCGACGTGTCGGTGACGGGCGCAACCGCACCCGAGGCAAACGGCACGAACGGCAACGACACGATCAAGGGTGAAGCCGGAGACGACCTGCTCTTCGGCGAGGGTGCCGACGACACGATCAACGGCGATACCCCGGCCGACGCCAATGCCGGCGACGACTACATCGAAGGCAACGGCGGCGCCGACGTGATCCGCGGCGACGGCCGCGAGGACGACATCGCGGGCGGCGGTTCGGCGGCGAACGGCGTGCTCGACGCCAACCGCGACGGAACGCTCGATCCGACTCGCTCCGGCGAGACGCTGCGCGACGCCGGCGACACGATCAACGGCGACACGGGCGACGTCTCGCTCGGACTCGGCGACGTGGTCGCGGGCGACAACGCCCGGATCCAGCGGCCGCTCGACGGCGGCGACTGGCGGACGGACGCGCAGCGGCAGACGAAGCTGCGTGACGTCTTCCTGTTCGACATCCGCCTCGTCGGCAACACAGAACCGGGGAATGCCGATCCGGGCGAGAGCGGGCCAGACACGATCTCCGGCAACGGCGGCAACGACGTCCTCTTCGGCCAGGACAACGGCCAGACAGACGACGCCGCCGGTGACGCCTACGGCCGCGAGGCCGGCGCCGGTGCACCGAACTGCCAGAACGCCGCGAGCGGTCCCGGCACCGGAACGATCTCTGCGACCGGCGAGGAGGCGCCGACGGGTGACGACGACGACGACGACCTGCCGGACATCAACGATCCGCAGTGTCGCGTCACGAACCCGGCCGGCGACACGATCAACGGGCAGGACGGGCAGGACTACATCGAAGGCAACTCGGGCTCCGACAACCTGTTCGGGGACGCAGGCGAGGACGACGTGCTCGGCGGCTCCTCCGCGAACACAGGTCACGTCAACGCAGTCCTGCCGCCAGGCGATCGCGACGCCGGCTTCGCGCCGAAGACGATCGCCGAGGCGAACAAGCCGTACAACCTCAACGACGGCCACGACTTCATCGAGGGCAACGGTGAGGACGACACGGTCGTCGGCGACAACGCGTTCGTCGACCGCTACCTCGGCGCCGCAGGCGTCTGGGTCACGGTCGCCGGACCCGGCGGCGGCCCCTACGCCGCCACTCCGAACCCGAATGCCGAGCCGGAGCGCTTCGCGTGGACGGCGACGGAGCTGATCCGGCGTGACGTCACGACGAAGGCGCAGAAGGAAGACCCGCTCGCCTTCGGCAACGACTTCATCAAGGGCGGCCAGGGCAAAGACGACGTGTACGGCCTGCTCGGCAACGACTGGCTCGAGGGCAACGAGGAAGAGGACGCGATCGTCGGCGACATGGGCAAGATCGTCGACAACCAGATCGACGGCGGCACGCCGGACGACCTAGCCGATCCGTCGCCGCTGAACCAGTTCCTCGCGCCGGAGCAGCCGTTCCTCGGCTCGACGATCAACTACACGGGGATGCTCAAGCGCGAGGTCACGCTCTACGCCTTCGACCAGAGCCAGAGCACCGCCGGGATCGGTCACGACATCGCGCTCGGCGGCGCCGGGAACGACTGGATCCACACCGGCCCCGGCGAGGACCTGGCGAACGGCAACGCGGGTGACGACCGCATCTTCCTCGGCGACAACGCCACGGCGATCACCGCGACGAAGGTGGCGTCGGAGAGCAAGCTGGCACACGACCGCGTCGACGCCGGCTGGGGCGGCGGCGGCCACGACCACCTCTTCGGTGGCTACGGCGCCGACTACCTCGACGTGAGGCCGCGCACGACGACGTCGGCTCCGGGCCTGTTCCCGGCGAGCGACCCGGAGACGTGGTTCCAGGTCGCCGGCACCGAGCCGTCGCAGAACGGTGTGTCCTACGGCCAGCAGAACTTCGAGGACGTGGACTACATCTACGGCGGCTGGGACCAGGACACGCTGCAGGCGAACGTGGGCGACAACGGGCCGGCGGTCGGCGACCGGTTGCTCGACTGGTCGGGCAGCTTCAACGGCTACTACCTGTGCCCGTCCACGTACGGCGACTGGGTCTCGACGCGGGCAATCGCCCCAGGCCTCATCGAGTTCCTGGAGGCGATGGCATTCGGTGACGGCGCGGGTGGCGGCCCGACGTTCACGACCTACTCGACGCACCCGGGGACCTCGGAGGACCGCGAGACCGCCATCGTCTTCCCGAGGGAAGTCAAGGACAACACGAAGCCGATCCACGCAGACACGCCCGCCCACTTCACCTGCGGGCCTGGCACAGTTACCCCGTGAGATCGGCTCTTGCCGTGCTGGCGGCGGCGCTCGTCGTCGCCAGCACGGGCTGCTCGGAGAACAAGCAGGGCGCCGCCACGACTGCCGCGACGACCCAGGCCGCGACAACCGCGGCTCCGCCGCCGACGGCGCCGGTGAACGACTGGGCGCGAAAGGCCGACACGATCTGCGCGCGGTACCAGAAGCAGATCGACGCCATTCCGCCCCCGGCGTCGGAGGAGCAGGCGGCGGCCACGCTCGAGCGCGCGCTCGTCCCGATCAGACGGCAGGAGCGGGCGCTGAAGAAGCTCGGGCCGCCGGAAGCAAATCCGACGATCGGGCTCGCCTTCATTGGCTCGATCGTCTCGGCCCGAAAGGCTCTCGAGCAGGTCCTCCAGGGTCTGAGGGCGAACGACGAAGCCAAGGTGACGGACGGCTACTCGAAGGCAGGTGCGGCCGGAGCCCGCACGCGTTCGTACGCCGTCCAGCTGGGGCTCGTGCACTGCGGCGCCAAGCGAGACATGAGCGGCTAGCAGCTGCGGATGACCGGAGCCGAGATCGCCGAGACGCCGGCGATGCTGCTGCGCAAGACGTTCGGCTTCGATCGCGTTCATACGCTCCTCGGAGACTAGGTCGGCAGCGAGATCGTTTGCGTCCTGCCGCAGCCGATCGACGGGCTGACCAGTAGCTGGACGACGGCATGAGGCCTCGTCGCTGCGGTCGAGCTGGCGGTGTCGAACATCCTGGGGCTGGTGCAGGACCGCAGCGAGCACCGCGACCCGAAGGCCGAGTCGCCGAAAGCTCCGACCCGGACTGCCACTCAGCCGCCGCTAAGGGCGGACACAGGCGCGGCTCGTAGCTTCGCGTCGTTCACTCGAAACGAAGGAGAACGACAATGCGAAGGACTCTTCTCTTCCTGATCGCGACGGCGACCGTGCTGGCGGCGGCGGTTGGCGCGGCCGCGATGTCCGCGGCGACCGTTGCACCCGCCCGGGTCGCCGCTCCCGTTGCGCAGACGGCGTACGCCCCGGCCAAACAGCCGGTTGCGACCGGGTTCTACGAAGGCACGACCGTGCGCTACCTCGACTTCGGGCCGATCAAGCTCAAGCCGGGCAACAAGCTGGCCCCGATCTGGACGTTCACGAACGGTGCCGCCGGCCAGCGGAACGTGATCGACACCGTCCCCGGAGAGAGGAGCTACACGCCGCTCTGGCGGGTGCGCAAGGTCACCTGGTCGATCGGTAGGACGCGGCGCGTGCTGAAGTCCGCCGACGCGGTGAAGAAGGCGGCCGCAGTCGGCGACGTGACCATCGTCAGGACATCGACCGTGGTGAACTGCCCGGTGCTCGGGTTCGGGCAGAAGCGCGTCTCCGGCTTCTCGGCCGGCCGCGTCATCCACTACTACGACCTCGGCCCGGTCAAGGTGGCGCCGGGCAACGCAGTCGTCCCGCTGTACGCGGTCACCAACGGCGTCGCGGGCCAGCACAACGTCACCGGCGACACGATCGCGCCCGGCCAGACGGCCTACCCGCCGCTCTGGGCGATCAGCAAGGTCACCTGGAAGTCCGGTACGACGCCGCGCCTGCTCACGTCGTATGCCGCGATCCGGGCGGCCGCCGCGGCGGGCCAGGTCACGGTCACGAAGATCCGCCTCGTCGTCAATTGCCCGCTCGTCTGACGAGCGGGCCCCGCATCCGATGTGTAGCCGCCGGAATAGGCGCCCGCCTACGGGTGTCTCCAACAACGACAGGACAACCCACACGGAAGGAAACCATGACCAGACGCAATCACATCAAGCTTCTCGCAGCTTCTGTCCTCGTCGTGACTGCGGCCGCCTTCACGGGAGCCGCTTCCGCAGCGAGCCGGCCGGCTGCGGCCGTCAAGGTCGCGTCAAGCAGCCTCGGCCGGATCATCGTCGACTCGCACGGCAGGACGCTCTACCTGCGGACGCGCGACAGGGGCCACACGAGCACCTGCTCCGGGGCGTGCGCGCGCAACTGGCCGCCGTTCACCACGCGCGGCAAGCCGCGGGCGATCTCCGGTGCGCGGCGCGCGCTCCTGGGAACGACGCGCCGCAAGGACGGCAGGATCCAAGTCACCTA
>Ga0137368_10000776_pt1 | contig 32368 bp, 29 predicted proteins | sample SagtaG_13_FD_104917 | JGI IMG/M metagenome (GOLD analysis project Ga0137368, IMG submission 104917) | Vadose zone soil microbial communities from Sagehorn Ranch, Mendocino, California, USA - Sage1_L_100_16 metaG | ecosystem: Environmental > Terrestrial > Soil > Vadose zone | place: USA...
AAAAAACGGACCCCGACGGGGATGTCGGGGTCCGTAACCTCCAGGGAGGGGGGTTACACCTCTCTTTCGACATTCCCGGGGGGATGGTTCGCTCCCCGTTCGGATTTTCTGCGGAACCGCAGGAGCGCTGCGGTCCCCAGCAGGACGGCCAGGCCGAGGGCCGATCCGAGCACGCCGAACCCGATGGTGGCGTCGTCGTAGACCAGCACGATGGCGTGGCGCCCGGCCGGGACCGGAACGCCCTGGTCGACGTAGTCGGCGGCCAGGACCGGGGCGGGCCGCCCGTCCACGGTCGCGTGCCAGCCAGGCTCGTACGCGTTCCGGACCAGGACGACCGCGGGCGAACGCACGTTCACGTCGACGCGTGCGGACTGGGTTCCCAACCACGTGTACCGAGCGGGGACCGCCTCCTCCCGGGGCCCGGAGGCAAACCCCGGATCGCGCTCCAGCACGATGCTCCCGTTCACCGGGAAGCCGGGCGCCGCGACCTTCTGAAGGGCCAGCTCGGGCGAGCGGGACAGGGTCCAGGCGGCATACGCGGACGCCCGCGGGGGAGCGTCCGGGACCCTGTACAGCTCGTATCGGCCCTCGTGCACCGCCGCCTGGACGGCGAACCCACGCAGCCGATCGGCGGGCTGCTCGGGCGAACCGGCGATCGCCCACGCCACCTGGAGCAGGTTCCGGGCCACCGTGGGCGGCCGGATGAAGAAGGCGGCGTTGTAGTTGATGTGCTTCGGCTCGACGGCCCGGACGAAGGACCAGTACCGGAGGAGCTGGGCCGGATTGTAGCCGTCCCCGTCCTCGACGTGGAAGAGCGTCGCGCGCTGGTTTCCGAGCAGGGGCCAGTCGCCGGAGTGCTGGAGCTGGAGCGCACCGCGCTTCCTGCTGCGCACGCCGGGGACGAGCGACAGGTACCGGCCCGAGTCCTCGCGCCGGAGCGTGGCGGCGATCGGGCCCGCGCGGATGTACGCGCCCGCCGGGACGGTCGGGTCCCGGAGCGGCGGGAATGCCAGGAAGTCCGTGGGCCGCTCGATCCCCGGGGAGGGAAGCCGGTAGCCCGCGGTCTGCCCCAGGAGGCCGCACGCGATCAGATCCGCGGCGAGCACCGCCGGGACGAGCGCGAGCAGGGCCGGCCTGCGCGCGCCCACCGTCAGCGCGGCCGCCCCGGCCACGGCCCCCGCGACCGGAACCCAGACCGAGGGGTGCGGGACCCCGAACAGGGGGGGCAGCACGCCCCACACCAGCAGGCCCGGGGCGAGCAGCAGGGCTCGGCGCCTGAGGCCGTTCGCCTCGCGCCAGGCCTCCAGCCCGATCGCGGCGAGGACCGGCACCGCCAGGATGGTCCCGAACCGGAACCGCTCCGGCTCGTGCAGGTAGAACTGGCCGAGCGTCGACGACTCGAGGTGCGGCGCGAGCCAGGTCGCCACGACCCGGATCGACAGGGCGTAGCAGAGGGCCCCGAACAGGGCGAACGCGATGGCCAGCGCGCGGTGCCTGCGGCTTCCCCACGCCGCCAGCGCGAGCACCAGCGCCGAGGCCCCGACGTATGACCCCGGCGCGCTGGCCAGTCCCAGCGGCCACTCCGTGTGGCTGGACGGGCCCACGTGGAAGGGGAACGGATGCCGTCCGGCCAGCTCCGCCGCCCGGGCCTGGAGCCCCCGATAGCCCAGCGAGAGGCTGGTCCGGGACAGATACGAGAGGCGCGGCAGGAACTCGGCCAGGTTCACCAGCGGGAGCGAGACGACGAGAAGCCCCGCGGCGATCCTCGCCCGCGGCAGGCTTCGACCCTGGATCGACCGGGCGCCCACGAAGATGGCGAGGGCAACCGTCGCGATGACCAGCCCGTTCGACAGATGGGCGCCCGCGACCTGTCCCCAGGCCACCGCGGTCGCCGCCGTCGAGGCCAGCCGACCCGGCCAGGTCGTCGCTCGGACGAGACGGGACGCGGCCGCGAGCATGAGCGCCGTCCAGGCCAGCGCTCCCGCGAACGGGATCGAGATCGCGATGTAGGACTCCGCCACGACCATCGCGAGCACGAGGCCGCCCAGAGTCGCCGCGACCCGCCCCAGCCCCTCGCCGTGCAGGAACCAGAACAGGCCCAGTCCCGCCAGCACCGGCTGGACGACGATGAGCCAGCGCATGGCCACGTCGCACGGAAGGACCGAGAACAGCAGCATCGGCGGCAGGTAGCCCCAGCCGGACTGGGGGTCCGCCGCGAAGGGAACCCCGCCCATCACGAACGGGTTCCAGGCGGGGACGTGCCCGGCGGCAAGGCTCTTGCCCAGGAAGCAGTACGTGGGGAGCCACTGCGACAGCACGTCCACGTGCTGGAACGTGAGCCGCCCGCCGAACGCGAACGAGTGCAGCACGACGAGCACGGCCGCCACGATGAGGATCGGCCCCGCCACGGCCGGCGCCCACACCGGCAGCCGAGTGCGCTCGCGCTCGCGCCCGGAGGTGGGTTGGTGGGGCTTCCGGAGGATGGCCCGGATCACGCGCCGATCATGCCCGAAAGCCGCAGCCGGAACGCGGCGAAGTTGCCGTGCTCGGCCGTTCGATGCGAAGCTCCGCCGGTCCGAGCGGCGAGGAGGTCACCCGATGGATCTGATCGAGCGAGTCGACGAGGCGATCGAGCGGCGGCACCTGCTCGGGCACCCCTTCTACGCGAAATGGGTGGCCGGCGGGCTGCCGCGTGAGGCCCTCCAGGAGTACGCCCGCCAGTACTACGGGTTCGAGTCGTCGTTCCCGAGGTTCCTCTCGGCGCTGCACTCGCGGAGCGACCGGGCGGACGTGCGCGCCGCGATCCTCGAGAACCTGTGGGACGAGGAGCACGGCGAGGCAAACCACCAGGAGCTCTGGCTGCGGTTCGCGGAGGGCGTGGGCGTCTCCCGCGAGGACGTCCGTGGGACCGAGCCGAACAACGCGACGAAGGGGCTGCTCGACACGTACTGGCGGACGTCGACGGCGCCTGCGACGGCGGCCGGCGTGGCGGCCGTCTACGCGTACGAGCGCCAGGTGCCGCGGGTGGCCCAGGCCAAGATCGACGGCCTCTCGCGGTGGTACGGCGTCACGGATGCCCGGACGCTGGGGTTCTTCCGGACGCACGGCACCCTCGACGTCGAGCACTCCGAGGCCGAGCGCCGCATCATCGCCGACCTCGGCCCCGGCCACGAGCCCGAGGTGATGGAAGCCGCCGAGGCGGCTCTCGAAGCCTGGTGGCGCTTCCTCGACGGGGTCGACGTCGAGACGACCTGAGAGGGGCGCCGGCGACTACCGGGTGGCCTGGGCCTGGTCGACGGCGTCCGCCGCCGCGGCGGCCGGAGCGGGCTCTAGCAGCGAGGCCCGGACCTCGTCGCCGTCGATGGTCTCCTTCTCCAGGAGCAGGTCGACGATGCGGTCGAGCGACGGCCGGTTGGCGGTGAGCAGCGTCCTGGCCCGGTCGCTGGCCTCCTTCAGGAGGCGCTCCACCTCCTCGTCGATCACCCGCTGGGTGGCCTCGGCGTAGTCGCGGTTCCGCACCGGCTGGTCGCCCAGGTACATTGGCGAGCTGGACGCGAACCCGACCGGTCCGAGCTTCTCGCTCATCCCGAACTCCCGGACCATCCGGGTGGCCAGTTGGGTCGCTCCGGCCAGGTCGTTGGACGCGCCCGTCGAGACCTCCCCCAGGACCAGCTGCTCGGCCGAGCGTCCGCCCATCCGGATGGCCAGAGAGTCCCGCAGGTAGCTCTCCGGGTACAGGTGCCGCTCGTCCACCGGGAGCTGCTCGGTGACGCCGAGGGCCTGCCCGGCGGGCAGGATGCTCACCTTCTCCACGGGATCGGCGTGCTCGGACAGCGCGGCGACCAGGGCGTGGCCCGCCTCGTGGATGGCCACCGCCCGCTTCTCGTCGGGAAGCAGCGCGTTCGAGGCCTCCCGCCGCCCGAGCAGGATGCGGTCGCGGGCCTCGGAGAAATCATCCGCGGTGATCTGGTCCCGCCCGTCCCGGACCGCCACGATAGCGGCCTCGTTGACCAGGTTCGCCAGGTCGGCCCCCGAGAACCCGGGGGTCCCGCGAGCCACGACGCTCAGATCGACGTCCGGCCCGAGCCGCTTCCCCTTCGAGTGCACGGACAGGATGGCAGCCCGTTCCTTCAGGTTCGGCAGCGGGATCTCCACCTGGCGGTCGAACCGCCCCGGCCGGAGCAGCGCCGGGTCCAGCGTCTCGGGACGGTTCGTGGCGGCGATCACCACGACACCGGACGAGGGATCGAACCCGTCCATCTCGGCAAGGAGCTGGTTGAGGGTCTGCTCCCGCTCGTCGTTCGACACGATGGCCCCGCCCCGGCGCTGGCCGATGGCGTCGATCTCGTCGATGAACACGATCGCGGGAGCGCGCTTCCGGGCCTCGGTGAAGAGGTCACGGACCCGGGAAGCGCCCACGCCCACGAAGATCTCCACGAAGCTCGATCCGGTGACCGAGAAGAACGGAACGTCGGCCTCCCCCGCCACAGCCCGGGCCATCAGCGTCTTCCCGGTTCCCGGCGGGCCCACCATGAGCACGCCCTTCGGCCCCACGGCGCCGATCTTCGAGTACCGGCCGGGGTTCTTCAGGAAGTCGACGACCTCGGCGACCTCTCGCTTGGCGCCCTCGTATCCGGCCACGTCGGCGAACGTCACGCCCGGCTTCTCCGCGTCGTACACCTTGGCCCGGGAACCCGTGATCGAGCCCAGCCCCGCGGCCATCTGCCGCCCGGTTCGCCGCCCCAGGAACAGGAAGATGCCCAGGAACAGGAGCAGCGGGAGGAAGCTCAGGATGGCGCCCACGATGCCGCCGGACGACGGCCCGACGCCCGTGACCTTCACGTGATGCCGGCTGAGGAGCCCTGCCAGATTGTTGTCCGTGAGGGCCACGGGGAGCTGCGACTCGTACTGCGTGCCGTCGGTGAGCGTGCCGCTCACGCCGCCGTCCGGGTCGATGGTCGCCGTGTTCACCTTGTCGGCGGACACGTCCCGCACGAACTGCGTGTAGGTGAGCGTGACCGGGCCTCCGCCCCCCATCAGGGGCCGAAACAGCAGGACGACGGTGACCAGGAGACCGAGGTAGATCAGCCAGTTCCGCCACGGCGGCGGTGGCGGCGGCGCCGATCCCTTCGGCCGCGGCCCGTCGGTCTCGGGCGGCCGCGCCGGCTTCGTGAAGTGCTTCATCCAGTCCCCCCGATGTGGTGAGCATCCATGCTATGGCACCCAACCCGAACCCACCGGCGACCGCCTGGCTATCGAACGTCCTCGACAGGCCAGGATGGATCGGCCGCCAGGATCTCCGGATCACCGGTGAGGAGCATCGCCCGGTGGGCGATGGCGGTGGCGACCGCGAAAGCGTCGGCGTAGGCAAGAGCGTGACCCGCCTTGATCGTGGCGGCCTGGAGCACACGGTCGGTCGAAGGCAGGTCGAGCGTCAGGCGCCGGCGGAGATCTCGCACGACGTCGCGGGCCTGAGGCTCGCCGGCGGCTCGAAGGACGACGTAGAAGACCTCTCCCAGGTTGATCCAGCTCATCACGGGCCGTTCGGGGAGAACGTCCTCGACGCGGCTCGCTGCGGGTTCTGCCCCCTCGAGCCATCGGAGGACCGCCCACGAATCGAGGCATTGGGTCACCGATCGCGCTCGCGACGGCGATCCTCGAGCAGTTCCTCAGCCAGCTTCAGACCGCGAAAGCGACCTCTCAGCGAAGGCCTGCCCTTCGTCGGCTCTACCCGGACTGCCCCATCCTCCAGGCTGAAGTCCACCTCATCGCCAGGCCCGATTCCCAGAGCGTCTCGCATAGCCTTCGGGATCACGACCTGGCCCTTGGGCCCAACACGGGAAGTCATACTCAGGAGTATAACCGCCTCGGGTACCCAGATACCCCCTTCGATCCCAGCGAGGGCATCTCAACGTTCGGGCGTGATCTCGATCTCGTAGACGGCCGCTCGAAGCCGAACGTCGAACCAGCGGAAGAACCCTTCTTGACCGAGGAGATGAAACGCGAGCGGCCAGGGGTCGCAGAACCACACCGGGGCCTCCCAGGTCACCTCGCCCAAGGTCAGCCGCACGGATGCCCGCCGCGCGGCAGCGACGAAGCCCCCCACGCCGAAGCGCTCTTCGTCTCCGGCGGTGAGATCGATCCCCGCGGCAAGGGCAACCCATGCGGCGAACCGGTTGTGGAGCGCGCCCGTGTCCAGGAGACACAGCTGTGGTGCGCGCGCGATGCCCTCCACCGTCACGGGGACCGCCGGACGGACATAGTCCTGCGACGTTCCGGGGAGTTCCTTGAATGGGAATCTCATGCGGGCGCGACGCCGGTAGCCTCGGTCTCGTCGACCGGAACCCTGAACATGGCGTCGGCCTTCTGATTGTGGCGTTCGAGCCATGCCAGGACGGCCTGGGGGGTGTCCGCGGCGACCAGCACTTCGAGGCCTCGCTGGGCCACCCATCGCCCGGCGAATGGCCGCAGGAGGTCGGCTTCGCGGCCGCCATGGGGGCCGGGCCGGGGCGTGGAGGTCGGTTGCGAGTCACGGCTTCGCCGGCCTACGGTGAATCCGAGGCGGCTCAAGATCCGACGGGCCTGATGGGAGTTGAAGTCGGCTCGGTCGAGCCCCGTCACCAAGCCGATCACCTGCTTCGGGGGGAAGCGCTTCCCCGCGACGACCACGAAGTGGTCCCCGAGCGGCTCCGGCATCACGTCGCGAAGCCGCCCCTCGATCTCGGCCCCATCGAACGCGAACTCCTGCCGAGCGACCCTGGCGCGTACCTGACTCATACTTACTGAATAGCACTTATCGCTCGTTCCCTCAACCACAGACGGCCCTGATCCCTGTCAGGCTGAATCCAATTACGCGAACAGCGTAATATGCCGGTCATGGGCCGGCTTGTCTCGTCCCGTCTGGCGCTGATGGCGGTGGTGGCGCTCGACCAATCCGCCGGGGGGCTTCGTCTGGTCGAGCTTGCCAACGCTTTGGACGCCGGTCCATCAGCCGCGCAGCGAGCCGTCGAGATCCTCATCGCCGACGGCTTCGTCGAGCGCGAGGCGGGCCCTCGACCGCGTTACCGGTTGAGGGCCGACCACCCGGCCTCGGCCGCGCTGCTGGCCCTGGCCCGACGAGGCCTCCCGGTCGCGTGGGCCCTTGACGTGGCCTGCCGGGCGAACCCCGCGGTCGGATTCGGTGCCAGAGACACCGACGGGTACGTGGTGGTCATTCGGCGCTTCGCCGAGCCCCAGGACGAAGCCCGTCTCCGCGACGCACTCGGAAGCATCAATGCAGGCCGCGACGACGCTCGAGTGACCGAGCTGTACCGGCACGACGAATTCCGCGAGTGGGTGGCGAGGTCAAGTAGCTACCGGGACCGGCTGACCCGAATGACCGTCCTGAGAGGTTCGGCGGACCGCTTCCTGCCACGGGCGTCGCGGCATGGCGGACCTCGCGTTCCGCTCGGCCACCTCCCCTCGTCCCTTGGGAAGCCGTCGCGCCGCGCGATCGAAGCGCTGGCCAGGCGGCACGGGCTGGCCCGGATCGTCGTGTTCGGGTCCGCGGTCCGCGCGGACTTCGGGCCAGGGTCGGACGTGGATGTCCTGATCGAGCCCAGGCCCGATGTCCGGCTCGGGGTGGACGATGTGATCCGGGTCCGGGAGGAACTGGAGCGAGCGTTCGAGCGCGACGTGGACGTCGTGAATGCCAGGTTCGCCCGTCCCGGGGTCCTCGGGGCGGCAGCCGCCGATGGAGTGGTGCTCTACGGATGAGCGCGATCGGGACCTGCTGGAGGCGGTCGCTGAATGTGCGGGGCTGGCGCTCGGGTACGCTCGCGATCAGGGCCCGGACTGGGTTCGCGATCAGAAGACCATCGACGCGATCGCCAAGCGCGTCGAGGAGATCGGTGAGCTGGCGAAGCGCGTGGCACCGGAGATACTTGCCGCGATCCCGGGTGTGGATTGGAGGGGGGCGAAGGCCTTCCGCGAGATCCTCTCGCATGCGTACGGCCATCTCGATCTGGATGTTCTGGCGGACGTGATCGAAGCACGACTCCCGGGTCTTCTCGCCGGCGTGGAGAAAGCCCTGTCCGCCGAGCGCTGACGACCTGCCCCCTGGACCGAATCGGGTAACGAACGGGCCCCGGGAGGCGTTCACCCGGGGCCCGCGTCGTTCGCGACTTCAGAGCCGGCCTAGAAGTCGTCCATCCCGCCGCCGCCCATGCCGCCGGGCATGGCGGGTGCGGCCTTCTCGGGCTTGTCCGCCACCACGGCGGCGAGCTGCTGGACCAACTGCAATCCTCCGGCTTCGAGGTCTTGAGAGTCCTTGCCGACCTGCAGCCAATCGGGCGCAGCAGCGTGCCTCCCTATCATCAGGTGAGTGACGCTCTCTTCTTCACGTACATTGCCCGCAAACCGTGACCTCAGGCGGAACAGCAAGGGGCGCAGTCCTCTCTCAGCTGTGCCGCTTGGTGTCTCTCTTGAACACAGAGCGTCTACTGGCGCCCAGAGCTGTCGGGCGGCGATTGAGGTGTCAGGCGGATCAGGCGTAGGTGGCAAGCGACGTGTATGAGAATGGCCGCCTCGTCGCGATCAGCGCTAGCACGCAGGCCGTGGAGATGCGTGTTCCTCAAGTTGGTTCCCAAGGGCTCCACCAAGAGGTTCACCAGATAACGGCGCCAAGACTCCTCATAGCGCCCTCGGAGGGAACTCAGAAGCTCCCTCAACATCTTGACCCGCCCAGGTCTATCGCCCTGAGCTTCGACCATTATTGCGAGTCCCATCTCTCTCACAATCGCGCGGATCACGGATTCGATTCTTGGGAGGAGAACAAGCGCTGATTCGTCGAACTGAGACTCCCAGAAGAGCGCGAGAGCTCGGCCGATACGCTCGGCGACCTCCTCTGAGATAAGCGGTGTCGTAAAAAACTCCGTCAGCTCATCGTCGCGGGGAGTCCCGAAGCGATTCTTGATGCGATCCAGCACCTCGGCGCGAAAGTGGGCCCCCAGTGCAATCGCTGTGGCTTCTCGCTCAATCAGAGCGGCCTCACGATGCTGTTCTTCACCCTGAATGGCCGCGATGGGGATATTCCCCGGTCCCAAGATGATCTTGGTTACGAGATACTGGATGGGAAACTGCTTGATCTGCTGTTCGACCTCAGCCAAGTTTGCCTCGTACTCGCCACTCGGGGGTCCGATGGCACCCATGCGCTCAAGACTCCGCTTCCAGCTATCGCCAATAAAGGCTTCGACGTACTCCTCCACCTGCTGACTGGACACGGAGACGGACGAGGACACCTCCTTCAGGTCAAGATCCTCAGGGGAGATCTCTTGCAGCTCGCGCCGGAGCGCGTCCGCAGTCTCGTTCAGGCCATGCAGACGAGCGAGGTCAAGAGCGCGCTGAAGGAAGCTAATCTTGACCAAGCCGGTCGCCTTCTCGGCAGCCCTCCGCCACGCTTCAACCTGTCCCTGTCGCAGGAGGCCTCTCGCCGTCCCGCCCTTAAGCCTTGCTGCTTTAAGATCAAGGACCTCCTGGGTGATCCAGGGATCTTCGCGATAGGTCTCCACTGCCTCGTCCAGCAGAGCATCGAGTTCGGCCGGTTGCCTGTCCTCGGGGAGGCGCAGGATGGCCTCGATCAGCGGAAGTGCCACACCAGGCTGCGGCTCGGTCTCGGCCATAGCCCTACGAGTCCACAGGATGATCTCGGGGGTCACCTTGCCCTCGCGCTCGAGGTCGTTGATCGTGCGCGCAAGCTCGAGTGCCCGGGCTAAGGACTGGGCGCGCGAGACGGGCTCCTCCATGCTCGGGGCAGACAAGAGGTAAGCATCGATCGCGGCCCTCGCTCGTTGGTCAGGACGATCCGTCCACTTGCGTTCCCAAAGCAAGTCATTAAGGCGAGCAACCGCATGAGGGTATGCATCGAGGCCATCGAGCACGCCAGTCCAAAGATCCAGAACTGACGCCTCGATCGAATCCAGAAGTGGCGGGAAGACGCCTTCTGGAGTCTCGATCCATGGAGCCCATACACCGCGGGTTGCCCGGCGTTCCGGCTCATCTGGGCCGACGAAGTCGTATTCGAACGCCCAGATGATTGGCAAAGCGGGATCATTGACCAGATCGGCACTCCCGCCACGGAGCCGCTGGCTTGCTTCCCAAAGATCGGGGGCGCCGTCGAGCGCCCCGTGAACTCTTTCTCTCAGACCTGCTACCACTGGTTGCTCACTCACAACCTAGAGGATAGAGGGTGAGACTGACACTTCTCGTTCGCCTAGCGATGATTGGTGATTCCTTGTTGGAAGAGATGCTTCAGATTGGCCGCACCGACTCAGACCAAATCCCTGCGCTGCATGTAGGAGGCGGGCCCTTCGGCCCGCCTCCTACCAAACCAACGGGGGGACTCGAACCCCCACCTTCCCCTTCGTTAGAGGGGCGCTCTATCCGCTTGAGCTACGTCGGGCCTTCAATGTCCTTGATCTAGAAGTCGTCCATCCCTCCGCCGCCCATGCCGCCGGGCATGGCCGGTGCGGCCTTCTCGGGCTTGTCCGCCACCACGGCCTCCGTCGTCAGGAACAGCGCCGCGATGGAGGCGGCGTTCTGGAGAGCCGAGCGGGTGACCTTGGCGGCGTCCACCACGCCCGCCTTGAACATGTCCACGTACTCGCCGCTGTCGGCGTTCAGGCCCCAGCCCGAGTCGAGGGAGCGGACCTTCTCCACCACCACGCCGCCTTCCAGGCCGGCGTTCGTGGCGATCTGCTTGATGGGCTCCTCGAGGGCCCGGCGAACGATGTGCGCGCCGGTGGCCTCGTCGCCCTCCAGGTCCACCTTGTCCAGCGCAGCCTGGGCCGTGAGCAGGGCCACCCCACCGCCCGGCACGATGCCCTCCTCGACCGCGGCCTTCGTGGTCTGGACGGCGTCCTCGATGCGGTGCTTCTTCTCCTTGAGCTCGACCTCGGTGGCCGCCCCGACCTTGATGACGGCCACGCCGCCCGCCAGCTTGGCCAGGCGCTCCTGGAGCTTCTCGCGGTCGTAGTCGGAGTCGGTCTTCTCGATCTCGTTCTTGATCTGGTTGACCCGGCCCTTGATGTCGTCGGGATTGCCGGCGCCCTCCACGACCGTGGTGTCGTCCTTCGTCACCACGATCTTGCGGGCCTGGCCCAGCAGGTCCAGAGTCACGTTCTCGAGCTTCAGGCCGACCTCCTCCGAGATGACCTGCCCGCCCGTCAGGATCGCGATGTCCTGGAGCATGGCCTTGCGGCGGTCACCGAACCCGGGGGCCTTCACCGCGACCGACTTGAACGTGCCGCGGATCTTGTTCACCACGAGGGTGGCGAGGGCCTCGCCCTCCACGTCCTCGGCGATGACGACGAGCGGCTTGCCGGTCTGCATGACCTTCTCCAGCACGGGCAGGAGGTCCTTCACCGCGGAGATCTTGGAGTTCGCCAGCAGGATGTAGGGGTCCTCCAGGACGGCCTCCATCCGCTCGGCGTCGGTGATGAAGTACGGCGAGATGTACCCCTTGTCGAAGCGCATCCCCTCGACGAGCTCGAGCTCCATGCCGAAGGTCTGCGACTCCTCGACGGTGATGACGCCGTCCTTGCCCACCTTGTCCATGGCCTCGGCGATCTGCTGGCCGATCTCGGAGTCGCCGGCGGAGATGGCCGCCACGTGGGCGATCTCGTCGGGCGTCTCGATGTCCTTGGCCTGGTTCTTGATGGCCTCGACGGCGAGGTCGACGGCCTTCTCGATGCCGCGCTTCAGGGACATCGGGTTGGCTCCGGCCGCGACGTTGCGCAGGCCCTCCTTGACCATGGCCTGGGCCAGGACCGTGGCGGTGGTGGTGCCGTCACCGGCCACGTCGTCGGTCTTCTTGGCCACTTCCTTCACGAGCTCGGCGCCCACCCTCTCCAGCGGGTCCTCGAGCTCGATCTCCTTCGCGATGGATACGCCGTCGTTCGTGATGGTCGGCGCACCCCACTTCTTCTCGAGGACGACGTTGCGGCCCTTGGGGCCGAGCGTGATGCGGACCGCGTTGGCCAGCTGGTCCATCCCCCGCTCCAGCGCACGCCGGGCGTCCTCCTCGAAGGTGATGATCTTCGCAGCCATCCCTCCTCCTTCTTCCTTCCGACTCGGCTCTCTCAGCCGCAGACTGCTAGCACTCTAGCCTTCCGAGTGCTAACGATTGTAGGGCCGCGCCCGCCGGGTTGGCAAGGCGGCTCGTCACCCGGATCAAGCACCGTCGTGAGGTCTACCGGCGCAGACCGCTCGACCCGGCCTCGGGAAGACTCCCGGTCAGGTGACGGTCACGGTCCCTTTCATCGTCTTGGGATGGATCGTGCAGTGGTAGTGGAACGTCCCCCTCTTGCGGAAGACCTTGCTGACAGAGTCGCCCACCGGGACGTCCTTGCTGAACGTGACGCCGTTGGTGAACAGGATGTGGTGGAACGACGTGGTGTTGTTCGTCCACTTGACCCGCCTGCCCTTGTGGATGGAGACGGCCTTCGGGCTGAACGAGAACGTGTACGTCAGCGAGCTCTCGACGATCGAGACCTTCTTCGGCTTCGTGGAGGCCGTCGCGTCGAGCGTCGCCACCGACACCAGCAGGAGTGACGCCATCACCGCGAGCACGAGCGTCGTCCACCTTCGGTTCCTGCCCATCGTCTCGACCTCCCTGAGTGGGTCCTGTTTGGAGTCTACGGACGACGTGCGGAGCGCGATTGCCGGTTGGACAACTCTGGTATGAAAGGGCCCGCGTGAACATCCTCGGCATCAACTGCTTCGCGCACGACACGGCTGCCGCCCTCATCCAGGACGGCGTCCCGGTCGCGTTCGTGGAGGAGGAGCGGTTCAACCGCGAGAAGCACACCAAGGCCTTCCCGGACCGGGCCATCGAGTTCTGCCTGCGCCAGGGCGGGATCGGGATCAAGGACGTCGACGTCGTCGCCTTCAGCCACCGGACCGGGCTCGACTTCCGGCGGGGAGCGGCCGACGCCCTCAGGCGCTTCCCGCGGGGCTGGAAGCGCATGGGCGTCCAGACCGCGTTCGACCTCCTGCTCCTGCGAAAGCAGCAGCACTTCGTTCGCACGTACCGGTACCGCGGCCGGGTGGTGAACGTGGGCCACCACGAGGCCCATGCGGCGAGCGCGTTCTACGCCAGCGGGTTCGACGAGGCCGCCGTGCTGACGCTGGACCGGGGCGGCGACTTCCTGTCGACCACGCTCGGCCACGGGAAGGGCACCCGGCTGGACACGCTGCTGGAGGTCCGCAACCCGGATTCGCTGGGCGAGGTCTATACCGCCCTCACGTGGTTCCTGGGCTTCCACCCCAACGCCGACGAGGGCAAGGTCATGGGGCTCGCCCCGTACGGGCGGGAGCGCTACGTGGACCAGTTCCGCGACTTCATCCACCTCACGCCGGACGGCCTGTTCACGGTGAACCTGGAGTGGTTCGCCTACCACCTGGAGGGCGGATGGCTGTCGAAGAGGTTCCGCCAGCGCTACGGGCCGCCGCGCGTGCCCGAGTCGCAGATCACGGAGCACCACCAGGACCTCGCGTACGCCGTCCAGGCCATCACGGAGGAAGCGGGCTTGCACCTGGCGAACGCGCTGCACCGGCTGACCGGCTCGAGGAACCTGGCCATGGCGGGCGGCGTGGCGCTGAACTCCGTGATGAACGCCCGCCTGCTTGCGGAGACGCCCTTCGAGCACCTCTTCATCCAGCCGGCGGCCGGGGACGCCGGGAACGCGCTGGGCGCGGCGCTGCTGGCCTGGCACCAGGTCCTGGGGAAGCCACGTGCCTGGCGGATGGACCACGCGTTCCTCGGTCCCGAGCCGAAGGAGTCGGAGTTCAAGCACGTGCTGGCCGCCCGCAACCTTCCGTTCCGTGAGGTGCGAGACCCCGCCGTCGAGGCCGCGAGGCTGCTGTCGGACTCGAAGATCGTGGGCTGGTTCCAGGGGCGGGCGGAGGTGGGCCCGCGCGCCCTGGGGGCACGCTCGATCCTGGCCGATCCCCGCAAGGCCGAGATGAAGGACATCGTGAACGAGCAGGTCAAGCACCGGGAGGGCTTTCGCCCCTTCGCCCCCGCCGTGCTCGACGAGGACGGTGGGGAGTACTTCGAGGGCTACTACCCGAACCCGTTCATGCTGCTCGTGCTGCCGATTCGCCCGGACAAGCGCGACGTCATCCCGGCCGTCACGCACGTCGACGGCACCGGACGCCTCCAGAGCGTGATGCGAGGCTCGAACCCGGCCTTCTACCGCGTGATCGAGGAGTTCCGGAACCTCACCGGCGTGCCCGTCGTGCTCAACACCTCGTACAACCTGCGGGGCGAGCCCATCGTGAACACGCCCGAGGAGGCCGTGGAGGACTACCTGAAGACGGGCATGGAGGCGCTGCTCCTGGGGCCGTACATGCTGGAGAAGGAGCCCTCCGAGCGCTGAGCCGTTGCGCTCGCGTCGAACACACGTTCACCGAGGGTGCTTGAAACCGTGCTCGAACGGGCAACAATCCCCTCTGGAGCCGTGCGTGGGCACGAACGGCGGCTCCGGACGGCCCCGCGACAGGGAAGGAGGGGGCATGGCGAAGTACGAGGCGTACTGCGTGAAGTGCCGGGAGAAGCGCGAGTTCGAGGGCGAGGAGGTCACGCTCAAGAACGGCCGGAGAGCGGCGCAGGGGATCTGCCCCGTGTGCGGCACGAAGGTCATGCGCATCCTGGGCAAGGCCGCTTCCTAGGGCCGAAGGCAAGCTCTTCCAACAACCGGCCGGAGCGGCCTCGCCGTTCCGGCTCGGTCCATCGGACTCGGTCCCTTCTCCTCGAACATCGGGCGGCCCGCCCGCTTGTCCCCTTGCCTATCGCGCCGCTTGGTCCCTACACTCCCGGCGGGGATCAGGGCGCGGCTTCCCGATTCGCCGCGCGAAAGGGGGAGCGCGATGCAGGCGCTCCGCACAAGGCGGTTCGCCGTGACGGCCAGCCTGGCCACGGTGGCGCTCGTGTGGGCTGTCGCGCAGGCTCCCCCGGCCGTCGCCGCCTCCATCACTGTGACCACGACCGACGACGAGCTGAACTCCGACGGGGACTGCTCCCTTCGTGAGGCGATCGAGGCGGCCAACCTCGACAGCGCCGTGGACGCCTGCACGGCCGGCAGCGGGGCCGACACGATCACGGTGCCCGCGGGGACCTACACGATCGCCATCCCGGAGCCGACCGAGGCCGGGAACTCCCAGGGCGACTTCGACCTCCACAGCAACATCACCATCAGCGGAGCCGGCTCGGCGACCACGATCGTGGACGGCGGCGGGCTGGACCGGGTCTTCGAGCAGCACCCCGGCAACCTGAGCACGATCTCCGGGATCACCGTCCAGAATGGGGACGCATCGCTCTCGGTGGGATTCCAGGGTGGCGGGGGCATCTTCAACAACTCCGGCGCCGATCTGACGTTGACCGACGTCGTGGTCTCGGGGAATCAGGCCGCCGGAGGCGGGGGCATCTTCAACTTCGGCTCGTTGTCGTTGACGAGCAGCACCGTCACCGGGAACAGCGTGAACAGCGCGGACGACGCGGGCGGTGGGATCAACAATCAGGGAACGGCCACGATCGACTCGAGCTCCGTCACCCTGAACGTGGCCCCCGAGACGGGCGGGATCGCCAACAACGGCCAGCTCACGATCGACGGCACGACGATCAGCGGAAACTCGGCCACCGGCCCCGGAGCCGGAGGGATCTCCAGCGAGGGGTTCGTCACCATCACCAACAGCACGATCAGCGACAACACGGGGGATCACGGCGCCGGGATCGACAATCAGGGCGACCTCTCGATCGACGGCAGCACGATCACCGGGAACGTGGCTGCCGACAGCGGCGGGGGCATCCAGAACGGCGGGAACCTGGACATGAACGACGTCACCGTGACCGACAACACGGCCACGGCGAGCGGAGGCGGTGGGCTGGCCAGCTTTGGCGGCTCGGTCGCCATCGGGGGGACCAGCACGTTCTCCGGCAACACCGCCGGAGAGAGCGGTGGGGCCATCGCCGTCGACGGGGATCTCCTGATGACGGGAGGGACGCTGGACGGCAACTCGGCCGCCACCGCGGGGTGCTGCGGCGGGGGAGGCCTGTCCGTCGGCGGCTTCGGCAACGTCACGCTCCAGCAGGTCACGATCAGCAACAACAGCTCCCTGGGCAACGACGCGGGAGGCGGGATCTTCATCTTCGGCAAGCTGACGTTGATGGACAGCACGGTCACCGGGAACACCGTGCCCGGCGACGGGCAGGGCGGGGGGATCCACGTCGACTCGGGCGGGGACCTCGTCATGACAGGGGGTGAGGTCAGCTCGAACAGCGCCCAGCGAGGAGGCGGGATCAGCGCCGAGGGACTGTGCTCGGACTGTCAACCGGGCCCGGGGACGGCCACCCTGGACGGCGTCACCATCGACGGCAACATGGCCACCGGCGACTCGGGCGGAGGGCTGCTGCTCACCGGCGAGGCCCAGGCGATCGTCACGAACAGCACCGTCTCGGGGAACACCGCTCCCGCGGACGGGGGCGGGATCTCCAACCGCGGAGGCACCCTGACGATCGACCAGACCACAGTGTCCGGGAACTCGTCGGACGGCCCCGGCGGCGGAATCGGGAACGCGGGAGGGGCGCTGACCATCACGGGCTCGACGATCGAGGACAACTCGGGTGCCGCCGACGGAGGCGGGATCCTCAACGTCGACGGAGGGTCGGTCAAGGTCACCGACACCACGGTGAGCTCGAACGTCGCCGGATGCGCCGGCGGCGGGATCAACAACGGGGACGGCGATGGGGTGCCCCAGTTCGACACCCTGACCGTCAGCGGTTCCACCATCACCGGGAACTCCGCGACCGGCTGCGAAGGCGGTGGGGGGATCATGAACCACGGCCCCGCCTCGATCACCGACACGGTGGTGAGCGGCAACACCGCCGTCGCCGGCGGCGGCGGGATCTACAATTTCGGCGGCTCCCTGGCCATCGTCGAGAGCACGATCTCCGGGAACACGGCCTCCGGGGGCGGCGGTCTGTTCAACGACAACGACGGCACGGGGTCGGTGGTCCGGGCCACCATCAGCGGCAACACCTCGAGCGGCGGAGGCCCCGAGTCCGGAGGAGGCCTCGAGAACTGGGGCACCCTCTCGCTCACCAACAGCACCGTGAGCGGGAACTCGGCGGCCGGGTTGGCGGGCGGCCTGATCAACCAGGACTCCGGGACCACAGCCATTCGGAGCAGCACGATCACCGGGAACAGCGCCACGACGGCCGGGGCCCTGTACAACGTGGCCGGCGGGGTTCTGTCGATCAAGAACACGATCGCGGCGAACAGCAGCGGAGGCGACGACTGCTTCGGCGAGATCACGTCAGGTGGCTACGATCTCGTCGAGACTCCCGGCGGTGGCTGCGTCATCGTCGGCACGGCTACGGGCAACATCATCGGCATGGACCCCAAGCTCGGACCGCTGGCCGACTACGGCGGCCCCACGTTCACTCACGACCTCATCGGGGGGAGCCCCGCCAGGAATGCCGCCAGCCCTGCCTGTCCGCCTCCCGACACCGACCAGCGAGGCGTGGTACGGCCCCAGGGCCCCCGGTGCGACATCGGATCGTTCGAGGAGGTGGGCATCCTCGGGGTGACCGTCGACGGGACCGGGACGATCCTGCCCTCGGGGAAGGTCCAGGTATCGGGAACGATCGGGTGCGGGGCCCCCGACAGGTGGACGCTGTCCCTCCAGCTCAAGCAGAAGTCCACCATGACCATCGGCACCATCGTGACCAAGGGGAACTGCACCGATGCATTCGAGCCGTGGACAGCCCAGGTCCCGCCGAAGGCGGGTACTCCCGGATACGCCGCCGGTGCGGCGACCCTGTGCTACGCGGCGAAGACCCGCGACCCCTTCGGCAACCCCACCGATCATTCGAACGACTGCGTGCCCGTGACCCTGACGGGTCCCTGATCTCGGTTTCGCTCCACGCCGGCAGCTCTGGCGGCCTCCCGCAACTCGTTCACTTTGCCCTGCTAGACTCCCGGGCTTCTCTCGCTGCCGGGAGTCTGCCGTGGCCCTCCAGATCAACGCCGACCGCTCCTCCTCGGGCGGGAACGGCCGCCCCGCCATCCTCGCCGAGGAACTCGCGAAGTCATTCGGCGACGTCCACGCGCTTGCGGGCATCCACGTCTCGGTCGATCAGGGAACCATCCTCGGCCTGCTCGGCCCCAACGGCGCCGGGAAGACCACGGCCGTCAAGATCTTCACCACGCTGCTTCGGCCCGACGGCGGGCGGGCGGAAGTGGCCGGCTTCGACGTCGTGCGCGACGCGGACCGCCTGCGCGGCGCCATCGGCCTGGCCGGCCAGTACGCCGCAGTCGACGAAAACCTCACGGGCAGGGAGAACCTCGAGCTGGTGGGCATCCTCTACCACCTGGGGAAGGTCGAAGCGCGCCGCCGGGCCGACGCGTTGCTGGAGCGCTTCGACCTCACGCAGGCGGCGCATCGCGTCGCGAAGACGTACTCGGGTGGTATGCGCCGGCGCCTCGACCTCGCGGCCAGCCTGGTGGGGCGCCCGACCGTCCTGTTCCTGGACGAGCCGACCACCGGCCTCGACCCCCGGGGACGCTTCGGCCTGTGGGAAGTCATCCGGGAGATCGTGGAGGACGGCACCACACTGCTCCTCACCACGCAGTACATGGAGGAGGCGGAGCAGCTCGCCCACCGGATCTCCGTGATCGACCTGGGCCGGGTCATCGCGGAGGGAACCGCGGACGAGCTGAAGGACCAGGTGGGCGGCGAGATCCTGGAGTTCCGGGTCACGGACCGGACGCTGATCGGGGACGCGGTCGGGGAGATCTTCGCCCTTGGCATCGGTTCGCCGCAGGCCGACAACGAGACCGGCGTGGTGCGCGTCCCCGTCGGCGGGAAGGGAGCGGGCGTCCTGGCCGACGTGGCCCGGCGGCTGGACGACGCCGGCATCTCCATCTCGGACCTGGCGTTCCACCGGCCCAGCCTGGACGACGTGTTCCTGGCCCTCACCGGCCACGCGGCCGAGGAGTCCGAAGGGGAACAGGACACGCCCGAGGGGCGGCAGCGCCGTCGGGGAGGGTCATCGTGAGCGCGGCCACCGTGACGGAACAACGAGCGCCTTCGAGGTCGCGCCTGTACTGGACGATCTCGGACATCCGCGCCATGACCTGGCGCAACCTCGTGAAGTACTCACGCGTGCCGACGCTGCTCGTCTTCTCGACGATCCAGCCGGTGATGTTCGTCCTGCTGTTCGTGTACGTGTTCGGCGGCGCGATCCCAATCCCGGGCGTGTCGTACAAGGACTACATCATGCCGGGGATCTTTATCCAGACGGTCGTCTTCGGGTCCACACAGACGGGCGTGGGGCTGGCCGAGGACCTCACCCGGGGGATGATCGACCGGTTCCGGTCCCTGCCCATGGCCAGGTCTGCGGTGCTGGCCGGACGCTCCCTGGGCGACAGTTTCCGCAACCTGTTCGTCGTGCTGCTCATGACCGGCGTCGGGTACCTGATCGGGTTCCGCTTCCACGGCGGGTTCCTCAAGGCCATCCTCGCGATCCTGCTCGCGGTGCTGTTCGGCTCGGCCTTCTCGTGGATCTCCGCGAACATCGGACTGCGCATCCGTGACGTGGAGGCCACGACCGCAGCCAGCTTCGTGTGGGTCTTCCCGTTCGTGTTCGCATCGTCCGCGTTCGTGCGGGTACAGACCATGCCGGGGTGGCTCCAGGAGTTCGTGAAGGTCAATCCGATCTCGATCGCCGTGGAGGCCATCCGGTCCCTCACGCTCCAGCCCGAGGCCGCAACGGCAGTGCAGGGAGGGACGACCCTCATGCACGTGTCGCAGATGCTGGCCTGGATCGCCGGGTTGCTGCTCGTGTTCGTCCCGCTCGCCGTCCGGGGCTACCGCCGAACGTAGGCGCGTAGGATGGCCGACGTGGAACACCGCACGGTCGACGTCGGCGGGCCCGTCCACTACGTGGACTTCGGGGGATCCGGGCAGACCGTCGTGCTGGTGCACGGGCTCGGCGGGGCCACGATCAACTGGAGCGCCGCCGCGCCGCTGCTGGCCGAGCACGCCCGCGTCCTGGCGGTCGACCTGGCCGGGTTCGGCCAGACGCCTCGCGCGGGCCGGTCCTCCTCCCTCGACGGGAACCGGGAGCTGCTCGACGGGTTCCTGGCTTCGGTGGTCGGCGAGCCCGCCGTGCTGGTCGGTAACTCCATGGGCGGGCTCATCTCCCTGCTGGAAGCGGCGGAGAGTCCCGGGCGGGTCGGGGGCCTGGTGATGGTGGATCCGGCGCTGCCGGCGTGGGTGGACGTCCTCGACCCCGTCGTCACGCAGCTGTTCATGGCCTACGCGACACCGGGCGTGGGCGAGGCGCTCCTCGCGACCATGCGGGACCAGGACCCCCGGGAGCTGGTCGACTACTTCCTGGCGCTCGTGGCGGCCGACCCGTCCACGATCCCCGAGCAGGTCGTGACCGACCACATCGAGTTCGCACGCGAGTACACCGGGGCGGCCGATTCCATCGACGGCTTCCTGGAGGGCGCCAGGAACCTCATCGAGGTGCTGTACGAGCCCGACCGGGTCCGGCAGGCCATCGAGCGCGTGCAGGCCCCCACGCTGCTGATCCACGGCGCGAAGGACCGCCTGGTCCCGCTGGTGGCCGCCGAAACCGCCGCGGCCATGCGCCCGGAATGGACGTTCGAGGTCATGCCCAACATCGGCCACGTCCCGATGATGGAGGACCCGGAAGGCTTCGTCCGCATCGTGGTGGGGTGGCTGTCCCGGGTGGCTGCTCCGGCCCGCTAGGGGCTAGGGGCAGGAGATCACGACGTCGCCGGGGCCCACCATGCAGGAGTCGTTTCCCGTGCCGCCGTCTGCCCGGTCGTTTGTCGGCGAATTGGTCCCACGGAGGGACTCGACGGTCGACTTCCCGCCCGAGAACGCGAACGTGTCGCTCCCGAGGGACGCGCTCGTTGCGGTGCCCGCGGTGAGGTCGGCGGTGACACCGGAGGTCGCACCGGCCTCGTTGAACGCCGCCACGTCGGTACCCGCCCCGCCGTCGAAGATGTCGTTGCCGGTTCCCCCGAAGAGGGTGTCGTTGCCGTCGCCTCCGAGCAAGGTGTCGTCGCCCCCCATGCCCGACAAGGTGTCCTTGCCCCCCAGGCCGCAGATCACGTCGTCCCCGGCGGTGCCGGTGAGGACGTCGTTGCCGGAGGTGCCGGTGATCGTGCAGGGGCTGTAGTCCGAATGAACAATGAAGTCCCCTGATCTGAATGTTCGCTGCCGCAGGACCACCGATCCAAGGTGATCTTCACCACACGAACCGTGGTGTGCGGAGCCGCCGTGCCGGACCGTCTGCCTGGCCCGGCGGACAGACGTCATCCCCGTGTCGTTGCTACCGGCCCTGGCCTCTCGCTGCCTGGAGGTCCCGAAGGTCGCCCAGCACCTCGTCCGGGTGCGCCGGGATGTCCCGGACCCGGTACGCCTTCACGATCCGCCCCTCCGGGTCGATGAGGTAGGTCCGCCGCTTCGCGTACTCGGGGCTCGGCTCCTCCGGGAAGCGCTTCGTCTCGTAGACGACGCCGACCCCGCGGTCCACGTCCGAGAGCAGCCGGAACGGGAACCCGTTGTTCTCCGCGAACGCCCGGTTGTCCTCCGGAGTGTCGAACGACGCACCGATCAGCTCGGCGCCTGCCTCCGCGAACTCCGGGGCTCGGTCACGGAACCCCCGCCCTTCGGTCGTTCAGCCCTCGGTGAAGGCCTTGGGGAACCACCACAGCACCACCCACCGCCCCCGGAAGTCCTCGATCGACACCCGGTTCCCCTGCTGGTCAGGCAAGGTGAACGGCGGCGCCATGGTCCCCTCCGCCAGCACGTCGCCTCCCTCGATACGTCGGTGGACCGAGCGAGTGTACGCCCGGTCAGCCCGCGTCCGGGCCGGGCACGCCGGGGATGGTGCCGCGGCGGTCGGGCACTGGGGGGCGCTCGTAGCCCCAGATGCCGTCGAGGCGTTCGGTTCCCGTCGTCTTCTCCAGGCCCTCGCTCACCATCCGCAACGACTCCACCACCCCCGGGACGACCAGCAGGTGGCCGCCCGCGTCCCTCGGCATGTGCCACCGGAACTCGTGCAGGCTTCCCAGCTCGATCATGGCCTCGCGGAGCAGCCGGTACAGCGAGCGCAGCCGGAACCACACGGCGAGCAGGCCGCTCGTGGCGAAGAACGTGTAGGGCTCGATCGAGCGCAGATGCTCGCGGAGCGCACCCTCGTCGGTGAACCTGGCAACGCGTCCGGTGAGGTCCTCGCGGTCGCTGTTCGCCGTGCACACCACCGCGTGGGGCCGCACGTCGACGAACCCGCCCACCGTCATGTGGTAGTCACGGTAGTCCTGGAACGAGCAGGGATTCCCGCTCTCGTCATGGTGCCGCCGGAGCCACCCGTCGACGGCATCCCCGGAGGACACCAGCACGTCGAGCGGCGCGACGTAGTACCCCGTCCGCAGGAGCGCCCCGCCGCCGCGCTCGAACACCACGGGAGACCCGAGCGAGGGGATCTGCCACACCGCGTGCAGGACGCGTTCCAGCACTCGGCGGAGGGCTTCCTGCCGCCGGGGGAACAGCTCGTGCTCGCGGGGCGGCGTGAGCGGCAGGAGGTCCTCCGGTTCCTCGGCCGACGCCAGGACCTGCATGTCGCGGGCCAGCGCGTCGAACTCCCACGCGGCCACGTCCTCGAACGTCAGCGTGCGCGAGCGGGCGACGAAGAAGGCCCTGGCGTCGAACTGCGCGAGGTCCACGTATGGATCGATGGCGTCGACGTCGAGGGTCCGAAGGCGGTGCAGCAGGATCAGCAGCGCCAGCGTGTGCATCTCGCCCTGGTGCTTCGCCGAGCCGAGGTCCTGCAACGCGAGGGGCTCCAGGCCGGACAGCTGCGTGGCCCGCAGCGCCGGCTGGGCCAGGAAGTCGAGGACCTGCCGCGCGTCGTCGGTCTCGTCGAAGTAGCAGACGTTGTCGCGGAACCAGGGGTCCAGGCGATCGTCGCCAAACAGCGCCACGATCGCCAGCATCAGCCCCAGCTCGCTGGCAGAGGCCACGCGCATCACCCGGTACAGCGCCTCGGCGTTCGCCACGGTGAAGAACCCGTTCTCCCCGCTGCGGATGGCGTACGACGGCGTGATCTCCTCGCCCAGGTCGAACGTGGCCTCGTCCGCCGGCGGATCGTCGAGCGGGACGGACAACGGCCGGAACACGCGCAGGACGTGGCGCGACGGCAGCGGCCGGCCGGCCCGGCGGCTGTCGCGCGACTCGCCGGTCTGCGAGCCCTTCGAGCCCGGGAACACCTCCTGGGGCGCGTCGAAGAGCAGCTGCCGGATACCGCGGTGCAGGGGGATTCGTTCCCGAACCCTGACCTCGTCGATGCCGATGGCGGCCGCGGTGATGAGCACCTTGATCCCCGCCGCGGAGTACGTCCGGGTGAGCTTCTCCGCGAACCGCTGCTTCTCCGCGAGGCGAAGGTCGAGGCCGGCGTGGGCGAAGCCGAGGCGGATGGCGGACCGGCCGGGGTCGTCGACGTCGTCGTCGTACATGCCGCCGACGCCCGTGGTGTGGGCCATGAGCACCGTGTCGGCCAGCGATTCCTGGACCTGGACGAGGTCGTCCCGCAACGCTTCCACGAACAGCTCCTTCAGCTCGTCGACGTGGTCGGCGGTCAGCCCCTGGACGTGCTCGGCCGCGAGGCGAAGCTCGTCCTGGTGGTAGGCCACCAGGCTGGGGATGGGAATGCCGACCACGACAGACCGGAATCGCCCGATCCCGCGCGGTTCCAGATGCTCGTCCCGATAGGCCTCCAGGAACTCCGTGAACGGACGGGCCGCGGAGACCACCGAAGCGAGCGCCTTGAACACGGTCTCCGGAGGGTCCTCGACGCTCGTGCCGAGCGACTCCAGGAACCGCGCCACCACGGCGGGGCGGTCCGCCCCCGGCGTCTGGGCCACCGTTCGGAGCCCCGGGATGGCGGAGACCTCGAACCGCTCCAGGGCCACGAACACGCCGCTCGCCGTGAGGTAGCCGCGGCGCACGTGCTGTGGCAGGCCGTCCGTGCCCTGGCGTGATTCGACGAACCGGAACAGCCTCCGGGTGAACGCCTGGATCTCGTCGGCCGTGGTCCCCGTCGCCACCACCACCGGCACGTCGTCCGGCGCCGGCTCGCGGATGGAGAACATCTCCTCGTACAGCGAGAGCATCTGGAGCACGGCGGTGCCGCCGACCGCCCCCGTTCCGCCCAGGAACATGTGGGCGTCGCGACTGCGCTCGCCCGAGCGGGCCGCCCGCACCAGCCGGGGGCCGAGCCGTTCCTTCTTGAACCCCATGGATCACTCCACGACGGTGGGGCGTCGGGGCCAGTGTAGCGGTGGGCCGTTCGCCCGCCGCCGCCGGTCGGCCTAGTCCACACGACGCACCGGCCACGGAGCCGAAGACCGGGGCCATCTCGGTCCCTTCGCCCGATGCGGCCGGGATGACCGGAACCTACGCTCCGAGCGTGTCAGTCGTGAACCTGCACGTGCTCCGCCGAGGGCATCCATCCATGCCGTCGACGAGCCTCCTGCCGGAGGAGCTCACCTCCGAGTGGGCGGGGCGCATCGCCGCGATGATGCTGGAAGGGTTCCCGGGCGTCGCCGCGGCCGTCCACCATCGCGGGCGGATCCTGTGGGCGCGGGGCTTCGGGTTCTCCGATCTGGAGACGCGACGGCCGATGGGGCCGGGAACCGTCGTTCGGCTCGGCGGGATGACGAAGCTCTTCACCGCCGCGGCGGTCATGCTGCTGCGCGACGCGGGGGCGCTCCAGCTCGACGACCTCGTGGCCCGCCACGTGCCGGAGTTCCCGAGCGGCATCGTCACCGTGCGCCAGCTGCTGTGCCACGCATCCGGGCTCCAGCGGGAGGCCCCGCTGCCCCGCCACGTCGTCCCGCGCGGCGAGGCGCTGCGAGCGGTCCTCCCCGAGGTCGAGTTCCTGTTCCCGCCGTTCGCCCGGTGGAAGTACTCGAGCCTGGGGTACTGCGTCCTGGGCGAGCTCGTCGAGCGCGTGGCCGGCGAGCCCTACACCGACTTCGTCACGTCGCGGATCATCGAGCCGCTCGGGATGGACGAGGTCACGTTCGAGCCCGCCGCGCTTCCGCGGATCCGGATGGCCCGCGGGTACCGCCGGGCGGTGGACCGCGACTCCGTGACCCGCGACCACCAGGCCTGGGACGAGGCGGCCACGGCCGCGGGGCAGCTGTTCGGCACGGCCCTCGACCTGTGCACGTTCGGCTCGTTCCTGGCGGGGGACCGTGACGGCCTCGTGCTGCGGACGGAGACGCTCGAGGAGATGCGGCGGCCGGCCATGGTCGTCGACCAGTCGTGGGACCACGGGCAGGGCCTCGGCCCCACGCTGGTCCGGCGCGGTGGCGCGGTGCTGGTGGGCCACGCCGCGGTGCTTCCCTCATTCTCGGGATGGATGCTGGCCTCCCCGGAGACGGGCGTGGGCGCGGTCCTGATGGCGAACGCTGGGGACGCGCCGGCGCTGCCGGTGGTGGCCTCCATGATCGAGGACGCGGCTCGCCACGTCTCGGGGCCCACGGCGATCCCGGCGGAGGTGCCGGCGCCGGCGATCGAGCAGGTCCTGGGCCGCTACGCGTCCGACGGGGCGACCCTCGTGCTGGCGTGGCGGGGCGGGAGGCTGGTCGCGCACCACGACCGCGGGGCCGGCCTGGGGCCGTCCGCTCCGGTCGAGCTGGAGTCCGTGGGGACGGACACGTTCCGGTTCCTCGACGGCTCGTACTGCGGAGAGGCCATGCGCGTCCTGCGCCACCCGTCGGGCCGCATCCACGGCTTCGAGGTCTGCAACCGCTCCTACGAACGGATCTGACGTTCGTTCTCAGCCGTAGCTCGCTACGCTTGCTCCGACCATGGAGCACGTCCTCATCCGCCGGCTCGAGCACCTCACGGGCTCGAACGAGGCGCCGTCGCTCGGCTACGCCGTGGAGGTCCGCGACCGGCCCGGGCCGGCGCACAAGGCCGGGGCCGCGCCGGACGACGTGGTGTGGGTGCAGCTGCACGGCGGCCTCTTCGTGGCGCGGGCCCGGATCAGGCTGGCCTGGATCGGGGAGTACTCGAACGTGGAGGAGGTCCGGGCCCGGACGCGGGACTCGGCGCTGAACGGCCTCGACGGCTTCTGGAGCGGCAGGCCCCGGTACGGGTACGCGGCGGTGGCGAGCCTCCAGGGCGAGCGGTGGATCGAGCCCTTCTGGGCGGGGCCCCGGACCTACGGCTACGAGTGGGTGCTGCTGGAGAACGACAAGAAGCATTCGTCGTGGCTCGACCCGAAGGAGCCGCCCCGGGGCGGCGAGGGCCTGCTCCGCGAGTTCCGGGCCTGGCTACGGGCCCGATAGCGGCGTCCGAGACCGCGAAGCGAGCCTGAACGTGAACGGGGCCGGGAGCGCGTGGCTCCCGGCCCCGGTTCGTCTTCTACCCACACTCGCGGGCGCTTCGGCCTGGGGCCGCCCGGCGCGACCACTTCCGGGTCCGCGAGCTCGGTGATCTGGTTGGATTCTGCCGGGGCATCTCCCGGCGGGGCGAGGAAGGTGGTCCACCCCTCGCCCACGGAGACGGCTCAGCAGCCAGTCACCTCGAGGGTCGCACTGCGTCTATGCAAGCTGGACCACCTCCTTTCTCCCGTGCGACAAATATCGGACGGATCGCCCCGCTTGGCAAGCAACCGAAGCGGGTTCCCTCAGGGAATCCGGTCGAGAACCAGGTCGAGGACGGCGCGGACGTCCGAGAGATCTGGCAGGACCGCCTCGGCTCCGATCCCCTGGAGCTGCTCGATGGGGATCCGTCGCTGCATCTCGGCGAGCACGCGCGGCAGGAGCCGCAGGGCGTCGGCGTCGCGAACGCCCGCCCGGACACCTCACGGGCCACCGGCCACGCCGACAGGCTATCGTCAGCTCCCCCCCGGAACCGTGTCGGTGCCCTCGGCTAGTGTGTTCGCCCGTGAGGGTGCGGGGAGATCTTCCGCGGCGCGCGGACCTGGTCATCATCGGGGGCGGCGTGGTGGGCGCCGCCACCGCGTTCTTCGCGTCGCGGGCCGGCCTGAAGCCGTTGCTGGTCGAGGCTCGGCCGGCCCTGTGCACGCTGACCACGCCGCGGGCCACCGGCGCGTTCCGGCTCCAGTTCGACAACCGCGAGGAGCTGGAGATGGTCCGGGAGTCCGTCGATCTCTTCCTCGACTTCCGTGAGGTCACGGGCCAGGACGACTACGACCTGGGCGTTCGCCAGCAGGGCTACCTGTGGCTCACGACGCGGGAGGACCGCGTGGAGCGGCAGCGCCGCCTGGTCGGGCAGCAGCACGGCTGGGGGCTGACCGACGTCGAGCTGCTCTCCGGCGACGAGGTCCGGCGGCGCTTCCCGTACGTGGGCCCCGGCGTCATCCAGGGGCGCTTCCGCGCGGCCGACGGGTTCCTGGACACGGTGCAGCTGACCCTGGGGCTGGCCGAGGCGTCGAACGCGGAGGTCGTCCTGGGGACCCCCGTCACGGAGGTCCGGGTGCGACGGGGGAAGCTCCGAGCCATCGTGAGCCGGGACACGGCGGTCTCGACCCGTCGAGCCGTGGTGGCCTGCGGGCCGCTGTCGGGGCTGGTGGCCGGCGTGGCCGGTGTGGACCTGCCCATCAAGGCCCTCCGGCGGCAGAAGCTCGTCATGCCGGTGGTCCCGGAGGTCCCGCAGGACGCGCCGATGACGATCGACGAGGACACCGGCACCCACTGGCGCCCGGCCATGGCCGGCGCCTGGCTGCTGTGCACCGACCCGAAGACGCTCCCCTCCCCGCCCAGCTGGGACGTGCCTGCCGACCGGGACTTCGGCCTCGAGCTGCTCGACCCCACGAGCCCGGTGGCCGCGGCCCGCATCGTCCCGTTCTGGCGCGAGGTGTGGGAGCGGGGCGAGTCGAACTGGTACGTCGAGGCGGGCCAGTACGCGATGACCCCGGACCACCGCCCCCTCATCGGGCCCACGAAGGTGGAGGGCCTGTACGTGAACACCGGCTACAGCGGGCACGGCATCATGGGCAGCCCGGCCGGGAGCCGGATCCTCGTGGACGTGCTGACCGGGAGGCTGCGCGCCGACGAGAACCCGTTCCGCGTCGACCGGCAGTTCGTCGAGCGAGAGGTGGACTTGCTGTGACCGGGGCCCTGCGGGGAACGATCGCGGCGGCGGTCACACCGCTTCGGGATGGTGGGGCCGCCCTCGACCCCGATGCGTTCGGGCCCGTGGTGGAGTTCCTGGCTCGGGGGGGCGTGGACGGCATCTTCGCGCTCGGGACGACCGGCGAGGGGATCATGCTGTCGATCGAGGAGCGGCGGCGAGCCGCGGAGCTGTTCCTCGATGCGGCGGCCGGGCGGCTGCGCGTGGCCATCCACTGCGGGGCGCAGACGACCGCCGACTCGGCAGCCCTGGCTGCCCACGCCGCCGAGCGCGGCGCCGACGCGGTGGCGGTCATCGGGCCCCCGTACTACCCCTTCGACGACGCCGGGCTGCTCGGCCATTTCCGGGAAGCGGCGCGCGCATGCCGGCCGCTCCCCTTCTACGTCTACGTGCTCTCGGGCCGGAGCGGATATCCCATCCCGATCAGCGTGCTCATGCTGCTCCGGGACGACGCGCCGAACTTCGTCGGCATGAAGGTCTCGGAGGCGCCGTTCGACCGCTTCGAGCCGTACCTCCTGGAGGACCTCGACGTCTTGGTCGGGCCGGAAGCCCTCATCGTGGAGGGCATGAAGCGGGGAGCGGTGGGAGCAGTGTCGGCGCTCGCCACCTCGTTCCCGGAGGTGGTGTCGCGGTTGGTCCGGGAACCCGACCCGGCCCTCGGGGCCCGAGTGGCCGAGCTGCGGGCCGCCGTCGAGGGCCTGCCCATGCCGGCCGTGCTGAAGGAGCTCCTCACACTCCGTGGGGTGCCCGTCCGGGGCGACGTCCGCGCGCCGCTGCGGACGCTCACCGACGCGGAGCGACGCGACGCCGCGGTCCTGCTCGAGCGGGGACAGGACCTCGTGGCCGAGGCGTCGAAGCCCGCTCGCTGACGGGCCATCGGACGGGTTGCCTCCGGGCGTACAGTCGGTGGGTGGCGCGACCGGCCCGGACCGGGCAGGCGGTGGTGTTCGTGTGGCTCGCCGTCACGCTGGCCGCGCCCACCCGGGGTGTCGCCGCCGACTCTGGCACGGCGCCCGATCTCTCGATCGCCTCAACAGGGGACTGGGTCGGCGCCGGGGTGATCAACGCGAACGGCCACAACCAGGCCGTCACGCAGCAGGTCCCGCCGGGCCGGGAGCGAACCCTCGTCGTGAAGGTCACGAACCCGAGCTCCGTGCGGCGGACGTTCCGGGTTTCCGGCAGCCCCGGCACCCCGGACTTCTCCGTCCAGTACCGGGACCAGCGCGGCGACGTCACGCAGGCGGTGACCGGCGGAACGTACACGGTCCTGGTGGGGTCGAGGAGGCCGCGGTACCTGTACGTCGCGGTCCGAGCGGCGGCGGACGCGACGACCGGAGCTTCGTCCACGCTCCTCGTTCGGGGGGAGCTGGTCGGGCACCCGGAGCTCGCCGACGTGGTCCGGGCCGACCTCGTCGTGCCCCCGTTGCGGGTCTGGGGCGTGAGCTACGACGGCAAGTTGCGGTGCGCCGCGAGCTTCCCAAAGCGCACGCTCGACCCCGGGTTCGAGACCGGCGTGTCGTTCACCTTGACCAACCTGACCGAGCATCGGGTGCGTCGGGTCTATTCGTCCGGCTATCTCGTGTTCCGTGATGCGGATGGGAAGAAGCTCCTGGACACGCGCCCGAAATTCGAGGGGCCCGAGCCCGCCACCCCGCCGCTGAAGCCCCACCAGCAGGTGAGGCTGTACGCGTTCGACACTCGGATACGGTGGTCGGGTCCGCTGACGGTCATCCCCGTGTGCAGCGGCATGCGGCTCCGGATGCCGCGGATCGTCCTCCCGGTGGCCTCGCCGGGGGCGCCGGCCACGGTGGCAGACGCGATCGACCTGGCCGTCGCCGTCCCCGGCAGCCCGTTCCAGGTGTGCCACCCCGGCTCCGAGGGCGAGCCCGCGACCGGATCGTTCGAGCCCCCGGACGGCCGTGACCTGCCGCCCCTGACCCTGCGATGCTGGGCGGAGGTCCGAGAAGAGAACGGATTCGACGTCGTGTCGCTCGAGCTCGTCTCACCGTCGGACGGGCCCGACTACACCATCAACGAGAACGGGTTCGTGTTCGGCCCACCGCCGCTGCCGGGGACCGGCAACTTCCTCGCTGCCAGGTGGAGCTTCGTGGTGACGACCGAGCGCGTGAGGCCGTACATCGCGCTGGCGTTCGCCCGGACTGTCGGCGAGGGCACCGGCTACGAGTACGAGCTGCACGAGGGAACGTGGAGCGTCGGCGGGTCCGGGCCGTGCGGCTACCAGAGCGCGGCGCTCGCCCTCTACGGCACGTACTTCTTCCTGGAGTGGATCTCGGCGTGCTCCCAGGAGGGCTCGGGCAGCCCGCCCCCTTCGCGAAGGGTCTTCACGGTGGCCGAGCCGGGGAGGCCGCCCGTCACCGTGACGCGCTGACTTGGCGGTTCAGCCGGCGCCGCGACCGCCTCCGCCGCCGCCGCCCCCGCCGCCCCCGCTGAAGCCTCCGCCGCCCCCACCACCCGAGGAGAAGCCTCCCGTCGACCCGCTCCACGACGTCCCGCCTGAGCTGGAGGCCACCGACGCCGCTACGGGTGCGTGCGTCGACATATTGCTCGCCCACAGGTACCCCATCGATCCGGTGGGCGCGCCCATCCACGGCGCGGGGAGCTCCTCCTCGGGCACGATGGCCTTCACCTGTTTCACGACCTCGTGTGCGATCCCGAGCGCCGTCGCGTACACGAGGTAGTTCTCCCAGATGATCACCGCGAGGGCCGGCGCGTTCGGGAGCGAGGAGAATTTCCGCAGGAACCGCCGGAACGCCGCCCACTTCGCCACGCGCTCCCGCTCCTTGCCCCGCAGGTAGGGATGGAGGTACCAGCGGGCGATGCCCCACAGCACGAGGGCCTCGGGGACCAGCAGCCCCGCCGCGATGCCCCGGTGCGTGTAGATCGCCGCGAAGATCCCGAACGCCAGCACGGCCAGCATCGACCAGCCCGTGACCCGGGCCTCCCACCGCTTCTTGCGGCGGGCGATCCGGTGCTGGAACCGGTCGGTGACGTCCTTCGTCCACTCGCGGAGCTCCGTGGCCCGCTTCCCGGTCGCCTTCATCTCCGAGAGCTTGAACGGCCCCACGCCCTTGTCCGCGAACAGGAACTCCGTGAATTCCGAGTCCAGGCCGTCGGCGGGCTCCTTCACGAACGTGACCTCGATGTCCTTGGGCTTCGACACCTGCCCATCGGCCTGCACCTGGATCACGCCCTCCCGCGCGAGCCACAGCAGTTGCGCGCGGTAGGCGTTCTGCGTCGCCGTCTCGTGCGCGTACGTGCCCCACAGGACGGCCAGGTCCACGGGATGGATGTCCTCCGGGGGCTCCTGGAGCAGTCGGGGAACACCTGGGACGCGGTCCCGCCGATACGCGATCACCAGCAGGACGATGAGCAGGACCGGAAACGCGATGGCAACCACCCGCCAGCCCACGTCGACGGCGTGCACGCGCACCCGCTTTGCGTTCGCTTCCGCGGCCAGCCGTTCCTCCTGGTGCAGCACCTCCGCCGCGCTGTGAACCGCGGACAGGTCGGGGCCGATCCCGACCGGCGTCAGGCCCTCGTACGGCACGGCGTTCTTCGGGAACAGGACACTGCCCTCCACGAACTGGTTGGCGGCGACGTCATCCACCGTGAGCCGGACGGTCTGGGGATCGAGAATTCGAACGTTCCCCTGGAGCGGCCCGTGCCCCCACGCCCGGGTCTGACCGGGTGAGAGCGGTGTCTGGTCCTGGTGCGCCGGCGGGCGGCCCGACGACGACTGCGGCATGCACGGAGCCGCCGGGCGGTGGATCTTCGCGAAGTGTCCCGGAAGGTGGATGGTGATGACGGCGTGGTCGGTCGGCTTGTCGACGTCGTTCGGGATGAACTGCCAGTACAGATGGGCACCGTCGGGATAGGCGTTCACCGCGCCGAGTGCGCGGTAGCTGATGGTGAACGTGCGCCGCTGGTCCTGGGCGGCGAATCAGGTGGCCTTGAGGGTGTCGGGGGAGTCGTCCACCTTCAGGACCTCCCGGGTCCAGTGGCCCCGGCCCGGAGAGTGGCGAGTAGGGAAGGTATTGCACGTTACCCTCGCTCACATGGAAGTCGGTAATGTCCCCCGGAAGGCGATGCCGGATCTCGCGAT
>Ga0137368_10000782_pt1 | contig 32267 bp, 28 predicted proteins | sample SagtaG_13_FD_104917 | JGI IMG/M metagenome (GOLD analysis project Ga0137368, IMG submission 104917) | Vadose zone soil microbial communities from Sagehorn Ranch, Mendocino, California, USA - Sage1_L_100_16 metaG | ecosystem: Environmental > Terrestrial > Soil > Vadose zone | place: USA...
GGGCTGATCTGTCTAATCCAGACATGAAGTTGATAGACTTCGGGGCGAGGATTCTGATCCATGATAGGGTCAGACTATCAAGCATGGGAGATTTCTGACAGCCCCCGTTTTGTCCCACTCTCAGTCTGTGGCTTGTGACGAGCCCGATCGGACTTTTTGGTCGCCGGCTTTTTCAGTCGCCACGGATCAAGTTTTAAGACGCGGCGGACGAGCGAAAGCGGGTGGCGCTCGGTCATTTCCGCGGCGGCCAGGCGAAACTCATCGGGGATCGGCTGGCGCGCGTATTTACGGGTTGCGCGCCAAGCCTCCAGGCGGGCCTTAAGTTTGAGTAGGTCTGCGGGAACAGTTGAATCCATGAATTTACCTCCGAAGATGAAATATCGATCTCGGAGGGAAAGATAGAGAGTTCAAGGCGGCGCTGTCACGCCGGCTCACCGAAAGAGGGCAATTATGTGACGAGTTACAGCGGGACAACGAGCTTTCTTATTGTGCGAGCAATAGCGGGAGTCGCACCAGGAACGGCGCGCCGGGTTTGACTCTGACCAGATAGATGGTTTGTGGTAATGGGTCCTGCTGCAGCAGAAGTCGTTTCCCCTCGCCGACTTCTTTCTCGGCGACCGTCCAGAGATTGCCGTCCCCCTTGCTCGCTTCGCGTTTTTCGGTCGGGCCGCCGTAATCCTCCTCCAGTTCCTTCATCGGCTTGTTGAGCTTGGGCAGCGTGAGGTCCGCCGCCAGGCGGACGGGAATGACAAGATTGGCTGGTAACGGCTCAGGGCTGACGATGATCGTCAACATCTCGCTGACCAGAATCCGGGCGCCCTCCGTTCTTTTGAGTGTGAACCAAGGAATAGGGTCGCCTTGCGCTGGCACGAAGATGACTTTGCCAGGCTCGACGACATTGCCTCCGGGAGGAGTGGTTTGAGAAGGGAAAATCTGATATGTGTCGCTGGTCGTTCCGTCGTTGTAAACTTCGTGATCGAAGACGTAAAGATATCTCCTTGTTTGGCGCGGCGCTTCGAGGCTCAGCCGCACCAGACTGCCTTCCTTGAAACGCATGTCGGCGCTGACTCTCTCGGGCAGAAAAGAGCTGTTCTGATCGCTGACCTGCTGCAACAGCAAACGTTTGCGATCCTGTTTGTCTTCAACGGTCGCAGAGCGCAAACGCCAGAAAGTCACCCCAATCAGCTCGCCTTCGATCATACCGGCTGGATCCGCTAGAGCGCCAGGCGTCGGCGCAGCCGGCGTCTTTTCCGCTTTGCTTGTGTCTTGAGTTGGGTCCACTGACGGCTTTATCTTTTCGGGACCTGGCGCGCTCTTTGCTGCGCGCGCTTTACGGAATTGCAGATTCCACAATCGCCGGGTTCTGTCCGGTTCTTCATCCTGTAGTGATTGCACGGGGACTGCGAGAGCCGCGCATAGTGTGAACAATACCACTGAAGCAAGCAGGCGCATGTTCACGCTGCGTTTTGCTGTGAGATTCATTTCCCCTCCTTATTCGCCCAGGCGCCTGAGACGATGAAGCTGGCCCAATAGTAGGGATGCCGCCGCTCCGGATCAGCGAGCATCCGTATTTGCACTTGCCGCATTGCTTCGCTGCGCCCCTCTCCGGCTTGCAGCGATTTGTAGTAGGCGATCATCAGATCGCGCGTGCCTTGATCCGACACCGGCCAGAGGCTCATCACCAGAGTCTCCGCGCCAGCCAGTATCAACGCGCGGCGCAGGCCGTATACCCCTTCACCGCTCCGCACTTCACCAACCCCGGTATCGCAAGCCGACAGTACAACCAGCTTCGTTCCCCACAAATTGAGCGCGGAGACTTCCAGAGCCGTCAGGATGCCGTCATCGTTTCCGCCTCGCAGCAGGTTGGCGCCGGCCAGTCCCAACCCTGATCGCAGCAACGGGTTGTCAGCGAGTTGGCCAGTGAGCGGCGCATAAAGTGGCGTTTGCTGCAACAGTAACCTCTGGCCCGTCGTAGGCGCCGGGTCGCCAGACTCCCTTTTGGCAGGCTCGAGGAAGAAGCCGTGCGTGGCGATGTGCAGAATTTCGGGCGCCATGGCCTTTTTGAGCGCGGTCTCGGTCGCTTCATTCCGTGTCAGAACAGTCGCGTCAGAGAGCAGCGCTTTCAATTCTCCCGCCTCGATCGCAGTGTCTGGCAACGGTGAGAAGTATGTTTGCGCAAACGGAGAGGCGTTCGGCGCAGCCAATCGCGCTTCGCTTGCCGCGCGCTCGCCAAAATCAGGGTCGGCGACAATCAGCGGATTTTGCCGGCTGGGCGCTCTATTTTGCAGCCGCAGCAGATCGCGCCCGCTCGTCAGATAAGTGAAGGAATAGAGGTTAACGAGGAAGACTTGATCTTCGTCAACCAGAGCGCTGAAGGGAAGCAGGTTGAGCTTTCCTTGCGGCGCAATCAAGAATGATTGCGATGAGCCGGCCAGCCTGCGCGCCGGCTGCATTATTCTCTCGTCGAGCACACGCGCCAGAACTTTATAATCCGTGCTCTTTGGATCGCTCAGAGCCTTGCGCAGGCGATCAATCAAGCCGTCAATCTTGTCCGCTTCCCCGAGGTCAATCCCCTGCGGGGCCCCATGCGCAGTCAGCAGGTATGCGGCGTATCGAGGCGCGGATTTCGGTTGATTGAATTCGTCGACTGGCGTGTACAAGGCATATTCGATCAGCGCGGCGTTCGAAGGGATATAACGTTGCACCGACTCCGGCGTAATCGCCTGTGTCAGGGCGCGAAAGCCGCTGCTGTGTTGGCCAATTTCTTCTTCGAGTTTCTCGATCTCCTGATCGAGCTGTTTGGTCTGGGCTTCATTCGATCTGGGGCCGGCTTCGCCGGCGATGATCAGGTTGGCGAGCCTGGTGCGCGCTTCGAGCAAATTGTCGAGCAGCGCTTGATCCTGCTCTTTGATGCTGCGCCGCAGCTCGGCGATCGAATCTGTTTGCGCGTCGAGTCCGCGTCCCTTGTGTCGCAACAGCGCGGTCATCGCGACTGCGCACGCGGACGGGTCAGACGCCGCATCATTCAGATGCAACGAGAGCGTGAAATCGAGCCTGCTGGATGATTGCGCCAAATATGAGAGCTTCTGGCGCTCCGATCCGACGATCAGGTTGCGGCGCAGATTGGTCTCTCTGATCTCGTTCGAGCGCCGCTGCAAGGAGAGCGCATCGGCGGTCCTGTGGTTGAAGCGCGCCAGCAGCGCCAGGTTATCGAAAGTCTGCGCCAGCGACGGATGATTCACGCCCAGCCTGTATTCCTGAATCCGGCGGGCTCGCTGCAACAACTCGTTGGCTTCGTCGAAGCGGCGCTGGCGCACGCGGATGAGCGCGAGGTGGTTGAGCGTATCGGTGATGTGTGGATTGTTGTTCTGCCATTCGCCTTCATCCATCGTCATCGAGCCGGAACTGTTGACCACGGGCCGCGCCAGATCCATCAGCTTGTTGATCTTGCCGCGCCAGCCCTCGTGCGTTTCCAGCGCTTTCTGGTAAAACGTCTCAGCGCGCAGGTAATCGCCTTTGACCAGATATAGTGTGGCCAGGTTGTTGAGAATGTTGACCGCGTCGCTACGATTGGTCTTGACCTTCTTCTCCGCGATCTCTCGCGCGCGGTTAAGCAGCGATTCGGCTATGGCCGCCTCGCCTTGCTCCAGCGACAGGGCGGCCAGATTATTTAGCGCATTGGCATGTTTAATATCATCGGCGGGCAGCGCCTTTTCAATGATCGCCAATGACTCTTGATAGAGCGGCGCGGCGGCGGAGAAGTCGCCTTTGAAAAAGTACAGGGAGGCCAGTTGATTCAAGACCTCGGCGACGAGCGGGTCATTCGTCTTATCAACCGTCCCGACTATGGCCAGCGCGCGCCGCAGCTGAGCCTCGGCCTCTTTGTAACTGCCTTTGCCGATGAGCGCTCTGGCCAGGTTGTTGAGCGACGGGATCATCTCGGCGGCGGCGGCGGGAGCCTGCGATTGCCTGGTGGACAACGCCTGTTCGGCAATAGCGGCGGCCTTTTCATACTCGCCTTCGTCATTGAGTTTGGCTGATTCCTGATCGAGCTTTTTCACATCTTTGGTTGTGGCTACCGTTTTTGCCCCTCCGGTTGTTTTTGAGGGAGCGGCCTCTTCACGCCCGCTTTCGTTCTTAGCTCCGCACGGGCGATTGTCATCGGGCTTCCCGCCCCGGCCGATTTTGTCCGCCTCTTCGTGAAACTTTTTGACCAGCCGGCTGAGATACCAAGAGGAACTCTGTGGATTGAATCGGTTCTTCTCCTGTCTATACCAGGTCGCCTCGGCGCATAGCGCGTCGAGATTGCCTTTGACCTGATCGAGCCTCGCCGGCGAGATGACATAGCCGGTCATCGCATAAACAAATTCCCCCAGCGGATTGAGGTCCTCGCTTCTGATCTCCGCGAAGCGGATGAATGGAGTGCGGTATTCGGTGTAAACCAGAAAGACGAAGCTTGCGGCGTTGGCGTCAGAGACGAGGTTGAAGCGTTTCTGTTTCTCGAAGGTCTTCCTGACCACCGCTTCGACATCGGGATCAGGCTCGCCGTTGATCTTGAAGCACGCGACGAATGCCGATTGGCCCGGCTGCATGCTTAGGGATCGGCCGGTTGCTTGCGGCTCGCTCTTTTGCGCAGCGATATTGGCCCACGCCAGAGCCGTACATAATGCGATAAAGATCGGGATGCGCTTGTTCATATACACTCCATCGTAATGGCGAAACGAACCGAGATCTGTCCCAGGCTGTCAACGATGCTCAATCTTTACTCGTCCAACGAGTAGATTGCTGTTGGTCTTGAAAACGGTTCGGCCCCCCGTCTCGTCTCTCTCCGGGGAGGACGGCGTTTGCGCAGCCAGAAACTGTGAGAGCGCCCTGCGTTGATCAGCGTCGCCGACGACTCCCTGATGCTTCGGATTGGCCCAGCCCTTGACCGCTTCGAGACTGGGTAATTCGGCGTCTGACCAGATCAGCCAGACTGTTTCTGAGCCTTGCTCTGTGTCGAGCTTAAACCAGTCCCTCTCGGGATTCCGACTCGGCTGCGGAATCTGCACGGAATGCGCCGCAGGAACGGCGGCCGATCCCCGATTGTTGATCGAGATGGGGAAGAGCACGTTGTACAACGGCAATCCGTCCCGCAGCTCCGGCGATTGATTGACAATGTATATAAAGCCATTACGTGTGACGCTGATCTGAAATCGCACGCGGTCGCCAGCGCCAAACAGCATTTCGCCGGGCAGCGAGAATGACCTCTGGTTGGGGAATATCTTCGGATTGCGTCGCACCGTCAGCGAATAACTCAATTGGCATTCGACCTGATTTTGAGGCGGCTGCCGTGGGGGGTCGGGTCTTCGATCCTCGTTGTTGGAAAAGGTATGCCAGGCCAACGCCGTCGCGCCAAGCGCGGCAATGGCGAAAACCGTCAGCGCCATTTTGTATCTTCGCGACCGGTCCTGCCGCAGATTTGACGCTGAGGTCGTCAGAGCGGCGCCTGGAATTTCAGACACAACGGACCTCTCGATGATCTGTTCCTGTGTATTGGGGGCGTTGGTCAGCGCGCGCGCCAGATCTTCGGTGAAATCCTTTGCGCTGGCGTAACGGTCCTCGGGCGCAAACGAGAGCGATTTCAGGATCACCGCCTGCGCGGCCCGTGGAAGCGACGGGCGCAGATCGCACGGCATTATTTTGACGCCGCCGCGCTGCAATTCCAGCAACTGCGCTGCGGTTTCGGGATTGAAAGGACGGCGACCGGTGAGCATCTCGTAAGCGATCACGCCGAGCGCATAGATGTCGCTGGCGTGTGACGGCCGGCCCCGTAACTGCTCCGGAGACATGTAATCGCGCGTGCCGACGACTTGTGTGGTCCTGCCCGATCCGGCCTCCGCCGTATCGAGGACGGTCGCAATGCCGAAATCAATCAGTCTGACGCGTTCTTCGGCGCCTGCGATTTGCAGCATGATATTTTCGGGTTTGAGGTCGCGGTGGATCACGCCCTGTTGGTGGGCGGCGGTCAGCGCTTGTCCCATCTGGCGCAGCAGATCGGCGGCGCGCCGCAGTTCCATGCCTTGCGGCCCCTGGGGTTGAATGACTGAGCGCAGGGTCATGCCGGAGACATATTGCATCACCAGATAGGCGCGGCCATCGGGCAATTCTCCTACATCGAGCGCGCGTACGACGCCGGGATGATCAATCCGCGCCAGCGCGTATACCTCCTGACGGAACTTCTTTTCAAACCACGCTCTGTTCTCCAGGTCTAGCAAACCTTCGGCCAGCAGCTTGATGACCACCGGCGCGTCGTGAAGCCGTTTGTCGCGCGCAAGGAAGACAATCCCGACCCCGCCGTGCCCGATCTTCTTTTCGATCAAATATCGCTCTCCGAGCATCGTGCCCGGACTGAGCGCGAAAGACCCTGGCAGGTGTTGTTCCGTAGAAAGCTCGCTTATCGCGTTTTGAGAATCGTCGCGGAGGGCCTCACTCGGGGTTGACTCTGCATTGTCGGCGGCGATTTCGTGGGCGTAGGCTTGGAAGGCGTTTTCCGCCATGACGCCTTTCGCCTTGTCTCGCGCCACGAGCAGCGAATTGACTTCCCGCAATAGCTCATCGTCGCCGGCGCAAGCCGAGGCGAGAAACTCTGCGCGCCGATTGGCGTCACAGTTCAATGCGGCGTGAAAGAGCCGCTCGATTTGCCGCCACCGTTCAGTGGTCATGACAACGCTCATCGATTGCTCATCTCACGGTAGAGCCAGGCCTGCGCCAACTCCCAGTCGCGGCTCACCGTTCGAGAGGAGACTTTGAATACTTCTGCGATCTCTTCGAGAGTCAGGCCGGCGAAGAAACGCATCTCGACCACCCGGCTTTTGCGTAGATCTATCCGGGCCAGACTCTGCAACGCATCGTCGAGCGCGATTAGATCGACGCTGCGCGCTTGTGGAACCTCGGCCGCCTCATCTAACGCGACATGGAGCTCCTGGCCGCCGCGCTTGTCGGAACGTCGCCCTCGCGCGTAATCGACCAGAATCTGTCGCATCACCCGCGCAGCTACGGCGAAGAAATGCGCGCGGTTTTGCCATTGCACATTCCCGCAATCAACCAGATGCAAGTATGCTTCGTTGACCAGCGCCGTGGTTTGCAACGTGTGGCCACCGCGTTCGCGCCTCATATAACGCTTGGCCAGATGATGCAGCTCGCGATAGACCAGTGGAATTAATCTGTCGAGCGCCGTCTCGTCGCCCTGGCGCCAAGCCAGAAGCAATTTCGTAACTTCGTGTGTAGAGGATGTCGACATATGCCTGCTACCGAAATGCCGAGTTAAAACGCTGACCGCGCAAAGCTAGCACATCACCTGAGAAAATTCCATTACCCTACCGTGATAGCAGTCATGCGAAGGAATTGTGAAGAGGGAAGCAAAAAGGGCCAAAAGGGCAGGAAGGGCTAAAAGAACTTTTTGCCCTTTTTGCTCCCCTCCCGGCCCTACTGCACGGGTCGAAATTTTTCTCGTCATGTCATGTTCCGCGCGGCGTTTGCGCTTTAGAAGGTGAGCGCAGTTGACGCTCGATCAGAAGTGAAGGAAACCAAAACAAAAGGAGTGAATATGAATAAGTTCGCGAGAATTTTTTTGTTCTGTCTTTTGATCTGGGATGTCGCGCTTGTCGCGCAAGCGCAATCCACCACAGCGAACGAACAGGCCGCCGCAACCGACCGGAAAGCGGCCGACTCAGAGACCCTAATCCCAAGCGGCTCGAAAGTTTTCGTCGCGCCGATGGAGGGGTTCGAGACTTATCTCATCGCCGCCTTGGCCAAGAAGAAGACGCCGTTGCTGGTAGTCAGAAAACGTGAGGAGGCCGCTTTCGAGATCGTCGGCAATAGTGAGAGCCAGAAGGCGGGATGGGCCAAGATCATCTTCGGGACCGGCCTGCCGACGGTCGAGGCGGGCATTCAGGTCGTCAATTTGAAAACCGGAGTAGTGGCTTACGCCGTCTCGGAGCATCGGCGGGACGCCAACTTCGGCAAACGCAGCGTCGCCGAATACCTGGCCAAAAAGATCGGTGAGAAGATGCGCAATGACGAAAAGATGTTCCCTAAGGGGCAAGAAATCGAAAGATGAATTGCCGGCAATTACCCTAAACCCGGGCGGGTAGCGCTGCAAATGTAAGGCTGAAAGGTTGAATAAAGTGGAGAGACTCTCTGTAACTGCCGCCGCCAGTTCATCCGCGACTATACCAACTTGGGATGCGTCAGGGGAGTACGAGACTTGGTCGTCCCGCTGACGATCAACGGCGCAGGGATCCGAGACATCGAGCGCGTCTTGTTCCTGAGTACCAACACGATCCTCAAGACCCTGCTGGAGGCGGCCACGCTAGCAGACGATCCCGCGTACCCACGGCGCGTGCACGACCTGGAAATGGATGAGTCCTGGTCATTTATCGGCGCTAAGAGGAGACAGCGCTGGACCTGGTACGGCTACGACCGACAGCGGCGCAAGGTCGTCGCCTTCGTCAATGAACGGCGCACAGACGCCGCTTGCCGCCAACTCCTGCAGAAACTGGGAGACTGCCGGATCACGCGTTATCATACGGATAACTGGCAGTCTTACGCCAGGTTCCTACCAACTCGGCGACACCGGACCGGCAAAGAAGGTACGAGCAGGATTGAGCGTCACAACCTGAATTTCCGGACTCGTCTGAAGCGGCTCCAGCGACACACGATTTGTTACTCGAAATCGGCAGTGACGCATGATGCAGTAATCAAACTCTACGTGCATCACTCAAACGCTGGCCATCATCATTTTTGATACACGACCAATTGCAGTTCCTCAAAGGAGACATAACTGAATGCGTTCAATATCGAAGCTGTCAATGGTGGCAACCTTCATAATCCTCTGTACCTACACAAAGTTCACAGAGGCCCAGCTCCAGCCTGAAGGCAGGCTGGAGCTGAACACTAACTCTACCGTTTACACCACAAAAAGAACCCATACTACTTGATAATCCGTGCTGTCTGAAACGGCCTATATGTTGCCTGGGTTTACAAACATATAGTGGACAAGAATCTGTGGATGACATTGAAGGGATTGAGAACATTTGCGGCGCGCTCTGCTCCTACTCTACCGCAGATGAACGCAATGAAACCGAAATCGCTAAATCAGCCAGCACTGAAAGCTTCATCAGTTGCTCGCTTAATCACAACCAATAGCCAACCAAAAGGAGAACCTATAATGCGAAAACTACTCGCCAGAAAAGCCCTCACCTTTAATTGCCCAGGAGACTCCCTCACGATGTATTCACTATTGCGCAGGATTACGCTCCTGGCGATTCTCGGATTTACAATTGTAAGTACGGCTCAAGCGGATCAGTTAACCTTTTCCTACACTGATCCCGTCGGAGATCAGGCTGGAGCCATCGATGTGACGAAGATGACCGTTGTCTTTGACAATGCCACAGGCGATTATGAGATCGTCTTGAGAGCTACCGCTGCTAATCCTTTCGTCGGCTTGTTCCGGGTTAACGTCAATCTCTTTAACCCAGACACGGCTCCGAGCAACTCTTCGTTTCGGGATGTGCTCAACGATTTCAATTTGGCTACCGCTACCACGAAATTGACACTGACCGGAACAAACGGCAACCTTCTAGCCTGGAACGCTGGCCATCGAGTGGCCGCCAATACGCTGGCTGGTCTCGGCAATCCCCCGGGTAGCTCTTTCTTTCGCTCCACCGTAACAAACTTCCCAATTGGCTTTCTGACCAATGAGGATGCTATAGCTTTCGGTCCGGCGGGGGTTACTACCATTAAGGTGTTTACACCACAAGATGCCATAGATCTCCTCATGGGCGATGTCGGGTCGCTTCTGGAGGAGGGTCTGCTGACACAAGACCAGGCGGATGGGTTGATAGATAAGCTCGGGGCGGCTGTCGCCAGCATGAACCGGGGGAACACCCGTGCCCCATGTAACCAGCTTCATGCATTCACCAATCAAGTCAATGCTTTCATCAACGCGGGCATACTTCTACAGGACAAAGGACAAGAATTGATTGATGCAGCCGAGGCCGTTCGGGAACAAATTTGTTTTGGCTCAATAGCTGTTTCGGGGAGTTAAGTAAGCAGCAACGCTAGGAGCGATCCTAAGAGCGCTTTCCCGCGTTTGCTAACGCTGTGTCCTTTCGATGACGGGTCTTGACTTGAGCCACGCGCTTCCAGCAGATCTCTTCCGGCGCCACACCCGCTCACCGAAGGGACACGAAACACCAGCCCTATTTCATATCGTCACGAAGGAGAATCTATGAGGAAATCATTGTTCTTAGCCTCCCTGTTGGCTCTCTGTTTGCCGCTAGCGGCTTCAGCGCAGGAGGTGGTCCCTAAAGTCGAGATTTTCGGCGGCTACTCGTATCTGCGCGCCGATACCGGCGATACGGGTCTTGACGCCATCAACGCGCACGGATTCAACACGTCGCTAACTGGGAACATCACCAAACACGTCGGCATCGTCGGCGAATTCAGCCGGTTCACCACATCGCAGTCGTTCACCGACCCGATCTTAGGCGGCATCACCGTCGATTCCAACGTGTTAACCTACTTATTCGGTCCGCGCATCACACTTCGTAGAGGAAAGGCGGAACCATTTGTTCACGCCTTGCTTGGAGGGGCGCGCGAAAACGACAAGGCTTCGGGTGGACTTGTTGATCAATTGACGGAGAATGCATTCGCATTCGCGCTGGGAGGCGGACTCGATGTCAAGGTGAATGACAATTTCGCCATCCGCGTCGCTCAGGTTGATTACTTGGGAGACAAATTAGGAGGTCAAACGGGAAACAACTTCCGATACTCGGCCGGGATCGTCATCCGTCTGGGTAAGCGGTGATTCCAGAGGATCGAGGATCGCGTCATTCATTTGTGAGGTTTCGGCGAGCTGTCTGACTTTTTGTGGGCCTTCGCAAAGCCTGAGGCAGATTTCTTTTCTTTTTTCACGACGCTTTCCCGAGAGGAGATTTTGATTTTGGCGCCCGGCTTCGTTTTGACGCCGCTACTGTCAGTAAATCACGAAACCGGGAAACTGTAAGTCATTGAATGACGCTGATTTCTATGATGATCTCCATGTTGAAAACCAATCCGGTCAATGACCGAAAGGAGATCAACAATGAATCAGCGTCATGATCAACATATAGCCTTTTCGGAATGGGTATGCAGCGCGTCGACGCGGAGCGTTTGGAGCTGTTCCTATCGAAAAGTCCGTCTTCCTTTCTTTTCATACACTTACAGACATCTAGTGTTAGCTGTTAACTTGCCGTTATTAACGATCCCTCTACGCTAAGTACGAATTTTGATTTGGAAAATAGTGGTTGGGAGAATGACGAGTGAAGTTGTTGAAAATACAGGTGAATCGAGTTTTGGCGAGGCACAAGTGACAAAGTCGTTCGCAATCGTATTCGCAATCGAAGTTGAATCATTCGGCTCCTCATTTGCCGCCCGGCCGCGGGAGCGCATGCGTGCGCCTCGCCCACTCATCCCAGCGCGCCGCCAGTTCGCGCGCCTTCTCCGGGTGGTTTGCGGCGAGGTTATTGAGTTCCGTACGATCGGCGTCGATGTCGTAAAGCTCCCATTCGCCAGCGCGCGCGCTGACTAATTTCCACTTGCCATCGCGCACGGCGCGCGATCCGTCGTGCTCGAAAAACAACGGCGCTTTGCGGGCGAGAGGCTTATTCGCGAACGCCGGACGCAGGCTGACGCCTTCCATCGGTAAGACCGGCGCGCCTAGGCGCTCTTTCAGATACGTCGCGCCCGCCACATCCACCAGCGTCGCCATCACGTCAATGACGTGACCGGGTTGCGCGCGCCATTGCCCGCGCGCTTTGATTGCGGCGGGCCAATGCGCGATCAGCGGCGACGAAATCCCCCCTTCGTGACTGTAATGTTTGTATAAGCGCCATGGCGTATTACTCAAGTTGGCCCACGCGCTGCCGTAACTGAACAGACTGTCCGCGCCGCCCATCGCGCTGAGTTCCACCCCGCGATGCAGGATGTTGGGTGAATTCGGCGTACCCATGTTGATCCCAGCGCCGGCGGTCAAGTTCTCCGGTTTGTTCAGATCGAAACCATACGGTTCCCATTCCGCGCAGGCTCCGTTATCGCTTAGAAAGAGGATCAGCGTATTGTCGAGTTCGCCGTTGCGCTTCAGATCGGCGACGAGCCGCCCGATGTTGCGATCCATCCCGCCGACCATTCCCGCGAACGCCGCCATACGCCGCGCCAAATCCGCCCGTCGTTCCTCATCGAGCGAATCCCATGCCGGATTGGCGCCGTCGGCGGTCATCGAGCCGAGCCGCTTCGCCACGTCAGGCTGCGGAATTGCGCTGCGCGCGGTGAGCGGCGTGTTTTTCGGAACCGAACCAGCTTTCCTCATCCGCACCAGCCGCTCTTCGCGCAATCTGTCCCAACCTTTGTCATAAGTTTTGGCGTAGGGCGCGGCGTCATCGGCACGCGATTGCACCGGGAAATGCGGCGCCTGATATGCGACATATAAAAACCACGGTTGTTTCGTTTTGCGATCGTCATTCAGAAAATCCAGCGCGTGATCGGTGATCGCATCGGTGGCGAAATACTCACCTGGCCGGTAGCTGCGTTGCGGCTTCCCTTCCGGCAACCGAATCATCATTCGCGGGTCAAACGAATCCACTCCATAACCGCGCGTGAAGCCGTAAAAATCATCGAAGCCACGCTCGACCGGCGACACCCGATCGCCCACGTGCCATTTGCCACTCATCGCCGTACGATAGCCCGCAGCCTTTAAGACTTCGGCCAAAGTTACGGCGTACGGCTGAATCGCGCCGCGATAGCCCGGGTATTGCGCGCCTGCATCGCCCGTCATCAATCCGACGCCCGCCTGGTGCGAATACAAGCCGGTCAGCAAGGCGGCGCGCGTCGGACAGCAGCGCGCCGAGTTGTAAAACTGCGTGAAGCGCAGCCCGTTTTTTGCCAGCCCGTCCAGATTCGGCGTATTGATTTCACCTCCGTAACAACTGAGGTCAGAATAGCCAAGATCATCCGCGAGGATGACGATGATGTTAGGCCGCGCTTGCGCTTCTTTCTGTGCGGCGAGGCTCCATCTTGTCCCATAGTCATACGGTTGTGTCAGAAGCATGGAGACAAACGCCAGCGTCGGCATTACGACTCGCGTCAGATGTTTCTTCATCGCCTCAATCCCTCCTGCGCCAGTTTGAACTCTACCGCCGATACCGAAGCCGCCGGAAACTCCCAGATTCTTGAATCGCCAATGTCCTTCTCCGCGACGCGCATCGCTTCGGCGCTGTTCAGCAAACTAACTTCGACCATCGGATCGTCCGCGATTTCAAAAACGCGGCCGCTCTGAATCTTGCGGCCTTCAATTTGAAAATCGGCTTTGACGGCGCGCGTGCGATTGGTGTTGGCGACATGCAGATAGACCGTGTCTTCTCTTCGGCTGGCCGCGATGTCCAATCCGTCCGGCGTCTGTTTTACGGCGACGGCGTGACTGCCGATGTGATGGCGATAGAGCCGCATTACGCGTGCGACCGGTTGCAGATAAGCTTTGCCCTGATTGCGGGGCACGGGAATGATAACAGCGTTGTTCTGCCAGCGCGTGCCGCAGAAATCGGCGGCGGTGGCGATCTTCAACAGGTCGCCGTGTCGTTGATGGTTGTTGAGAATGCGCGCGTAGGCGACGCCCGTCGCCCACGTCGAATTGACATCACCGCGGTCCCGCCCCGGCACGGTGAAATGGCATTCGGTCATCGCCAGCGGCATCGCGCGACCGTCCAGGCTTTCGCGGATCGCGCGGATTTTTTTGTCGTTGATCTCCCAGGCCTTCATCAACTGCCGCCACGTGGCGTCGGCGTCGCGCCGGTACAGTTCGCCGCGCAGCACGGGGCTCTTTTCATCGTCGGGATTGAACATGTGATGGAAAGCCAGCATCTGAATGTGTTCGCCCGTGACTTCGATCATTCGCGGGGCCCAGCCGCTGTCGCCCCAGGCTATCAGTTGAATCGCCGGATCGGCCTTGCGCATCGCTTTGGCGAACTCTACGGTCTTGCGCGCGGCGGTTTCCAGATCGAAGCCGTTCTTGTCGTAAGAGGTCTCGTTGCCGATCTGCCAGTATTTCACGGCGTGCGGCGCGGAGTGACCGTGCGCGCGCCGGTCGGCGTCGGCCGGGTCGTTGCAATACCGCACCCAGTCCGCGGCTTCACTCGCGTCGGCGGTGCGCACACTGCCTTTCGCTTTCATATACCGCTGGCGGCCATCCGATTCGAAGTTGACGCAGATCAGCGGCTCCGCTCCGACACGGCGAGAGAAATCAACGAACTCCACCGTGCCGACCTGATTCGATTCGATGCCGCCCCACAGCAGGTTGAGCATCGGCGGGCGTTTTTCGCGCGGCCCGACGCCTTCGCGCCAGCGATAGAAATCTAGAAAGATGCCGCCCCAACGCATCATCGTCGGCGCGAGTTCGCGCGTGACTTCCAGCACATCTTCACGCCAGTCATCGCGCAAATGATCCCACGCGGCTTCGACCGAAGCGTCGGTCGCGCCGAGCGGTTCCATAAACTGCATGTATAGATACGGCGACAGTTCGAAGCGCGGCTTGGGATCAACGGCAATTGTCGAGACGGGAGATTCCTGCGCCGGAAACGTCAGGCGATGCGGCGCTTTCAACAGACAAGCGCCTCCCGCGAACATACCGAGCGCGCGGCGGCGCGTTATTTTTTTCAGCGTATGCGTTTTCATTTTTCCGACAGCTTCCCCTCACATCGGCGCCGTGAAGCGTGCCGTGAAGCGTGATTGATAACGTGGCGCGTTGCGCGGCCTCGAACAATCTGTCGAAAGTCACGACACCATCAAGGTTTCATCGAATCCCCACAGATGGCCGGCCGTAAAGTATTTGCGCGCGCGCCCCCATTATTTCCCTCCCGTCAGCGGCGCGTTCATTTCTCGCAATATTGCCGGGTCAACCTTAATGAACTTGCGGTCATAGGTCATCAGCCCGTTGACTTCGCCTTCGACATCAGTGGTCTGGGTGTAGACTGCCGCCGACACGCCCAGTTTCTGCTTCATCGGCGCGAGCGCCTCGATCTTGCGGCGCAAAGCTTTGAGATATTCTTCCTTGCTCTGATAGGTTTGATAGCCCCAGTTGCGCATTTTGGGATTCCACAGATGTTCCGCAATCGGCCAGCCGACGCCGCCATATTCGCCCAGCACAACGGCGCGGTCTTTCTTCTGTTCCGGCGTGAGCGGCGTTTCCTGATAGGTGTGAATGTCGAACAACTCACCGATGTTCATATCCAGCCAGCCACTGTCGGCGTTGACCAGGCGGCTGCCGTCAATCGCCTTGACCCATTGCGCCATCGCTTTCGATTCATACTGCCCCCACCCTTCGTTGAAAACGACCCACACCACGATGCTCGGCGCGTTGCGCAAACGTCCCATCATGCGGCGCAATTCCAGTTCGTGCTGTTCGCGGCTGGTGGAGAGTCGAAAGGGTTCGCCCTCATCCGAAGGACGATTCCGCAATGCTTGATTGAAGCCCGACGGCATGTCTTGCCACACGAGCATGCCGAGTTTGTCGCAATGGTAATAATAGCGCGCCGGTTCGACCTTGATGTGTTTGCGAAGCATGTTGAATCCGGCCTGGCGCAGCCATTCGATCTCCCATTTCATCGCCGCGTCCGCGGGCGGCGTGTGCAAACCGTCCGGCCACCAGCCTTGATCTAGCGGGCCGTGTTGAAAGAGCGGCTGTCCGTTGAGCAGGATCGCAGGCTGTCCGGCGACGGGGCCGGGGCCGATCGAAATTTTGCGCATGCCGAAATAGCTTGTGACGACGTCCAACGGCGCTCCTTCAGCCTCGGCCTTCTCGTACAGTTCGCGTTCCCGCTCGCCGAATCGCGGACGCCGCTCATTCGGGCGTTCATTCTCCGCGAGTTTCGGCCACGGATTTTTGACGCGTATGAGTTCCGCCTTCAGGTCATACAAAAACGGGTCGGAGGGCGACCATAACCGCGCGCCCGGAACTTTCAGGAAGCCTTCGCGATTGATACGCGCAATCGTCGCCGCCACTGTTTTGCCTTCCGCCGAAGCGGTCAATCGCACTGCGTAAGTGTCATCGGCGAGCGCCTGGTTGGTGAGCGCAACGACGCGCAACCCACCCGCGTCCAGGTCCGGCGTCAACCGCAATTCGGCGAGATGCGACGGAGCGGGCACTGGCTCCAGCCATACCGTTTGCCAGACGCCCGAAACAGGCGTGTACCAGATGCCCTCCGGTTTCAACTGCTGTTTACCGCGCGGCTGTTCTCCAGTGTCCGAAGGATCAGTGACGGCCAGCAGCAGTTCGTTCTCGCCGTCTTTCAGAAACGGACTGACGTCGAAGTTGAACGCGTCGAAGCCGCCAGTGTGCGCGCCAACGAGGCCGCCGTTAACCCATAACGCGCATTCGTAATCCACCGCGCCGAAATGCAGCAGGATACGTTCGCCCTTCCAGTCCGCCGGAACTGTAAATGAACGGCGATACCAGAGCCGTTGATCCGGTTGCAGGACTTTGCCCACGCCTGACAATGCCGCCTCGGGCGCGAAAGGGACCAGGATTTTGCCGTCAAACTTCGACGGAGCCGGCGCGGTCTTCGTCGTGATGGCGTAATCCCACAAACCGTTCAGATTCTGCCAGCGCTCGCGCACGAATTGTGGGCGCGGGTATTCACGCCATGCGTTGTCTGGCGTCACTTTTTCGCCCCATTGCGTCATCAGCGTGACGAGCGCGGGTTTCCATTGCTGCGTCGCGGCAGTGGCCGCGACCAGAACGAGCGTCAATAAGGCGATTACTAGGTGTCGTTTCATCTTCATCCAATCTCCTCCGAATATTCGTGGGGCAGGTTTCCAACCTGCCCACACTCTTGTGGCTCATTTCGTCGGTTCCACATATGCCGTGGGCAGGTTGGAAACCTGCCCCACGCTTTTTCATTCTTTCAGGGCGTCGCATCGCGTCATGAAGGCTCCGAGGCAAAAGCGGGGGCCCCGTGTCTTCACGGGCAAGCTTCGCAAGCCTGCCCGCGAATCCATTCTCTCAAAAAAATCATGGGCGGGTTTCCATGCGGGCCCACGGCAGGCGGGTGGGGCAGGTCGGGAACTGCCCCACCTAGCGACCTGAAGGCTCGTTAGAACACAAGCCGCGCGCCAAGTTGAATTCGGCGCGGCTGATCGAGGTTGAAGCCTCGCGCCGAGACGCCGAAGTTCCCCAGGGGGTTGGCCGTGTTATTTGGGTTGATGTCGTTGAGATTGACGCCTGGCGCGCCGAAGCGCCCGCGATTGAGCAGATTGAAGAACTCGGCGCGAATCTCGAAATACGCCGTCTCGTTGATGCGCGTCTTCTTCAGTATGCTCAGGTCTTCGCTATAGAACGGCTGCGCGCGCAGGTTGTCATAAGTCGGCGCCGCATTGCCGAAGAATCGCAGCGGATCGGCGTAGTAGGCGCGATATTCCGCGCTGCCGATGGCGGCCGTAGTCCCTCGGAAGTCGGGCGGGCGAGTGAACGCATTGGGGTTGATGTCGCGGTAACTCGTCGCGCTGACCGCCGTGATGTCAGTCCTGAATGGTTGGCCCGTGAGGTTCGGGCGCAGATTGCCGCCGTAACCTGCGAGGTCGAGGAACTCCCGCCGCGGCCCGCCGATCAACGGGATCAGCGCGATGTTGCTGCGGTAACGATGGATCGCGTTTATCTGGAAACCGCCCACGATCCGGTCGATCAGACCGCCGTGATTCAGGAAACGCTTGCCTTTGCCGAAAGGCAGTTCGGCGGCGTAGTTGAAGACGAGCGAATGCGGGAAATTGTTCGGTGAGATCGTCCGCAGCGACCGTCGGTCGAACGGGTTCTGCAGCACGCCGCTGATCGGCGTGTCGCCGAAGAGGTCTTCGCCCGCGTCGGAGATCAGTTTCGAGAACGTGTAAGACACTCCGAACTGAAAGCCGCGCGAGAATCTGCGGCGCAGATCAACCTTCGCGGCGTTGTACCAGCTCTGTCCCTGGCTCTCCAGGCGGTTGTTGATGTTGCCGTTGTCCATAGTAAAAACTCCATCCTGCCTTATTTTACTTGCATTTAATCGGAGAGGCGACAATCCTATTCCCTTCTCTATAGACTTCTCCTGAAATAATTCGCTCGACTCTTATGTACATCTGCTCGGCGCTCTTTCTATTTTTCCGGTCCTTGTTCGTTTCCAGAATTTCGCTCGCGACGGAGACCATGGTCCTCCGTCAACAACTTCTCGTCCTCAATCGCACAGTCAAGCGGCCGAAACTTCGTCGGCGCGATCGCCTCTTTTTGGTCTGCCTCTCAAAACTCTGGGGAGGTTGGCGGGAAGCGCTGATCATCGTCAAACCTGATACGGTCATCAAATGGCATCGAGAAGGATTCCGTCTCTACTGGCGCTGGAAGTCGAAAGCGCCGATTGGCCGTCCGCCAATTGACAAAGAGATTCGTGAGTTGTCGGTCCTGGCGATAATTCCACTCGGATCAATCAAAGACTGATTGCTTCGAAGGTCCTCGCTCGAGTCAGTACAAATCTGGCATCAGCTGAGCAAAATACAAATTGCGACTTCGAAGTGGAAATTGGCTTCGGATCAACCAATATATGCTGGCCTCATGCGTAAGATGGATTTTTTACTATGGACACCGGCTGGAACTGGCCCGCGCGTTGGTCGGCTGGCCTTCGATCATGCTGCTCGACGAGCCAACCGCCGGGTTGGACCCGATCAATGCGCGCCACGTGCTCGACTTGATCATCCGCGCGCGCGACCTTCATCACACCTCTTCGCTGCTGGTCACCAAGGCGCTTCACGAAATTCCGTACCTCGCCAGACACCAGGCGCGTGAAGGCGCGCAGGGCGGCTATGTGGAGCCGGTCGCCGGTTATGTCCCCGGCGTTCAGGTCTGCCTGCTTGAAGAAGGCAGGATCGCATTCCTCGGGAGTCCGCAGGAATTCGCGCAAAGTTCGCTGCCCTCGGTTCAACATATGCTTCATCCGATGACGGAAGCGACCCACGGCGAGCTCAATGTGGACGATCCCTGGCGGCAGAACCGCAAGACCAAGCACTTCGCCGATATAACCGTACCCTCCGCTTGCGTGGCAGAGGATCAAGGAATTACAGCAAGATGAGGCGATTGAGGAATTCGTGAAACCCCACTGCTGAATGCGATGGCGCGGCGTGAGCGTAAGGAACGGTGATCAAAGGAAAAACTCGGCAGGATTTTCCGCCAATACTTGATCGAACGTGTCGCGGTCAATGGCGATTGGCGCCGGCCGCAACTGGCGCGCGTTGATCGGCTGGCCTTAACTACACAGCTACAGGTCATTTCCCGAATAGGACTGATTGAATGATTTGTTGCAGAGCGGGAAGTCCGGCACGATGTTCTTGAGCAGCGCGAAAGAGAGCGCGGGCCAGTTGACGAACGACGGGTCTTTGACCTTCACGCGATACATCCGGCCTTTGTCGTCGGCCATCACCCAGTGAACGATTGCGCCGCGCCAGCCTTCGACTATCCCGAAAGCGGGTTCGAAAGCGGGCAGCGGGCCGAGCGGCGCGGCCAGTGGGCCTGTTCGCAGGTTGTTGAACGCCACTCTGATCAGGTTCGCCGATTCGCGGACCTCTTCGACGCGAACCACCGTGCGCGCGTAGACATCGCCCGAAGTGTAGACCGGCGTCCTCCACGGGAGCTTGTTCAACTCGCCATACGCCGCGAAGGGATGATCGCGGCGCGCGTCAACGTCAATTCCCGAAGCGCGCGCCACGTAGCCAAGGACTCCGTGATCGACGGCGGTCTGACGCTCCAGCGCGCCCGTCCCCTCCAACCGATCCATCAGAATCGTATTGCCGAGGCAGATTTCGACGATCTCGTCGAAATCTTTGAGAATCGCATCAAGCTCTTCGGGCAGATCGAGCCCTTGCGGCATATCGTGGCCGACGCCACCAGGCGTGACGCCGTCGCGCAGCAGCCGGTTGCCGGTGAGTCGCTTATTCAATCGCAGCAACCGCTCGCGCAGCCGGAAACAGTGCGCGTGCGCGAAGGCGAATCCGGTGTCGTTGGCGATCATTCCGAAGTCGGCGATGTGGTTGTAGAGCCGCTCCATCTCCAGCAGGATCACGCGCAGGAATCGCGCGCGTTCCGGGACTTCGGCCCCGGCCAACGCTTCGAGCGCCTGGCAATAGGCGAGCGAATGGCCGATGGTCGTGTCGCCCGAAATGCGCTCGGCCAGTTCCACTCCTTCGGCTGGCAGACGGCCTTCAAACAGCTTCTCCGTGCCCTTGTGAGTGAAGTAGAGACGAATCTTGAGGTCAATCACCGTCTCGCCGACGACGCTGAAACGGAAGTGTCCCGGCTCGATGACGCCCGCGTGAACCGGGCCGACGGGAATCTCATAAACACCTTCGCCGCCGACGGGCAGAAATGGAAAGGGCGCTCCGTCGTCCTTGAAATCATCGCGCGGCGCGGCGTCCTTGCGCAGCGGGAAGTAATCTTCCGGCCAGAACGCGTGTCTTACGAGCGGTCGCGTATCAGGATGGCGAACGGCTTTGACACCGAACAGATCATAAATCTCGCGCTCAAAGCGTGAAGCCGGATAGTAGAACGTGGCCAGTGAGGTGATAGCCAGACGTTCGGGCGATACATCTTTGGTCGCATGCAGAAACCAGTCTTCGCGGTCTTGCGCGAAGAGATAATGAACCTCAAAAACGCCTTTGCCCGCGCGACGATCATTAGCGACCATCAGGATCAGCTCTGCGTTGAAATCGCGGCGCAGGAATTCAGCCAGCGCCGGCGCGTCGCCGCGCACGATCCGGCAATGCAGCTCGTTGCCGCGCATGACCTGTATGTCGGTAGCGCGGCCCTTGAGATGTTCGAGGAGGGCCGACTTCAATCGCGTAAAATCAGTCATCGGGAAACGATCCTCACAATCTGATCGAGCAGAGTATCAAGCGGCGCGGGCAGCGTCAGTCCCAGCGCGACCAATACCAGCAGTCCGAGGAGCATCGGCGCCACACGCCAACCCGCCGTCTCGCCGGCGCCGACCTCTGCGGGCGCTTCGCCGTAAAGCATGCCGTTGAGACGCGTGATGAACGAGACGAAGGCCACCAGCAGCAACAGCAGCGCCGCCCCCATCAACCACGGATGCTGCTGCGCGAAGCCGGCGCGGAAGAGAGCGAATTCCGATATGAACAGCCCGAACGGCGGCAGCCCCACAAGCGCCAGCAATCCGGCGGCGAACAGCCCGCCCGTCCACGGCGCCACCTTGAGCAATCCACGTACCTGTTTGATGGCTGCAGACTCGTACTTTCGTTCGATGTCGCCCGCGAGAAAAAACATCAGCGATTTGGCGGTGGTGTGATTGACCAGGTGCAGCAGTGCGGCGAATACCCCCGCCGCGCCTAACCCCAGCCCGAAACAGATCAACCCCGTATGCTCGACGCTCGAATAGGCCAGCATCCGTTTGTAATTGCGCGATTGCGCGACGCTGAACGCGGCGATCGCGAGCGACAGGAGACCGAGGGCGAGCAGCAGGTTGTCGGCGTAATGATCTTTGATCGCCGCGTCCGCCACGACCTTCCACCGCAGGATGGCATACATCGCCACGGCGAAGAGCGCAGACGACATCAGCGCGGCCAGCGCAGGAGGCGCTTCGCCGTAAGCGTCCGGCTTCCAGGTGTGCATCGGCGCGATCCCCGCTTTTGTCCCGTAGCCGACGAGTAGAAAGACGAAGGCGAGTTTCATCACCTCAGGATGCATCGCGGGCGCATTCTGAAGCAGCACAGGCCAATTGAGCGCGTTCTCGGCTCGCCCCGTCAGCGCAACGAAATCGAAATAGCCGAGCACCGTTCCGGCGAACGCCAGCGCTATCCCCACCGAACCGATGAGGATGTACTTCCACGAAGCCTCCACTGAAGATTTGCTGCGAGTGAGCGGAATGAGCAGCGCCGAGATGATAGTCGTCGCCTCGAGCGCAACCCACATGATCGCGACGTTGTTGGATGACACCGCCGACAGCATTGAGAAGATGAACAGGTTAATGAGGAGCTGGTAGCGACGCAATTGCGCCTGCGTATATTTCGTTTCCGTTCCGACTCCGGGGCTTAGAAACAGTGTGAGCGTAGACGCCGCCGTCACACAGACCATCAGCAGCGCCGACAGGCCGTCGGCGCGCAGCAGTTCGCCCGGCCCGAAGACAGGCGCTTCGGCGCCGCGCGCGGCGTGACCGGCGAATGCGAGCGCCGCGCCGAGCGACAGCAGCGACAGCAGCGCATTGAGCCACCCGACCGTCGCGCGGTACGGGCGAACCACGTAAGCGCACAGCGCGGAAACAAGAGAAGGGAGCAGCAGCAAAAGGAATTTCATTTAATGTCTCAGGCGACTGAGCTGTTCCACGTCAATGGACTCAAACGTATCCTTGATCTGATAAACCAGAATCTGCATCACCAGAAACCCCATCAGCACGTCCAGAAAAACGCCGAGTTCGACAATCAGCGGAATCCCATAGGTCCCCAGCGCGGCCAGCAGCGCGACGCCGTTTTCCAAAACCAGGAAGCCGATGATCTGCGAAAGCGCCTTCCGTCGCGAGATGATTACGAAGACGCCGATCAGGATCAGACCCACCGCCAGCGGAATGCCGTTGCGCGTGGGTAGCTTGCTGACCGTCACGAGCGGGCGGGTGATGGCGTAGGAGAGCAACACCAGCAGCCCGGCGATGATCAGCGAAGTGGCGATGTTAACGTAAGGCTGCGCTTCCCTCTTGCCACCGACCCGCTCGTAGAGCCGCGTCAGGTAACCGGGAATGACGATGACCTTCAACACGACCAGAATGGCTGCCACGATGTAAAGCTCGCGATTGTGGCCGAAATACCCGATCAGCGCGAAGGTCAACGCCAGCGCCAGCGACTGCCAGCGGAAAGCCCGGACGTACGCGCTGAGACTCCGCCGCCACAGCAGCGCGATTCCGAACAGCAACACCAGGCTCGAACCGAGCGTCGCCAGTTGTGCGAAGATCGCATCATTACTATTCATCGCTTCACCTCAGCAGAAAAGAAGACGTGACCGAGAGCAGCGCCAGCACGAATGAAACGCCAAGCAGTTCGGGCACGCGGAACAGCCGCAGCTTGGCGATGCGCGTCTCGATCAAGGCCACCGCCAGCCCGAGCAGCGCCAGCTTGGCGATCAGCGCGATCACGGCAATTGCCAACGCGCCCGGCGTGAGCGCGGTCGCCACTCCCCAAGGCAGAAACAGATTCGACAACAGCGAAAAGAATATGAGCAGTTTAAGCCCCGCCGCCCACTCGATCAGCGCCAGATAGCGACCCGAATATTCCAGCGTCATCGCTTCGTGAATCATCGTCAACTCGAGGTGCGTCGCCGGATTGTCCACCGGCAGCCGCCCTGTCTCGGCCAGCGTGACGATGAAGAGCGCCGCGAAGCCGAGCAGATGGCCGGGGTTGATGACCGCTCCCGGATGCGAGAGCGTTTGCGCCACGATCTGGCCGAGATTGGTCGAGCCTGCGCCGACGGCCAAGCCGAAGATCGCCAGCGCGATCGTCGGCTCGGCGATTGCGGCGACCGTCATCTCGCGGCTCGCGCCCATCCCGCCGAACGCCGTGCCAGGGTCCAAACCGGCCAGTGCCAGAAAGAACGTGCCGAGCAGCATCAGGTAGACCACAGTCAACAGATCGCCGACCGCATCGAAGGGCAGCGGCGCGGCGACGAGCGGCACGAGCATCGTTACTACCACCGTCGTGGCGAAGATCAGATACGGCGCGAAGCGAAAGAGCCACGAAGCGTTACGCGAGACGACCGCCTCCTTCCCGAAGAGCTTGCGCAGGTCGTAGTAAGGCTGCCATGGCGGAGCGCCGCGACGCCCCTGCAGCCGCGCCTTGACCACGCGAATAAAACCCACCAGCCCCGGCGCGAGCAGCAGCGCCAGCGCAGCCTGTCCGATTTCAAGCAGATAACCAGTCATTGTTCACCAACGCGCCGATAAGAGCAGAATGACCAGAGCGATCGCCACGTAAACGAGATAGAGATGGAGCGAGCCTGACTGCAAGCGGCGCACGTTCACGGCTAACAGCCTGACCAGCCACAGGCACGGCTCATAGACATACTTCTCGAACCACGGCGTGATCTCGCTTTTGTATTCGATGGATTGGACGAAGTATTTCGATTCCGGGTGGAAATCTATCGTCAACTCCTTCGTCGGGCGATAGAGTTCCGCGAAGACTCGTCGCAGCGGCTCGGCGAAAGAGGTCGCGGTGTACTCCATGCGCGGCGTCTGCCCGATGCGGCCGCAGCCCCACGAATCGCCAAAGCGCAGTCTGCGATTGGCGCGCAACGCTCGCAGCGCCAACGGAATCAGGCCGAGAATAATGAGTGTCCCAAGCGCCAGCAACGCCGGCGAGACGCGAGAAGCGCCCCCCGGAGTGGCGAGCGAGAGCTTGAGCGTGAACGCCGGATGAGTGTCGGGCAGCCCACCAAGACCGGCGAGAACCCGTCCCAGAGCTGGAACGACGATGAATGGAGCGAGGCCGAGCGCAACGCAGGCGAGCGCCAGAATCGCCATTCCAGCGCGCATCGAGAACGGCGCTTCCGACGCCTGTTCCGCTTCGCGCGAGCGCGGGATCGCCAGAAACGTAATGCCGAAAGCCTTGACGAAGCATGCGGCGGCCAGTCCGCTCGTCAGCGCCAACATGCCCACGGCGACGGGCATAATCACCGCGACTTCAGGCCTCGGAATGTTGAAGCCGCCGAGAAGCGACTGGAAGACCAGCCATTCGGAGGCGAAGCCGTTGAGCGGCGGCAGCCCGGAGATCGCAATCGCCCCGATCAGAAAGCAGAGCGCCGTCACCGGCATCCGCTTGATCAGCCCGCCCATCTCTTCCATATTTCGCGTGTGCGTTCCATGCAACACCGAACCCGCGCCGAGGAAGAGCAGCCCCTTGAAGCACGCGTGGTTGAGCGTGTGATACAGCCCGCCGATGAAGCCCAACGCCGCAAGCGACGTCAAGCCGTAACTGTGAAAGACCAATCCCGCGCCAATGCCGATCAGGATGATTCCGATGTTCTCGACCGAGTGATAGGCCAACAGCCGCTTCAGATCGTGCTCCATCAGCGCGTAGAGCACGCCGAGCAACGCTGAGATCGCGCCAACACCAAGCACGACAACGCCCCACCAGACCGGCCCACCGCCGAGCAAATCGAGGGTCACCCGCGCCAGTCCATAAATCCCCATCTTGATCACCACGCCCGACATCAGCGCCGACACGTGGCTAGGCGCGACCGGATGGGCCATCGGCAGCCAGACGTGCAGCGGAACAATCCCCGCCTTCGATCCGAATCCGAAAAGCCCCAACACAAAGATCACGTTGCGCAGCGTGGAAGAGAGCGCCGCCGCGTTCGAGCGCATCCCTTCAAATGAAGTCGTCAGATCGCCGCCCGCCATCAGCAGGAACATCGCCATTAGCGCGGCGAATCCGGCGTGCGTCATGGCGATGTACCAGACGGCGGCGCGCACAGTCTCCGTCTTGTCGTGTTCGGTCAACACCAGCCAGTAGGCCGACAGTGACATCGCCTCCCAGGCGATCAGAAACGTCAACGCGTTGTACGCCATCACCTGCAAACCGAGCGCAAGCAGCAGCAGGTTGAGCATCGCCCCGGCCATTCGCAGCGAATAACGCCCCTCGTAGTTCGCGCTATACCCGTAGCCGTAGATGGCGGACGCCAGTCCGACCAAACCGATGATCACAAGAAAGAACGCTCCCAGCCCGTCCAACCTCAGCATCAACCCGCTGACAGGCAGCAGCCGTGTGGAGTTGAGCGTGAGCGATTGCCCCGTGACCAGCGCGGTCACGCCGAGCAGCAGACACGCCGCTGAGCCAACACAAGCGCCGAGGGCGGTCACGCTTCTGGCAATAACGCCTCTGCCTGTTACAAGCGAAGCGATTGCGCCCGCGATCCAGGCTGTGATCATTACAAGGAAAAGGGCCTTCACGATCATCGAGAGCTCGGCAATCTATCAATCGCCATCAAAATCCCACGCAGAATATCAATCGGCTCAGGCGGACAGCCCGGCACGACTACATCCACCGGAATCACTTTGTCCACACTGCCGACGACTGCGTAACTGCCTTTGAAGACGCCGCAATCCCGGGCGCAATCGCCGACCGCAACGACTATCTTCGGATCAGGAGTGGCTTCGTAAGTCAGCCGGAGCGGTTCGGCCATATTGCGCGTCACCGGTCCGGTGACAAGCAGACAGTCGGCGTGGCGTGGCGAGGCGACGAAATGCAGGCCGAAGCGTTCCAGATCGTAGTAGGGATTGGAGAGCGCGGTGATCTCAATCTCGCAGCCGTTGCATGATCCGGCGTCCACTTCGCGGATGTGCAGCGAACGGCCCAGCAGCTTGCGGACGCGCGCGTCAATCTCTCCGGCGATGATTTCGATCTGCCGGTCTTCAGCGGCTCGACTGAAAGATTCAGTAACGATGGGAGTATTTAGAATCTTTCCAAACAGTGATTTCACTATTGACGATCCTTACCAGCGGTCAAACGCTGCCGTCCAGCCACGCCAGTCTCGACGGCGGCCTGAGTGACAGCAGTCGACACCAGCTTGACTACTTCACGATTGAAGACGCTTGGAACGATGTAATCCGGATGTAGCTCTTCCGGCGTGATGATCTCCGCGATGGCGTTCGCGGCAGCGACTTTCATCTCCTCGTTGATCTCTCGCGCGCGGCAATCGAGCGCTCCGCGGAAGATGCCGGGGAAGGCCAGAACGTTGTTGATCTGATTCGGATAGTCGGAACGCCCCGTCGCCATCACGCGCACGTGAGGCGCGGCCTCTTCAGGCATGATCTCTGGCGTCGGGTTGGCCAGCGCGAAGATGATCGGATCGGCGGCCATCTGTTTGAGGTCTGCGGTCGTGATCGTGCCCGGAGCCGAGAGACCGATAAAAACGTCCGCGCCGCAAATAACATCGTGGACCGAACCGCGCTCGTCATCCGGATTGGTGTTCTCGGCGTACCAGTTCTTCATGAAGTTCATACCGTCCTCGCGGCCGCGATAGATCGCCCCCTGGCGGTCGCAGCCGACGATCCTGCGGACGCCTGCGCGCATGAGAATCTTCGAGCAGGCCACGCCCGCAGCCCCCACGCCGCTGAAGACCACTTTCAAATCTTCCGGCTTCTTATTGACGATCCTCAGCGCGTTGATCAGCGCTGCGAGCACGACGATCGCCGTCCCGTGCTGATCGTCGTGGAAGACCGGGATATCCACTTCGCGCTTCAGACGGTCCTCGATCTCGAAGCAGCGCGGGGCCGAGATGTCTTCCAGGTTGACGCCGCCGAAGCCGGGCGCGATCGCCTTGACCGTGCGCACGATCTCGTCCGGGTCGGTCGTGTCCAAACAGATGGGCCACGCGTCGATGTCCGCGAATTCCTTGAAGAGCATGGCCTTGCCTTCCATCACCGGCATCGCCGCCTTGGGGCCGATGTCGCCCAATCCCAGCACAGCCGTACCGTCGGTGACGACGGCGACGGTGTTCCTCTTGATCGTCAACGTATAAGCCTTTTCGGGGTCGTCGTGGATCGCCATACAGACGCGCGCCACGCCGGGCGTGTAGGCCATCGAAAGATCGGCTCGCGTCTTCAATGGCGCCTTGTTCTCGGATTTGATCTTGCCGCCGAGGTGCAGCAGAAACGTGCGGTCCGAGACGTTGATGACCTCGACCCCGGGCAGTTCCCCGATGTGATCGACGATCTCCTGGCTGTGCTCGACCGAAGCGGCGTCGACCGTGATGTCGCGGATGACGTGAGCGCCGGTGGCCTGGACGATGTCAATCGCGCCGACGTCGCCCCCGGCGCGGCCGATCGCCGAGATGACCTCGCCGATCATCCCCACTTTGTTGTCAATCCGCACGCGCATCGTGATGCTGTAAGACGCGCTCGGCGCTCTTCTCACTTCTTTGCGAGCCTCCGTCTGGCTCGGGCCGTTCTCATTTTGCATATCGACAGACTTCTCCTGCGGAAAAGCGATCGGAGCCCCGCCTTCAGGCGGTGTGTTTGGTTTGGCAGGCCAGACCGACTGAATGCGGGGCTCCGATCGTGATTACTCAACGGCGGCGACGTAAAGGAAGCGGGCGCAATTGGCGCAAGCGATGAAGACCCCTGTTCGGGCGCATTGAAGCCGCTCCCATGCGATGGTCATCTTGCAGGCCCCGCAACCAGTATTCCTGATCGGCGCGAACGCCCCGTAGCCGTCCTTGCCTTCGAACCGCGCGCGCAATCGCTCCAGAGTCGCCTTCGCGGACGGCTGCTGCGCGAGCAATCGCTCGATCAATTCTTCCTCTCGAATCACAGTTGAAACGACACTCATATGGTTTCAAGAAGCTGCGCATCTGCGAATGTTTGCAAATACGCTCTAAAAAAAACGGGCCTGGTCTGCAGGCCCGAAGCGGCGCTAGCGTCTCGCCGCTCTCTTCGGTTGATCGAGCCGGATTTCTTCCAGGATGTTCTGAACTCCGGCGAGATGGTTGTTGAAGATTTCGCGCGCCACGTCGAGGAGCTTGAAGATGGTCCGGTCTGGCGCCGAATAGTAGACATTCGCCCCTTCTTTGCGCGCGACGACGATACTCTTGTTGCGCAGAACCGCGAGTTGTTGTGAGGCGTTCGCAGGCTCGACGGAGAATTTCTGACTGATCTCATTGACCGTCAGTTCCCCTTCCCGCAGCGCGTCGAGGATCGAAATCCGCAGCGGGTGCGCCAGGGCCTTGAAGAATTCCGCTTTGAAGTTGCTCAGCTTTTGCCTCATCGAACGCCCCAGGATTTAGATGACCGCAGGATTTAGCATCTGCGAATCTTTGCAGATGCTAGCTTTAACGCAAACGGGTGTCAAGCCCGTGTCCGTACCGAAAATTCCATCTTGGCGATGAAGAGCCCATTCTCTGATGATGCGGCGCCGATCTCTTCTTCGAATTGATGACTCAATCTCACGTCGACGGCGCGTAACTCTGCGACAACGCACATCGATATCGGCGCGCGCCGGCGGTCCTTCCTTTGATTTGATCGATATCACCCAGGAGCTACCCGGGTCGCCGACATTATGCGGCTCGACGGTAACGATGATGCAACCCGCCAATTTGTGGAATTGAAATGACCTTGCCCTTCGCCGGCGCTTCGATCTCTCGAGGAAACAGAAGAAGAATTTGACCGCGCTCGGCTGGATAGCCGGCATTGCTCTGGGGTTGATCGCGCTCACTGAACTGCTCGGTAAGGAAACCTTGCGCAGAAAATTTCTTGCTGAAGCCGGAGAAGAATAAATCGAGCGAAAGCCGCTCGATGTCATCGCCAGTCTACGGCGCCGGCAGCCTCTCGCCGAGGTGGTACGGGCTGTTCTTAACAAGCGTCAACTAATCGCTCACAAGACTGATGGTGTTGCGGTAGCGAAAACCGTAGACCGAGATTGGCGCCAGATTCGGAATTCCACTATGCCCAATTTTGTGCCCACCCTTTCATCATCTAGCCACATTTTCATACATTCGGAGACAACTTAAGGCAATGAGCGTTCTGGAGAGGCTTGTAAGATTACCGTCTGAATTGATTGGATTTAAGGCCGCCTTACAAGATCAAGCGGAGGCAGAAGGATTCGAACCTTCGGTAGAGGTTTTAGCCCCTACAACGGTTTAGCAAACCGCCGCCTGGCCGCTTAAAGCATTGCCTTACATTAGTTTACGACCTCTATTTTTTCAATGTGGCCAATCTTGTGGCCATTGAATTTTTTCAGCTTCTTAATCGCCTCAACCTTGTGCTCGGGTGTCGGATGAACGTATCTCATCGTAAGTGCAATCGATGAATGCCCCATCAACTCCTTCAGCGTCGGCAGATCAACTCCGGCCATCGCAGACCTTGAACCGAAAGTGTGCCTCAGATCATAAAGACGAAACTCGAATCCTATCTTCCGGCAGACAGTGAGATGGCTGCGGCATATAGTCATCGGTTTGTCCGGATTTGATCGTGACGGGAACAGATAAGCCCCTTTAGCCTCCCTTGACCGCCTTTCGAGTATGGCTACGGCCTCCTCAGTAAGCGGAATGGTGCGTCTTGCAAATCGAGTCTTTCCTTTGGGAATGAAGACGAAGTCGGGATGAACATCTTCTTTCCTGATGGAATAGACTTCTTTGGGGCGCATACCAGTTTGGAGCATTAGGATCGCGATATCCTTTAACACAGGAGGTGAGTTTTCAAGGTAAAGCCTCTCCTCATCGTGAGAAAGGATCCTCATCTCACCCGGTCCCTCTTGTAAGAACTTGACCTTCACCGGGTTTGATTCGATGTATCCCTGCCTGATGGCTAAGTTCATCATATATCTAAGGGCGGCTAAATCCCTGTTCACACCCGCCGAGCTGCACTCCTTGAGTCTCGCGACCTTGAACCTCTCGACCGAGGCAACGTCAATTTCAGAAACCTTTCCACGGTAAAATTTGAGGAGAGGTTTCGAACTCACCCGATACCGCTTATGGGTTGAGGATTTGTTTTGGGCTTGTGACCAGATCAAAAACTCCTCCACAAAATCGCTGAAGGATGGGGTTTCCTTACAGGTCTTGCCCATTATAATTTCGGTTCTCCTTCGGGCTTCCACATTGATGGCCTCTGTCTTATTGGTGACGTGTGTAGATTCCCGATACCGAACCCCACTGTAAACGAACTGAAACCAGTAGACTTTTCCGCGCTTGTATATCATTTCGGCCTCCTTTGAGAGACCGAAATTTTGCAAGCGTCCAGATATGCTTCAATATCGCGCTTATCGTATCTTATCAATCTGCCGATCTTCAAATACGGAAGATTGATCTTCTTCGACCGCCATTGAGACAACGTCTCCAGCGAAATGCCGGTGATTCTTGAAACGTCTTCTGGAGTCAATAATTCGGCCATAATATAAAGAGCGATCGGGGCACATCAGCCAGGCTGGGCAAATCTAGCTCTGTTTGGGCAAGTTACTTTCGCCTGTCTGCGTGTGTATTCAACGTCGCTCGCTAATTCTTCAATCTTTCTTCAGGTCAAAATGCCGCCACATCCGTGTGAACCAATTGGCTCAGTTTCATTCAACATTTCTTCAACCATTTCAGACCGGGCGCGCTGGCCTTAACGAAAGATGCGCTCTGCGCGGCGCGCACAATCAGATACTCTTTATTCTCTTTCCAAAGAATCGACACTGTTCATGGCTCCTCATCAATGGTCATTCAAGAATTGAAACTCTGGGACCTCCTGATGCTCAAGTTGCCCCTGATTCGAGGCTTCAATTCCCCGCTCTGTCTGAATTGGAAAAGCATTATGCAAATCAATCAGGTGGCAGATCCAAACGTGCGAGTCTTCTGTCGGCTCGACGTCGCAACAGAAGAACCTCCGGTCGTCCCACTGAAATATGGTTTGACCTATGAAATCAAGCCACCAATCCATCGCGAATTCTTTGCCCAACACAACATCGTTCGAGATGGTCACGCGCAGCACTGTTTCGTCGTTGGCTAATTCAACACTGCTGGCGTACTTTCTGATTTCTCCCTCAATTTCTGTGTTGATCCGATCCATATCGATTTCGCTCATAGCCCCACTTCCCTTTGCGTAGTAGTCCCACTGCTGCGATTCCATAGTCATAATCAAACACAGGTCAAAAGCCGTTTCTCGAAGGAGGAAATTTTTTCTCCCTGATTCGCGTCGTAAGTTAGCAGCTTGAACCCGGCGTACGACTGCGATTCGATCAATCGCTTGTGAATCTCTCTCTTGCGCTGGCGATACTCGTCGCTCGACATCCCTTGGACCTCAATCAGGGTTCTCTCTTTCGGCAAGACAAAATCCGGCCGCAGGCCCTCGGCGCTGTCGAAGACCGGTTTCACGAAACCAATCTTTCGTCTCTTCAGCAGTCCCGCGACTTCGGCTTCCAGCGCTGATTCTACAGGTACAGGATAGTGTTCTCCGACGATTGACTGCAGTAATACTCTGCGAATGCGCGGCTTGCGGTACTCTGGCCGGCCTTCCTCGTTGATTGAAGCCGCTGCCAACATCAGGTACGGCCCAGACGTCCCTACGGTGGCTATGTTGTGGCGCGGCACTGTCATTGTAGCCTCTCGGCTAAATCTCAGCCTTGAAAAATGCGGGTTTGGAAGGGTTAATTGCCCCCTTTACCTCCAACAAAAATAACCCCTTACTGAGTCATGACGGTCCTCCGGGACCAAACTCAGA
>Ga0137368_10000822_pt1 | contig 31588 bp, 34 predicted proteins | sample SagtaG_13_FD_104917 | JGI IMG/M metagenome (GOLD analysis project Ga0137368, IMG submission 104917) | Vadose zone soil microbial communities from Sagehorn Ranch, Mendocino, California, USA - Sage1_L_100_16 metaG | ecosystem: Environmental > Terrestrial > Soil > Vadose zone | place: USA...
CTAGGCGACAGCCTCCGCGCGTACGACAATCAGCGAGTGCGGCGCCTGCTGGTCGCGGTCATCGTGGGCATGGCCTTTCCGGCTCAAGCCGACGCCGCGCGCGACTACGCGCCCCAAGGGCTGAGCGACACCGTCACGACGGCGCATTTCGTCGTCCACTACACGTCCCTGCGCGGCAACGAGAACGCGATCACGCTGGCGGCCGCGCGGCGCGTAGCCGCGAACGCGGAGCGCGTGTGGTCGGTGGAGGTCGACGGCTGGGGTTACCCGGCGCCGCTCGACGACGGCGATGGGCGCGTCGACATCGACGTGTTCCGGTTCACGAGCGGCTACGCGGGCGACGCGTATCCGCTCTCGACTCACCGCCGCGCGTGGCAGTTCCCGGGACGCATCGAGCTGAACGCAGCCTTCGCGACGAACCTCGGCGTCCTCGGCCACGAGTTCTTCCACGTGCTGCAGTTCGGGATGTTCGGTCGCAACGCGCGCTGGCTCGACGAGTCGACCGCCCGCTGGTCCGAGCACGAGGCCGACTGGCCCGACGGATGGCCGACGGCGCTCGACGACAGCTACCTCGCGCATCCGAACATGTCGCTCGACTGCACCGCGGCCGAATGCCCCGCCGGCACCTGGGACGGAGGCTACGAGCGCTGGCTGTTCTGGGCATTCCTCGCACAGCGCCACGGGCGTACCGTCGTCCGCGACTTCTATTCGACCGAGCCGGCGTGGGCCGCGTCGCTCGCCGTGGGACAACCGTTCAGCACGACCGCGGCGCTCGATTCGTTCCTGCGCGCGCGCGGCTCGTCGCTGGCTCAGGCGTTCAGCGAGTTCGCCGTCGCGAACGCCGCTCGAACGTATCCGGCGGCGGCGCAGGTCGACGGCGTCGTAGCGACGCGCGTTGCGCTCGGCGCTCCCACGAGCGTGCGCGTCGGCCACCTTGCGGCGGAGTACCTCGAGCTCGCCCGTTCCACGCCGTGCCGCGGCGTTCGGCTGCATCTCGCTTTGGCGGCGCCGCAGAAGGCCGACCGGCCGTACCTCGTCTTCGGCACCGTCGCAGCGCCGCTCACGGCCTTCGTCGACATGCAATGGAACACCTGCAGCCGGCGCACGCTGATCGTGATCCCGAACGGCTCGCTCACGGGCGACCCGCTCGACTACACGCTGACCGCCAGCGTCCGCAGGGCGTCGTTGGCCGCCCACTCCGCCTTGAACCGGATGTCGTAGAGATCGTTGCCGACGACGTCGACGTACGCGTCGCCGGGGTAGTAGGCCTGCGCGCGGTTGCCGGGGCGATCGGGGCTGCCGTAGCCCTGCGGGTTCCAGATCACGCGCACGCGCGGCATCGGGTTCTCCGGAAGGTCTTGCGCGACCGGCGGGAGGCCGAGCTTGCGCAGCTTCGCATCGAGGACGTTCTTCGCACCTCCGTGCAGGAGCAGGTAGGTGCGCGCAAACGCCTTGCGGAACATCGCCGTGGTGTAGTTCGGCCCGAGCGCGGCGTTCGGCAGCTGGTTCCACGAGAGGATCACGTGGCCGACGCTCGAGTCCTGGCCGGTCAGGCTCGCGAAGCGGTCGATCGGCCCGAAGATCCCCAGGCGGGCCGCGCCGAAGCAGCGGGCGCGAGGACGAGCGCGACGATGACGAGTACGACGACCCGGAAGCGCACCCCCGGGTCCTAGCGCACGATCAGGATCTCGTCCAGGCTCTTGCGCTCGAGGTCGGGAACCGGCGCGTCTGCCGGGTAGCGGCGCGCGAGCGCTCGAGCATCTCCTCGATCTTCAGCCGCTCGAACCGCAGCGGCACCGGGCGGTACTCGTTCACGCGTAGCCGCGCACCTTCCAGTACGAGACTGCAACGCTCACAACCGCCACCCCGATCAGTCCGGCGACGCCGATCAGGCCCGGCCGTCCGTACGCAAGGTGCCCGCGGCCGAAGCGGGCCAGCGCGAGCGAGGCGAGGATGCCACCGGCGAGCCCGCCGAGATGTCCTCCGTACGAGATCCCGGGCACCGAGAAGCTGAAGAGCAGGTTGACCCCGATCAACGTCAGCGCCTGCCCCGCGAGCTGGCCGGTCTGCTGATACTCGATGATCAGCAGCGCGCCCAGGATCCCGAAGATCGCGCCGGACGCGCCGACGGTGACCTCGGTGGGATTCACGATCAGCGCTCCCGCCGAGCCGGCCAGGCCGGAGACGAGATACAGCGCCGCGTACCGAACGTGTCCCAGGTACGTCTCCACGGGGCCTCCGAGCCAGTACAGCGCGAGCATGTTCAGTCCGATGTGGATCAGGCTCCCGTGCAGGAAGGCGGCCGTGATCAGCCGCCACCAGTCGCCGTCTGCGACCGCCGGCCCGTAGAGCACCCACTTTCCGAACAGGCTTCCGCCGGGCGAATTGATGCCCGCGCCCTGCGCGACCGTGACGAGATAGACGAGGACGTTCACTCCGATCAGGCCCCAGGTCACGAGCGGTGCGCCGCTGGTGCGCGGCATGGCCATCCGCACCTGCTGGCCGACCGAGCCCGCGCGACGCGCGTACGCATGGTCGGGGCAGCGTGGCCCGACCGGGGTCATCGTCATGCACTCGGTGCAGATCGGCCGGTCGCACTCGGTGCACGACAGGCCGGTCTCCCGGTCCGGATGGCGGTAGCAGTAGGCCACGCCGACTAGCGTATCCGCGTGCACGTCCACGTCGCGTTCACTCCGGAAGAGCAGGCGTCGGCGCCGCTCGGCATCGTCGTCGACGTCATCCGCGCGACGTCGACGATCGCGCAGGCGCTGGCCGGCGGCTACGAGCGGGTCCTCTGCTGCCGCGAGATCGACGACGTGCTGCGTCTTCGCGAGCAGCTCCCCGATGCCCAGACGGCGGGTGAGCGCCGCGCCGTCAAGATCCCCGAGTTCGACTTCGGCGTCTCGCCGCGCGACTACGTCCACGCCCGCGGCACGACGCTGCTCCTCTCGACGACGAACGGAACGTCGGCGATCCTCGAGGCTGCGCGGCGCTCCGACGAGGTCTGGCTCGGCTCTCTGCTCAATCTCGGCGCGCTCGTGCGCGCGGCGGTGGAGCGCGGGGAGGACGTCGCCGTGCTCTGCGCAGGCTTCCAGGGAGCGTTCGCCCTCGACGACGCGTACTGCGCCGGACGGATCGTCGCGGCCCTCGAGGGGGAGCGAAGCGACGCCGCGATCGCCGCGGAGCTCGTCGCCCGCGCCTACCCGGACACATGGAGCGGCCTCACCGCGCGCACCTACGGTCCACCGGGGCTCGACGAAGACATACGCTACTGCGCACAGGAGTCGATTCTCGACGTGATCCCCCGCTATGCCGGGATGGAGGGGCCGGCTGCGGAGATCCGTACGTTTTCCTAACCAACTCTATGGGCACCGACGCGTCCAACGCTCCAATGACCCGGATCGCACTGTCACTCGCAGTCATGTGCGCCTGCGCACTCGCGTTCGCCGCCCCGCAGGCGGATGCGTCGACGGGTGTCCGCTTCGGCATCCAGGACGACGCCTGGCTCGGTTACGGGCCGGGCACGCTCGAGTCGCGACTCGACACGCTCGATCGCCTCGGCGTGAAGCTCGTCCGCTACACGATCTTCTGGGACCAGGTCGCGACGGCGCGGCCCGAGCAGCCGAGATGGTCGGGCGACCCGGCCTATCAGTGGGGCGCGGCGGACTCGGTGCTCAAGGGCCTGCACGCGCACGGGATCGGTGTCGTCGTCGACGTCCGCTTCGCGCCGAAGTGGGCGAACGGCGGCAACAAGCCGAACTGGATCCCCGAAAACGGCGCCGACTACGCGAACTTCGTCGTCGCGGTGCAGAACCGCTTCCCCTGGATCCGGGACTGGCTGATCTGGAACGAGCCGAACAAGGCGCCGTTCATGCATCCGGTCGATCCGAAGCTGTACGTGCAGCGCTTGCTCAATCCGGCCTACGCCGCGCTGCACGCGGCGAATCCCTCGGTGCGGGTCGCCGGCGGGGTCACGGGCCCGCGCGCCGGAAGCGGCGGCCTGTCGCCGATCGCGTTCCTGCGTGGGATGAAAGCGGCAAACGCGAAGCTCGACGCCTACGCACACAACCCGTACCCGGAGCGTCCGAAGATCGAGAGCCCTACGTCCGGCGGCTGTGCCCGTTGCGCGACGGTCACGATGGCGACGCTCGGGAAGCTGTTGACCGAGACACAGCGGGCCTGGCCCGGCAAGCGCATCTGGCTGACCGAGTACGGCTACCAGACGAATCCGCCCGACCGCGACCTCGGGGTCTCGTATGGGTTGCAGGCGCGCTACATCGGTGAGGCCGCGCTTCGCGTCTACCGCGCGCCGCGCGTGGACATGCTGATCCAGTTCATCATCCGCGACGATGCGAATCAGGCGGGTTGGCAGAGCGGCTTCTTCACGACGGCAGGGAAAGTGAAGCCGTCGTATGACGCCTGGCGTTTTCCACTCGCGCAAGCGTCGCGGAGCGGCACGAGAACGGTCCTCTGGGGCGAGATCCGCCCCCGGAGCGGCGCGCAGACGTACCGGCTCCAGGTTTACCGCGGCGGCCGCTGGCAAGCGGTGGGCGGCACGGCGAGGACGAACGGGCGCGGGATCTTCCAGCGAACGCTCACCGCGCCGAAGGGCACCAAGGTGCGCCTGTATTCGCTGCGCGACCGGGCAGCCAGCCCGGCGCTCGTGATCCGCTGAGCCCGAGGATCCGGCTCGGCTCGGCGGAGCCACTCGTTCCTGCAGTAGTGGTAACTATCCCTTGACGGGAAGTATCCCGTCTCTGTAGAAGCGCGGGCCGCTGATGGGTCGGTGGAAGGGCCTAATCCGAGGACTGCGCCGCCTGGACATCCGCCCAGGTAAGTGGCATGACTCCGCGCTCGAACCAGTGGCCGATCACGGTCTGGCGGACGTGCCAGTGGATCATCTCCAAAAGTCGGACTGCGCCGATGGTGTAGCCGACGATCCCGGTTTTGTCGATCTGTATCTCCAGTCCCGATTGGGGATGCACCTTCATGTCCACGGCGGTGTCTTTGGGTGTTGCGGTAAACGACACGATCTTTGTGTCGTGTACTACAGGCTGCCTGGAGAGGTACGTAAAGCGAACGTCGGCGTTGTCAGAAGCGACCCAACTATCAGTCTCGCTTACAGCGGCGATCATCGGGACGAGAAGTCGGTGCTTGTCGAGGTTCGAGAGTTTGCTGAGCACGGCGAGGGGGTCATCGCTCGGCACGTTCGTAGCCGCGTAGGGCTGTACCCGCTGAATGAGTGTGCGCTCGTTCTGGCCGAGGCCGCGAATCATTGGCGGGCTAAGCACTTTGAACTCGCACTCATCGGTGAAGATCGGGAATTGAGTCCCCCGCTTCCGCCGTACGCTGGGGGGCGCGAGTTCGTAGACGAGATGGTCAAGGGCGGAGCGGATGTTTTGGATCGCATCGCCGACCGGCAGCGCGAGTTCGCGCGGCGGTTCCTCTCGGACGATTGCGTAAAGGTCGTACTTGACCGACTGCTGTGGGCCAGGTGTTTCCTTGGGCCTGAATCCGAAGGGTTTGGGACCGCGGTCGAGGAAGACCGCGATTTCATCGCGGAGAGTCTGGATGTGCGTCTCGGCCCGTTCGAGCTTCAGAAAGACGCCGCTCAGATCCCATGACTGACTCACGCGCTAACCTCATCATGAGTGAGCGAGAAGTCGCAAGAGCCGAAGCAGACCACGCCGAAGGGCTTAGAGATCCCTGTGCCGAAGCGCAAGGAACTTATGGACGCCTTCCGCAAGATCATCGGCCCTCCAGTCAAGAAACAGCCCTAGACCACCCGCTCAGCGGCGGTTTCGATCAGGTAGCGGAACAGCGGCGTGCCCCACTCGCGCCGGTTGTAGCGCCACGTCCACTCGTTCAAGTAGCCCTGGAGCCACTTGTGCGAGACGGCGTGATGCGCGCCACGGACCCCGGTCTTGAACAGACCGAAGAACCCGTCGATGGTCTGAGTGTGGACGTCGCCGTCCACGTAAACGCGGGCGTGATGCTTGATCCGGTGGTGCGTGTAGCCCCTCTTACCGAGCCGTTCGTAAGCCTTGTACTCATCGGTAAAGATCATCGAGCCGGGGAGCACGTACTCGCGCGCCTTCGGCATGATCGTCGAGGCCCGACTATCCGGCACAACTTCGGCGCGGATACGCCCGCTACGCTCGACCGCTCCGAAGACGACGGCCTTCTTGTTCCAGTAGTCGGTCTGCGCGTTCCAGCCGAACTTCGCGCGTCTGCGCCGGTCGGACTCACGCGGTTTTCCGCCGACGAACGTCTCGTCCATCTCAACTTCGCCCGCAAGTGGCGCGTTGTCCTGAACCATGAGCTGGTTGCGGATCTTGTTGAACATGCGCCATGCGGTCTTGTAGTGGACGCCAAGTTCGCGCTCCAGGTGTTTCGCGGAGATCCCGCATCGCGTGCTCGTGATGAGGTACATGGCGTAGAACCACAAGTGCAGCGACGTCGAAGACTTGTGGAAGATCGTTCCAGCGGTCGGATGGACGTGATGGCCGCAAGCGGTGCAAGTCCACGACTGACGCCGCTGCGCGGTCTTGTAGCGCTTGAACGTGCGGTCTTGCTCGCACTTCGGACAATGGGCCGTCTCGCCATCGGGCGAGTAGCGCGAGCGCCAGAGGTAGTCGAGGCAGGCGTCGTCGTCGGGGAACTCGCGCATGAACTCCATGAGCGAGCAGGACGATTCGGACGAACGTCCGCGAGTAGGCTTGAGGCGGTCAACCGGGGGCATCTAGCGCTCCTTGTTGGCAAGAAAGCGCTAGCGGGTGCTACCGCTGGCGCTTTCGCTTTGTCTAAGCGGAATCTACAGATCCGACCGGACGGAGCTTCTACAGCGAAGGGACACTTCCCCCCTTGACAGGGGAACGTGTGTTCGTGTAGAACATACGTTCCCATGATCGCTTGCATCGTGATCCCCGGGTTCGACTTGCGGGCGGCGCTGTGCCGTCGGCCCAGCCTTCGGCTTGCGCCGGCGGCCCTGGCGCCCGAGGAAGGCTCGGAGCCGCTTCTGGGGCCTGTGACGGCGGCTGCCGGGGCGCTCGGCGTCCAGCCGGGGATGCGGCTCGGCGAGGGACTTGCGCTCTGCCCGTCGCTCGTCCTCGTCGATCCGGATCCGGCCACTGCCGAACGGGAGTGGGAAGCCGTGCTGCGCCGGCTGGAGGACGTCGGCGTCGCGGTCGAGCCGGCCGAGCGGGGCGTCGTCTTCTTCGAGACGCGTGGCGTCGAGCGGCTCTACGGCGGGGTCGAAGCGGCATTGAAGAAAGCGCTCGGCGCAGTCGGGGGATCGTGGGACGCCCGCGTCGGCGCGGCGGGGCGGAAGTTCACGGCACTCGCGGCGGCGAACGTCGCGCGGGCCGGGCAGATTCTCGTCGTCTCCGACGAGGCGACCCGCGACTTCCTCGCGCCGCTGCCGCTCGACCTCCTGCCGCTCGACGAGCCGCGGCAGCAGGAGCTGCGCGAGCTCGGCGTGCGCAGGCTCGGAGAGCTTGCCGGGCTTCCGGGTGGCGCCGTTGCCGAACGTCTGGGGCCGGACGGCCGGCGCGCCTGGAGCCTGGCGAGGGGTGGGGAGCGGCGGCGTATCCGCGGTCGCCGCGCTCCCGCGGAGTTCGTCGAGCGGCTCGAGTTCTCCGACGCCGTCGGGAACGAGCTCACCCTGCGGCGGGCATTCAGCGTGTTGCTCGACCGCTTGCTGGGCCAGCCGGACCGGGAGGGACGGTTCGTCCGCAAAGCGGCGATCGCCGCTCGGCTCGTCGGCGGCGGCTCGTGGCGGCGCACGGTCACGCTGCGCGACCCGACCGCGGACCGGGACCGCCTGCGCGCCGCGCTGGGGCCGAAGCTCGCAGAGCTGCCGGCGCCGGTGGTCGAGCTGCGACTCGAGCTCGTCCAGCTGACGGAGTCCAACGGTCAGCAGCTGGAGCTCTTGCGCGCCGCCGGCGCAGAGCTCGACGTGCGTCTGAAGGAAGGCCTGCGCCAGGTGCGCGCCAGCACCGGCACCGGGTCGGTCAACACCGTCGTCGAAGTCGCACCGTGGTCGCGGATCCCCGAAGCGCGCGCGCTGTTCGTTCCTCGCGACGACTGAACGAGCCGCGACCTGCGCTCGTCGTCTCGACGGGCTCGGGCGTGCCGCGGTACGTCAACCGGCAGCCGGTCGCGCTCATCCGCGAGGAGTGGCGGGTCGTCGACCGCTGGTGGACCGAGGAACCGGTGTCGCGCCGCTATTTCGAGGTCGTACTCGAGTCGGGGCAGAACACAGTCGTCTACCGGGACGAGGAACGTTCCTGCTGGTACACCCAGCGCGCCTGAGGCCCTGAGCACGTTCGCTTCGCGAATGCGGTCAGGAACGTCAGGGGGCTTTGTCGGCGTCGACGAACGAGTCGTAGTCGGCGGGATCGGGCTCGTCGCCCGCGTCCATCCTCCGGATGTACTCGTCGAAGCGGAGGCCGGGCGTATGGAGGTTCAGAAAGCGCACAGGCTCGTCGCTCGCATTCATGAACGCATGCACCGTCCCCGGAACCACGGCGACGAGCTCGCCCGCGCGGATCGTCTTCGACTCGCCGTCGACCATCACCTCCAGCTCGCCTTCGAGGACGAAGAACGAATCGACGTGCATGCGGTGGTAGTGCGGTCCCGCGCCGTCCTTGCGCGCGTCCAGCTCGAAGCCGAACAGGATGAGCTCGTCGCGTGCCACGAGCACCTCCGCGCGGCGGCCTGGACGCTCGAGGATCTCTCCCATACTGCGATCTTCTACCTGAGACCGCCGCAGAGGCGTCCTCGGGTTCCTGACGCCACGCTGGGCGTGCGTAGGCGGGCGGAACAGTATGTGGGAATACGGCCCGCCGGTTGGAGCGCGGTCAGCGGGGCGAGCCGTCGGAGCGATCGGCTTCGCCGGTCGATCTGGCGGCGGTCAGGGACGCGAGGTCTAGAGAACCTTTCGCACCGAGCAGGTGGCGTCGTCAACCGCGAGGATCTCGAAGATCGAGCCCTGAAACGGGACGAGGTCGCCCGCGGCCCACGTGCCCTCGATGCTGGCGAAATCGCCGACGTCTTCGCCGTCCTCGCCCACGAGCCGATAGTTGAAGGCCGCAGCCGCGACAACCCTCTCCACGAAGGTCAGCCTACAGCGACGGTCGGCGGCCGCCAATGAAGTTCGTCGAGCTTCATTCGCATTCTGCGTATTCCTTTCTCGACGGGGCCTCGCTCCCGGAGGAGCTGGCAGTGCAGGCGGCCGAGCTCGGCTACTCGGCGCTGGCGCTGACGGATCACGACGGCGTCTACGGCTCGCTCGAGTTCGCCCATGCTGCGAAGGCGTTCGGCGTGCGGCCGATCACGGGCGCCGAGGTGACCCTGGCCGGCGGGTCGCACATCACCTTGCTCGTCGAGACCCCGCAGGGCTACGCGAACCTCTGCCGGCTGCTGACGCGCGCACATCGCGACACGCGTCCGCCGGGGCGTGAGGACGAGCCGGTCGATCCCTCCCTGCCGTTGCGCGACGTGGAGCGGCTGAACGAAGGGCTCGTCTGTCTCTCCGGCTGCGCGCGCAACGGGCTTGCAGTTCGCGACGCGAACGCAGCCGCCAGGCTTGCGCGCGCGTTCGGCACAGAACGGTTCTTCGTCGAGCTGCAACGTCCCTACGAGCGCGGCGACGCGCGGCGCAACGCAGCGCTGCGCGACCTTGCCGAGGAGTTGAGTGTCGAGACCGTCGCGACGGGGGATGCGCACGCGCACGACCGCTCGCGCGTCGGCTTGCAGGACGCGCTGGTGGCGATCAGACATCGCACGTCGCTCGACGGCTCGGAGCGCGAGCGTCGCGGCAACCACGAGTGCGTGCTGCTCACGGAAGAGGAGATGTATGCGCGTTTCTCGGACGACAAGCGAGCTGTCGCGCGCACCGTCGAGCTCGCCGAGCGGCTTCAGTTCGACCTGACGCAGGAGCTCGGCTACCGCTATCCGGACTTCTCGGACGGGGAGGAGCCGGCTGTCGCGCAGCTGAAGGGCGTCTGCGACCGTGCGTTCGCCGAGCGCTACACGGGGCTGAACGGACACAAGCGCAAGGCGCGGGCTCGGCTCGACGAGGAGCTCGCGCTGATCGACTCGCTCGGGCTCGCCGGGTTCTTCCTCCTCCACTGGGAGGTTCTCGAGCTCGCGCGTGAGTGCGCGCACGAGGTGCGCGGCAACTCGGTTGCGCGACAGGTGCTCCCGCCGGGACGCGGGCGCGGCTCGTCGGTCGGCTCGATCGTCTGCTACCTGACCGGGCTCTCGCATGTCGATCCCGTTTCAGCGGAGCTGTCGCTCGGCCGCTTCATCAACCACGAGCTGGAGTCGGTGCCGGACATCGACCTCGATTTTCCTCGGGATATTCGCGAGAAGTTGATCATCCGCGTGACGGAGCGCTACGGTCGGGAGCACGCGGCACTCGTCGCCTCGTTCGCGACCTACCGCTCGCGCGGCGCGATCCGCGACGTCGGCAAGGCGCTGGGGCTGCCGTTCGGCGAGCTCGAGCAGCTCGCGCGGATCACGGACGGCTGGAACGCGAAGCGCGTGCGAGAAGAGCTGGCGACGCTGCCGGACGCGGAGGAGAAGCTCGCCTCGCCGCGCTGGCGCGCGTTCGCCGAGCTCTGCGCGGAGATCGGCGGCCTGCCGCGGCACATCTCACAGCATCCGGGCGGAATGGTCATCTCGTCCCGGCCGCTGGTCGAGCTCGTCCCCGTGCAGCCGTGCGCGATGGCCGGCCGGCAGATGGTGCAGTGGGACAAGGACTCGTGCGCCGATGCGGGCTTCCTGAAGATCGACCTGCTGGGGCTCGGGATGCTGAGCGCGGTCGAGGACTGCGTCGAGCAGATCGCGCGCGTGCGCGGAGAGGCGATCGACCTCTCCCGGATCCGGCTGGACGACGAGGCGGTGTACGACGAGATCCAGCGCGCGGACACGGTGGGCGACTTCCAGATCGAGTCGCGCGCGCAGATGCAGTCGCTGCTCCGCACGCGTCCAGAGAACCTCGATGACCTGACCGTGCAGGTTGCCTTGGTGCGGCCGGGGCCGATCCAGGGCAAGGCGGTGCACCCGTACATCGACCACCGTCAGAAGCTGCGGGAGGATCCGACATTCGTCCCGCCCGTCGACCATCCGTTGCTCGCGGACTGCCTGCGCTCGACGCTCGGCGTCGTCGTCTTCCAAGACCAGGTGCTCGACGTTGCGATCGCGCTTGCCGGCTTCAGCGTGGGGGAGGCAGAGGGCCTGCGGCGCGCGATGTCGCGCAAGCGAAGCGAGGCGGCGATCGAGGCCATGCGCGCACGCTTTGTCGCGGGCGCGCTGGAGAACGGCGTCGACGCGGACACGGCGAACGCGATCTACGACAAGCTCGTCGGCTTCTCCGGCTTCGGCTTTCCGAAATCCCACGCAGCGGCGTTCGGGTTGCTCGCGTACCAATCCGCGTGGCTGCGGCACCACTTCCCCGGTGAGTTCCTCTGCGCGCTGCTGAACGCGCAGCCGATGGGCTTCTACCCGCCTGCATCGCTGGTACGAGACGCGCAACGGCGCGGGGTGGAGGTACGTCCCCCGGACGTGAACTTGAGTAGCGCAAAAGCGCGGCTGGAGGACCGCGCAGTGCGCGTGGGGCTCGATTACGTGCAGGGAGTCTCGGAGGACGACGCGAAGGCACTTGTCGAGGTACGCGCCGCAGGCGGCCCGTTCGTCGACGTCGTGCAGCTCGCACAGCGGGCGCCGCTCTCGCAGGAGCAGCTGGGGACATTGGTCGCGTCCGGCGCCTGTGACTGCTTCGGCGGCTCACGCCGCGCCCTGCTCTGGGAGCTCGGATTCGTGCCGCGCTCGGAGTCGGTTCCGGGCTCGCGGGGGACGGAGCAGCAGCTCGCGCTCCCGCTCGACCCGACCGTCGAGACGCCTGAGCTGCGGGAGCACACGGAGTGGGAGCGGATGCTCGCCGACTACCGCACGACGTCGTTGTCCGTCGGCACGCATCCGCTCCAGCTATTGCGTCCGCACCTCGACCCGGCGATCCTGACGAGCGAGCAGCTCGAGCACTGCCGCCACGGCCGCCGCGTGCGCGTCGCGGGCATGGCCGTCGCGCGCCAGCGCCCCTCGACCGCCAACGGCGTCGTCTTCATGCTGCTCGAGGACGAGCACGGCCAGTTCAACCTGATCGTTCCGCCGCCGGTCTACGAGCGCCACCGCGCGATCGTGCGCGGGGAGTCGCTGCTGCTCGCGCACGGCCGTTTCGAGAAGCACGACCGAAACATGAACGTCCTCGTCGACAAGCTGGAGACGCTCGGCCCGCTCGCGCGAGACGTGGCCGAAATGGGCGTGGGCGACTCACTGCCAAAGGCGCATCATTTCGGCCATCGCTGATTTCGCACACTTCTCGCGATGAGTCCTGGCGTCGCGGCTGCGAAAGGACACGTCCCGGTGTCAGACACCGAGACGTGGGCCAAACGGACAACTCAGCGCGCGTGCCGCCGCCGCACCGGCGGATGCTCGTGCGCGAGCGTGAACGCGCTGTTCACCAGCGCGAGATGCGTGAACGCCTGCGGAAAGTTCCCGAGCAGCCGCTCCTCCACCGGGTGGTACTCCTCGGCGAGCAGGCCGAGGTCGTTGCGGAGGTCGAGTAGCCGTTCGTAGAGCGCGTGCGCGTCGCCGTGGCGGCCGAGGAGCTCCCAGCAGTCGACGAGCCAGAACGAGCAGGGGAGGAAGACGCCCTCGCCCTTCGACAGGGCGTCGACCGCTCCGTCCTCCTGCGTCCGGTAGCGGAGCACGAGACCGTCGTGCATCAACTCGCGCTCGACGGCGTCCACCGTTCCCACGACACGTTCGTCCGCGACCGGGAGGAAGCCGACCAGCGGAATCAGCAACAGGCTCGCGTCGAGCTCCTTGCTGCCGTAGTACTGCGTGAACGAGCCGAGCGAAGCGTCGAACCCGTGCGCGCAGACGTCCGCGTGGATCTCGTCGCGGAGGGCGCGCCAGCGGTCCACCGGCCCCGTGAGGCCGTGTTCCTCGACCGAGCGCACGGCGCGGTCGAACGCCACCCAGGCCATCACTTTCGAGTGCGTGAAATGGCGGCGGTCGCCGCGGAACTCCCAGATGCCGTTGTCCGGCTCGCGCCACGCCTCCTCGAGAGGCTGCAGCAATGCCCGTTGGAGCGACCAGGCCGTGTCGTCCGCCTCAAGGCCGTGCGCGCGCGCCTGATACAGGGCGTCCATCAGCTCGCCGTAGACGTCGAGCTGCATCTGCTCGCTCGCGCTGTTGCCGATCCGCACAGGCGTCGAGTGTTCGTAGCCCTGCAGCCACTCGAGCTCGAGCTCCGTCAAGCGGCGCTCGCCGGCGACCCCGTACATGATCTGCAGATCATCGGGATTGCCCGCGGCGGCGCGGAGCAGCCATCCGCGCCACTCGCTGGCCTCGTCGACATAGCCGGCCTGCAGGAGGGCGAGCAGCGTCAGCGTGGCATCGCGCAACCAGCAGAAGCGGTAGTCCCAGTTGCGGACGCCGCCGATCCACTCCGGCAGCGAGGTCGTCGCCGCGGCGACGATGCCGCCCGTCGGCGCATATGTCAGCGCCTTGAGCACGAGCAGTGACTGGCGCACCGCGTCGTGATGGTCGCCCTCGAACTCTGATCGGCTCGCCCAGTCGTTCCAATAGTCGTTCGTGTCGGCGAGCGCCTGCTCCGGATCGACGCGGGCCGGTGGATCGCGATGTGACGGAAACCACGTGAGCACGAAGGGCACACGCTCGCCGGGGGAGACGGTGAACTCCCCGCGCGTCCGGAAGTCCTCGCCGCGCAGCTCGACCGCTGTACGCAGCGACAGCGCGTCCGGACCCGCAACGGCGAAGAGCGTCTCGGCGTCGACGCGGCGCACCCATGGGACGACCGAGCCGTAGTCGAAACGGATCACGAGCTCGGTTCCGAGCTCCACCGTTCCCTCGAGCCCTTCGACGATCCGCACCAGGTCCGGCGCCTCGCCGCGCGGCGGCATGAAGTCCGTCACGAGTACGCGGCCCTCGTCGGTACGCCACTCGGTCTCCAGGATCAGCGTGTCGGGGACGTAGCGCCGTGACACCTCACGCTTCCACTGCGTCGGCGCGATCACCCAGCGTCCGTTCGCCTCGTCGCCGAGGAGCGCGGCGAAGCACGCGCCGGAGTCGAAACGCGGAAAGCAAAGCCAGTCCACGGACCCCTCGCGGCTGATCAGCGCCGCGGTCTGCAGGTCGCCAACGAGCCCGTAGTCCTCGATCCGCGCCGGCATGCTCGGCGACTCTACGGTCGATAATCGGCCAATGCGGAGGAAAGGGTACGCGCCCATCCGCGACTACGCGGCCATCGGCGACGGCCGCACAACCGCGCTCGTGGCCGCCGACGGCTCAATCGATTGGCTCTGCCTTCCCGACGTCGACTCGGGGAGCGTCTTCGGGCGCCTCCTCGATTTGGAGCGCGGCGGCTCCTTCCAGCTCGAGCCGGACGAGCAATACGAGACCGAGCGTCGCTACCAGGAGGGCTCGAACGTCCTCGAGACGACCTTTCGGACGGCCGGTGGAGTCGTGCGCGTGACCGATGCGATGGCACTCGCAGATGACAGCCTGTCGCCGTTGCGCGAGCTCGTCCGTCGCGTCGAAGGGCTGGGCGGCGAGGTTCCGATGCGCTGGAGTGTCGAGCCGCGTTTCGACTTCGGCCGGACCGAGACGCGGATCGGATTGCGCGGCGGTCGACCGTTCGCCTGGGGACGGCGCGACGCCTTCGCTCTCGCCGCGTGGGATTGCGGCGAGCCGAAGCTCTCAGGTCATGCGATCTCCGGCCGCTTCGTCGCGCGGCCGGGGACGCGCGGACTGCTCGACCTCGCGGCCACACACCAGGAGCCGTGCGTCCTTCCGTGCCGAAGCGACGCCGAGCTCCGGTTCGAGCGCACGGAGCGCTTCTGGCCCAAATGGTCGTCGGCGATGACGTACTCGGGCCCCTGGTACCACGCCGTCCTGCGCAGCGCTCTGCTGCTGAAGCTGTGCGTCTTCTCGCCGTCGGGTGCAATCGTCGCGGCCCCGACGACCTCACTGCCCGAGTCCATCGGCGGTCGTCGCAACTGGGACTACCGCTTCACGTGGCTGCGCGACGCATCTTTCGCGCTCGACGCACTGCTCCGACTCGGCTATCACGACGAGGCGGAATCGTTCTTCTCGTGGTTCATGCACGCCTCACGCCTGACGCAGCCGCGGCTGCACATTCTCTATCGCGTCAACGGCAGCATGGAGGCGGCGGAGCGCGAGCTCGATTCGTTCTCCGGTTACCGCGAGTCCCGGCCGGTCCGAATCGGCAACGGCGCCGGCGAGCAAGTGCAACTCGACGTCTACGGCGACGTTCTCGACTCCGTGTGGCGCTACGTCTCCAGCGGCGGCCGGCTCGACGCCAGCACCGCGAAGGACGTCGCGAAGATCGCCGACCATGTCTGCAAGGTCTGGCGCGAGAAGGACTCGAGCATCTGGGAAGTGCGCAGCGGGCCGGCGCATTTCGTGCACTCGAAGGCCATGTGTTGGGTCGCGCTCGACCGTGCCTGCCGCCTCGCCGAGCAGGACGCGATTCCGGACCATCGCGAGCGGTGGGAAGGGGAAGCGGCTGCGGTCCGGGAATTCATCGAGCGAGAGGGATTCGACTCTGAGCGCGGCTCCTACGTCAGAGCAACGACGCTCCGGGAGCTCGACGCGTCGCTGCTCACGCTCGCGCTCTTCGAGTACCACGAGCCAGGAGATCCGCGGCTCGCCGGGACGATCGACGCCGTTCGTCGGGAGCTTGCGGACGGGCCGCTCGTCTACCGGTACCGGGGCGAGGACGGGGTGGAGGGAGAGGAAGGAGCGTTTCTGACCTGTTCGTTCTGGCTCGTGGAGGCGCTGGCCCGGACGGGTCGGCTGGACAGTGCCCGCTCGTTGATGGACGACCTGGTCGGACTTGCCAACGACGTCGGCCTGTACGCGGAGGAAACGGACGAGGGCGGGACGTTTCTCGGCAACTTTCCGCAGGCACTCGTCCATCTCGCCCTGGCGAATGCCGCGGTCTCCTTCGCGGAAGCAGTGGAGCGCCGTCAATGACGCTGTGGGGCGCTCTCGCCGGCGGCGTGGTCGGGACCGTCGTCCTCACGACGAGCCTGCGCGTTGCGCAGGAGCTCGGGCTGACCCGCATGGACATCCCTCTGCTCTTGGGAACGGCGTTCACGGCGAATCGCCGCCGCGCCAGCGTGATCGGTTACGCGGTCCATTTCCTGAACGGACTGCTGTTCGCGCTCGCGTATGGGGGGATCTTTGCCGCGGTCGGCCACGCGGGATGGATCTTCGGCGCCGCGCTCGGGCTGGTGCACGCCGCGTTCGCCGGCGGCGCGCTCGTCAACATCGTGCTGCCCGCCGTGCATCCGCGGATGGGCACGCGCTGGACGGACGCCGAGGAGACGCCGCTGCTCGAGCCGCCTGGGTTCATGCTCCGCAACTACGGACGTCACACGACGGTCGCAACGATCCTCGCGCACATCGCATACGGCGCGATCGTCGGCGGCTTCGCCTCGCATTTCGCGCTGTACTAGCTCTCCTCGATCGTCAACGCGAGCGCCGGCCAGCGTCGCACCACGGATCGGTTGAACTCGGCGGTGTACTCCTCAGCGTCGTCGAGGGTCGCGGCGTAGGCATCGCGCAGCTCGCCCAGCCGATCCGTCGCCGCCTCGATCGCGAGCTGATAGTCGCCGTACAGCTCCTCCGCGTCGTCGCGGTCGGCGGCGTCGTACCGATCAACCGCCTGCTCGACGCCGTCGAGCAGCTCACCGTCCTCGCGCTGGAACAGGTCGAGCTGGCGGACGATCACATCGCGGTAGCGCCTGCGGCGAAAGATCACGCGATCTCCCGATACAGCGCAACGTGCGCGCGGGCCGAGGCGTCCCAGGTGAGCTCCTCGCGCGCGCGGCGCGCCCCGGCACGAAACGGCTCCGGATCGTCCAGCACGCGGCGCAGCGCGACCGCGAGCTCCTCGAGGTTGCCTTCAGGGACAACGATGCCGGCGCCGAAAGCGCGAACCGGCTCGGCGATCCCGCCGACGTCGTAAGCGACCGCCGGCACGCCTGCGCCGAGCGCCCGCAGCAGCGCGCCCGACTGGTCGAGCTCCGGCCGATAGGGAAAGACGGCGACCGTGGACTGTGCGAGCGCCCGATCGACTTCCGCCTCGCTGAGGTAACCCAACCGGCGCTCGACATGGGGCGCCTCGGCCACGTCGACTCCCGCCGGATCGCCCGCGACGAGCAGCCGCGCCTCGATACGGCGGGTTGCTGCGATCGCATCGGGTAGTCCCTTGTAGGGGCGGATCACGCCCAGCGCGAGGACGGTCCGGCCGTCGTCGGAGCGCTCGATGTCCGCGGGGAAGACCGGATGCGGGATGACCCGCGCATCGACGCCGAGCTCGGCGAGCTTCGCGCGCCCCTGTTCCGAGTGCACGACGACGCGGTCGAATCTCGAAAGCAGTGTGCGCCAGAGCTTCGTGCGCGACGCCGTGCGCCGCGGCAGGAGGTCGTGGGCGGTGAACACCGATGGGACCCGAAGCTGGAGCCGTGCATCTGCGCGCGGCCACGCCAGCCACTGCACGTGCAGCACGTCTCCCCGGACGCGGCCGAGCGCGCGCTGGGCGAGGACGTGCTCGAAAGCCCGCAGCGGCAGCCGGAGTCGCGAGCGCCCGCGAACGCGCGACGACAGCGGGTAGAGCGAATCGTCGAGCGCGTAACCGTCCGGTGCCGGTGTGTCGCCGAAGCGAAATCGTGACGTGAGCAGCGTGACCTCGTTTCCAGCGTGCGCGAGCGCGGCGGCGAGCGCGTGGTCGTACTGAGGCGTGAACGCCGGCGGATCGGCGACGACGAGACGCACCTCCGTACAGTACGGCCCCGTGCTGGTGCGCACGTGGAACCTCTTTCACGGCAACACGAAGCCGCCGCAGCGCCGGGCCTTCCTCGAGGAGATGGTGCGCCTTGCTGTCGCCGACGCGCCGGAAGTGGTCTGCCTCCAGGAGGTCCCCGCTTGGGCGCTGCCGCTGCTCGACGACTGGAGCGGCTACGTCTCGGCCGGCGATCTCGCAGCGCGGCCGATGCTCGGTCCGCTTCCGTCGACCGCGGAGGTCGGCCGGGTCCTCACGAACGTCAACCACGGGCTGTTCCGGTCCGCCTTCTCGGGGCAGGCGAACGCCATCCTCGTCTCGCCGCGCCTGCGCCTGCTGGAGCACCGAATGGTCGTTCTCAACCCGCGCAGCTTTCGGAACGCGCAGGCGCGCCGACTCGGTCTCGACTGGATCGGGCGCCTCGCCTGGGGGAAGGAGCGCCGGGTCTGCCAGGTACTCCGCGTGCACGACGGGAAGCGCACGCTGCTGGTCGCCAACCTGCACGCCACGAGCTATCCGCCCGACGAGCGCCTTCCCGACTCCGAGTTGCTGCGCGCGGCGGCGTTCGTCGACGGGCTCGCGCAGCGCGACGAGCCGCTCGTGCTGGCGGGCGACTTCAACGTGACGTTCGCTCGCTCGCGCACGCTGCTCGATCTGAGCCGTCCGGAGTGGGGGTTCTCGGAGCCCGGCACGGGCATCGACCACATTCTCGTCCGCGGGCTCGACCTCGACGGGCCGCACCGCTGGCCGCTCGAGCGACGCACGCGCGGAGAGTTCCTGCTCTCCGATCACGCCCCGGTGGAGGCCCGGGTCGAGTGACTTTCGAGGAGGCCCGCGCGCTGTTTCCGGTGCTCGGGCGCTACGCATACCTCAACGCGGGGTCGTTCGGCCCGCTCCCCCAGGTCGCGGCCGACCTTCTGTGTGAGCAGGCCGCGGTGGACGCCGGACGGGGGCGCGGCGGCCGCCCGTACCTCGACGAGATGCTCGCCGCACGCGGGCGCACGCGGCAACTGGTCGCGCGGCTGTTGGGCGCTCAGCCGGAGCAGATCGCGCTCACGTCGTCGACGACCGACGGATGCAACATCGTCCTCGCCGGCCTGGGGCTCGCACGGGACGACGAGATCGTCACCACCGACCAAGAGCACTTCGGGCTTGCCGGCCCGGTCTTCGCATCCGGCGCACGCGTCCGGGTCGCGCGCGTCGGCAGCCTCGCGGGCGACGAGCTCGTCGCGGCGATCACGGCGGAGGTCGGCAAGCGGACGAAGTTGATCGCGGTGTCCCACGTGCTCTGGACGAACGGCAACGTCGTCGACGTGCACGCGCTCGAGCAGGCGACGCGCGTACCGATCCTCGTCGACGGCGCGCAATCGGTCGGCGCGATCCCGGTCGACGTCGGAGCGCTGGACTACTACACGGTCTCCGGACAGAAGTGGTTGTGCGGACCGGAGTCGACGGGCGCACTCTATGTCGCCGACGTCGCTGCGCTGCGCGTTGCGCGTCCCGGCTACTTCGCGCAGGAATCCTTCGAGCCGGGCGGTCGCTACGTGGTCCGGGCGGGCGCGCAGCGATTCGACCCGGGTTGGATTCCCGTCGGCTCGCTCCGCGCGTGGGAGGCGGCCGTCGGCGTTGCGCCCGAGTGGCGCTTCGAGCGAATCCGCGAAGCCGCAGCGCGCTGTCGCGATGCGTTGATCGGCGCCGAAGTCACCGTTGTGACCGAGCCCGACCAAGCCGGCCTCGTCACGTTCGTTCCGCGGCTCGACCCGGAGGAATGCGCCGCGCGTGCCTACGAGCAGGGAGTGATCATCCGCGACCTCCCGGGCACGGGGTGGGCGCGCGCGTCGTGCGGCTGGTGGACGAGCGACGAGGACATCGACCGCCTCGTCGAGGTCGCGCGCTAGTGCCCTAAGCCGCGGCGTCCTCGGCCGTGCGCAGCCCGAGCTCCTTTGCGATCGGCTGCAGCGCCGCCATCACGTTGCGGATGTGCTCGTCGAGCTCGATCTGGAGCAGTTCAGCGCCCTGTTGGACCTCGTCGCGGTTGACGCCGGAGGCGAACGAGGGCTGCTTCAGCTTCTTCTTGACCGACTTCGGCTCCAGTCCATCCAGGCCGGTCGGCCGGACGAGGCCGCACGCGTGCACGAACCCCGACAGCTCGTCGCAGGCGAAGAGTGTCTTCTTGAGCGGGGTGTCGCGGGGCAGCCCGAGATGCTCGGCGTGCGAGAGGACGCCCTCGATCACCTCGTCGGGATACCCCTCCTCACGCAGGATCGGCGCACCGTCCTGCGGATGCTCGGCGAGGGTGGGATGGATCTCGTAGTCGAAGTCGTGCAGGAGCGCGACGACGCCCCAGAGCTCCTCGTCCTCGCCGAACTTGCGCGCGTAGAAGCGCGTGGACGCTTCGACGGCGAGCGCGTGGCGCAGGAGTGACTCGCTCTTCGTGTAACGAGTCAGCGTCTCCCATGCCTGGTCACGAGTCGGCTTCACGAGACAGCTAGCTAGGGTACCGCGGTGCCGCAGACGCTCGCAGCCGAGGCCCTGACCGAATCGTTCGCGATCGAGGGCGGGATGCCGCTGAGCGGCACGGTGCGCGCCGCCGGCAACAAGAACGGCGTCCTGCCGATTCTGGCCGCCTGCGTGCTGACGGACGAGCCGGTCGAGCTGGGCAACGTCCCGCGCATCCGCGACGTCGACACGATGCTGGCGCTGCTCGCCGACCTCGGCGCCGACGTCGAGTGGATCGGGCCGAACGACGTCCGCGTGCATGCGGCGGAGATCCGGAAGTCGACGCTCGACGCCGAGCTCTGCAGCCGGATGCGCGCGTCCTTCCTGCTCGCAGGTCCGCTGCTCGTGCGCTCCGGCGGCGCGATCGTTCCGCCGCCGGGCGGCGACGTGATCGGGCGCCGCCGCCTCGATCCGCACGTTCACGCACTCCGCGCGCTCGGCGCACAGATCGAGCTGAACGGCGGCTACGAGATGCAGGCAACCGGGCTTCGCGGCGCGAGCATCTTCCTCGACGAGGCGAGCGTGATGGCGACCGAGAACGTCGTGATGGCCGCCGTGCTCACCCCGGGCACGACCATGATTGGCAACGCGGCGTGCGAGCCGCATGTGCAGGACCTCTGTCGCTTCCTCGGCTCGCTCGGCGCACGCATCGAGGGAATCGAGTCGAACGTGCTGCGGATCGAGGGCGTCGACCGGCTGCGCGGCGGGGCATGGACGATCGGTCCCGACCATGTCGAGGTTGCGAGCTTCGTCGGGCTGGCCGCGGTCACCGGCGGTGATCTGACGGTCGAAGGCGTCAACACCGCGGACCTCGTCTCGATTCTTCCGACGTTCGCGCGGCTCGGGGTCCGCGTCGAGCTCGGGGACAGCTCCGTGCGGGTTCCCGCCGGACAGGATCTCGTGGTCAAGGACGATCTCGGCGGGCACGTTCCGAAGATCGAGGACGGCCCGTGGCCCGCGTTCCCGTCCGACTGCACGTCCGTTGCGCTGACCGTGGCGACGCAGGCCCGCGGAACGGTGCTGCTGTTCGAGAAGATGTTCGAGAACCGCCTGTTCTTCACGGACAAGCTCGTCTCGATGGGCGCGCGGGTCATCCTCTGCGATCCGCACCGCGCCGTCGTGACCGGGCCTTCACGGCTCCGCGGCCAGCGGATGGAGAGCCCCGACATCCGCGCGGGGATGGCGATGCTGATCGCGAGCCTGTGCGCCGAGGGCGAGTCGACGATCGGCGCCGTCTATCAGATCGACAAGGGCTACGAGCGCATCGACGACCGGCTGCGAGCGCTGGGCGCGCGGATCGAGCGGATCCCGAGCTAGGCGACGCGGAGCGTCATCGGGGCGGAGACCGCGCCGGAGAGGTCCCCTGCGCCGCCCCAACGCGCGCGCAGGCGGTACTTGCCGGTGCGCAGCTTGAGGCGGAGCGTCAGCGATCCCGCGCCGGCCGTCACGCCGTGGGCGGTCGGGCGCCATGTCGCGCCGTTCCACATGTCGAGCGTGACGGCGCGCCCACCTGCCGCGACGCCTGGCGCGGTGGAATGCAGTGTCACGGTCATCTTCGCAAGCCGGCGCGTGAGCGAGCTCTTGAGCGTCAGAGTCGCTGCCGCCGCCGACGGCGGCGTACCGCTTGCGCGGGCGACGGCCGCGCCGACGTCGAGCACGCCCCAGCCGAGCTCCGGCGTCCAGGAGTCGCCGCCGGCGGCGGTCTCCTTGAGCACCTGTGCCACCGACACCGCGTCGAGCAGCGGATTCGCCGCCCAGACGAGTGCGGCAGCGCCCGCAACCTCGGGAGCCGCGAATGACGTGCCGCTCGCAAAGCCGTACAGCCCGGACGCGCCGGGTAGCGACACGCGAGGGAACCGCAGGGGCGAAGACGCGGAGCTGACCGCGGAGAGGACGTTCTCCCCGGGCGCGAGGAGCGAGAGGTAGCTGCCGGTGTTCGAGAAGGACGCGCGCGCACCGCTGGTCGTCGACGCGCCGACGGCGAGACCGCGGCCGCCGAGGCCCATCGAACCGACGGGTTGGAGCAGTGCAGCCGGATACTCGACCGGGTTCCCCGCGTAGTACTCGTTGCCTGCTGCGGCAACGAGCAGCGCACCGTGCATCGCCGCGTAGTCGATCGCGCGGCGCTCGGTGGCCGATGTCGCCGTGCCGCCGAGGCTGAGGTTGATGATCCGCGCGCCGCGGTCGACCGCGTAGACGATCGCGTTCGCCTCGTCGACGTCGGTGAAGGAGCCGTCGCCGGCGCCGGCCTTGATCACCAGCAGCTTGGCGTCGCCGCCGAAGCCTGCGATCCCGTCGTCGTTCGTGATCGATCCTGCCGCGAGCGCGGACACGAACGTGCCGTGCCCGACGGTGTCTCGAACGTCGGCGGAGCCCGTGCGCTCGTTGAAAGAGCTCGGCGTCTTCGCCGCGAGATCGGGGGCGCCGACATCGGCGCCCGTGTCGATGACGGCGATCGTGATCGCGGCGGCGTCGCGGAGGATCCGTTCCGGGACGGTGTCCGCCCGCGTCGCGCTGTACTGCCACTCCCAGGGGAGGGCGCGTCCGGCGGAGGGGAGCAGCGCGGGGTCGATCGCCTGCTCACGCGTGGCGAGCCGCTCGACGAACCTGATTCCCGGTAGGCGCGCAACGTTCGCCGCGAAGCCCGGCAGGCTGCCGCTCGGACGGACCTGCGCGACGTGGAGCGCCGGCAGCTTGCGCACGAGTCGCGCGGGGTTACGTGCGAGCGCCGCCCGCAACGCCGCCTCGCTGCCGTAGCCGATCGACGCCTCGCCGCGCGGCCACGCGCGTGCTGATGCACCGGTCGTCCCGAGGGGCGCCGAATTGGCCGCAGCGGTCACCGCAAGAGCGAGGACGGCGCCGGCCGCAAGCGCCTTGACCTGCCTCATCCGCATACGTGACGGTATCTCCGGCACTTGGCGCTGCAATGGGCCGTTCGGCCTATCTTTCAAACTCGGAAAGGGCCTCCTGTACCCTCACCTCCGATGAGTGCTGCGGAGAAAACGGAAGGCGCCCGCACCCAAGTGCGGGTGAACGTCCTGGGCCGCGGCGCTGCGAACGTCGGGACCGGCGTTTCGGTGCTCGATCGGCTGCTCGAGCTGCTGGCTGAGTACGCATCGTTCGACCTCGCGCTCGAGGTTGCCCCGGGCGCCGCGGAGGCCGAGGTGCACGCGGCAGGTCGCGCGTTCGGCCGAGCCCTCGCGGAACCGCTCCGTGCCGAGGGTGTGCGTGGTCACGGATCCGCCGTCGTCCCCTCCGCGGAGGCCCTCGCTCACGTCGCGCTCGAGGCGAGCGACGAGCCGCTGCTCGTGTCCAACGTCGATCTCACGCGGGCGCGTCTCGGCGGGATGTCCACCGACCTCGTCGCGGCCTTCCTCCGCGAAGTCGTCGACGGCGCCTCGCTGACCCTCCACGTGCGGCTGATCGACGGCACCGATACGCACCACGTGCTGGAGGCGATCTTCAAGACCTTCGGCGTCGCGCTTGCCCAGGCGTGCAGGCCGCGACAGCGAAAGGATTAGACGCATGGCGGACAAGGACGTCATCAGGACGGAGTCCGCGCCCGCTCCCTTCCAGGGCGCGCCCTATTCGCAGGCGATCCGAGCCGGAGAGTTCGTCTTCGTCGCGGGTCAGCTCGGCCTCAAGCCGGGCGACTCGGCGATCTCCGGCTCGATCCAGGAGCAGACGGAGCAGGTGTTCTCGAACCTGCGGGCGATCCTCGAGGAAGCCGGCACCGCTCTCGACAAGTTGGTGAAAACAACCGTGTTCCTCACCGACCTCGGCGACTTCCAAGGCATGAACGAGGTGTACGCAAAGCACGTCGGCGACCAGCCGCCAGCACGCTCGACAGTCGAGGTGTCGAGCCTGCCGAGTGGTGCAGTAGTCGAAATCGAAGCGATCGCCCTCTCGCGCCCCTGACCGCCGCCCGCTCGGAACGCGAGAGCATCTCGGCGCGACACAAATCTCGGCGCGACACAATCCTCGCGTGCATCGAAAATTGGAGGACTACGTGCGCTCGCTCCGCCTCGACGCCTACCTCGTCGGAGGGGCCGTCCGCGACGAGTTGCTCGGTCTCGAGTCGAAGGACGCGGACTTCCTCGTTCCGGGTGTCGACCACGCGCAGCTCGAGGCGGCGCTCTCGCGGCACGGTCGTGTCGAGGATCTCGAGGTCGCCGGACAGCTCGTCGGCGTCCGGCTCTGGCCGAAGGACCGCGAAGTCCACGAGCTCGCCCCGAAGGGAATCGAGTTCGCGCCGCCGCGACGCGAGCGGTCGACCGGGCCCGGCCGGCACGACTTCGAGATCGTCGTCGACGCCCAGGCGTCCGTCGAGGACGACATGGCCCGCCGCGACTTCACGGTCAACGCGATCGCGCGCCGGCTCGACAGCGGTGAGCTCGTCGATCCCTTCGGCGGCCAGGAGGATCTCGCCGCGCGCGTGCTGCGGACTGTCTCCGAGCGCTCGTTCGCCGAAGACCCGTTGCGGATCGTGCGCGGGCTGCGGCTCGTCTCGCAACTCGACCTCGCGCCGGAGGAGACGACGCTGCAGCAGATGGCGGACGAGGCGATCAGCATCCGCCTCGTCTCGGGTGAACGCATCGGCGGCGGGCTGCATGCGGACGGGATGGGCGAGCTGTCGAAGCTGCTGCTGGGCGCCCGTCCCGCGAGAGCGCTGCGCATCGCGCGCGACACCGGCGTGCTCGTCGCGCTGATCCCCGAGTTCGCCGCCGCGATCGACTACGAGCAGGCGAGCCCGCGTCAGGACAGAACGCTCGACGAGCACATCTTCTGCACCATCCAGTTCGCCGCCGACGACCGGGCGCCGCTGGCGGTGCGGCTCGGCGCCTTCTTCCACGACCTCGGCAAGCCCGAGGCGGACGAGACCGGCGAGAACCACGCGCGGCTCGGCACGCGCATCACGGGCGATGTGCTCTCGCGTCTGCGCTATCCCGGCCGGCTACGACGACACGTGATGGACCTCGTGGCTGCGCACGCGTTTCCGCTCGAGCAGGTGGACGAGCTCTTCGCGCGCCGCTTCCTGAGGAAGCACGGCGAGTGGCTGGCGCGCGATCTCGTCGCGCACAAGCGCTCCGATCTGCGCGCGAAGCAGGTACCGCAGGCGGAGCACGACGCCGTCGAGCGGCTGGCGCAGCTGATCGAGCAGGAACGGTCGCAGCCGCATCGTCTCGCCGACCTCGCCGTGGACGGAAGCGACCTGCTGGAGGTCGGCTACAGCGAGGGACCGGCGCTCGGGCGGACACTGGACCGCTTGCTCGACGACGTCGTCGAGGATCCCCAGCGCAACGAGCGCGACTATCTGCTCGCGCGCGCGAAGGAGCTGCTCGCGTGATCCCCTGGGATGCGCCGGGGCCGCACCACGTCGTCTTCACGACTCGCAACGGCGGCGTCAGCGAAGGTCCGTTCGAGTCCCTCAATCTCGGCGGCAAGCAGGGTGACGACATGGGCCGCGTGCAGGAGAACCGACGCCGCGCATGCGCCGAGCTGGGCGCGGACGTCGAGAAGCTGGCGATGACCTTCCAGGTGCATTCGCCCCACGTGCACCGGGCGACGGCAGGCGTCCGAGGCGAGGCACACGGCGACGGACTGTGGACAGACGAGCCAGGCGTGCCGATCCTCGCGCTCACGGCCGACTGCGTGCCGATCGCCCTTGCGAGGACGAACGGCAGTGCGGCGGTCGCCGTTCTCCACGCTGGGTGGATCGGCCTCCTGGACGGCGTCGTGGAGGCGGGTGTCCGGAGCCTGGGTGGCGATCTCGCCGCCGCGGTCGGCCCCTCGGCCGGCCCTTGCTGCTACGAGGTCGGCGACGAGGTCGCCGACCCGTACCGCGCGCGGTTCGGCCGCAGGATCATGCGGGGGCGAAAGCTCGATCTCTGGCAGGCGACCGAGGCCGCGCTCCGCGCGGCCGGAGTGCACCGCGTCGACCGAGTCGACCTGTGCACGATCTGCAACCCGGAGCTGTTCTTCTCCGAGCGCCGAACCGGCAAGCCGCGCGGGACGCAGGGGGTCCTCGCCGTTGTCGCCTGACCGGATCCGCGAGAACTACGAGCGGATCAAGCAGGAAGTCGGACCGAGCGTCACGGTCGTTGCCGCAACGAAGTACGTGACGCTCGAGGGAATGCAGGCTCTCGCAGATGCAGGTATCCAAGTCGTAGGAGAAAATCGGGCCCAGGAGCTTCAGGCGAAACACGGGCGCTATGCGGGCGTTTTTCGCTGGCACTTCATCGGCCACCTCCAGTCGCGCAAGGCGAACACGGTCAACGAGACCTGCGAGCTCTGCCACTCACTCGCCTCCGAGTCGGCCGCCCGCAGGCTGACCATCCCCGCGCTCGTCGAGGTGAACCTGAGCGGCGAGGAGTCGAAGTCCGGGATCGCTCCCGGTGAGCTCGACCGCTTCCTCGGTCTGTACCCAAAGACGCGGGGCCTGATGACGATGCCCCCGCCCACCGAGAACCCGGAGGATTCTCGGACCTACTTCCGTCGTCTGCGCGAGCTCGCGGAGGAGCACGGGCTGCGCGAGCTTTCGATGGGGACCTCTCAGGACTATCGTGTCGCGGCCGAGGAGGGTGCCACGTACGTCCGCGTGGGGTCGATCCTGTACCGGGAGTAACATTTCGCCCCAACCATGGGGTTTGCGGATCTCTGGAACCGAACGCTCGTCTACTTCGGGATCGCCGAGGAGGACGAGTGGGACGACGACTACGCCGCCGAGCAGGAGCTCGAGCGCTCGTACCAGGAACGGCCGAACGTGCGCAGGCTGGCGCCCAGGCGCCGAGAGCGGGAGTTCGACGACTGGACGGATGCCGCGAACGAGCGGACGCAGGTCGTACGGCCGCGCCTGCGCGGCATCGAGGCAGCCCCCTCCCGCACCGGTGCGCCCGCGACCGTGCATCTCGTCATCCCGCGCAGCTTCAACGACGCGCAGCAGATCGCCGACAAGTTCAAGGAGTCGATCCCGGTGATCCTGAACCTCCAGGGTTCGGACGCAGACCTCTCGAAGCGCTTGATCGACTTCGCGAGTGGCCTGACGTACGCGCTCGACGGCGGCATGCAGCGCGTCGCCGACAAGGTGTTCCTCCTGACACCCCGCAACGTCGAGGTCAGCGCCGAAGAGCGTGCGCGCTGGCTCGAGCGCGGCGGTTTCTTCAATCAGGCCTGAACGCCCCTGATCGCCAACCGCGCTCCACGCGGCGGGCCGTATTCCTCATACTGTCCCGCCGCGCTCCGCACGCCCAGCGGGCCGTCAGGAGCGTTCAGACATGGGCCAAGTAGGAGCGTAGATGTACGCAGCGAACGCAACCCTGATGGACGCCTGGGTTCTGCTTGCCGACACGGTTTCGCGGATCGAGAGCTTCGTGCATGTCTTCATCGCCGTGTACACGCTGCTGATCCTGCTCTTCATCATCTCGAGCTGGATCCGGCTGCCGTACTCGACTTGGCTGAACCGCATCCAGCGCTTTCTCTACGACGTCTGCGACCCGTACCTCCGCCTGTTCCGGCGCGTGCTGCCGCCGATCGGGCCGCTGGATCTGTCACCGATGGTGGGCGTCATCGTGCTGATCGCACTCGACCGGATCGCGCAAGCTCTGCTGGAGCTCGCGCACTGACAGGGGAGGATCGATGTCACTCACACCCGTTGAGCTCAGACACATAACCCTCGGCAGGGCGCTGTTCGGCTACGGGCGCCGTCATGTCGACAAGCTGCTCGACGACGTGATCGACAGCTTCGAGCAGGTGTGGCGCGAACGCGCCGATCTCGCGGACAAGGTCGAGCACCTCGAGCAGGAGCTCGTCCGGCATCGCGAATTGGAGACGCTCCTGCGGAAGACGCTCGTCTCCGCGGAGCGGGCGGCCCAGGAGCTGAAGGAGCAGGCCAAGCGCGAGGCCGACCTCACGCTCGCCGAGGCGCACGCCGAGGCTCGGAAGATCACGCGCCGCGCCGCTGAGAGCCTGGAGCATCTGCACGCCGAGTCGCGGCGGATTCGTTCCCTGCTCGAATCGGCGCTTGCGACCGTGGTGGAAGGCAGCAACGGAGAGGACGAACCGGAGGCCAGAGCCGCGTAGGTGACTCGCGATACGCTTCGGGCCGTGAGCGCCGCGGTCACGACACGGCTGAAGCTCCGGGTTGCCCCCGGCGCCCGTCGGCCTGGAATCGCAGGCCGCCACGGCGACGCCTGGAAGGTTCGCGTCTCGGCACCCGCGGAGGACGGACGCGCGAACGACGCGGTCCTCGGGCTCCTCGCCGACACGCTCGGCGTCGACGTTCGGCTCGTGTCCGGTCACACATCGCGCGACAAGGTCGTCGCGTTCGACATGGAGACCGCGGAGGCGGAGCGCTTACTTGCCGACGCTTCGGGAAAGGAACGTGGGTGACGGTCGACACGGATCGCTTTCGCCAGGCGCTGCTCGACGAGCGCAAGCGGGTCGAGGCCGCGATCGAGTACCTGCACGCCGAGACTCCGGGCTCTCTGCAGGACGAGACCGAAGAGATCGGCGGCATCGACAACCATCTCGCCGAGTCGGCGTCCCCGACGCTCGACCGAGAGATCGACTACACGCTCGAGGAGAGCGCCGAGCAGGTGCTGCAGCAGATCGACCACGCGCTTGGGCGCATGGACGAAGGCACGTACGGGAACTGCGAGGTATGCAGCAAAGAGATCCCGCCCGAGCGGCTCGAGGCCCGTCCGTGGGCCACGCTCTGCATCGACCATCAGCGTCAGGCAGAGCGCCGTTGACCGAGCCGGCTCGCGCGACGCGCCCGCTGGACGTGCGCGTCGGCTCCGCAACCGACGGCCTCACGCCTTTCTCGACGGCGGCGCGTTCGCTTGCAGCGGGTTGGCCCGAGTGGATCGCGCTCGCAGCGGTCGCAATCGCCGCCGTCGCGGCCGACCAGCTGACGAAGCACATCGTCTCCTCCAGGCTCGCGCTCGACGAGGAGGTCGACGTCGTCGGGCCGTTTTCGATCCACCACGTGCAGAACTCGGGAATCGCGTTCGGGCTGTTTGCGAGCGCGACCGCGATCGTGATCCTGCTCACGGGCGTCGCGATCGCGTGGATGCTCGTGTTCTTCGCGCGCTCCGGTGCACGGCATCCCGTCCTGCCGGTCGCGCTCGGGCTCGTCATCGGAGGCAGCCTCTCGAACCTCGTCGACCGTGTCCGGCTGGGGCACGTGACCGACTTCCTCGACCTGAAGTGGTGGCCTGCGTTCAACCTCGCGGACAGCTTCATCGTGGTCGGCGTCGGCGTTCTGCTCGCCGTGCTCGTGCTCGCGGACCGTGCGCACCGTCCGCGTCCCTGACGACGCGGCCGGCGAGCGGCTCGACCGCTTCATCGCAGAGCACGTCGGTTCCCGGGCGAATGCCGAGCGTGTGATCGATGCCGGCGTCCGAGTGGACGGCGAGCCGCGGCCGAAATCGTGGAAGCTGGTGGGAGGGGAGGAGGTGGAGTTCGACCCGCCTGCTCCGCCGCCGCCGATCGAACGCGAGGACGTTCCGTTGCGCATCGCGTGGGAGGACGAGCACCTGCTCGTCGTCGACAAACCGGCGGGCGTCGTCGTTCACCCCGCACCCGGCCACCGGGGCGGCACGCTGGTGCACGGCCTCGTCGGCGTCGCTGGGGGCGGGGAGGAGGAACGGCGCGGGATCGTGCATCGGCTCGACCGCGACACGTCCGGCCTAATCGTCGTCGCGAAGACCGAGGACGCGTTCGCGGGGCTGCGGGAGCAGGTGCGGGCTGGCGCGCTCGAACGCGAGTACCTGGCGCTCGTGCAGGGACACCCGCGGTCGCGCCGGGGCACGATCGAGGCGCCGATCGGCCGCGACCGAACCGACCCCCTTCGCCGGTCACTCGACACCGAGACGCCGCGCGACGCGGTAACGCATTTCCAGCTTGTCGAGCTGCTCCGCAGCCATGCGTTGCTGCGCGTGCGCCTGGAGACGGGACGGACGCACCAGATCCGGGTCCACCTCGCCGCGATCGAGCTCCCGGTGAGCGGCGACCCCGTCTACGGGATCGCGGACGACCTGGGCCTCTCGCGGCAGTTCCTCCACGCGGCGCGCTTGGCGTTCGAGCACCCGCTGACGGCGGAGCGCATCGAGGCGGAGTCGCCGCTGCCGCCCGATCTCGCGGCAGCGCTCGTCCTCGCCCGACAGGGCTGATCGGGCGACGTCCGGTCAGACCCCAGACGTGGCCGAAACCGCCACGCGCCGCGGAAGCTACACTTCGCGGCGCTTCTGTCCCGTCTATCCGGCGGCTCAACCGGGTGGGGGTGCCGGCACTCTGAGGCCGGTTCCACCAGGGCCCGTCGGCGAATCGAATCCAAAACCATGAAGGAGGCTGTTCGAGCCGTGTCCGTAGTCTCGATGCGCGAACTCCTGGAGGCCGGAGTCCATTTCGGCCACCAGACGCGCCGCTGGAACCCGAAGATGAAGCGCTATATCTTCGGCGAGCGCGGCGGCATCTACATCATCGACCTCCGGCAGACGCAAGAGCTCTTGGACGAGGCGCACGATTTCGCGCGTAACGTTGCCGAGCGCAACGGAACGATCCTCTTCGTCGGTACCAAGAAGCAGGCACAGGACGCAATCGAGGAGCAGGCGAAGCGCGTCGGCATGCCGTACGTCAACCACCGCTGGCTGGGCGGGCTGCTGACCAACTGGCGCACGATTTCCGACCGCATCCAGCGACTGCACGAGCTGCGCCAGCAGAAGGAAGAGGGCCAGCTCGATCTGCTTCCGTCGAAGGAGCGGATCGACACGATGGCCGAGCTGGAGAAGCTCGAGTCCAATCTGGGCGGCGTCGCCGATCTCAAGCGACAGCCGGACGCCGCGTTCATCGTCGACCTCCGCAAGGAGCAGCTCGCCGTGCGCGAGGCGCGCCGCCTCGGGATGCCGGTGATCGCGCTCGTGGACACGAACTGCGACCCGGACGAGGCCGACTACGTAATCCCGGGCAACGACGACGCCATCCGCGCGACTTCGCTGATCACGCGCGCGATCGCGGACGGAATCGAGGCCGGCCGCCAGAAGGTCACACCGCAGGAGCTGCAACAGGAGCCCGTCGAGGAACCGCCGGCGGAAGCCGCGTCGGCCGACGAGACGCCGCCTGAGCACGAGGTCCTGTCGCAGGGCGAGGAGAGCGTCGAGCCGAAGCCCGAAGAGAACGCCGAGCCGA
>Ga0137368_10000824_pt1 | contig 31569 bp, 29 predicted proteins | sample SagtaG_13_FD_104917 | JGI IMG/M metagenome (GOLD analysis project Ga0137368, IMG submission 104917) | Vadose zone soil microbial communities from Sagehorn Ranch, Mendocino, California, USA - Sage1_L_100_16 metaG | ecosystem: Environmental > Terrestrial > Soil > Vadose zone | place: USA...
AGCGCCTTCCGAGACGCCGATCAGAATCGCCTTCCTGCCGGTCGCTGTTCTGGCGACTTCCGTCAGCACGCGGTAGTCACCGGGCTCGTCCTCCGTCCGCAGGGTCGCACCTGGCGTCGTGAAGCTTTCGAGGTAGCGCCTCACGTCGAATCCGATCACGAAGTACCCCTGCTGACTCAAAAACTCCGCGACATGTGGTCCGAGGTGGATCCAGCCTCCGTCGCCGCTCGAGACGATCACCGGCGCGCCTTGCGGAGTGCCGTAGGTGTACAGCGTTTGTTCGTGGCCGCGAATCGCAACCGTCTGGCGCGACTGTGCCAACCCCCTCGGGGTCGTCATCAATCCGAGCAGCGTCAGCAGGATGAGGCATTTGCCGTAAACCATTTGCATCCCTGGTGCAGCGTGCCGCCACATCGCGGCCGCCTCCTGAGCTCACTTCTGATGGTATGACGATGCGGGTCGGATGGATGGACTTTACCTGAACGGATTACAGCCGACCCGGGTTTCTCCGTGCGTCTCGACGCGCGCGAACAGGGCGGTTGGGATGATTCAGTTCCGACTGCGAAGGCTTAAACCGGCGCTCTCTCCCGCCGGGTCTCCGACGCGAGCTCGCCAAGCGTGATGGGCACAGCAATTTTCAGGAGGAAGGTGAACACGAGGAAACCGGTCGCGAAGACGCCGGCCGCTACGCGCAGCTCCGTCGACGTGGGCACGTATTCGTAGATTTCGCCAAGCGTATCCGGCGTGAATCCGGGGATGATGAGCCCCATCCCTTTTTCGATGTAGCAACCTGCGTAGGTCGCAATGCACCCGACGTTGAGCAGAACGGCATTGCGCCGCGCGGCGGGCCAGATGAACAGGACGAAGGCGCTCAGGTTCAGCCCCAGCGCTGTCCACGCATACGGCACCAGCCTGTCATGACCGTTCAAGCCTTCCCACCAGTATCGGGTGAACAGCAGATGCTGCGTGTTCGAGTAGTACTCCTTGAAGACTTCAGCGCCGTGGAGGAAAAGGTTCAGGAACATCGCATACGCCATGAGCTCGGCGATCTTCCAAATCGCTTGATCCTGAATCTCGAACCGCGTCAGCCGCCGCAGGAGCTGCAACACGATGAGAAGAATGGCTGGTCCCGAGCAGAATGCGGACGCGAGGAATTGCGGCGCGAGGATCGACGAGTTCCAGTAGGGGCGTGCCGCAAGGCCGTTGTACAGAAACGCTGTGACGGTATGGATGCCGACAGCCATCGGAATCGACAGCAACACGAGAGGGACGACAAAACGTTTCACGTAGTGGCGGCCGGTGTACGCTCGATAAAGGATGTGCGTGACGACGATGAAGTTGACCGCGAAGTAGCAATTCAGCACGAGGACGTCCCACGCCAGAATCGATCGCGGGAAGTTCAGGTGCCCGATCCCAGGTATCAGATGCCACACGCGATCGGGACGTCCAATGTCGATCAGCACGAACATGCTGCACATCACGAGCGCGCTGATGGCCAGGAGCTCGCCGAAAATCACAATCTCCCGAATCGGTCCCCAGTCATACACGTAGGCGGGCACGACGAGCACCACCGCGGCGGCGGCGACGCCGACGAGAAACGTGAAGTTGCCGATGTAGAAGCCCCAGCTCACTTGGTCGCGCATTCCGGTGAGGATCAGGCCCGACGACATCTGCTCCGCGTACGCCGCGACACCCGAGGTCATGAACACCAGCAGCAGCGCAAGCCAGGCCCAATACAACCGGTTGCCGTGCGCCACCGTGCGTGCGGCGGCCCTCAGGAAGTTCACCACTCCGCGAAGCGTTGACATTCCTGGCCTCACGTTCCGTAGAAGTAGAAGAACTTCGGCATCGTGTTGAGCTCTTCTTTGAGGATGAGCACGCGCTTGTGCTCGATGATGTACCGGATCTCGCTCTCGGGGTCGAGCAGGTTGCCGAACTTGCGCGCGCCCACCGGACACGCCTCCACGCACGCGGGGTAGCGTCCATTGCGCACGCGTTGAATGCAGAAGGTGCACTTCTCGACGACGCCCTTCTTGCGCGGACGGTTGCCAAGATAGTGCGTGCTCGTGTTGATCTCTTCAACCGGCACCGACGGCTCGCCCCAGTTGAAGTGCCGCGCGCCGTACGGACACGCCGCCATGCAGCAGCGGCATCCGATGCACCAGTCGTAATCGATGACGACGATGCCGTCCGGCTCGATCCATGTCGCGCCGGTTGGGCACACCTTGGTGCAGGGCGCATTGCGACAGTGCTGACACGCCACGGGCACGTAGAAGCGGCCCTCTTCTGGAACGGTTTCCGGATTGTAGTACGCGTCGGCGTCGGTGAAATCGACGCCGCGCTCCTTGTCCATCGAAAGCACGCGAATCCAGTGAATCTGCGGATCGCGCGACTGATTGTTTTCTGCGACGCACGCGTACACGCAGCGGCGGCAGCCGACGCAGCGTGAGATGTCGAGCGCCTGCGCAAACAGGACGCCTTCCATCGGCGGAGTGTCGCCGACGGTCACGTGCTTGCCGTACTTCGCGCTGTATTCGCGCTCCATTTCGTCGATCACCGTGCGAAGGCGCGCGCGCGGCACCTCGTACAGCCGCTGGGGACCGCAGGCGGTCATCAGAAAGCCCGCCGCTGCCGCCGCGGTGCAGGAGGCAAACTGGCGGCGGCTGACAGCGGCGGGCGTCTTCGTGCGGTTCTCCACCATGCCTCCTGATGGTTCAGTGTCCCGGCCGCATGGGCGGCTTCGGCGCCGGTTTCGGTGCGAGCGCTTTGAAACGTGGCTGGTGCGGGTTATGGCAATGCGGACAGAGCAGATAGCTCTTATGCCCGTTCCACTCGCCGGTGCGGCGTCCGTGGACGCCGGCCTGCCAGTCGCGATACTTCTCGCCGTGGCACTGGCCACACACGCGATACGACTCTTCGAACGGCACGCGGTCACCATTGGCCAGGTGCAGGAAATCGCGATTGTCGGCGTCGTGGCAATCGAGGCACCACCGATGTTGCTCGTCGTGCTTGAGCACGATGTCGGTGTGCATATCGGTGAGCTGCCGTCGCACGCGGTTCGGCGGCATCTCGCCGTGGCACACCGAGCAGGGAAAGATGCCTTCCGAAAACGGCGGTGGAGGCGTCTCCAGGCGCGCACCCGGTTTCTCTGGCGCCTGGCTGAGCGTCGTCGTGCTGCTTGCCAACAGCCCCATCGTGACAACCGCGAGTGACAACGCGAATCGGCGACTCATGGCGACGTCGAGTACGCGGGATAGCAGCGTTCGTGCCACGTTTGAACGACTAACGAAGAACGAAGAGCGAAGAACCACGAACCAACAACGAACGAAGCCACGGAGACACCGAGAGACCGACTTACAGAGACAGTCTTGAAAAGAATTTCTCGGTGTTTCTGTGCCTCTGTGGCCCGTGTGTGGCGTCAATTCCGATCCAGGCGACTGGAGACTGACGACTGGGGGATTTTTCACAGTAGTGGGAAAAATCTCGTGCGTTGTAGGGACGGGCACCGCCGATGCCGGCACGCTTTCTCAAAAACGTGTGCGTTGGCGGGCCTTGATGCGGTGAGTGACCGTGCTGCTCGGTGGCACTCGCTTTGCCAATGCTGCAGAACATCGCGTTGACGTGTCTGCTGCGTCGATGCCCAGCAACTTCAGAGAAAGGACCGCATATGCGTGTGTTCTCGCCATTCTTCGTGCTGATCTTCGTGCTGGCGATTGCTGCGCCCGCCGCCGCGCAAGGCAAGAACGACGCGGGGCAAAAGGTGTTCGCAGACAACAAGTGCTCCGTGTGTCACTCCATTGCCGGCGTTGGCAACAAGAAATTCCCGCTCGACGAAGTCGGGAAGCACAACGCCGAATACATCAAGGGTTACCTGACCGACGCCAAAGCGGCCGCGGAGAAAGAGGGCAAGAAGCTCGCGTTGCCGATGAAGTCGTTCAAGACGCTGCCTCCAGCCGACTTCGACGCGCTCGTTGCCTATCTCCTCACCCTGAAGTGACCTATGAGTGGACAGATGGCCGCATCGGCCTTGCAAAGCCAATTTGACGATATCCGTCGCGCCGAAATGTTCCGCCTGCGCGGGAAAATCTCCGCGATGACTACGGAAGAACGCGCAGCGGTAGACGAAATCACGGCGCAGGTGGTGCGCGCGATCGCCGCGCCACCCGCACACGCGCTCACGAATCACGAATCGCCCCTGCTGGTTCGCGCTGTCATTGATCTCTTCAAGGTGAGTTGAGCTCGCGGTACTTTCCTTGCAGCCGGGTGACCGACGTTCAACCGCCGGTCTGCCGGCGATTCAGACGTCGGTCCGCATATGTCATTTTTCATCGTCATTCACGAGGGAGTCGGCCAATGAGACGTCGTCTAGTTGGAACGGCGTTTGGCGTGTGGTTGCTCGTGTGGCTTGGACTGCCCGCCATAGCCAGTGCCAGCGACCCCAAATCGAAAGGCCCGCAACTTCAACAGGGGTACGCCGGCGCGGAGGTCTGCGTCACGTGTCACGAAGGATTCGACGCGTCGATCAATCGTACGAAGCACGCGTTTGCGAAAGACCCGCGTACGCCCATGGCGAAGGAGGGGTGCGAGAGCTGTCACGGTCCCGGTGAAGCGCATGTGCAAGATCCCACGAGCGTCAAACCGCGGATGTTCACGAAGATGTCCGCACGGGATGTCAACGACACCTGTACCACTTGTCATAACCGCGGCGAGCACGCGATGTGGAAGGGCAGTCAGCACGAATCGCGCAACCTCGCATGCACGACCTGCCACAGCGTTCACCAGCCGCAGTCTGAAAAGGGATTCCTGAAAGCAAAAACTCAGATCCTGCTCTGTGCCAAGTGCCACGTCGACAAAGCCAACAAGCTGGATCGATCCGGACACATGCCGGTTCGCGAGGGCAAGCTGGAATGCATGTCGTGTCACAACGTGCACGGATCGAAGAACGTGCGGCTGCTGCGCGCGGGCTTCACCATCAACGAGACCTGCACGACCTGCCATGCAGAGAAGCGCGGACCGACCCTCTGGGAGCATGCGCCGGTGCGCGAGAGCTGTGTGACCTGCCACGATCCGCACGGCTCGTCCAACGAGCGGATGCTCGTGGCAAAGGCGCCGTTCCTCTGCCAGCGGTGCCACGTATCCACGCGGCATCCGGCCACGATCTACGACAAAACACAACTGGCCACCAGCAACCGGGTGTTCGGGCGAAGCTGCGTCAGCTGTCATGCGCAGATTCACGGCTCGAATCACCCATCTGGTAATTTCCTGACCCGGTAGGAGGCCAACCATGACGCGCACACGTGTGGTTTCATTCAGCAGCGCTCTGGTGCTGACCTGCGCGGTGACGGCCTTCGCACAAGCGACGCTGCCAAAGCCGACCGACGGGCGGGAGCAGGCGATCTCGTCGCTCAGCGGCAAGGCGTACGGCAACATCGATTTTGGCGGCCAGTTCTCGAGCGTGACCGGCGACTCAGCTCGCTTCCAGCGGTACCGCGACCTTCGCGATGGCCCGTTGGCCGACAACGTGTTGCTCAATCGACGCGACGAGACGTGGACCCTCCGAGCCGCGGCCGTCAAACCCGGTTATCGCGACCAGCGCTTCACCGCCGACTATCGACTCGTCGGCAAGGTGAAAGCGTTCTTCGACTGGAATCAGATCCCGCTGTTCATCAGCTCTGATACACGAACGCTGTATAGCGAAGTCAGCCCCGGCGTGTTCCGGCTGCCAGACGCGATGCAGGCGAGCAATCAGGCCGGCACGACGACCATCCGAGATTTCGTGGGCTCTGCGACTCAGTTCGACCTTCGCACGCGACGCGATATTGGCCAGTTTGATTTCGTCTACACGGCGAATCGCGATCTGGATCTGAAATTCAACGTGACCAATACGCGTCGTAACGGCGCGATTCCGTACGGCGCGTCGTTCGGATTCAGCAACGACATCGAACTGCCCGCGCCAATCGACCAGCGGACGACGGACGCGAAAGCCTCGCTCGAGTGGGCCAATCGCGACGCCCTCGTGAGCATCGGCTGGGACGGATCGTGGTTCAACAACAACGTCGACGCGATGATCTGGGACAACCCGTTGAAGATCACGGACTCGCCTTCGTACTCCAGTGCGTATAGCGATGGCCGCGGGCCGGCGCAGGCGCGGATGGCCCTCTGGCCCGACAACACTATGCAGTACGTGCATGGAACCGGATCGTTCAGCACGCCTGCGCGCGGCCGTTTGACGGCGTACCTGGCTGTTGGCGCGTCGAAACAGAACGAAGCGCTGCTGCCGCACACGATCAACTCGCTCATTCCCGTGGTACCGCTCGCGCGTCCGACGGCCGAGGCGGAGATTCGCAACACCATGTTCAACGTGCTCTACGTGGCGCGGCCGTTCCGGCCGTTTATGGTCAACGCGCGCTACCGCTACAACGACCTCGACAATCGGACGCCACCCTTCGAGATGTTCGGGCGCGTACGCTTCGATGGTGTGCTGGACGACGCGTCGGCTGCGGAGCCGCCCGAGTTCTACAGCGTCAAGCGGGAGAACTTCGACGTCGACGGCACGTTCAGCGGCCTGCCGTTCACGTCCATCAAAGTCGGCTACGGCAGCGCCATTTCCGATCGGACCTTCCGCATCTTCGAGAAGACGAACGAAAACACGTTCCGGGTGTCTGCCGATTCGACAGGAAACCGCTATGTGACCCTCCGGGCACTCTTCGAGAATTCGGTGCGCACAGGCAAAGCGCTCGACGAGGAGCTGCTCATCGACATCGGCGAGCAGCCAGGCATGCGCCACTTCGACATCGCCGATCGCGATCGGAAGCGTTTTACGCTCATCGCCACCGTGATGCCGATCTCGACACTCGGTTTCAATGCAAGCGCGGCCGTTGCGCGAGAAGACTATCCGGAGTCCGAATTCGGCTTGCGGGACGTCGACAGCAATCAGTATTCGGCCGGCGTCGACTTTCTGCCGAGCGATCGCGTCGGCGTGAACCTCACGTACGCGTGGGAGCGGTACGGGACCCTCAGTGCGTCACGCACCGCCAGCCCCGGCGATCAGTTTACCGATCCCAGGCGCAACTGGTTCACCGACTATGCGGGAAAGGTCAGCAACATCGACGCCGTGGTCGACCTCGCGGCAGTCGCGCCGAAAACGGATGTGCGCTTGACGATCAATTGGAGCGATGTGAAGGATACCTACACGTATCTGCTTGCGCCGCAGACGACGTTGCCGGCGCCGTCGCAGCTCGCGCCGGTCCTGAACGAGCTGTTTCGTGGAACGGTGGACGTCACCCATCGCTTGACCAATCGGCTGCGTCTGGGCGCGAGCTACTGGTACGAGGATTACAACACGGAGGACTTCGCGCTCGGCGAGTTGACGCTGACTGACATCGCGCTGCCAGCCGTGCAGCCGGGAGTGCCAGTGGTTCCGACGAGCACGCTGCTCCTTGGCTACATCTATCGTCCATTCACGGCGCACACAGGAATCGTGCGGCTGACTTACTTGTGGTAGGGAATGAGGACGTACATGACCGGGTGCCCCCCTCCGCACCGCCTTCAAATTGAGACCGCGGCGCCAGTGGTGCGCAGCCACGCGGCGGCGCCGCCGCCGCTCCGGCTCGTCTTCTGGGAAAGCACCAAGGCATGCAATCTCGAGTGCAAGCATTGCCGCGCGGTGCCGCAGAAAGGATTGGGTCCGCTCGATCTGACCACTGCGGAAGCCATGGCGTTGATGGATGGCATCGCCGAGACGGCGCGGCCGGTGTTCATCATCTCGGGAGGCGAGCCACTCTTCCGGCCTGACATTTTCGATCTCGCGCGCTACGGCAAGTCGCTCGGCTTTCGGATGGCGCTTGCGACCAACGGCACGCTGGTCGATGGAGACGTCGCAAGGCAGATCGAAGAGGCAGGCATTTCGCGCGTGTCGATCAGCCTCGACGGGGCGCTCGAGAGCACGCACGATCGCTTTCGCGGCGCCGCCGGCGCCTGGAAGGGTGCGCTGCGAGGCATTGGCAACCTGCGCGCGAGGGGCATTTCGGTTCAAATCAACTCGACAGTCGCCAGACACAACGTCTCGGAGCTGCCCGATCTGTTGAACCTCGCGATGCATCTCGGATGCGACGCCCTGCACATTTTCATGCTGGTGCCGGTCGGCTGCGGGCTCGAGCTGGCCCAGAGCGACATGCTGCCGGCCAACGAGTACGAGCGCGTGCTGCACTGGTTCTACGATCGGTCCAAGGATGTTCCCATCGACTTGAAAGCCACCTGCGCGCCCCATTACTTCCGCGTGCGCGCGCAGCGAATCACCGACGAGCGGCGGCGCGGCGACCAGTCCACGCCGTTTGTTGCGCACGGGACGCGCTTGAAAGCGGCGCCGGATCCGGCAGGAGGCCGTCCGCTATCAGCGATGACGCGCGGATGCCTTGCCGGAACCGCAGTGTGTTTCGTGTCCCACCAGGGCGAGGTGTTTCCGTGTGGCTACCTGCCTGTCAGTGCAGGCAGCGTCAGGCGGCAGCCGTTCAAGGAAATTTGGGAGGGCGCCGAAGTGTTCGACAAGCTGCGCAATCTCGACCTTCTGGAGGGCAAGTGCGGAATCTGCCGCTATCACGGCATCTGCGCCGGTTGCCGCGCACGTGCTTATGCGACGACGGGCAACTACATGTCCGAAGAGCCGTATTGCAACTACGTGCCGCCGGCCGAGGCTCGCGAGCTGGCCGTCTGATCATGCAGCGCACAGGCATTCGAAAAACGAGCGCTAACCGCGAAAAGGAGTCAGACGCCTTTTTCGAGCTGTTGGCGTTCGACCCAGCCTCCTCGTGAAAAGCGAGTGATCTCTCCGAGCAGGCCGGCAAAGGTGACGGCCCATGCCGCCAGCGCGATCCACACACCGACAGCGGGAATGCGCATCAGGATAGGCACGTCAAGCGCCTGCGCGAGGCGGAACGTGCAGACGGTGTACATACCGAGTGGAAAGACGGCACCCCAATACAGCGGATCGTAGCGCAACGGGAAGCGACGCACGATGTGCCGCCAAACACCCAGAATCAGCAGCATGGGGATCCACCACGTCGCCGTCGCCCAGAACAGCAGCGTGAGGCCCTTGATGAACGGGAGCAACTCGGTCAGCAGTGGAGATGCGGACGCCGCGAGAACGAGCGCGCTGCCCGCCAGCGTTGAAATGGCGACCGCGCCCATATTGATCCAGTACGGCGGCGCCAGATCGCCTGGGCTCAAAACGAAAAAGGTGTACCGGTAGAAGATGAGCGAGATGATCCAGATATAAAGCATCCCCGCGCCAAGCCAGATGACCAGACTGAAGAACAACACGGTGGCCGCGGCCGCGCCGAAGCCTGGCGCCAGTTGAGCGCCCAGCACCACAATCGATTGCGGTGCAACGACCGAGACCAGCCATCCTCCATTGATTCCGGCGTCGAGCGCCGGCTTTTCGGCCTTGACCGTGAGCAGTGTGAAAATCGTGTACGTCAGAACCACCCAAAGCGCAATCGCGAGCGCCCACAGGGCCACTCCCCACTTCCATGCGTGGCTGATGAGAACCGCTTGTGTTCCCAGGACGGACGCTGCCGCGACCATCGTAAAAAAACCAACGGCCCGGCCGTGATGTTGAAGGTCAGCGAGCACTTGTCCCGGATAGCGGGAGATGCGCACGGCGAGGAGCAACACGAGCGCTGTCGCACACACCACATTCGTGCCGAACAGCCCGCGGGCGAGGAGCGGCAGCGCGAGAAGCTCGCAGGCAATGGAGACGATTCCCGTCGCCATCACCATCGCAAAGTATGCCGGGTGCAGATCGCGAATCGCCTCGCCGGCGCGGCTCACGATCGAGTGCGCTCCATTCGCGCGAGATAGCGAAGCAGCCCGAGATTCAGAAGCAGACAGAGAACACTTGCCGCCGCCGCCGGCCAGATGACCGAATCATCACCGCCGAGAAAAGCATTCATGCTCGCCGTGAGCAGCCACAGCTGCAGCACCACGATGATCACGACAAACGCGACCATGCCATAGACGATTGTTGCGCGTTGCTCGCGAGTAAACGGGCGCCGCAGTGCCACTCAGCTCGTCCTCCACTCGACGTCCGTTGCGAACACGTCGTCGCCGCGAACGTCGAGCGCGATTCGGGGCAACGGTCGGCGGGGAGGGCCGGCCAGCGGACGCCCGGTCCGCAGATCGAAGACGCCCTCGTGGCAGGGGCAGTGCAGCGTGCCGTCCTCAATGCGAGGGATGACGGCGCACGACAGATGCGTGCATTTCTGGCGGTACGCGACGAGCTCTCCGTCGGGTAGCCGAGCGACGATACACGCATCGTGTTCGCCGGGGTAAGCGAACAGCTGCGCCTCTCCCGGCGGCAGCTCGGCAACACTCGCGATGCGCCTTGTCTCGGGTCGTCCACGTCGCCGGCGCCACCAGTTCTGCACCGCAAGCCACAGCTGTCCAGTGGTAAAGGCACCACTCGTCAGCACCAGAAACTTCATGAAATCGCGGCGTTCGACGTACTGGTCCTGCAGCGCGTCGATTGGAAAATCTCGACGCCACGGCGGCTGCATCTCCATCGGTTTGCCGTCAGGCGCGATGGTGACCTGCTCACGATTGGGAGGTCTGGCGTAGAGATTCACCGGGGCGGTGCCGGTAAGGCCCTCGCGGCCTGGCGTGTTGATCTGCGGATCGATTGCAGATCGTGGATCCTGTGCCATCTCAGACTTCGATATCCGCATAGGGATCCCACTCAGCGGCCACTGTCTTGAGCCGAATCTCCCGCGGCGGGGGCTCTTCATTCATCGCAGCGGTGACGTCCACAAACGGAACCGCGCTTGCGAGCCGTCGCGGAACCATCGTGAAAACGCGCGTGGTGATCGTCTGCGCGCCGAACTGGAAGCGATTCGCAGGTGCCGACTGCGGCCGCAGCTGATCGATCTGCTCCCGAGTACCGAAGAACAGGGCCTGGCTTGGACAGACCGTTGCGCACATCGGACGTTTGCCGATGCTCGTCCGGTCGTAACACATGTCGCACTTCATCATGATCTGCCGCTCGAGGTACACCTCGGGGACGCCAAAAGGACATGCCAGCACACAGTTGCCGCACGCGATGCACCGCGGCTGCAGCGCCGATTGCACCACACCATCAGCGGATCGCTTGATCGCGTCAGCAGGGCAGACTTCGGCGCACGTCGGCTGCTCGCAGTGCATGCAGACCACCGGCACGGTCTGCTGGCTCTGTCCACGATCGACATACTCGAGGTGAATCATGGCGTCACCTCGATGGGTGTCGCACTCCGTGCAGGCGTGCACACAGGCCTGGCAGCCGATGCACCGGCTGGGATCGATGAAGAAATGCAGGTAATCGGGCTTCGCCATCGCGCGTTATTGCTGCGGCTCGAGCACTGCGGCGTACACCGGCGGTCCGTCCGCCTTGCGAACGCGGCAGCCGCACACTTTATATTGCGGGATCTTGCTGATCGGATCCTGTGCAGCGATCGTGAGCTGATTAACGCTCTTGGCACCGGGCCAATGGTAGGGAATGAAGATTGTGTCTGGACGAATGGTGGTCACCACCATCGCCCTGAGTGTGATCGCGCCGCGCCGCGTTTCAGCGGTGGTCCAGTCGCCGTCCGCAATCGCGAGCTTTTCCGCCAGCTTCGGATGGATCTCCACGCGTGGCTCGGGATACTGCTTCACGAGCGGCCCGATGCGCCTCGTCTGCGTGCCTGAGAGGAACTGGCTGACTACGCGTCCAGTCGTCAGAAAGATGGGATAGTCCTCGCTAATGTCGTCGACCGGTGGACGGTACTCCGCGACGTTGAAGCGCGCGCGGCCGTCAGGAAAGTAAAACCGTCCCTTTCCGCGCGCCACGGGGTTGTAGCTGTCGGGTTCGAAGAGGCGCGGTGTTCCGGGGTGATTCGCCGTCGGCCGACCGGTTTCAGGATCTTCGCTGTAGCACGGCCAGAAGACGCCAAGCTGCTCCTCCAGCTTCTCGTAGGTGATGCCTGAATAATCGGCCACACCGCCTTTGCTCGCCACGCGGAGCTCGTCGAAGATCTCCCGCGAGCTCGCGAACGTCATACCATGCGGGCGGCCGAGCGCCGCGGCGAGATCTTGGATGACGCGCCAGTCCTCCCGCGCCTCGCCGGGACAGTCGACGGCTTTGTTGATCTTGATCACGCGGCCTTCGACCTGCGTGACCGTTCCTTCATCCTCCTCGTGGAGACTGCCTGGCAGAATGATGTCGGCGTGGCGAGCGGTGTCGTTGAGGAAGAAATCGATGACCGCATAGAACTCGAGCTTCTCGAGCGCGCGCGTGATAAACGAATTGTCGGGCAGCGACACTTTGGGGTTGAAACAGATCGACAGCAGTCCACGGATCTCACCCGCGTCGATCTTCCGGAACATCTCATAGGCATCGACACCGGCGCCCGGGAGATCCCTCTCGTCGACGCCCCAAACGCCGGCGATGTATTTGCGATGGTCAGGATTCGAAATGTCTCGCCAGCCGGGAAGCTGGTCGCACTTCTGGCCGTGCTCGCGGCCTCCTTGACCGTTGCCTTGTCCAACGATGGTGCCGTAGCCGCTCTTCGGCTTGCCAATGCGTCCCGACGCGAGGACCAGATTGATGGTACCGAGGGCGTTTTGCACCCCGTTGGAATGGTGTTCGATACCTCGAGCGTGAAACAGAAAACTGGTGCGCGCGGTGCCCCACCACTCGGCCGCCTGTTCAATCGCACGCGCAGGGACGCCGCTGACATGTGAGGTGCGCGCCACGGTCCACTCACGGCAGTACTCGGCGACCTGATCGAATCCGACCGTGTGATGGCGAATGAACTCGTGGTCGAGCCAGTCGTGCTCGATCATCTGCTGCAGCACACCAGCAAAAAGCGCGGCGTCGCGGCCTGGCTTGACTGGAAGATACAGCTCGCAGGTTCGCGCGATGGGTGTGATCCGCGGATCCTGAACGATCACACGGGCGCCCTGCTCACGTGCCTGCCAGATGTAGTTGGTCGTGATGGGCGAGCACTCCGCGACGTTGGAACCGGCAACCCAGATGACCTCCGTGCCCACCATGTCCGACCACGGGTTCGTCGTGCGATCGATGCCAAACGCCTTCTTGTTGGCCGCTCCGGCGCTGACCATGCACAGCCGGCCGTTGTAGTCGATGTACGGCGTGCGGAGGCACACGCGCGCGAACTTCCCCAGTAAGTACGTTTTTTCCGTGGTGAGACTCGCGCCGCCAAGCACACCGACACTCGCGAGACCATGCGTCCGCTGCAGCCGATCGATCTCTTGCGCCACTCTCTGAACAGCGCGTTCGTAAGGCAGCGCTGAAAAGCCGCCCGGCGCTGTCGGATCGCGTTGCAGTGCCGTGAGGAGGCGATCGGGATGCGACCCTTGAAGGTAGCGCTTCACACCTTTTGGACACAGCATGCCGCGATTGAACGGAAATTCTTCCCACGGCTCGAAGCCAATGACCTGATTGTTCTGGACTTTCAACTGAATGCCACACTGCTGTCCGCAAAAGCAGCAATGCGTCTTGACGAGCCGATCCGGTTCGATGCTCGTCGATAGGCGCGCGCCCGACATGCTCGACAGATGCGGGCCGAACTGCGCGGTGAACCGCAGATCGTCAACGGGCAGTGTCGCCATCGTCTGCGGACTGCGAACGCCAGAGAGCGCCCTGCGCAAGGCCGAACAGCCCGCGGCGGCAGCGCGGACACACGTCCTGATAATGCCCGCCGTCGGGCAGCGCGTACGAGAACCCGAGCTCGTCTTCCACACGCGTCAGGTCGCGAATCATCATGGCGGCTGCGAACGGCCGCCCACACCGGCGGCAGGTCGCCTGGTCGCCACGAGCTGCGGCATCCTTGTAAAAGGCGACGCCGAGCTGCGCCGGCCGTTGGAAGATGTGAAAGAACTTTCCAAACGGCAACCACAACAAGGTCAGGATCACAAGCCCCGCGTGCAGAATGGCGAGAAAGTCGTACGCGTAGCCGCGCATCCACGTGTAACTCGCAGTGAGCAGCAAACCGGTGACGGCGATTGCGAAGAGCAGCAACAGCGGCAGCACGTCGAACCCGAATTGCTGTATGGCCGCCGCTCCGTGATCGATCATGCGCCGGCGAAACGCGAGCATCACGCCAGCCAATACCAGCAATGATGACCAGACAAGCCCGTGAAAGGCGATGAACGCCAGGAGGGAATCCACTCGGAACTCACCAGCCGCGAACCCGAATAGATACGCTCGGTACGAGCCGAAATCGCCGGCAACCGTTTCGAAGTGAATCCATCCCCACACCAGCGGGAACGTGATTGCCGCCGCGAGAATGCAGCCCCACATGATCAACCAGTGCGCGAGGCCTCGAAGCGCGGCCCGCCTGAAGATGAAGCGATTGACGCCAAACTCGATCGTCGCGCGCCGCGTCAACGCCGCGAGATTCGGCGCTACCAAGCGGGGCTTGAGGAACACTTCCCAGCCGCGGCGCCAGTAGAGCCGCGTCGGCGGACGCTGCAGCCACATGGCGTAACGGTACGTAACAGCGAAGGTTGCGAAGAGGGTTGCGAACGTGTAGCCGACGAGCGCGGCGTCAAGGTGATCGAGGTTGCGCGAGCCGGCGACGATCAGGATCGCGAGGGTTGCCGTCGCCAGGATGGCCAAGGCCGCGGAGCGGATCTCTTCTCGCGCAAACGGCGCCATCAGCGTTCGGTTACGTATAGCCGCAGAACAGCGAGCTGCGCAAGCTCAACGAGTCAGCGTCTTTGATCGGCGGCCGGTGTTCCAGGCTAAAGCTCCATCCTGCGCAATCGCAGCGCATTGCCGATTACCGAGACCGAGCTCAGCGTCATGGCCGCGCTGGCCCAGACAGGACTTATGAGCGTGCCGGTAAACGGATACAGAATCCCGGCGGCGACGGGCACGCCAATCATGTTGTAGAGAAAGGCCAGCAGCAGATTCTGCCGGATGTTCCTCATCGTCGCGCGACTGAGGCGACGCGCGCGCAAGATGCCGCGGACGTCGCCTTTGGCGAGCGTGATGCCGGCGCTTTCCATCGCCACGTCAGTGCCGGTGCCCATCGCGATTCCTACCGTTGCTTCGGCCAGTGCAGGAGCGTCGTTGATGCCGTCGCCGGCCATGGCGACGGCGTGACCCTGCGCCTGCAGCTCGCGAACGATCTCGCGCTTCTGCGACGGCAACACGTCCGCCCGAATCTCGTCGAGGCCCAGTTTCTTCGCGACGGCTTCTGCCGTTCGGCGGCTGTCGCCGGTCAGCATGATCAGACGCAGGCCGTCGGCATGCAGTGAGCGGACGGCTTCAGGTGTCGACGATTTGATCGGATCGGCAACGCCGAGAAGCCCCGCGAGCCGGCGCTCGATCGCCACGAACATGACCGTCTGCGCCTCCTGTCGAAGCGCGTCACCGCGCGTCTGCAGCGGCGTCAGATCGACCTTCAAATCGCGCATCATCTCCACGTTGCCGAGCGCGAGTTCTTTGCCGTCGACGCGGCCGATGACGCCCTTGCCTGTTTCCGAGCGGAAATCGGACACGTTGAGCAAAGGCGCCTCGCGCTCGCGCGCGCCGGTCACGATTGCCGTCGCCAACGGATGCTCGCTCGCCTGTTCGAGGCTTGCGGCGAGCGACAGCAATTCGCGTTCGCCGGCCACGGCGTCGGTCGGGACCACTGACACCAGGCGCGGCCTGCCCTCGGTGAGCGTTCCGGTTTTGTCCACGACAAGCACATCGACTTTTTCGAGGCGCTCGAGTGCCTCGGCGTTTTTGATCAACACGCCCGTCGTCGCACCTGCGCCTGTACCGACCATGATGGACATCGGCGTCGCGAGTCCGAGCGCGCACGGGCACGCGATGATGAGGACTGCGACGGCGCTGACGAGCGCGAAAGCCAGACGCGGCTCGGGCCCCCAGATGCTCCAGGCAACGAACGTGGCGAGAGCGATCAACACCACGGCGGGAACAAACCAGCCTGAAATCCGATCCGCGACGCGCTGAATGGGCGCGCGGCTGCGCTGTGCCTCCGCGACCATGCGGACGATTTGTGCCAGCAGCGTGTCGGCGCCGACGCGCTCGGCGCGCATCAGCAGCGTCCCTGTTCCATTCACCGTGCCGGCCGTCAGCTTCGCGCCGCGCTCCTTTTCGACCGGCACCGGCTCGCCGGTGACCATGGACTCGTCCACCGAGCTGCGGCCGTCCACGACAACACCGTCGACGGGAATCTTCTCGCCCGGCCGGACACGCAAGGTGTCGCCCACGTGCACGCTGGCGATTGCCACGTCTTCTTCATGATCGTCGTGAACCCGTCGCGCGATGCGTGGTGCGAGCCCGAGCAACTTCTTGATGGCAGCCCCCGTGCGGCCGCGTGCCTTGAGCTCGAGCACCTGACCGAGCAGAACCAGCGTCGTGATGACGACCGCAGTGTCGAAATACGTCTCGACAACGCCGTGCATGCGGAAGCCTTCGGGGAAGACGCCGGGCGCGAGCGTGGCGGCAACGCTGTACGAATAGGCGGCACCCACGCCCGTCGCAATCAGCGTGAACATGTTCGGACTGCGATTGACGATTGACGCCCATGCGCGTTCGAAGAACGGCCAGCCGGCCCAGAGAACGACCGGCGTGCCGAGCAGGAGGCCGATCCAGTTGGTGACGCGCAAATCCACCCGGCCGCCGAGCCCAGCACCAAAGAGCATGTCCGCCATCGCGAGGACGACCACTGGTGACGACAGAAGAAGCGACACCTTGAAGCGCCTCGTCATGTCGACGAGCTCTGGATTCGGTACGTCCTCGAGCACGACGGTGCGCGGCTCGAGCGCCATGCCGCAGATCGGACAGGCGCCGGGCTGGCTGCGGACGATCTCGGGATGCATCGGACACGTGTATTCGAGCTTCGTCAGTGCGTCGGGCGAGCTGAGGTCCGCTTCGAGCGCCATGCCGCACTTCGGACATGCACCCGGGTGGTCCTGACGGACCTCTACATCCATCGGGCAGAAGTAGGTCGTGCCCGCAGGCGCCGGTGACGTAGCGGAAGCGTCTCGGTTCGGCTGAAGGTACTTTTCTGGGTCGGCGCGAAACTGGTCGACACACCACGAGCTGCAGAAGTAGTACGTTTCGCCGCGATGCACGACGGTCCCCGCGGCATCGTCGGGATCGACCGTCATATCGCAGACGGGATCGATCACTGCTTCACGTACTGCGCCGGGTTCGCGTCGAACTTCTTCTTGCATATCGGATTGCAGAAGTAATACGTCTTGCCCTGGTATTCACTCTTTCCTGCGGCTTTGGCCGGATCTACCTGCATGCCGCACACGACATCCTTCTCCATGTTCTCCTCCTCTTGTGATGCGTGCCGTCTCCGGATGTTTCTCGCTGGCCGGTAGGACCACGAGGGCCTCGGGAAGATGGTATTAATTGGGTGACTTGATAGGCAACTGGCAGCGCATCACCAAAAGAGCCGTCGGGTTGGCACAGGGCTCGCTATGCTTCCTTATCGCGATGACGGCGGCCTGCGCCAGCGAGAAACCGGCGCCATCCACGGCCGGCGCCACGACCGTTCCAGCCGACGCATCCGGACGAGGATCGCTCGTTGGTCGTGCACCTGCGGGCGCGATTATCACGCTCGAGCGGAGCGGGTCACAGTCTCCGCTGCCGGCTGGCAACGCAGTTCTCGATCAGTTCGGTAAGGCGTTCGTGCCGTCCTTCCTGATCGTTCGCGTTGGTCAGCCGGTGGAGTTTCGAAACAGTGAGGACACCGATCACAACGTGAACGTCGTCCGGGTTCCGACTGGCGCCAACGTGTTCAGCACATCAACGCCGCCGTTCCAGACCTATTTGCATACGTTCAACGAAGCCGGACGTTACGACGTCAGCTGCGACATCCATCCTGGGATGCACGCCATCATCCTTGCGACGACCGCACCGTACGCGGTGATCGCGGATGGGAGCGGGCAGTTCTCGTTTCAGGATCTCGAACCGGGCACCTACAAGCTCACCGTGGCCGTAGGCGAGCGTCAATCACAACGGACGATCGACGTGACAGGCACACGTCTGGACCTTGGCGCGCTGACGCTGTAGCGCCCCGCGCTAACAAGCGTTTGGCCTCTTGTCGCGACTGGCCGCTGGCCCCACTCAGGCGCCGGCGGCGGGCTTCTGACCGAACAGCAGATAGGTCAGGGCTTTTGAATTGGTTTTGTCGACGGGCGCGTGAGTCGCGCTCGAGCTGGCCGTTTCGTCGAGCGTGCCTGACTGCGGGTCCACCGGCATCGCGCTGTCGGTCATGATGAGATAAGTGGCCACTGACGCATCAACCTCGTAGATTTCACCGGCCTGAAACCCGGCGAGTGGAACACCGTCGACGTCACCGCTTTGCCATTTGAGGATACGAATTCGCAAGTAACCAGCTCCGGAATTCGTGGGGGCATAACTCAAAAGTTATGCCGTCCAGTGTCAGTCAATTCCAGACGAAATAGCTAAGGCATTGCGAACTTCCAACTTGCGTGTGACTTGTCAGGTTGCATCCCGACGAAGAAGTGTTCGGTTTTGCTGCGCGGCCTATTTCTGGGTCGTGGCCACTCGCGTTCCGAGATCGACCTGAGTGACGCTGACGATCTCTTTGCCTGCCTTGTCCTTGCTCTGGACGAAGGTGACAACGACGCGGTCACCCGGCTTGATGTCCGCGAGTTTTGCTGCGGCTTTCCCGCGCAGAATCTTCGTCTTCGGATCCAGCACGTGCGTGCTGACCTTGCCGTCCTTGGTTTTAACCTCGAGGTGGTTTTCGTGGATCGTCGACACGGTGCCCATGACTTTGTGTGCGTGCCCTTCATGGGCGAAGACGAGGGGCGGTGCAACGAGTACGGCGGCAAGCGCCAGCGCAAAGAGACGTGTCATGGATGGCTCCCTTTATGTTCGTGCGATTGTTGCCGTTGTTGAACGGGCGGCGCTTCCGTTTCGCCCGAGAGGAATTTTCGCTGTTCCTCGAGTTCCCGCCATTCGTCGGGAGCTCGCGGATTCAGGTCTGACATCTCTGACAGTTCCTCAGTAGTCAACTGCGGTAGATGCCGAATGAAGTTGACGAGGTGCCACGAGTCCTGCTCGCCGTCGTCCGAGTCGGTTGACCAGGCCGGCATGCCCGTGAGCTTCACTCCGTTCTCGATGATGTAGAAGAGTTCGCCGTCGGTCAACTCCTGTGTGCCGGGTTGACGCATGTCGGGCACCCGTGGATACATCGCGCGTCCCATCGTCGTGTCGCCGCTGCCATCGTTGCCGTGACAGGTTGCACAGTGATCGGCCCAATGCTGGAGACCGGCTCGTATGCTGTCGCCGCTTCTGGCGATCGGATTCGGGCGCGATTTCGCGCCCGCCGGAATCGCCATGTGACGCGCCGCGCGCGCAACGGTAGTCTCGAGGTTGCTCGGCTCTTGTCGCGTACCGATGCCCTGCGCGAGCAACCACGCAGCGCAGGCAATGCCGGCGATCCCGACGATGGCGCACAGATGCCATAAGAGCTTGAGCGTGCTCTTCATGTGTGACGACGGTGAGGTTATCCGCTGTTCGGTTTACGGCAATCGGCTTTCAGCGCTCAGCACTCGGCACTTGGCACTTGGCACTCGGCTCAGCACTCGGCACTTTCAACTAATTGATCGAACACGATCCCGGACCGTCGGGATGACCGCACCTTCCGCACGGCGCCGGCGCGGCACTACGCGCACCAAACTTCGGCGCCTCCGCGCCCACGGCAAACACCGAGAGCTGTTTCTCGAGCTGTGTGCTTTCACAGTGGGGGCACTTGAGCTCGGTGCTCGATCGAACCAGCAACTCGAATGAATGGTTGCACGCCTCGCAGCGGTACTCGTAGAGCGGCATACATACAGGATAATCCAGGACATGCGCCTACCCTGGCGGTGATTCATGGCCACAGTTCTGGCTGCGGTAATGCCGGCCCCACACGTTCCAGTGGAGCTGCGCGAGTTTCGCGAGCCCGAGCTCGAGCCCGGAAGCGCGCTGCTCAGCACCCTGTATTCAGAGGTCTGCGGCACAGACGTGCATCTGTGGCACGGCCGATTGGCAGGCGTCCCGTATCCGATTATTCCTGGCCACGTGTCGGTCGGCGCGGTCGACAAGATTCGCGGACAAGTGCTAAGCGTCAGTGGAAAGGGGCTTCGGGAAGGCGACCGGGTGGTCTTCTACGATGTTCATCGTACGTGCGGCCGCTGTTATGCGTGTGCCGTCAGTGGAACGCCAACGAAATGCGTGAATCGTCGCGTCTACGGCATCACGGATTCAGCGGACGATGGGCTGTTTGGTGGGTGGAGCGAGGTGATCTATCTCGAGCCAGGAGTCGTGTGCGCGCTTCTGCCCGCGAATGTCGCCGCCGAGGACTACATCGGCGCCGGCTGCGGCCTCATCACCGCGGTTCATGCCATCGATCGCGCAGCCATCCGTCTGGCCGATCATGTCCTGGTGCAGGGGACAGGCGCCGTTGGCTTGAGCGTTATCGCGCTCGCACGACTCTCCGGCGCATCGAGTGTCACGGCAATTGGCGCGCCGGCGGATCGATTGAGGCTTGCCGAACGAATGGGCGCAACAGCAACGCTTGACCTCGGTCGGAGCAGTCCAGAGGAGCGGCACGCACGCGTGCTGGAGATCACCGCCGGGCGCGGTGTTGATGTCGCCATCGAAGCTGCCGGGTCACCCCGCGCCATCGAAGAGGGATTGATGTTGGTGCGCGACGGCGGCCGATATGTCGTTGCCGGACACTACACCAATGCGGGCGCGAGCAGCGTGAACGCGCACGAGCAGATCAATCGCAAACACCTGGAGATTCGTGGCTGTTGGGGCAGCGAAGCGGGTCACTTCATTCGCGCGCTCGCCATTCTCGAGCGACACGTCGATCGCATCCCGTGGCGAGACATCGGCGCGCGCGTCTATCCGCTCGCTGGTGTGAACGAGGCGCTCGCGGATGCTGAAGCGATGCGAATACCCAAAGCCCTCGTCAATCCAACGCAGATAAGCCGCAGATAAGCCGCAGATAGCCGCGGATGGCCACAGATAAACCGCAGATAAACCGCAGATGGCCGCAGATGAAGATCTTTTCCTATCTTCGTTCACCTGCCAATCGACACCTGCTCCGTGAGGCGCTCGGCGAGATCAATCGACAGCGTAACCGCGTCGGGTCCAGGCGGCTGCGCTAGGCCCGGTGTCTGCGGCGGCGCGGCGCGGAACGCGCTCCACCATTCCGCAGCCTGGTCCGTTGTCCATTGCGACACGCTGGTGCACCGCTTCAGCTCGCGCAGGAGCGCGCGTGCGCTGGCCGGCCGATCGTCCAGTTTCTTCTTCAAGCATCGGAGAATGACTGTTTCAAGATCCTCAGGAATGGGCGTCGATGTACGGTCCGACGGCGGCACCGGCTCGGTGTGCATGTGATGAACGAATACTTCGGCAACCGTTCCGGCTTCGAACACTGGCTGCGCGGTCAGAAGAAAATATCCCACCGCGCCGAGCGCATACAGATCGCTGCGCGGATCGCCCGACGTTGATGCGGTCAACACCTCCGGAGGCATGTACAACGGCGTTCCGGCAAGCACGATCGACGAAGACATCGTCAGCGCATTGGCACCGGAGTCGATCGTCTTTACCAGACCAAAGTCCACGACTTTTGCGACGTCGGGCTCGCCGCCGCGCTCGGTGAGGATGATGTTGGCGGGCTTGATATCGCGGTGGAGCAGACCGTGCTCGTGGGCTTCGGTGAGCGCGCCGCAGACTTGTTTGAGAATGTAAATCACTCGGCCCGGCGGCAGCGCGCCGTCGCGCCTCACGAGGTCCTCGAGATTGATGCCGTTCAGGTATTCCATCGCGTAATAGAAGAGGCCGTCTGGTGTGCGGCCGTAGTCGTAAATGGCCACCGTGTTCGGATGACTGAGCTGCGCCGTCAGTTGGACCTCGCGCTCGAAGCGAAGAATGTTGGCTTCGCCCGCGTGGTCCGGCGGCAGCAGCTTGATCGCTGTCGGGCGGCGCAGCATCGCGTGGCTGGCTTTGTAGACCACACCCATGCCGCCGGCGCCGATCTTTTCCTCGAGCGTGTACTGACCGAGACGTCGGACCCGCGCCGCTTCGGTGCGGAGTCCAAAAATCACGCGCGAGCCGACTGTGGCGATCGCGATGGAGACGCCGCACCAGCAGGCGATGTTGATGATCGCGTCCGCGGTGCCCAGGGCGACTGCGGTGGCCAGAACGAGTGGCACACAGGCAATCGTGCTTGCCCAGAACGTTCGGGTGGCCGTGCTCGGCACCATGATGGCGCGCGCCGTGACGACATTCGCGCAGGCGAGGAGACCTGCATACATCCCGGACGCGGTATAGGGGCCGAACGCGCCGTGCATTCGCGTCAGGTAGACGCCCATCAACGAATACACTGCGCAGCCGCCAATGAGCGCGCCCCCGTCGAGCGCGCGCAGCATCGCGACCGACCAGCGACCCCGATGCGCCGTGAGTGCGACCGCGCCGAACAGAAGTGAGCCGGCAAGGTGCAGCATGGGCCCACGATCCAGCAGCATGTCCAGCAGCGGCATGTTCGATGGACCGGTGAGTGGCCACGCAATGATGTTCGCGATATAAAACGCGGAAGAGAGCACCGACGCCCAGACGGCCCAGAGCGCGACGCGCTCGCGCAGAACGGCCCGTGTGCCCTCGATATCTGTCCCGGCGGTCGGCAGCGCAATCGCGATATGGGAGGCGCTGGCGCGCGCAGACGAACCCGTATTCATGTGTCCGATCGATCCATTATCGATGAAGAACTGTCGGCGGCGAGGGACTTACTTTTGCCGGACGATCGGCTTGGCGACGAGCCCGATATCGTAGGTTACCACGGGCTGGCCTGCGAGAAATCGCTCGCGATCGCGGGGATCGTAGAGATGAATCGGAACGCCGCGAAATGTCTGGGCCGCGGGAGGCCAATCGAGCCGCCCCCGATTGCTGTAGGTGCCGAACTGCCAGCGGAAGTGATCCTCCTCACCCGCCTCGAGCACAAAGTACACGCGCTCTCCGCGCGCGTCGAGCGCGGCGATCGCGTCATCGAGCGCGCGCGGGTGCAGGCCTCGGTAATTGATCGTGAGCTGACCGGCATGGTGGCGGATCGAGCCGGCATGGAGGCTTGCGATCACGACGGCGTCGCGCGGCAGTCCGGCGACATAGCGGGCCACATCGAGATAACGCTGTTCAACCAGATACGTGACGAACGCTCCGCGCCTGACCGCTTCCCGCGCCTGCCAGAGCGCGACGGCAACTACGACGGCGACGAAGCCGTAGAGTAGCGTGGTTTTGCGGTGCGGGAGCCGATCGGCCAATGAAAGGCCCGCAACCACGCTGAGCGCGATCAATGCGGGGTACGCGGGCAGGAGAAAACGGACGTAGATCCATTCTTCACGACCGAAAACGCCATACGGGAGATACGAGAGAAAGAGCGCGGCCGCGAACGTGAGCAGCAGCCAGAGAGAAGCGCGGTGCCGTCTGGCGAAGAGGGGCGCGAGAAGTCCGAGCAGAACGAACGGAGTTTGAGTCTGCATGAGCCATCGCGGATAGCGATCGAGATTCGGGAGCACGGCGGACCATTCGTACAGCTCACCGAATGGCGCGTAGCCAAACCCGCGCGGCGAGCCGTACAGATACTGATTGAGTGCGGCCAGGGCAATGCAGCCGGGAATGAGACCGGCAATGAACAACAGAAGCGGCGCGCCGCGGCGTTCTTCGCGGCGCTCCGAACCAAACGCAGTCTGCCACAGGTGCAAGCCGGCAATCACGAGAGCCAGCACCACGAGGTTGGGCCGCGTCAGGATTGCGAGTGATGCGGCCAGGCCTGACGTCAATCGGGCCCACTTGCGTTCGTGCAACGCCAGCAGGAGGGCGAGCGTCGTCCATGCTGCGGCCGGGACGTCGCTCACCGGCTGCGTGACCTGGTACAGGAAGCTGGGACTGGTCGCGACGAGGACGGCCGCCAGAACCCCTGCGAGAGGACTGTAGACGCGGGTTCCGAGAAGAGCAGTCAACCAGATGGTGACGGCGCCGAAAAGCGGGACGGCGTAATACACGGCACCGCGCTGACCAGTCACACGCAGCAGCGCCGCCATGACGAGCGGCAGGCCAGGCGGGTACGTGGGCACGATGAAGCCGTCTACCGGTGCCAGCTTGTAGCCTGCCGGGGCGAACGCCGCGGGTGCATTTCTGAAGGGAAGCGTAAGCGCGAATCGTTGATCGACTCTGAGCGTACCATGCGCGATCAACTCGCTCTCGCTCACGTAGCCGTATGGATCTGTGTCAGACGCAGCGAAGGTGCCGTACCGCACGCCGATGACGAAGACGCTCGCGGCGACGAGAAGCACCGCGAGATGCGGAACACTGACGTAGAATCGACTCGCTCGTGACAACGTCGTATCGAATCTTTCTTGCGGCGATTGTATTTCGTCTGTGCACGTCTCTTCTCGCGTGGATCGCCAATATCACCGTGCCTCATCTGCAGGATCAGCGCTTCACGGTTATGGCCGCGGCGCATCCGTTCTGGGATGCGTTCGCGCGCTATGACGCGGGCTGGTATCACGGCATTGCCTCGAAAGGGTACGTATACGGAGCGGGCGGTCGTAACAACCTCGCCTTCTTTCCGCTGTATCCCATGCTGATGCGCGCGGGCGGCAAGATCCTGGGCTCTCGCCAGGAGGATTTCTATTTCGCGGGGATTGTCGTCTCGTGGCTCGCCTTTGCGGGGGCGATGGTGATGTTGTATCGACTGGCGCGGCTCGATCTCGGCGAGCGCGCGGCCGTGCGTGCCGTGCTCTACGCGGCGGTCTTTCCGTTCGCGTATTTCTTTGGAATGGTCTACTCGGAGAGCCTCTTTTTCCTTGCGCTCGTCACGGCTGCGTACGCGTTCCGTACGCGACAATGGCTGCTCGGGTCGGCCGCGGGCGCCGCGATGACCGCGACACGCGTCACGGGCGTCATCGCATTGCCGGGTCTGGCGTGGATTGCGTGGCGCGCGACCTGGCGTAGTGTCGGGGCTTTAGCCCCGCCGGCTCTCGGGGCTTCCTTGCCCGCCGTCGCTTCACCGAAGCCGGAGGCGCCGCCGTCTGGCGCCGATCGTTTGCGCGCAATGTTGGCCGTGCTCGGCTGCCTGGTCGGCATCGCTCTCTACTGCGCCTACAACTACGCCGTCAGCGGCACACCCTTCGCGTGGTATGACGCGATTACGCACTGGAACTATCAGCCTGGACAGAACCCCATCAAGATGCCGCTGCTCGTGCTCCGCGCGCTCGTCACGCGGCCCGTCCAGTACCTCGGCACCGAGCAGATGGCGCCGTACGACGCGCTCAACACGCTCGCGGCCGTCTTCGCGTTGGGTCTCACGCCCCTTGTGTGGAAACGATTCGGCGCCGGTTACGCGCTCATTGTGCTTGGAGGGATGCTGCTGCCATTGTCGTCCGGACAGCTCGAGGGTCTGGGACGGTATGCGTCCGTGCAATTTCCGCTGCCGCTGGCGCTGGCGGCGTTGAGCGGCCGCGCGCGTCACGGTATCTTCCTGACGTGTTTCGCGGGACTCTATGTAATTTGCCTGTCGTTGTTTGTCACCGTGCATCCGCTGTTCTGATTTTTGTATCATCGACCGATCCATTTGCAGGAGTAGCGGTGCGAACCAGTCTCCGCAACCTTGCGCTCTTCGGCACTCTTCTCCTTGCTGCTCTTGCGCGTGACGCCGGTCAGGCGAACGCTCCGCCCGGCCCACGCGATCGAGAAGCCGAGCGAAAGCGGATGGTAGATGAGCAGCTTCGCGCACGAGACATTCGCAACCCGCGCGTTCTCGGCGCGATGCTCGCGGTGCCGCGTCACCTGTTCGTGCCCGAGTCAGACCGGGGAGACGCGTATCGCGATACGCCGTTGCCGATCGGCCACGGTCAAACGATCTCGCAACCGTACATCGTCGCTTTCATGACACAGGCGCTGGCGGTCGAGCCGCATCACCGCGTGCTCGAAGTCGGCACGGGGTCTGGGTATCAGGCCGCAATCCTCAGCGTGCTCGCGAAAGAGGTCTACACCATCGAGATCATTCCCGCGCTGGCGGAGCGCGCGCGCAACCTGCTGACGGCGCTCGAGTATCGCAATGTCACCGTGCGGGCGGGCAACGGGTATCTCGGGTGGCCTGAGCACGCGCCGTACGACCGCATCATCGTGACCGCCGCCCCCGACGAAGTTCCACGCGCGCTGATCGATCAATTGAAGATCGGCGGGTTGATGGCGATTCCGGTCGGCACGGTCACGCAAGAACTGTGGGTCCTCCGGCGCACACCCACCGGCATGGAGACGCTCACCACGCTGCCAGTGCGGTTCGTTCCGATGAGGGGAAAGCCCAAACCCGATTCCAAGCCCGAGCTCTCGCACTGATTTTGTAGCCATTCGTCCAGCGACCATGATGATTGAAGTCGATCCTTTGGAGAGCTGCTCGGGGCACTATGATGGCAGAGTTGACGGTGCGTCCTCAGCCCCTCATCGCAGTGACCGATGTCGAAACGAGCAGCCGCTGGTACCAGCGTCTCCTGGGCTGCGACAGCGCGCATGGCGGGCCGGAATACGAGCGACTGGTCGCGAACGGTTCGCTGATCCTTCAGTTGCATCACTTCGCGATCGAACACCACCACGGACGGATCGGGAATCCGGCCGACAAGCCCTATGGCAACGGTGTCCTGCTGTGGTTCGAAGTCGACGACTTCGACAGCGCGATGGCGCGCGTGGCGGAGATGAAGGCGAATATCGTCATGCCGCGTCATCGCAACCCGCCTTCTGGTGACGGCGGGCCGAACCACTGGGAATGCTGGCTGCGGGATCCCGACGGCTACATCGTCGTCCTCGCCAGTCCGGATGGATCAGCGGGGTGATCGCAGGCCGGGCGTGACGCCGTGAATGATTGTACGTGCTCTGCACGTTAGAATCACTGGAGCCCTTCGAACAGTCGCATGGAGTCAAGCCGACACTTTCCACCTGCTGCAGCGACGACGAGAGCCGATCTGCCGCATGACGACCGATCGCGTCGTGAGCTCGTCAACGGCGTCATGGTCGGACGCTACCGCGTGATCGAGCGCGTCGGCGCCGGCGGCATGGGCGTTGTGTACAAGGCGATCGATCTGCAACTCGGCAGAGACGTTGCGCTCAAGCTGCTGGCATCACCGATGATCGGGGACAGCTCCTGCTCGATGATGTGTGCGCTGCTTCTCAACGAGGCCCGGGTGATGGCGCGACTCTCCCACCCTAATCTCATGACCGTATACGATGTCGGCGAGCACGACGGCTGCGTGTTTCTCGCGATGGAGTACATTCGCGGCACGACGCTGCGCAGATGGGCCGCCGCGCCGGATCGATCGTGGCGCGATCGTCTCGAGATCTTGCTCGAAGCCGGCAACGGACTCGCGGACGCGCATCGCGCCGGCGTGGTCCACCGCGATTTTAAGCCCGACAATGTGCTTGTGAGCGATAACGGTCGCGTGTTGGTTGGTGACTTCGGTCTCGCACGCAGTGCAGCCGAATGGCAGAAGCTTGGCTCAGGGCCGCGCTGCTGCGGCGGCGCAGAGCAAACCGGCGCCCTCATCGCCGCCACCGCGCGATCGGGCACACCCGCGTACATGGCGCTCGAGCAGCAGATCGGAGGTACCGTTGATGAGCGCAGCGACCAGTTTGCGTTTGCCGTCTCTGCCTGGGAGCTCACGTTCGGCGCACTTCCCTTTGCCCCCGGCGAGCCCGATAGGCGTCTGGCGGCGCTGGCCGAAGGTCCGCCTGCCGTTCGCGATCCGCGCGATGCGACGGAGCCCATCTCCCCGATTCTCTCGCGCGCGCTTGCGGCGAATCCTGGTGCGCGGTATCCGGCACTGACCGACCTCCTCTCGCGTCTGCGCGTGGCTGCCCGGCCGGATCGGTAGTAGCCCGAACGAGTGTTCTACGCGTCAGGAGCGACCCAAGTACGCGTACAGAGCCTGTGGTGAGCGAGACGACCTGGTGGATATTGCAGACGTTCACATGCGCCGCGCGCAGTACTCGGACGCCGACGCGATCGCCATGGCACATCGCGATTCAATCCGCTCCATCGGCCCGAGTTTTTACCCGCCAAACGTCGTCAACGATTGGCAACAAGGGCTCGCGCGTGACGTCTACGTCAAGGCGATGGAGACGGGAGAGGTTTTCTTCATCGCGACTGGCAGTCTCGATGGCAACGTTGCAGTCCTCGGCTTCGCGACGGATTACCGCATCGACGACGCGCAGCACGGGACCTCAGTCTACGTACGGGGCACCGCAGCGCGGCGAGGGATCGGCACGGCGCTCTTTCGGCTTGTTGAAGCGCACGCGATCGAAAACGGCGCGACGAGCATCGACGTCGAAGCCTCCCTTGCGGGCGTGGAATTCTACAGATCCGTCGGATTCGTCGAGCTCGGGCGTGGAGAGACGCGACTGATGTCTGGCCGTCCCATCGCTTGTGTGTTCATGCGCAAGGGGCTCGTCACGCACTCTGATCGGCGATCCTTTCGATGATGCGTGTCTTCTACGACGAGCACGCGGACGATCGAGCGCTCGATAGCGAAACCGTCGCGATTATCGGTTACGGCATCCAAGGCCGTGCCCAGGCGCTCAATCTCCGCGACTCAGGTGTTCGGGTCGTCGTCGGGAATCGCCGCGACCCGTATCGAGATCGCGCCGAAGCCGATGGCTTCCGCGTGCTGGATGTCGGTGAAGCGACGGCGGAGGGGACACTGATCCTGTTTTTGCTGCCTGATGAAGCGCAACCGGACGTGTTCCGACAGGAGATTCGGCCGTCGATCGCAGCCGGCGCTGGTCTGGTGTTCGCACACGGATTTGCGGTTCGATATGGCCTGCTGGATCTGCCGGCGACGGTTGACGCGATGCTTCTGGCCCCGCGAATGCCCGGTCAGTACGTCCGGCAACGGTATCTGGAAGGTTGGGGTGTGCCGGCGTTTGTCGCGGTCGCGCAAGACCACACGGGTCGGGCGTGGAGCCGGCTGATCGCCCTTGCGCGCGCGCTCGGCGTGACGCGGTGCGGCGCCATCGAGCTGAGCTTCGCCCAAGAGACCGAGCTCGATCATTTTTCCGAGCATTTCCTCTATCCGCTGATCTTCCACGTGCTCGAGATGGCTTTCCACGCGTTGGTCGACGCGGGATATCCGCCCGAAGCGGCGCTCATGGAGTTGCACGGCTCGGGCGAGCTGGGGCAGGTGCTCACGTCCGCTTCACGCGAGGGTCTCTATCAGATGATTCAGAGCCATGCATCACCGGCCTGTCAAGTGGGCATGGCGCATTATTGGCATCGAGCGGCCGGCGATGAGACGGATGTCCGCGCACGCATCCGTCAGGTGCTCGACGCGATTGGCGATGGCCGTTTCGCGCGATACCTTCAGACGCAGCAGGAGCATGGATATCCCGACTTGGAACAGTGGCGACGAAGTCGATCGACCGCCCTCATTGAAGCCGAGCACCGGTTGAGCGAAATGTTGCGGAAGCCGCTCGCCGATGAGCCATGACCGGTGACATGAAGTTGCCAACCAGCATGGCGTTCCCGCGGTTGGTCACGCGCTACTGAACGAGGTCGTCAATGAACCGGCGCACAATCTCGGTCGCGGCAGGTTCAGCACGAACGTAACAGACTCGTGAGGCTTCAGGTCGCACGGATAGTCGATGAAGAAGAAGCGATTGGACTTTGGCAAGACGGCATTGCCGCGATTGGCGATCAGTTCGCGAGGGCAATTGGCCGCGGGACAGTGGAGTGGCGGAGGCGACGCACACAGGCACGACGCGTTGGTGAGTTGTTTCCCGGTTGCGCGGTGCTGGAACAACAAGCGTTTGCCGAACACGCCTGTCGCAAGTACTCGGGACGAGTCGGCCGATCGGCCGCCGCGAAGGCACTTGAAGCAGATGCAGTCGATCTCGCAGTGCGAGCCACGTCAGGCACGTACACACGCGCTACGACAGTCTGCTTTCGCGAGGAATCCCGCGAAACGAAGCTCGCGCGTCGGTCGCAGACGGCGAAGAGCACCGGCGGGACCTGTGGCGGCGCGGCGCGTGAAGAATGAGAAAAGCAAAGCGCGATTGCATCTGGTCGTTATCATTCGACTTGCTGTCAGCCAAAGTACCCGTCTGGATCACAAGTGTTGGCCGAGACGCCGAGCTGACAGGTGCCCTTTCAGACGAGCTCCGTCGGGAAGTGACGCGTCGAGGGGACGAACTCCTCGGGCGGAAATTCGCGCCGCCTCTGAGTCTGCCCCGTCAATAATTCGTCACCCGCCTATACTGGAAGTGACTCGCGGACCCCGTAGGCTTCGCGAATGCGGTCAGAAGGCCCGCACTCCATATGTCCGTCGCTCCATCCGCGCAACTCAATCGCCCGCCCGTCGCCAATCCCCATATCCGAAACATCGCGATCATCGCGCACGTCGACCACGGCAAAACCACGCTCGTCGATGCGATGTTTCAACAGTCCGGGATCTTCCGTGTCAACGAGCGCGTGACCGACCGCGCGATGGATTCAAACGAGCTCGAACGCGAGCGCGGCATCACCATCCTCGCCAAGAACACCGCCGTTCACTACCAAAACATCCTGATCAACATCGTCGACACGCCGGGCCATGCGGATTTCGGGGGCGAAGTCGAGCGCACGCTGTCGATGGTCGATGGCGTGCTGCTGCTCGTGGACGCATCGGAAGGTCCGCTTCCACAAACACGCTACGTGTTGCGCAAGGCGCTCGAACGCGGACTGCCGCCCATCGTTGTCGTCAACAAGGTGGACCGCGCAGACGCGCGTCCGCAGGCCGTGCTCAACGAGGTGTACGACCTGTTCATCGATCTCGACGCGACCGACACGCAGATCGAGTTTCCCGTGATCTATGCGAGCGGGAGAGCTGGCACGGCGAGCCACTCCTTCGACGAGCCGGGCAGCGACCTGCGGCCGTTGTTTGACGCGATTCTCGAGCACGTCCCGCCCCCCCGAGGATCGGCCGACGCGCCGCTGCAAATGCAGGTCGCCAATCTCGACTCCAGCGATTACCTCGGTCGCATCGCCATCGGGCGGGTCTTCAACGGCCGCGTGCGGATCAACGATCCAATCGTCGTGCTGAAGCTGGATGGACGAGAGTGGGAAACGCGCGTCACCAAACTGTACACATTCGAGGGTCTCAAGCGCGTCGAGACCTCCGAGGCCGCCGCTGGTGAAATCATCTGTCTCGCTGGAATCGAGGACATTACGATCGGAGAAACCATCTCAGATCCGGAGCATCGCCTCGCGATTCCGGCAATTGCCATAGACGAGCCAACCGTCTCGATCGTATTCGGCGTCAACACCTCGCCGCTTGCCGGACGCGACGGCCAGTACGTGACCTCACGGCACCTGCGTGAGCGGCTCGCGCGCGAGCTGCTCGGCAATGTCTCGCTTCGTATCGAAGACACCGACACCCCGGAGCAGGTGAACGTCGTCGGTCGCGGCGAGCTGCAGCTGTCCATCCTGATCGAGATGATGCGCCGTGAAGGGTTTGAGGTGCAGG
>Ga0137368_10000837_pt1 | contig 31413 bp, 33 predicted proteins | sample SagtaG_13_FD_104917 | JGI IMG/M metagenome (GOLD analysis project Ga0137368, IMG submission 104917) | Vadose zone soil microbial communities from Sagehorn Ranch, Mendocino, California, USA - Sage1_L_100_16 metaG | ecosystem: Environmental > Terrestrial > Soil > Vadose zone | place: USA...
CGAGCCCCAGCGCGATCGCTCGGCCGATGCCGCCCGCCGCGCCCGTCACCAGCGCCGTCCGGCCGCGCAGGTCGAACAGCGACGCGATACGCTCGAGATCGCCCGGCAGGCGCGGCGCCTCATCGTCCACGCGCTCGATTGTACCGGAGCGCACCGCCGTCGAACCTCGGGTGAGGTCGCAGACAGCGGCTAGGAAGCATCACGGGGTAGCAGAACAAAGCTACCCCCATCCAGTGGACGAACCGCTCGAAAGTGCCGCTCGTCGAAGGTCAAAAGGCGTCGCGTGTTGAATCTTCTGGCGAGGATGACCAACGAGATATCGGCCAGCCCGAGATCGAGGTCTGCGTACTGGCGGTCGTATTCGAGGACCAACCTGTAATCGCCAGGCTCCAAGCAGACGACGTCGAGGTTGCCATCAGCCAGATCCTGCAGGTACGCCAGGCGGGCCGCTCGGCCGAGGCGCCGGGAAACCAAGTAATCAACCTCCGCGGACACCTGGGCCGGTAGTATGAGCTGGCCCGGCTCCTCCCTCAAGATGCGCCTGACGATGGGTCGGAGCGGGTCATCGCGGTCCACCAGCGCAATGAGCGGACCCGCGTCGACGATCAGAGTCAATCTTCGCCGAAGCCTTCGAGAAGCTCCTCCTCTGGAATGTCGGCGATCGACCCACCCGGTCCGCAAGCGACTCCATCCATAGCGAATCGCCGGGGCCGGGCCGCCTTACTGGCATAAGTCAGAATCGCATCGCGGAGGATCTCCGCCTGCGAACGGCCCTCCGCCGCCGCCAACCGCCTGAGGCGCTCGACGTGCTCGTCAGAAAGGTAGACGCTCGTCTTCTTCATGTGTGTAGGGTACCACGTAGGGCGGCGACCGGGCAACGGCGCCTGCTCCCCTCTGCCAGGTCACTTGTTGTACCATCACGCGGCTGACAGCCAGTGAGCGATACGCGCGCTGGACGCGCTCGCGCCTAGCCATTCGATGTGTATCTCCGGCGGTTCCTGCCCTTGAGCGAAGGGGTCGCCCGTCCCAGTTCGGGGCGGGCGTCCACGCTGCAGGCCCGCCCCCACCCCTCGCCCCTCCCCCAAGCTTGGGGGAGGGGCGAGGGGAGGGGGCCCGCGCTAGGTGACTGGTCCGCCGCGCTGCGCGGACGCCTCACGGCGGGCACTGTCGACCTCTCCGTGGTGGTCGGATTGACTGGCCTGGCTGCAGCCGTCCGCTACCCCTACCTCTGGGCAGTTCCCCGCTTCCGCGACGAGACGTTCAACGCGCTTCGCGCCCTTGCGATCTACCGCGGAGAGCTCGCTCCGCTCACCGACGTCGAGCTGTACATGGGCTCATTCTTTAATTACGTTGTCGCCGCCGCCTTCGTGGTATTGGGTCCCACCATCTACGTGGCTCGGCTGGTGGTCACCGCGTTCGGAGTCGCCACCGTGGCCGCCGCGTATTTCCTGGGCCGAGACGTTGGCGGCCGCGCCGTCGGGCTGATCACGGCTGCGTTCATGCTCACCAACGGCGTCCACATCGCCGCCATGGGACACGTCGGCTTCTCCGCCAACATCACGCCGTTCTTCACGACCCTCGGCTTCTGGCTGCTTCATCGAGCCATCACTCGACAGCGCGGCTGGACGCTCGCGCTGTCTGGCTTCTTCTTTGGCATGGCTCTGCATACCCACCCCATCACGGTCGGCTTTCTGCCCGGCGCGGTCGGCTGGTTCCTCAGGCACGGCTGGCGCTGGCTGCGGACCCCCTGGCCATACGCCGCGGCGCTCTTGTTCCTGGTCGCGTACACGCCGATGCTGGTCTACAACGTTCAGACTGGTGGCGAGTCGCTTCGACACGCGACCTATACGGCCGCGAGCCGGCCCGACTACGCCCGCAGCCGCCCGACGTCGCTGACGCCTGAGGTGTATCTGGACCGCCAGACCGACTACTGGGCGATGTTCTTCGGGACCCTCACCGGCGTCCTCGAGCCGCGCTCGGTTCCAGACGGCTACCCGTGGGACGCCGCGCCCGCTGCCACGGCCGGGCTGGGAGTCCTGGGCGTCGCCTGGGCGGCGCGGCGCGGCTACTCGCTGCCATGCTGGACGATCGCCGGCTTCTCGGTGATCCTTCCGCTCTTCAACGCGGCACATTACGACGTCATCGGCGATGGCCGCTACATCGCCCCAGCCCTTCCGCTGGTCTATGCCTCGATCTGTCTGCTGGTCGTAGACCTGGCGGCGAGACTCCGAACGCGGCTACCGGCGGCGTGGACGGCTCCCGCCATGGCCGGCCTCGGCCTCGTAACGATCCTACTGGTACTGGCGCCGCTGGTCTTCCTTGGCCGGTTCTATGCTCGCACCGCCCGAGCCGAACCGACCAATGCGAGCCTGATCACGGCGATGGCCGACCTGAAGAGCCACCATCCGACGGCTGAGCCCGTCCTGCTCGACGCGAAGTTAAACGATAGGCTGGTCGAATATGCCTCGCCGTGGGACGAAGCGAGTGTGTTCAGGGTCTTCCGCTTCATTCTGGAGTTCGACGCGATCCCCTACGAGGTCAGCCGGGTCGACGAGACGGAGCTCGCCGAGCGCGCGGCTCAAGGTCAGCCGATGATCGTCGTCCTATCCGCGGGGCGCGATAGCAGGGACACGGCTGCCCTGGGACGGCTGATCGAGCGATTTGACCTGCGCGCGCTGGACGGCAGAAGCGGCCGGCCGCCCCGGCCTGGCGACCGATACGGCATCTATCGGCTGGACCCGTCGGCGCTCGCCGGTCGGTCATGAATGTGGCACGCAGCGCCGAGCAAAGGTCCGTTCGTGGCAGCATTACGGTGGTCGTCCCCGCCTACAACGAAGAGGGCGTTATCGCCAGGACCGTGGAAGACATCGTCGAGACGCTCTCGTCGGCCGCGGATGACTTCGAGGTCGTCGTGGTCGACGACGGTAGTCGCGATTGCACGGCCAGCATCGTTAATGGCCTGCGCGAGCGCTTCGCAATGCTCCGCCTGGTGTCGCACGCGAACAACCGCGGCTACGGGGCCGCGCTGGCTTCGGGCTTCGCCGCAGCGACACGTGAGCTGATCTTCCTGACCGACGGTGACGGCCAGTTCGACGTTCGCGAGCTGCCGGGATTCCTTACACGCCTGGAGACTGCGGACCTGGTGATCGGGTACCGCCGGCCGCGGGCCGACCCACGGCTCCGACGGTTGTACGGTTGGGGCTGGAACATGCTGGTCAACAGCCTCTTTGGCTACGTCGCGCGGGACGCGGACTGCGCGTTCAAGCTGTTTCGCAGACGAGTGCTGTGCGAGGTGAAGATCTACAGCACCGGGCACACTATTAGCCCGGAGCTGCTTATCAAAGCCCGGCGGGCCGGGTTCCGTGTGGCCGAGGCGCGGGTAACGCACCTGCCGCGCACGTCGGGCGAGGCAAAGGGCGCTCGCCTGGATGCCGTGATTCGCGCCTTGTGTGAGTTGGCCCGCCTGCGGCTGGAGATCGCCAGGCTGCCGCCGCGCCCATAGGCGCCCGGCTCGGCGGCGTCAACCCGCCGGCAGAGGTCGCAACCCTAATCGCGCTTCTTCTCGCTTGGTTTCTGTTGCTCTTTCTCGCCCCGGCCTTTGCGCTCCCGACGCGTGTTACTCAGGTGGTGATGATGGACCTTGGCCATCGCGGCCGGGGCCGGGGCCAGGAGCGAGAGCAGACCGGCTCCGAGGAGAGCGGCGAGCTCTCTTCTACTCATCCTTGTGGTGGTGCTCATTCTTGTGATCGGTGTTGCTCAGCTTGTGCTTCTTGTGCTTCTTTCTGGCCAGCGCCTCGGGGGTCAAACCCAGCGACGACACGACACCCGCCCCCGCGAGGGCCAGGAGGGCGCCCGTGAACTTGCCCAGCAACGCTCGACGAGTGATACCCACATGCTGCTCCACGATCGGAAAATGTGCCCAATTGGCCCGGCTCCATTCTCCGCCCCCTAAAGGACTCGTGAAGCCCCACATCCTTAGGCCGACGGATAGTACAGGCGATCCCTCCGGTGAGTCAACCATCCCCTGGGCATAATGCCTCATGCTGAGCGCCGTGGTACTCCTGGCGACGGTAGGGGCGATAGCGCTCGGGGTGCGCGCCACGGCCGCGCTCCTCGAGGGTCTCGCGCTCGAGGCCGCGGAGCGGTTGGCGCTCGCTCTAGCGCTCTTTCCCGCCAGCCTTGGCCTGGCCGCGTTCGCCGGCTTCATCCTTGGCTGGCCGGGCCCCTGGCTGCCCCTGGGCACGCTGCTGGTCCTGCTGGTCCTGGCTTGCATCACCGGAGCAGCCCGGAAAGTCGTAGGGGCGGGGCGTGTCTCCGCCCTCTCCCCAGCGCGGGGACAAGCCCCGCCCCCACGAGCACCGTCCTGGTTGGCCGTCGGCGGCGACGAGACTTTGGCGTTGGCCCGTATCGCCCTCGGGCTCTTCGCGCTCGGATCGCTCGGAACACTCCTCCTGACTCCTGTTTCTGGTGGCGCGTACCGAATCGGCGACTGGCTAGCGCACTGGTTCCTCGTGCTGGTCTACCTTGGCCAGCCCTTGCCCGACACGCGGCTGTTCGTCAACCGCGTCGGCGACTTTGGCGTGGTCTCGCGGCCACCTCTGTACAACCTGGAAAGCGGCGTGCTCGTGGGCGTGCTCGACGGCCAGTTCTGGCCATTCCAGATCAGCGGCGCGGCTCTGGGCATCCCGCTGGCGGCCGTGGTCGTCCTGTGGGCACGCAATGTGGGTGGGATGCCGGCCGCCCGCCTGGCGGCGCCGCTCTGCGCCCTGAGCCCGTTCTTGATCCAGAATGTCACCTACCCGTGGCCGAAGGTCCTGGCGGCTCTCTTTGTGCTGCTCTTCCTTCATCTCGTGCGGGGGGCAGCCCTGGCACGCGACAGCCGACGCCGCGGGCAGACGGTGGTTCTCGCGGCGGCCTGTGCGAGCTTCGGCTATCTGGCCCATCCCTCTTCGGCTCTCTACGTCCTGCCGACGGCCCTCTGGCTTGGGGTGCGCCGCCCGCGACCCTTGCTCCAGACCGGCCCGCCTGCATGGGGGCTGGGCCTGCTGATTGTAATGCTCGTGCTGGCACCCTGGCACCTCTGGGCAATCGCCACTTTTGGGCTGCGCGCGACGGTGGAGGCGAGTCCGGCCCTGGCAGGCACGAATTCGGGCGGTGACCTCGGCGGGTGGGCTGCCAAGACCGCGGTGGCCACTCTGGGGTCGCTGCTACCCCTGCCCCTGCTGGGGGAGCTCGCGCGGGGTGGACCCCCTCAGCTCGACGCCCTCCTCCGCGTTCAAATCGCCTTACTGCCTGGAGCGCTCGGCCTGACCGGCTGTCTCCTCCTGGCGCGGGCGGCCCGGCGTGCAGTTCGCGCGTCAGGTGGCCGAGGCGGCTTGCTCCGTCGCTTCGTCAGCCGTCCGCCGTGGCTGGCAATGGTGGCACTGGGCGGGTTTGCGGGCCAGGCGATGCTCACCTGGACCTGGCATCCGGAGGGTGAAGCCGCCGAGAGCATGACACCAATTGTGGCCCTGGGGCTGGCCTACGTCGCGCGCGAGGCGGCACGTCTGGGTCATCCGGGCCAACGGCTGGTCGTGATTGGGATCTTGGCGGAGTTCGCGGCCTTCCATGCCCTGCTGGGCTGGTGGGCGTTCGGGTCGGCCTGGACGCGAGACACGAACGCCGTCCTGGCCGCGCGCTACGGTCTGGCCCACATTCGTTCGTTGTGGGCAGCCTGGGCGCCGCTCGGCGTGCTCGCCCTACTCCTCGCCGCCGTCGCAGGCGCGCGCATGTTCTGGCGCCAGGCTCTAGTCAGTAGCGCGACCGTGAGGGAGGGGCCGCTCCCTCACGGTCGCGGTGCCGACTAGAGCCCGCGCTACGGCGTGGATGCTGGTCCGGGCGCCGGACGAGTCGGCAACAACAATGGTGGGCGTGGCGGCTGATCGAAGTCAAAGGCCTGGCGCATGTCGCCCAGTTCCGGGACGCTCTCGCGCACGGTGGGCCGTGGATCAGGCCGGCCGTTCGTCGCGGGATCGATGCGCTGGCCGCCCAGGAAGCGATCCTCGATGAACTTCAGATAGGCGTCGAAGCTCAGGGTCTGGTGGTCGATGTAGCCACGCTTGGCGTAGGGACTGATCACGAGGGCAGGGACGCGAATCCCGTACCCGTTTTCGTCGACGCGCGGAGGGGCGACATGGTCGTAGAAGCCACCGAAGTCGTCCCACGCCAGGAAGATAGCGGTGCTGCTCCAGCTTGGCCCCTCCATGATCGCGTTTATGAGCTCGGTCACGTACGCTTGCGCGTCGCTGACGCGCGAGGTCCTGGGATGGTCGCTATTCAATCCGCTCGGGATCACCCAGGCCACGGCCGGCAGCGTCCCGCCGCGGGCCGCCTCATGGAAGTATGCGACGTCCTGGATGTTGCCAACCTGGCCGTTGGCATTGACCGTCTCGAACCAGGGCAAGGGGTTCCAGATGTCCGGCGTCTTGGCGTCCTGCGGTCTGGCATCCTGTGGGTTCTCGGGACACGTCATATTGTCGTCGTCGCAGTCCGGCACGGTCCCCGTGGCGACGTAGTACGCCCAGCTGACATTGGCCCGCTGGAGAAGGTGAGTCACGTCCGTGTGAGCCCAGGTCGGCCTCACGTCCTCGCCCTGTCGCCGACGACGTCGAAGCGCCGCCGACCAGGCGGGATGGTACAGGTCGCTGAAGCAGCTCATCGGGTCGGAGGAGGTGCACTGGGGTGACCACGCCGAGACCATAAACAAATGGACCGGCAAGCTGGAGGAGGCGGCCGACGAGAACATGCGGTCGTGGAGCACGAATTCGCGCGCGTAGGCCCAGTAGTTCGGGATCTCGCGGGCGTCGTGGTAGCCCATCACATCGATTGGCCCAGCCGACGGTGCGCACTTGTCATCGTACGGGTCGCTGCACTCGGTCCCGCGACTCTCGATCACCGTCCGGATGAAGCCATCCATCTTGCCGCCATTGACGTCCTTGGCGATCTCATCCGCGCCGTGCGGACCACCCCGGTTCTTGTCGCTTGGATCGTGATACGGCTTGACGCACTCTTTCGTCCGCGGATTCGGCACGCACACGGTCGGCTCACCGGCCCGCATCGGGATGCCGTCCGCGCCCGGGTACGTCCCGAAGTAGTGATCGAAGGACCGGTTCTCCTGCATGATGATGACGACGTGCTCGATCTTGTTGATGCCGTCGCCCGCGCCGATGTGTGCCTGCCGCGTCGAGGCGCCAGGTAGGCCGTAGGCGTTGATCACGGACAGTGTCGACGCGAGAGCGACAACCGCCGCGCTCACGCGCCAGCGACGCGTTCCAAGCCAGTGAGAGCCACCGCGTTCTGATTCGCCTGGCATCGTGCTGGGGCCGCTCAGGGCGTCGCGCATGGTACACGAGGGCCTGGGTCGGGAACCAGAACGGCGCTACAGACGCGGCGAGGCCGCCCCGACAGGTCGGGGCGGCCTCGTCAGAAACGAACGGTCTCTCGAAGAAGACTCGGAGTGCTACTCGTCGTCGCCGTCTTTCTTTTCCTCCTGGTTGGAGAGACCCTCGCTCGTATCGTCACCCTCTGTTGCGACCTCGGGTTCGTAATCGGACATTTCCCATTCCTTTCGAGCCAACACGCTCCGGGGCAGGCGCGAAACCAACCCCAGTCCGTGTCGCCGTGAAACGCGCTAAAACCCGCCGCTACTCGACCTGGGAGCCGCGCAGCTGGTTGGCTCGGAGACGCGCAAGGCCGTGGCGCCTGCCACGGCCCTCGCGCATGCTAAGAAATCGTCAAGCTTGTCTCGCTACTCGCTGCTCGACTCCTGGTCGCCTTGCTCCGTGCCCAACGGGTCGCTTTCTGTCTCTACCGACACGTCCTCTTCAGGCGTCAATTCCTCACTACTCATGTCCCCCCGCTCCTTCCTAACAGGTTTTTGGCGGTGCCGTCGGCACTTTTCAGCGCACCGTCCATGAAAAGCATACCCCAGGGCCTCCTTCAAGTCAAGCTCTGGCCGATCTCGGGGTAGCGTCGAGGTTTGGGTTCTGGCCTTCACCCCCACCCTCTCCCAAGCGTGGGAGAGGGGAGACCCCGCTCCTGGCAGGCCAAAATTTCGACGGCCACCTCGATCTCGGTAGCGTCGACTGCTCCGCTCGCCAGGTAGGGGTTGACACAGCTCTGAAACGATACATAGGATCGCCCGCGTCTGAGGATGAGTAGCCGAGTCTCGTGGCCGTGTCGTGAAGCCCGCTCGGAGCGCGCCCTTCTCCTAGCGATCCTGGCGCTCGGCCTTGCGGTTCGGGCTCCCGTCCTGAACCGAGGCCTGGGATACGACGAGGCGTATACGGCGCTCTACTTCGTGGAGGTCGACTCCACCTGGACGACGGTTTCGACCTACCTCGCGTTCAACAACCACATCGCGTACTCCCTGCTCGCGCGGCTCTCGGAATCACTCCTCGGTCGCTCGGAGTGGGCACTGAGGCTGCCGGCTCTGCTGCTCGGCCTGGCCAGCCTGGGCGTGTTCTGGGTCTTTGGCCGCGTGCTCCTCGGGCCCAGGCCGCTCCTGCTCGCGACGGTCCTGCTGGCCCTCTCTCCTCCGCACGTACTCTGGAGCGTCTCTGCTCGCGGCTACTCGGGAATGATCCTGTTTACGCTTCTGTCGAGCCACTTCTACTTCACGCTGCTCGATCGCGGGACGAGACGTGACGCCGCCGCTTTCGGCCTGGCGAGCGTCGTCGGGATCTACTTCCACCTCTACGCCGCCTTCGTGACGCTCGTTCAGGCCCTGTTCCTCGCCCAGCTGCTCGTCACTCAGGCGGTGTCGCGCCGGGCGGGTCCGCATCCGGTCCATTCCCCGCGGCTGACGCTGGGGTCCTTCGGAGCGATCGGCGGCCTGTCGCTCCTGTGCTATGCGCCAGTCCTTCCGTCCGTGCTGCTCAACATCGCTCGCGACGCGCGGGGCCCGTTCGCGCCACTCTTCCCCTGGGCTGTGGCCGAGGAGTTATCAGGTGTGACCTGGGGACCGCTGGCGGCACTTGTCCTGGTGGCCTCACTGATTGGCCTTCGCTCGCTGTACAGGACACACCCTCGAGCCGCTCAGTACTTCGGCTGGCTCCTGGCGGCGCCGCTGCTGATCGCATGGCTATCGCATCCAATCAGTCTGTATCCGAGGTTCCTTATCTATTTCCTGCCCTACTATCTTCTGTTGTTAGTCGCCGGCCTGCTCGAACCTAACCCCCCAGCCCCCTTCCCTAAAGGGCCTAAAGGGAAGGGGGGGCTGCCCAACAAGCTCCCCCTTCCCTTTAGGCCCTTTAGGGAAGGGGGCTGGGGAACGAGTGCGCTTCGCGGGGTTAGGTATGTCCTGGCCACCGCCCTGATCGCGATCCTCCTCTACAACTGGTCCGTGAGCCCAGCCAGCGCCATCTCGGAGGAGGGAATGCGTGACGCGAGTCGGGCGATGGCGAGCAACGCCAACGATTCAGTCGGATTGTGCGCCATTGGCGGTGGGGCCGAGTTGTTTCGCTACTACGTGGGGGGCCGTCTGGCGGTCCCGGCCTCGATGAACGAGTTTCAGCAGCTAGCGAGGCGATATGAGGAGTTGAGGTGCGCGTATCGACAGAAGTCGTGGGAGCCACGCAGCCACACCGAGATCGCCGCGTTCCTCAGTCAGCACGCTTCTGTTGAGACCTTCGACAACGTGGTGGTTTTCAGCTATCGAAGGTAGCGGGCGATCTGGGGATTAGCTCTGCTCTGCGGGACGGTAGTCAGTAATCCAGACGACAGAGGGAAGATGGCCGAGGCGTTGATAGAGCTTCCGATCGGCGCTAATGAAAGGGATGCCAAGGCGTTGGGAGAGCGCGAGGTACAGCGCGTCGTACAGCGCACAGCCGTGTTGGTGGACCAGAGGACAGGCCGCGAGGATCAGGCCATCATCATCGACGGTTTGGATCCCCAGGGCTAAGAACTCTTCGACGGCCGCTCGGCCCTCAGCGGGGCTGAGGCGGGGGTTACGACCGAGCGTTGCCACCTGAAGGCTGAGGGGACTTCATAGCGGATCTGCGCCGGGGCGACCAGCTCGAGCTCGCCTTGACCGAAGTCCTCCAGCAGAAGGGCTGCCTCCGCTGCGTAGTCCTCATCCTTGAGGTGCCACTTGACAGCTACAGAGGCGTCGAGGACCAGGGCGCTAACGGGTCCTTCTGGGTCGGCCATAGGCTCGACGCTCCGCCTCTCTTCCCTGGTGAATCAGGTCAACGCTGGTCAACGGGGCGATGTCTCGCTGCTCTCGGTTGGCGAGGATCTGTTTGACCACCACCGTGTCCATGCTCCACGGACTGGCGTGCTGACCGCGCTCCAGCTTCAGGATCGCATCGAGCGGCCGACAGTACCGTCCGCTCGCGGCCTCCTGCATCTGCCAGCGCTCGAGCCGAATCCCGCGCAGCGCACTTGTTGCCGAACCGCGTTAGCAGGTCCACGGCGCGCCGTTTGTCTGGCCGCAGCTCGCTTCCGGCCCGGGCCAGCGCCTGCGTTTCGATCGCCTGACAGCCCGCCAACAGCAGCGCCTGGCCGGCGTCCCGCACCACTTCCCCGACCGCCGCCTCGAGCTGCTCTAGGGTCATCCCCTCGTCCGGTATACTCACCCTGATCGTGGTCTCCACGGTCACCATGTAGGCTCACCTCCAACTTTGTGTTGGTTGTCAAGGTGAGCCTACTGCTTTTCTCCCCCTTCGGCACTAAACAGACGCATCCCGAACGAGTACACGAGCTTGACACTCCCGGGCCGGGCCGAGTACAGTCCCGGGCGAGAGGGATCTACAACTGAATACTGGCCCTTATCAAGAGAGGTGGAGGGAGACGGCCCTGTGAAGCCCGGCAACCCCCCACTCGTGGAAGGGTGCCTGTCCCCGCCGATGGCGGGTGAGCAGGCGGGCCGCGCGAGGCGGTCCACGAGAGGGAAGGTGCCAATTCCGCCAGAGCGATCTGGAAGATAAGGGGATCTCAGAAGCGCGCCCGCTCCGAGCCCCTTACGCCAGTGAGGGACTCGATAGTGTTGGCGGAGACGGCCGTCCACTCGTCACCGAACCGATGAGTGAGATGGCCGCTCTGTTTTGTCGGCCTGGGAAGGTGGTGCGCGTTGGGGAGTGTCAGAGGTCTCGAGTGCCGCGAGTGCGGGCAGCTCTATCCGGCCGAGCCGCTACACGTGTGCGAGATGTGCTTCGGGCCGCTGGAGGTAGCGTACGACTACGACGTGATCCGGAATCAGATCAGCCGCGAGGAGATCGCCCGCGGCCCGCTCTCGCTCTGGCGCTACAAGAAGCTGCTCCCGATCGAGGGTGATCGGATCGTGGACAGCCAGGCCGGCTTCACCCCCCTGGTACAGGCCGACAACCTGGCGCGAGCGCTGGGGCTGCGTAACGTGTACGTCAAGAACGACACGGTCAACCCGACCTTCTCGTTCAAGGACCGACCGGTCTCGATCGCGTCCACGAAAGCGCTGGAATTTGGCTTCGAGGTGTTGGCCTGCGCGTCGACTGGCAACCTGGCCGGGGCCGTCGCAGCGCACGCCGCCAAGGCCGGCATGCGCGCTTGTGTGATCATCCCAGCCGATCTCGAGCCCAGCAAGATCGTCGGCGCGCTCGTGTACGGCCCGACCGTCGTAGCCGTGGATGGGAACTACGACGACGTCAATCGGGTCTGCAGTGAGATCGCCGACAAGTACCGCTGGGCGTTCGTCAACATCAACATGCGGCCCTACTACTCGGAGGGTAGCAAGACGCTGGCGTTCGAGGTCGCCGAGCAGCTGGGGTGGCGGATCCCGGATCGCGTGATCGTCCCGGTCGCGAGCGGCTCGATGTTCACCAAGGTCTGGAAAGGGTATCGCGAGCTGGCCAGGCTGGGACTTACATCGGATACCGCCCCCAGGATGACCGCCGCCCAGGCGGTCGGCTGCTCGCCCGTGGTGACGGCGTTCGAGGCCCATACGTTCGACGTCGAGCCGGTCAAGCCGCACACGCTCGCCAAGTCATTGGCGATCGGCAACCCAGCCGACGGCTATTACTGTCTGCGAATCATCGAAGAGTCGGGTGGCCTCGCTTGCGCCGTGAACGACGACGAGATCGTCGAGGGGATCAAGTTGCTCGCGCAGACCGAAGGCATCTTCGCCGAGACAGCCGGCGGGGTAACCATTGCCGTGCTCAAAAAGTTGACCAACAGCGGCCAGGTGGATCCGGATGAGCTGGTCGTCGCGTATGTGACAGGCAACGGTCTCAAGACTCAGGAAGCGCTCGCCGGGGCGCTGGCCGAGCCGGTCCACGTGCGGGCGTCGCTGCGCGACGTCGAGGAGGCTCTCGCTCTAACCGGGTCCGAGGCGATTCCGGTGGCATAGCGCGGCGGCGCGGCCTGAGCGCTGCGCCCACCCTTGGAGGTTCGGCTATGGCGAAGCAGCGGATGAAATTCACGTTCCCACCCGACCTGGTGACCCAACCGGTGATCTACAACATGGGCAAGGAGTTCCACGTCGTCACCAACATCCGACGCGCGAACGTCACCCGCGACCGGGGCTGGATGATCCTGGAGATCAGCGGCAACGAGGGTGAGATCGAGCGAGCCGTCCAGTGGGCCAAAGACCAGGGCGTGCGTGTCGACTCGATCGAGGGCGAGGCGAGCTGAGATGGAGAAGAGTGAATGAGCGTTAGAGTCCGGATCCCGGCCCCGCTGCGAGGCATCACCGAGGGCGAGTCGGAGGTGACCGTCGGCGGCGACAGCGTGGCCCAGGCCTTGACCGAGCTTGAGGCGCGCTACCCCGCCATTCGCCAGCGCCTGCGTGACGACGAGGGCACCCTCCGCCGTTTCGTCAACCTGTACGTCAACGGCGAGGACGTACGCTTTCTGCAGGGCCTCGACACGGGCTTGAAGGCAGGCGACGAAGTCTCCATCATCCCGGCCGTCGCGGGTGGGTGACGGTGAAAAACCCTAACCCCCTAGCCCCCCTTCCCTAAAGGGAAGGGGGGACTGGGCAACTGGCTTCCCGCTCCCTAGAAGGGAAGGGCCCGGGGTTTGGTTGGTGGTCTTCCTGTGGACCGATACTCCCGCCAGATCCTCTTTCCAGGCATCGGCGAAGACGGCCAGCGCCGCCTGCTGGCTAGCCGGACGACTCTCGTTGGGTGCGGGGCGCTCGGGACGGTCCTGGCGAACGCATTGGTCCGGGCCGGGGTCGGCTACCTGCGGATCGTCGACCGTGATTACGTCGAGCTGAGCAATCTGCAACGGCAGATCCTCTTCGACGAGGACGATGCCCGCGAAGGCGCTCCGAAAGCGGTCGCGGCCGCGGCTAAACTGGCGCGGATCAACTCAGAAGTGCACGTCGAAGCCGTTATCGAGGACTTCGGTCCCGACAACGCCGAGCGGCTCGTGCGCGACTCCGACCTAGTCCTGGACGGGACTGACAACTTCGAGACGCGCTACGTACTGAACGACGCTTGTGTCAAGCTCGGGCGGCCGTGGGTCTACGCGGCTGCCATCGCGAGTTACGGAGTGGTCATGCCGATCGTGCCCGGCGAGACGTCCTGCCTGCGCTGCGTGTTCGTGCAGCCACCGCCGACCGGCAGCGTCGACACGTGCGACACGGCCGGCGTGCTGGGCCCGCTGCCCGGTGTGATCGCCAACCTCGCGGCCACGGAAGCGATCAAGCTTCTGGTGGGCGCGCGCGAGCAGTTGAGTCAAGGCCTGCTGTGGGTGGACGTGTGGCACAACTCGGTCCAGCGGACACCCCTGGCCGGGCCCGCGAGCGACTGCCCAACCTGCCAGGCGCGACGGTTTGAGTTTCTCGAAGACGCCTCCAGAACACGCGCCACGACGCTGTGTGGTCGCGACGCCGTTCAGGTCAGGCCGACCATCGGCAGCCCGCTCGACCTACACCAACTCGCCAGCCGCCTCGCGCCGATCGGCCGCGTCCAACACAACCCGCACCTGCTTCGGCTGACCGTGGGCGGCTACCAGCTCACGGTCTTCGCCGACGGCCGCACGATCGTCAAAGGCACCAGCGACCCGGCCATCGCCCGCAGCCTGTACGCCCGCTACGTTGGAACGTAGGACTTTGACCCCTCCCCCGGCCCCTCTCCGACGCGGAGGGGAGGCTGTCCCCCCAACTCCCAACTCCCAACTCCCATCCGCTATCTGCGCCAGCTAGGGGGGGTCAGTCGAGCGACGAGCTGCTCGACGGTGTCGGCGCCTCGAACGCGGACGCGTCGCAGCTCATACGGGCCGGCTGCTTGCTGGATCGTCCCGAAATTGACCGTCACGGCGGCTTCGTAGCCGGCCGCGTGAGCCGCCACGATCACGGCCCGATCGAACCTTCCCGACGGATAGGCCAGGAAACGGACCGGCTGGCCGAGCCGCTCCTCGAGTAGCCGCTTGGGGGCAACCAGCTGGCGGTTCAGCTCGGCCGGTGCTACCGCCGTCAGGTCGGCGTGGTTGGCGCTGTGGGCTTGAATTGACATCCCGCTCTGCGCCATCTCCTCGAGCTGCGACCAGTTCATGTACCCCGACCGGCCCACCAAGTCAGTCACGATGAAGAACGTGCCGGCCATCCCGAACTTCCTCAGGAGCGGAAAGGCATAGTCGTAGTTGTCGTCATAGCCATCGTCGAACGTCAGCGCCACCGCTCGGGCCGGCAGCTCGTCGCGTCCGGCCCAGTGATCGAGGAGCTGGTCCAGGTAGACGGTCTGGATTCGGTTCTCCGCGAGGTACTTGAGCAGGCCCTCGAATCGATCCGGCGCTACCGTCAGGTCGCGTCGGATCCCGTCTGGATTGGGTGGCAGCAGCCCCACGTGGTGGTACATCAGAATCGGAAGGACGGCGCTTGCCCGGGGCGGCCCCGGTGGAGGCCTGGCGGGGGCTGGGGGAGGCCCGGTCTGAGGCAAGGACGCGGCCTCGACTCCCTGTGCGCCCGACACGGTCGCCGGCGTCGGGGCCGGCAGCTCGTCGCGAGCCGGCCGCGCCGCTCCGACTAAGTCTGGGTGAGGATCGGCGTCGTCCGCGCCCGCAGCCTCGTCGCCCTGATCTGGGGGAGCCGCCGCGGGCCCGAGCGGGGCCGGCAGTACAAACGCCGCCGCCGCTATCAACGCGAAGATCGTTGCGAGGGGAAGCAGATAACGGACGGCAGCGTCCAGCGTTCTGAGGGGCGCTCGCACGCGCTTACTGTACCACTGTGTCGAGGACTGAGGACTGAGGACGTGCCTCTCAGTCCTCAGTCCTCAGTCCTCGCTAGCCTGGCGCTTCGGGCCGCTGCCGCCGGCGCAGGGGCTCGTCCAGGCGCCTGTTCTGGAGTAAGACTACCCCATTCGGATAGCTCTCCAGGGTCCGGTAATCGGCGTCGACGAGCCGACGGACGTAACGGTCCTCGAGCAGCCAGTACTCTGGAAACAGCAAGAAGTCGCTCCGCTCTACCGTGCTGGTGACGTAGTCGCGGTCCTCCCAGACCTTGCGGTCCATCCGCTCCAACGCCATTCTGGAGCCCGTGTACGGCCGTGGCACGAACCACGGAATGGTGCCCAGCGTTCCGCCGGGCTTGAGCGCCGCCGCCCGCTTGGGGCCATCCGAGTAGGCGACGTTCGTGGCGACGTCGAGTCCGAGCGACGCCCAGAGCAAGGGGCCGACCGCCACCATGAGCATGGCTGCGCAGATCCCGGCTGCGAGAACGCGCCAGACCACGCGTACGGGCCCCCACCGCCAGGTGGCGAGCCCCCACCCCCAACCCCCTCCCCCAAGCTTGGGGGAGGGGGCGAGGGGGTGGGGGCTCGCCATCAACCAGCGCCAGATGTTGGCAAGCCCCTGCCCGGCGAACAGGGCGAGCAGCGGCGCGATCTGCGCCATGAAGCGCAGCTCCTTGTGCGGCAGGGCTGAGAGCGCCACGAACATCGCCGCGGCCGCTGCCGCTGGTAGCCACCACTGGGTTGCGCGTGGGCCACGGGCCAGAGCCGGCAGGCCGAGCAGAGCCAGCCCGAAAGGCACGATCCCAAACCACTCCGCCACCCGCCCCGCGTACCACTCGAACGGCTCAGACCCGAATTCGAGCGGAGCTAGGCCGCTGGTTACGTTGTAGTCGAACGAGACGAGCAGGCTGTGGAACGGCGCACCGTAAAAGACCGTCTCCAACGCCGCCTGCGCCAGGACGGTTGCAGCCAGGCCGAACAGGAAAGAGGAATGAGGCATGAGGCATGAGGAAGGCCGGAGTCCGCTCATTCCTCGATACTCATTCCTCATTCCTCGTATGAGTGTCCACGCCCCGATCGGGGCGACGAACGCAATGCCCTGATAGCGCATCATGCAGGCGGTCCCCAGGGCCAGCCCGGCCAGCAGCCACTGCCGCGGCGAGCGTCCAGAAGATAGGAGCCACAGCGTCAGGACCACGAAGAACGTCGATGGCACCTCGGCGAAGGTGCTGACCGACAGGCGGTTGAAGACCGGGTTGGCCGCCACTAGCAGTCCGGCCGCCAGGCCGACGAGCTCGCCGCCCAGCCGCCGCCCGAGCAGGTAGATCAGAGCGACAGTCCCAACGCTGAACAACACGCTGACCAGCCGCAGCGCCCGGACCATCGCCTCACCGCTCGGGTCTGGCCATACCTGGGCCAGGTAGAGAACGGGTACGTACAATACCGGCAGCAGGAGCGGCCGAAGGTCCCACCAGTCGATGCCAATGCCGAAGCCGATCTTATAGGCGATGTTGACGTACTCGACGGGGTCACCTTGCTCGAACCCGTAGGCGCGAGCCCAGAGCGCTAGCCGCAGTGCGAGCGCACCCAAGAGCAGGGCGAGCAGCCAGCGGGAACCACGAGTCGCGAGCCGGGAGTCACAAGTCACAGTCAGCGAGTGAGCGAGGCACGCGTCGCGAGTCACGAGTGAGGAGTCCGCGGCACGCTCGACCCGCGACCCGCGACTCGCGACTCGCGACTCGGGGAGCCTCGGCGTAAGGCCCATCTGATCGCGGCGGGATGGTACCACAGGCCAGCGTCAGCCAAACCTTGTCGTTCGTTCCAGTCCTGGCCGGCAACCTGGTCTTTCGGCTGGCCGGGGCGGCGACCGGTCTGATGCTGACCCTGTACGTTGGCTGGATCAACCGCGAGCTGTACCCGGTTTCCGCCACGACGCTTGGTCTGCTGGCTGGCAGCTTTTACCTGGTCGAGATCGTCGGTGCCCCGCTGCTGGGAGCGCAAAGCGATCGCCGCGGACGCCGTCCGTTCCTGTTAGTCGGGCCGGCCCTCGGCTGCTTCGCCGTCCAACTGACGGGGCTCACGACGGCCCTTGGGCTCCTCTTCCTGACGCGCCTTGCTCGAGGGACTCGTCGGAGCGGCCGTCACGCCAGCCCTGCTCGGCCAACTGGCGGAGCGGACCGAGGGTGACCCGGTCCTGCGCGGGCGGGTGATGAGCATGTTCGAGGCGGGGACCGCGCTCGGGTTGACTTTCGGCTCGGTCAGCGGATCGCTCTTGTGGGACGTACTCGGGCGGCCGGGCTTCTTCGTGATCGCTGCCCTCTACCTGGTCAGTCTGGCGCTGTTCTGGAGGACGGACGATAGACGGTGGGCGACAGACGACGACCGCCCGCCGACTGCCGCCAATAGTCCGTCGTCGGTCGTCGGTCGTCCGTCTTCTCTTATCACCAGCCTTCAGACGGTGGTGGGCTACCGGTCTCTGCTCGGATTCATGCCAGCCTGGCTAGCCGTCAATGCCGTGGTGGGACTATGGCTGACGCACGCAATCTTTCAGATGAGCGCCGGCCGCGAGATGGCGGGCCAGTACCTGGTGGGCGCCTTTCCAGGACGGACCATCGCGGCGATCCTGAGCGGCTACGCGATCACTTTTGGGATCGGGCTGGCCGGCTGGGGATACGCGTTTCGATGGCTCGGCGAGGTGACCATGATGCGGATCGCGCTGGTCGGGATGCTGGGGGCGGCGGCCTCCATCCTGGCCATGAACCACTCAGGTGGTCCAGGGCCGCTGTTGTGGGCGGCCGTGGGCTGTTTTGGCGTCTCGGTGCTAGTGGAAAGCGGTTTCGCGCCCGGCGCGGTCAGCTACCTGGCAAGGGTGTCCTCGGAGATGCGCCAGGACCGCGGGCTGGTGATGGGGCTGTACTCCGTAGTGCTCGGGCTTGGCCAGTTGCTGGGCGGCTGGATCGGAGGTCCGTTCGCCGACCGCTGGGGGATGGACGGCGTGCTGGGTCCGACGTTTGGACTGGGCCTCCTGGCGCTTTGGCTCACGCTCAGACTCAAGCGGGAGAGCTGAGCGGTCCCGCTCACCAGAAGACTGAAGTGAGCGTCCCCCCTCTCCCGCTGGGAGAGAACAAGTGCGCTTCGCGGGGCCGGGGTGAGGGCTAGTTCGCGCCTGGCCAGGTTTGGAGCTATGGTTGGGTGACGGCCGGGGCGTAGCCCTCACCCGGCCTCGCTGCGCGAGGCCGGCCTCTCCCAGAGGGAGAGGCGAAAACGAGGATGCTCCGAGCCCAGAGCGATGCGCGACCCCGTTTGTCGTTCTTCCCGAGGCGCGATACCTTATGAGTCTGAACTAGCCCGAGGAGCCAAGGGTGTCTCGAGCCGGCCTGGCGATCCTGGTCAATAGCGACGACCCGTTCAACGCCAAGACGGCGGTGGGCGTCTTGCGCTACGGCGCCGACCCGATCGTGGCGCTGGTCGACCCCGAGCGAGCCGGGCAGACCGCCGCCGACGTCTACGGCATCCGTGCGGACGTGCCGATCGTAGCCAGAGTAGCCGATCTACCTGCGGTGACCGACTCGCTCCTGATCGGCATCGCCGCGCGAGGCGGCCAGCTGCCCGACGAGATGCGCTCGGAGATCATGGCTGCCATCGAGCGCGGCATGGACGTGCTCAACGGCCTGCACACGTTCCTGGCCGACGACCCGGTCTTCGCAGCCGCGGCGCGCGAGAAGGGCGTCCAGCTTATCGACCTGCGGCGAGTCCCGGACGAGCTTCCGGTTGGGCTGGGGCTGCTGCATCGAGAGGGCAGCCGCGTCGTGCTCACCGTTGGGAGCGACTGTAACGTGGGCAAGATGTCGGCGGCGCTGGAGCTGGACTTGCTGGCGCGCCGGCGCGGGCTGCGCTCGACCTTTGTAGCGACCGGCCAGACTGGGATCATGATCGCCGGCAGCGGGATCGCCGTCGACCGGGTCATCTCGGACTTCGTGGCCGGGGCGATCGAGCAGATCGTGGTCCTGGCGGCGGAGGAGTATGACTGGGTGTTTGTGGAAGGTCAGGGCTCGCTCGTCCACCCGGGCTATTCGGGCGTCACGATGGGCCTCATGCATGGCACCGCGCCCGAACTGATGGTCCTGTGCCATCAGCCCACTCGGCGCTGCATCCGCCGTTATGAGGTGCCGATCCCGCCACTGTCCGAGCTGGTCAGGATCCACGAAGAGGCGGCCAGTTGGCGGGCGCCGAGCTGCGTCGCGGCCATCGCCCTGAACACTTACGACCTGGACGAGCAGGCGGCGCTAGCAGCCATCGCGCGGGCTGGAGATGAGACCGGCCTGCCCGCCCAGGACGTCGTCCGCTTCGGCGCGGCCAAGCTGCTCGACGCGCTCGTCGGATGAGTTCCCCCCGCGTCCGTTTCGAGCCGCTGGACCTGCCCCTGAGAGACCCGTTCGGGATCTCTCGAAGAACGACGACCGTCGCCCGCAACGTCCTGGTGCGAGTGGAGTGGGAGGGGCTGGAAGGGCTCGGCGAGTGCGCGCCCAACGCCTATTACGGGGAATCCCAGGAGACCGTGCTCGCCTGGCTGCCGCGCCTCGCCGACGTCGTGCCAGACAACCCGCTGGCGATTCGCCGGGTCGCCACGGCGCTCGAACGTACGGCCGGCGCGAACCCGGCCGCGCGGACTGGTCTGGAGCTTGCTCTCTGGGACCTGCTCGGCAAACTCCACGGCGCGCCGATCTGGCGAATCTGGGGCCTGGCTGGACCAGTGCCGGGAAGCTCGTTTACGATCGGCATCGACACGCCGGCCCGGATGGCCGAGAAGGCCCGCGCCGCGGCGGAGTTCCCGCTCCTCAAGGTGAAAGTCGGCACCCCACACGATGAAGCGAACCTGAGCGCAATCCGCGAGGCCCGCCCTGACGCCACGATCCGCGTCGATGCGAACGGCGCCTGGTCGGCAAAGGAGGCGCTAGCCAGGTTGTCCGGCCTGGAAGAGTATGACCTAGAGCTGATCGAGCAACCGGTCGAGGCCGGCGACCTGGAAGGGTTGGCTCTCGTGGCCAGCCGGACCAGCCTGCCGGTCTACGCGGACGAGGGCTGCGTCACCGCGCGCGACGTGCCGAACGTTGGCGGCCGCTGCGACGGGGTGGTGGTGAAGCTTCAGAAGTGTGGCGGACTGCTCGGCGCCCTCGAGCAGGTCCACACCGCTCGGGCGCACGGTCTCAAGGTGATGCTCGGCTGCATGGTGGAGAGCGGTCTGGGCATCAGCGCGGCGGCGCAGATCGCGACCCTCGCGGACACGCTCGACCTGGACGGAAACCTGCTCCTGACGACCGACCCATTCAACGGAGTGGCGGCGCACCACGGCCAGCTCGAACTGCCGGCCGGCCCTGGATTGGGCGCAGCCCTTAAAACCTAACCCCCCAGCGGGGCTAGGTTAGTCACGACCGGTTGCGCTTCAGCTCGAAGAAGTACTTGTCCTTGCTCAGCGCCGCCACGTGGTCGAACAGCTCGCCAGCCTCCTCCCCGCTCGGGACTGGGTTGATGACCGGCCCGAAGATCGGCGGGCCGCCGTCGATCACGAGCGTCGCCACGCCAAATCCGCCCTGCTCAGCAATCAGCTTGTGCTCGGCGGCGTACTCCCGCTCGGTCGACGGATCGCCGAGCGCTTCGTCGTAGAGGCTTGAGCTCAAGCCGGCCTCTTCAAGCGACGCCTTGACGACCGAGGCCTCGGCGAGATCCTCCTTGCGCTCGTGTCGCGCCTTGCCCAGCGCCAGGTAGAGTCGATCGATCGCGTCCTCCCCGCCCAGCCGGCGCGCCAGTGTCATCGTTCGAAACGGCGCACGGCTGGCGCGCTGAGAATCCCGGGCGTGATCGGTGCCACGGTTGATCTCCTCGAGGCTCAGAAACTTCCAGTGGACGTCGATCGGGCGGACCTTGGCGACCTCGCGGACCCACAACGAGGTGCGCCATGCCCAGGGACAGAGCGGATCGAAGTAGAAATCGACCGAGGTCCTTCCATTGCCCTTCGCTGCCACGTTACCCTCCTCATTCACATACCACCTTGACACGCCAAACAGCGGACCCGTCAAATCTATTCCCACCCTCAACAGCATCGTAGCATTAGATGGCCCCGGCCGGGCCGAGAGGAGAGAGCGTGAACGAACTGCTTGGTGGCAACCGACTCCGGGAGTTGGTCGAGCTAGCGAGCCGCGTCGGCGAGCGGCTACGCGCTCGCGGTGAGACAGTCGCGGTCGGCGAGTCCTCCGCCGGCGGTTTGATCGCGGCGGCGCTGCTGGCTGTCCCAGGCGCGTCTGGCTACTTCCAGGGCGGCGCGGTGGTATACACGCGGACCGCGAAGGGCGCACTGCTAGGATTGAGCGAAGCCCAGCTGGCTGACCCGAGGCCGGCAACCGAAGGGCATGCACTGGTTCTGGCACGGGCCGCACGCGACGTAATGGACGCCACCTGGGGCGTCGGGGAGACCGGCGCGGCCGGGCCGACCGGCAACCGGTACGGAGACCCGGCCGGGCACGCCTGCGTCGCGGTGGCGGGCCGGGTGCAACGCACGACAACGATTCGGACCGGCCAGGACGATCGGGGGTCCAACATGGTCATGTTCGCCGAGGCGGCTCTCGGGCTGTTGTTGGAGGTGATCGTGGCGGATAGCCCGTCCGCCTCTTAGGAGCCGCTGGCACCTTCCGCCTGGGCCCTCCGTGACCGTCCTGCCTCATTCATTTCCGTTGCACGGGAGGTGCTCTTCGTTCCGCGCGTTGGGGCCGGAGAACCGACGGGCGCGGCGGCACACCGAGGGGCGAAGCACTGGCCGCGACAAGCGAAGAGCCGGTCGCTTGCACCAGGACCGAGCTATAATCTGCTCGCGGGTGGTGTGGTGGCTGAAGTCGAGTATGCCGAGCTCCAGCGGCTGTACGGGGGGCGTTACGTCGCCCGGCGCGACGGCGAGGTGATCGCCACCGCCGAGACCTACGACGAGCTGGGCGAGCAACTACACAGAGCTGGGGTTGAGTGGACCGAGCTCATCATCGAGTATGTCGAGCCGGCCCACGTGGTCTGTGTCTATTGAATTTCCGCTGCCCCGCAAAGCCACGCCGTTCGGACCGATCAGCGACCCCAAGATCCCCATCGCAGTAAGAACTCTCGCGGGCTATGTCGGCTACCGCTTCCTGATCGACACGGGCGCGGACCTCTGCCTGGCACCGCGGGCGTTGGCCCAGCAGATTGGCCTGGATTGGGATGCCCTCCCGGAGACCCGGGTGGTGGGGGTTGAGCAAGGCGGCGTCAGAGCGAGAATGGGCCATTTGCCTGTCCGGCTCGAGAGCACAGAACTGGTCGTCCGTTGCCTGTTCGTTGATGCGCCGAAGGCGATGTTCATCCTCGGTCGAGCCGACTTTCTCGATCGATTCGTGCTGACCATCGATCAGGCTCGGCAAAGGATCATCCTCACTGAGATCCCATAGGTGGCAAGAGCCGGGTTGACCGGGTACATAGGAGGCCTCACGTCGGGAGCAGCGCTCCCGAAACCTCGTCAGCCGGTTGTCCCGGACTTACCGATTTACGCTACCGTTCGTCGCCTTGGATGGCCGCGGCGATTGGGTAGAGCCTGGTCGGCGGTGGCTCAGGCGGTTCTAAGTCGTTCAGGCTGCCCTTCGAGTGCCTTGAGCTGCTCGGCGGTGTCGATGGCTACCAGCTCGGCGCCGAGCTGGATATGCGTCTCGGGTGTCGGCGGGGTCAGCAGCCGGGATCGCGGCGGATGGCCAGCACGTACACGCCCGGCGCCGCGGCTAGCGCCCGGCGACGGCGAAGTCTTCCAGCAGCAGCTCGACATCGGGGCCGCGGAGCACCGTCTCGACGAACTCGACCGGCGCGGCCGGGCCGACTGGCAACCGGTACGGAGACCCGCCCGGGCACGCCTGCGTCGCGGTGGTCGGCCGGGTGCAACGCGCGGCAACGATTCGGACCGGCCAGGAGGATTGCGGCCCCAACATGGTCATGTTCGCCCAGGCGGCTTTGAGGCTTTTGTTGGAGGTGATCGTAACGGCTGACCCGTCTCCGTCGTAGTTTAGAGCCTCGAAGATAGGGGCTGTTCCCGGCAGCTCCCGGCGCGCCGTTGCCGGAAGGATTGCCAGGATGTCCCGCAAGGACAGAGATCTCTTAGTGCAGCGGGAGACAGCGGAGATCAGGCGGCTCCTCCAACTGACCGTGCTACACTTCAAGCGCGGAAATCGATGAGGGCCCACTGGTGAGTGAGCTGTGATGCGCCGAACCGGGTGGGAGCTCCAGAGCTCGCTCGCGGCGTTGTTGGCCTTGGGCGCCTGGCCGGTGCTCGGACCAGCCCCGACGGCGCGGGAACCGGAAACTTGGGATGTACGCCGGGTTGCTGATCTGGCGACGCCCTGCACGAGCTCCGCATCGCCAAGTCCGAGCCAGACGGAGACAGAGGGACAGATGGCGCCCAGCTCGCCGCCTTCCCAGCAGCCGCCGAGCGACGACTCACCGGCGGGACCTGGCATTGCCAGTCCGGCCCAGACGATCACGTTGCCGGCCCCGTCTGCGAACCTGCCGCCTATATCCGATGAGCAGCGAAGAAGGCTCGAAGCGGCGACCGATCGAGCGAATCGGCCCGAGTCTCCGGTTCCAGACGATCCTCTAGCGCCGAGGTTGGCCGGCACTCCGGCAGTGCCCGAGACCGCTCCCGGCTCGAACCTTCAGATCGACATCGCCCCAGACGGACGCCCGATGCGGGCCGGCAGCCTGCTCGTGAAATTCCGCTCCGGCGCCGACCAGGCAGCGCGCGAGGCAGCGCATCAGGCGGTCGGTGCGCTGCTCGTCCAGCCGCTTGGCCTCTCAGACACGGTCCGAGTAGAGGTCCCGCCAGAGGCGACGGCCCAGGCGCTGACGAGTTACCGTGCCCGCCCAGACGTGGAGTACGCCGAGCCGGACTACATCGTCCGCGTGGGATCGCCGGGCCAGGAAGCCTGCGGCGACCAATAACCGGCTAGCGGGCCGGGGTCTTACATTGACAGCCCGGCGCGCGATGCGTATGCTGAGGATCGACTCGGGGGGTTGTGGCTGTGCGTCCACAGGGGCTGCCGCGGATCGTCGTAGCGCTGCTCGTGATCGCGCTACTCGTGCCGCCTGCGCCTGGCCGATCGCTGCTGGCCCAGGAGCCGGAGACGCTTGTCGTCGCCAACAGCGACGGGCAGGGGGCCAGTCTCTACGCCGCGCCAAGCATTGGCTCCGATGTCGTCGCGGTCCTGCCCGAGGGGACGCCGGTCTGGATGGTTGGGCCGAGCGCGGAATCCGAGGGCGTGTTGTGGTTGAACGTCCAGGATGCCGAGGGCCATACCGGCTACCTGCCCGCGGACCTGCTCGTCGCCCCGCAGCCACGCCCCGAGGCCGGTCCCAGCGTCGCGCCCCCGCTCCCGGTCGCGGAAAGTCCGCCGGCCGACGAACAGATCGGATCCCCGCCTAGCAGTCGCGCGCCGACGGCCACGCCGCAGCGGAGCAATCGTCCGTCGGCCCGCGCGCAGACCAGCGCCCCGACTCCCAGCGGGCCTGGAGCGGCGGTGTCGCCGACACCGACGAGCGCTCAATCGGGCACGCCGCCGAGACCGACAAGCGCTCGATCCGGGACGAGGTCCGCGGCCGCCGAGGGCGGCGAAGGCAGCGCGGGGACCGGACGCGCGGGTCCCGCGCGGACGATCACGTTGCCAGCGCCTTCGGGCAGCCTGCCGCCGGCTTCCGACGAACAGCGCCGCAAGCTCGAAGAGGCGACGGCGCGCTCTCACAAACCCACTGCCCCCGTCCCCGATGACCCGACGGCGCCCAGATCGTCCGGCAGCCCGAGAGCACGCGAGACGCAGGCGCCCAAACAAGCGGCGCCTTCGGCTAGCCCGTCGGCCGCGACAGACCTGGCGTTCTTTCGTAACACCGCCGTGGGGGTGGCTGGGCTGACCGGCGGGCTCAACGGGCACAAGTCGACCACCGATGAGCCGAGCGTCTCGAGCAACGGCAACGTCGTCTTCTACACCGGGAACTGGTACGCAGGGCTTTCGACCGACGGCGGCAACAGCTTCGGTTACATCGACCCATACACGGACCTGCCACCCGTCTATGGCGGCTTCTGCTGCGACCAGGTCACGATCTACGATCCCAGCCGGAACATCACGATCTGGCTGCTTCAATACACGCCCGATGTGAACAACAACAACGCCCAGCGAATAGCCATCGCTAAAGGCCAGGCCGGCCTGAGTAGCAACACCTGGACCTTCTTCGACCTGACATCAGCCCAGACAGTGTTCGGACCGGGATTTGAGCTCGACTTCCCGCATCTGGCGCTGAGCTCCAACTTCCTGTACGAGACGACGAACGTTTTCAATAGCTCCGGGGCCGGGGCGGGGACCATCATCTTCCGATTCTCGCTCGATGCGCTGGCCTCACTTGCGCCCGGGGGCTCGATTACATTCGACTATTTTTTCAACAACGTCGGATCCTTCACGTACACTCCGGTCGACGGCGCCACCACGACGGTGTACTTTGCACGACACTTTAGCAACTCGACTCTACGCGTGTTCTCCTGGCCCGAGGGCGTGTCGAGTGGCTCGATCACGTCCAACGACGTACTCCATTCGGCCTTCCCCGGCTACAGCAGGGGCCAGGGGATTTGTTCTAGTCCCGACGGCAACAACGCATGCGCGTTTGACGACCAGCGACTCAGGGGCGGCTGGGTTGCCGCTGGCGTGATCGGTTTCCTGTGGGACGCCGGCCAGGGCGCTGGCGGGCTGGGCACATTCACGTACCCCTACGTCCACGTCGTGCGGATCAGTGAGACAACCAAGGCGTTGAGCGACGAGCCGATCATTTTCAGCAACGGGAACGCGTGGGCGTATCCAGGCCTCGGGGTGAACGGGCGGGGCCACCTCGGCGCGAGCTTAGCGTTCGCGGGCGGCGGCTTCTATCCCGGCTCGGAGCTTCTGATCCGCGACGACGTCAGCCCCTCGTCTTGGGCAACCCTATTCGTGCGAAACGGGACAAATGGTCCCGGTACGAACCGATGGGGAGACTACCTGACGGTCAGGCCGGCCTCCGGAAACGGCAACTCCTGGGTGGGCACGTCCTATTCGTTGCAGGGCCCGTGCACGAGTACGACGAGCTCCATCTGCACCAACGTCGAGTCGCGCTTCCTCTGGTTCGGTCGTGAGCGCGACAACCCCTTCGTGGCTCCGCCCAACCCCTGCTCGCCACGTCCTAACGTCGGAGTGTCGGCTGTGAATAACGGAGATGGTCAGCTGCGGGCGACGATCACAGCCGGGTTTGGAACGCTGCAAACACTGCGCCTCGGGACGTCCACTCGCCCGCTCGACAACGCGCGCGTCGAGGTCGTGGGCGTTGCGACAGGCATTACCAGCAACACGACGGTGAATCTGCCAGCTGGGACCACCCAGGTGACCCTCCTGGTCAGCCGGCTAGTAGCAGGTCAGGCCACTACCGTCCCGCTTGTGGCTCTCGACGGCTGCGGCGAATGGGAGAGTCTGGTCGGCGGCGGCGCCGGCGCTTTCTAGGGCGAGGAGCCAGGAGGCGAGCCGTTAATCCTGGGTAGTCGCGCCGCCGACGCTCTACCCGCGCGCTTCCTCCTGGAACCGGACGGCGCTCGGCGAACGGCGGTCCTCGACCAGGCTGAGCAGGATGTAGATCGCGCCGAGGCCGACAACAGCCTGGGGTAGCGGGACCAGGATGATTGCCAGGGTCGGCAACGCCAGCAGGAGCGTCGCCCAGCGGGCCGCCTCTGGCAGTCGCCGCAGCAGCGGGGTGATGACGCGTGACAGCTTCACGAACCGCACCGGGCTAACCATCAGGAGCAGCAGAACCAGCGTACACACCGCCAGCACCGGCCAGGGCCATGGCTCACCCAGGTAGGCCAGGTACGCCAGCGCGGTGAGGATCATGCCCGCGACCGTGATCGGGAGGCCACGAAAATCACGGACCGGCTCGAGCACGTTGAACAGCGCGAGCCGCCAGGCGCCGCCGACGACGAACGCCAGGCAGACCAGGCCGACCACCACCCGCGACGGACCCCACTGGTTCTGGTAGGCCAGCAGGGCTGGTACCACGCCAAAAGAGACGAGATCGGCGAGCGAGTCGAGCTCCCTGCCGAGCGGACTTCCGTGCCCAGCCAGCCTGGCAAGCGCGCCATCGAAGAAATCGAGCACGCCGGCCAGGAAGATCAGGCTGACCGCCTGGCCAGGGCGGCCCTCGAATGCCAGCAGGATGGCGGCGAAGCCGCACCCCAGGTTGGTGAACGTCACGACGTGGGCAATGAGGCCACCTCGTCGGGCCACCCGCCTCTTCCAGCCACGACGCTCCATCCTCACGCCTCACACGAGCCGTCAGCCTTTAGCTATCAACTCTCAGCCTTCAGTGGTCAGAGTCGGAGTACCTGATAGCTGACCGCTGATAGCTGACGGCTGATGGCCCGATAGCTATCTTACAACCATCGCGCTACCGGCGTCTGGCCGCCGAGTACTCGCTCGCCGGGCATGACCACTGGCGCACCTGAGCCGACCGGTATGAGCAGGTCCGTTCGCGAGCCAAAGGTGATCATCCCGAGCTTCTGTCCCGCCACCACCTCTTCGCCCTGGCCGACCCAGCCCACGATCCGCCGCGCGAGAACGCCAGCTACCTGGACCAGGAGCAGCGGGCCGCGCTCCGTCTCCAGCGCGATCTCGCGCCGGCGATTCCCGTGCGAGCGCTGGAAACTCATCGCGGGCGCGAAGCCGCCCCCAAGGTCGCGCACCGCTACGATCCGCCCGGCGGCCGGACTTCGATTGACGTGGACGTCGAAGAGCGACAGGAACACGCTAACTCGATGGGCCGGGCGCTCCAGATACCAGGGCCGCTCGACCCAATCCAGGCCGATAATCGAGCCGTCGGCGGGCGCATAGACCACGTCTCGTTCTGACACGCTCTGGCGAACGGGATCGCGAAAGAACGCCGCGCAACAGCCTGCCGCGGCCATAGCGACCAGGCCGGCCAGAGGGTGCCAGCGCCACAGCGGGACCGCGGCCAGGCCGAGCGCGGCTACGACTGGCGCACCTTCGCGGAACGTCGCGAATGCCGGCGGGTCCAGCGCGGAGGCCCTGAGCCGCACAAGGCTCACCGGCGCCGCGGGATAGGGGTGGCGGTGGGCAGCGACGTGGGGACAGCGGTGGCGGCCGGCCCCGGAGTCGGCCCGGTGCGGGTCGGCGGGAAGAGCGGCGCTGGCGACGGCACAGGAGAGCCAACCAGCGCCGGACTCGTCTTCTGGATCGAGTTCCCGAGGCTGTCGTAGACGGTCAGCCGCAGGGTATAGCGGCCAGGAGGAAGGCCCGCGGTGTCCCAGACTCCAAGAAGGGCGTGATCGACGCCCTCGGTCCTCGCGTTAGTGAGCTGGAACCACTGAGCTGGGCTCGGCCCGGCGCCGACCTCCAGATCGAGATGGTGAAAGTCGTCGAACATGGCCGAGCCTGTCACCTGGATGATTCCACTCAATGGCGCCTCCGGCATGGGTCGATCGATCTCGGCCACCTTCACGCCTCGGTAGACGTCGTCGCAGCGCTCCGTTGGCGGGGCCGGGTAGCCATTGCGCGGTCCCCAGTCCGTGTACGGGGCGGGGAAGAGCACGAACACCTTCGATTCGCGGCCATTGGCTGGCACCAGGTCGAACGCCAGCTTGCCGTTGACCTTGCACACCTCTGCCCGCCGATACAGGTCGTCCAACCTGGTCGGCAGGTTAGCCCTGGTGAACAGCTCGGTGACGCGCTTGGCGCAGTCGGGGGTCGGTAGCAGCCCAGAGGGCGTACAGACTTCCTGCTCCACCACGTCCGCCGGACGCGCGAACGGCTTGGGCGGCGTACCAGCCAGAGCTCCCTCCATGAACGCGTGCCAGATCTTCCCAGCCCCGGCCGCGCCGAGCACGTCTCGCATTGGGCTGCCGTCGCTGTTGCCGACCCAAACGCCAGCGACGAGGTCGGGTGTGTAGCCCACTACCCAGGAGTCCCGGTAATCGTCGGCGGTGCCGGTCTTTGCCGCGCCAGGGCGCGATAGTCGGAGTGGACTGTTTCGCCCGTAGGTCTCGACTCGAGCCTCGTCGTCCGCAAGGATGTTGGTGATCAGATAGGCCAGGCCCGGGCTAGCCACCTCACGGCCAGGCTGGGGACCGTACTGGTACATCGTCCGCCCGGCGCTATTCTTGATCTCCTGGATGGCGACCGGATCGAACTGACGTGAACCGGGTGTTCTGTCCCGCTCGGCAAGCGGCAAGCCGACCTGGAACCCGCCATTGGCGAACGGGGCATAGGCGTACGTCAGATCGAGCAGCGTCACCTCGCCGCCGCCGAGCGTGACCGACAGGCCGTATCGACCAGGATCGCGCAAGCCCGTGATCCCCATCCGATGGACGGTGGCGAGCATGGCGTCAACGCCCACCGCCTCCAGCGTTTTGACGGCCGGGATGTTGAGCGAGGCGGCGAGTGCGCGGCGGACGCTAACCGGGCCACGAAACTTGCCATCGTAGTTCAGAGGCGTGTAATTGCCGCCGAAGGTAGTTGGCGCGTCCATGACCATAGTAGCCGGCGACCAGCCTTTCTCGAAGGCGGTCAGGTAGGTGAACGGTTTCAGGGTTGAGCCCGGCTGGCGGTCTCGCAGGGCCACGTTGACCTGTCCAGAGATGCGCTCGTCGTAGTAGTCGACACTGCCGACCATAGCCAGGATCTCGCCCGTTGTCGGCTGGATCGCCACTAGCGCCGCGTTGCTCGCGTTGCGGGCACGGATCTCGTCGACCTGTTCGCGCGCCGCGCGCTCGGCGATCCGCTGAACGTTAAGGTCCAGGGTAGTACGAATCTGAAGCCCCTCACGATAGAGTGTGTCCGAGCTGTAGCTCCGCTCCAGGAGCTCACGGATGAAGACCACGAAGTGCGGCGCCTGAACTGAGTCGCGGCGCTCGGGCGGCCGCAACACGATCGGCTTGGCGCGCGCGGCCTCGGCCTGGACATGGTCGATCATCGCCTGGCGTTCCATCTGCTCGAGCACGTAGTCCTGGCGAGCTCGCGCCCCGGCCGGATTGGTGTACGGGTCGTACGCGGCCGGAGCCTGGGGCAGCCCGGCGATGAAGCTCAATTCGGCCAGGTCGAGCTCTCGCACCGAGCGGCCGAAGTATGTTTGGGCTGCGGCCTCGACGCCGTAGGCGAGGTTCCCGTAGTACACCTCGTTGAGGTACAGCTCCAGGATCCGGTCCTTCGAGTAGCGGCGCGTCAGCTCGATCGCCAGGAAGGCTTCTTTTATCTTTCGGTCGGCGCTGACTTCCGAGGACAGGAGTGTGTTCTTGACCAGCTGCTGGGTGATCGTGCTGGCGCCGGAGACGACCCGCTGGCCACGAAAGTTCTGCCAGAGCGCACGCGCGATGGCTCGCGGGTCGAAGCCCGGGTGGCTGTAAAAGGCCCCGTCCTCGGAAGCGATCGTCGCATCCTGGAGCGGCTTGGGAATCTCCGCGAGCGGGATGAGTGTTCGCCTGCCGCCTTCGGGATCGGTGAACTCGCCGAGCAGCTCGCCGTTGCGGTCGAGAATACGGGCGGTTTGGAAGACCCGCCGCGTATCGAGCTGGGTGTAGTCCGGCAGCTCGCGAGCGTAGTAGGCGTACAGGCCGGCCACCGCCACGAACGACAGCGAAGTCAGAAAAGCCGCGATGACGACGAGCCAGAGCAGGAATCGCATCTCGCTGCCGAGATTCTAACGGTCGGGGCACGGCGGGCCGTGACCTTCCTTCAGCGACCACGTTCTGGGCACAAAGGTAGGGGCACGGCATGCCGTGCCCCTACCCGTGTCCCCGAGTGGTGCCTAGTCGTAGTCCGGCATGCCGCCCCCGGGCATCGGGGTCTTCTCCTTCTCCGGCTTCTCGGTGACGAGCGCGTCGGTGGTCAGCATGATCGCGGCCACCGAGGCGGCGTTCTCGAGCGCCGAACGGGTCACTTTGGCAGGATCGATGATGCCCGCCTTGACCAGGTCGCGGTACTCCTCGGCCATCACGTCGAAGCCGACGTTCGGGTCCTTCTTCTGTCGGCCGAGCAGCTCCTGGACCACCACCGAGCCCTCGAGGCCGGCGTTGTCGACCAACTGGCGGGTCGGCTCCTCCAGCGCTCGCCTGAGGATCTGGACAACGACTTGCTGGTCGCCCTCGAGCCTCATC
>Ga0137368_10000842_pt1 | contig 31387 bp, 21 predicted proteins | sample SagtaG_13_FD_104917 | JGI IMG/M metagenome (GOLD analysis project Ga0137368, IMG submission 104917) | Vadose zone soil microbial communities from Sagehorn Ranch, Mendocino, California, USA - Sage1_L_100_16 metaG | ecosystem: Environmental > Terrestrial > Soil > Vadose zone | place: USA...
CGCGCCGGTCCGAACCCGGAGACGACGCCGCTCCCCATCGCGAACTCGAGCAGATTCAATTTGCCAATCATGATCGCGCCCGCGGCGTTCAGGCGCGTCGTGATCGTCGACTCGTAATTCGGCACCCAGTCAGCGGTGACCTTGGATCCGTTCGTCGTACGGATCCCCTTTGTCGCCAGGATGTCCTTCGGCGCGTACGGCAGCCCGTGCAGCGGACCGCGGTACTTGCCGGCCGTGATCTCTTTCTGCGCCTCGCGCGCGCGCGCGAGCGCCTGGTCGGCGGTCACGCTGATGAACGCGTTCACCGTCGGATTGAGCGCCTCGATGCGATCGAGGTACGCGCGCATGACGTCGACCGGCGACACTTCGCGCGCCTTGATCAGCGCGGCGAGCTCCCGGCCCGATTTGAAGACGAGTTCGTTCGCGGCAGCCATCGCTCACCTCCGCCGCGCATCGAACATCGGCGCGGGCTCGACGAGATCATCGATCTCCAGATCGCGCACAATCTGAAATTGGTCAAGGTTGCGCTGCAGCGCCGTCTCGATCACCTTCAGGCGGTCGTTGCTGAAGTCTTCACCGATCACGGCGGAGGCACTGCGGAGGATGTCGGTCGACATCGGTTTGCGCGCTTGCGCGACGAGATCGAGCGCGGCAGGACCGGTGATTCCTGCAGCCGCGAGCACCTGCAGCAGCCGACGTCGACTGACCGCGGAAGTGGTACGAACCTTAGACATGGCGTCTCCAGAAGAAGGACGGCGCTATACCACCGCAGGCGCGCGTGGGTGTCAAGTACGGTGTATATGAAGGAATCTGCATCCCTCTTGTAAACTCCGGTGCCTCGTCCCGCGTTCGCATGCGAGGTTGTCGATCGCGACGATCTTCGTCGCGAAAAGCCGCTGTTGAAGTTTCGGACCTTCATCATCGGATTCAAAACTGCCGGGCTGCAGCAAATCACGCGAGACGGCGCGTCTCTGACGCCGCGTTTGTCGCCGCAACGAAATTTTCTAGACGCGTTCGGTCGCTTATGCGAGACTTCCGTTTCGCGCGGCCGCCGCCCGAAGGTGGCATCGGAATGCGTCCGTCAATCCCCTGACTGACGTCCGACGCAGGCGACCGCGGTTTTGTACGATTTTCCGCGAACAGGTCTCCAATCATCTGCCATCGCTCGCAATGAACTGCTGCATAGCCAGCGTTTTCCCGGAGAGAGACGCGTCACATGCGTTTGTGGACGACCTCCGCGATCCATGCGCGGAAACTTGCCAGACTTCTTGCCGCTGCTTTGTTCACAATCTGTTGGGCACACATTGTCGAGGCCGCCGATCTCACGGTTGCGTGGGACCCATCGAGCGACGGAAGCGCAATCGGCTACATCCTGCTCTACGGGACCGGACCGGGTGCGTACTCGCAGCAGATCGACGTCGGCGACACGACTTCGTACACGATCCACGGTCTGTCCGATGGCGTCACCTACTACCTCACGGTGCGCGCGTACGACGCGACTGGTGGGCTCAGCGACCCTGCTGACGAGGTCTCCGCGATGCCGCGGGGGGACGCGCACGACATTAATGGGGCGGCCCTTGCCCCAAGCGTCGGTTCTCCACAGCTAATCGGCACGCGCGTAACGTGGACCGCAAGCGCGACGGGCGGAGTCGAACCGTACGAATACCAATGGGCGATCTATCACGCCGGCGGCTGGACGATGTCGGCGTGGTCACACGCGTCGACGTGGACGTGGACCCCGTCGACAGCGGGTGATGACTATTTGGTCCGCGTTGCGGTGCGTAGCGCCGGCAGCAGCAGCGCAACGGGAGAATCGAGTTGGTCGGTGCCTTACAGAGTCACACCCCCGCCGGTGGCGCCAACCAGTTTTTGGGGCGACGCGCCGCCAGCACTTAGTGGATCGGTGGCAAGCGTCAGCTCCGTCGAACTCGGTGTCAAATTCCGCAGCGACGTCGCCGGCTACGTCACCGGTGTCCGCTACTACAAGACGACCGGCAACGCCGGGACCCACACCGCCCATCTGTGGACCGCGACCGGAACCTTGCTCGCGAGCGCGACCTTCGTTGCCGGAAGCGAGAAAGGCTGGCAGCAAGTGTTGTTCTCGTCGCCAGTCGCGATCAGCGCGGCCACAACCTACGTCGCATCCTATTCGTCGGAAGGGGGCGGGTACGCGTACACCTCGGATGCGTTCACCAGCGGCACGGATGCCCCTCCGTTGCACGCGTTGCCGAGCGGCGTCGACGGCGCCAACGGCGTGTACGTGTATGGCAGCGGCTTTCCTGTGAATTCGTGGCGCGACACGAATTACTGGGTTGATGTGTTGTTCGCGCGCAGCCGAACGGACACCACCGCGCCGGGCGTCACTATTTGGGGCGACGCCGTGCCACCATTGACCGACTTGCAGGAAAGCGGTGCCGCGGTCGAACTCGGCGTCAAGTTCCATAGCGACGCTGCGGGCTACATCACGGGCGTGCGCTTCTACAAAACCCCCGGCAACACCGGGACTCACACAGCCCATTTGTGGACATCGACGGGCACTTTGCTCGCGAGCGGCACATTTACGTCAGAAACAGCCGCGGGCTGGCAGCAGGTGTTGTTCGCCTCACCGGTGCCCATTACCGCCGAAAGCACGTACGTCGCGTCCTATTTCTCAGCAGGCGGTGGTTACGCCTACACAGTCGATAACCTCTGGACCGGCACCGATGCGGCTCCCCTGCACGTGGAAGCCAGTGGCGTCGGGAAAGGCAGCGGGGTTTTATTCCCTGTCAGCACGTGGCATAACACGAACTACTGGGTCGACGTGCTGTTTACCGGGACGCTGCATCAGTGAGACCGGCCGGCGACCGCGAGGCGGTGCAATGCGACACCGCCAGATCAAAAACTCTTGAGCGTGCTGCTTGCTGGGAACGCGATCGTCTCGGCCATGTCATCACCGCCGAAGATCGCACGGTGAAGGTCCTGCTCGAGAAGCCACGGCGAGCGCGATCGGAGCCGGAGCTTGCCGGATGAACGGGCGTGATCGTCGCGCTGCCGCCTGCGCGCGGACGATTCGAAGAGAAAGCTCCGGCAAGGTCAAGTGCAGCACGACGAAAGTCAGCTCAGTTGAATACTTTGGCGCGAGCCGTGGGCGCGATTTCCTTGCCACTACGACCGCAACTGGTTCTGCCGCAGGAAGTTGCAACGAAGCACCAGATTTGCTGCATCAGTCCGCCAACCGGCACATCCATTGCTCGACAGCAGTGCCCCCTGAGAATCCCCTATCGTGGTCACAGTCGCCTAGCACTCGGGGCATTCCGCGAATCCACATGACGGATCTGTTTCATATTGAACAGACGAGCTGGTTATCGATTCCTGCGTGAAATGAGCGACGGCGCACCGCGAAAGGCGTGGCCCAGCGCCATTTACCACAGCGATCACGACGACGTTTTGAGCCGAGCCTGTCCGGCTCGCCTTGCCGCGCTTCAGGTCCGACGTTTTAGTAGTCCCCGAGTGTCCGCGCAGCTGAAACCTGTCGCCGAACTCTGCCTGTACCCGAAAAGACGACGATGCAATCCAATGTAGTATCATCACTACATGAAGCTCGGGCTCCGCGAAGCCAATCAGCAGTTTTCGAAGGCGATCAAGGCGGTCCGCGCGGGCAGGGAAGTGGTCCTCACCGAGCGCGGGCATCCGATTGCCGTCATCAAGCCGATCAAGGAACAAGACCGTCTCGAAATCGCCCTGCAAGCGATGGTCGATGATGGCTTCGTCAGGCCTGCCACCCGAAAGGGACCCACGCCGGCGCCGCGCTGGCGGCCGGTCAAGATCAAGGGCAAGCCGCTCTCCCAGACGATCCTCGACGATCGCGACGACCGCGCCTGAGTCGTGTCGTGGGCCTATTTCGATACGAGCGCACTCATCAAGCGCTATGTCGACGAAAAAGGTCGACGCGAGGTTCTGCAGCTTCTGCGTCGCCACAATTGCGTCACGTCCGCGGTGCTGTCGGTGGAGCTCGGAAGCGCCTTGCGCCGTCGAGTGACTGACGGAACTCTTGACGAGAGGCGAGTACCCGAGATCTTGAAGCGGTTTGCCGTCGACTGTGCGTTCTGGGCGTTGGTCGAGGTCACTGAAGACGTGCTGATTGCCGCGGAGAAACTGGTCGCCAAGCATTCGCTCCGGACACTTGATGCCATTCATGTCGCATCCGCGCAACTCTTCGCTGCCCGGATGGCAACGTCGGAGTTGATCTTCGTAAGCGCCGACACACGCCAAACGGCAGTCGCAGCTGCCATAGGACTGCCGACGAGGGACATCGGATCCTGAGCAAAGCTACTCACGCGCGTCGCGGGGCGTCGGGGATAACACTCTGAGATCCGGTCTGTTCGCTGATGCCTTGCTCGGAGCCACTTATCGACAAGTTCACATCGTTCGTGTGAATCATCACCGTCACTGCGCGGACACCATTTAATCTTCCACGCAGGTTTTCATGCGCGACACGTCCGACGATCTGCGATCAAGAAATCACGTCGCGACCGCCGACGGTGGTCATCGATTCGAACGCGGGGACGAGTGGCGTCCTTCTCCAGTCGCCGCTCGTCAGCGCGTCAACCGTGACGCTCCAGTGGACACCGGCCTCGGGTGCTACTGATTACCTGCTGGAAGCCGGAAGCGCGTCGGGACTGTCTAATCTGTACAACGCGTCGGTGGGGCGCATAACCATGCTCTCCGCTACGGCGCCAGCGGGCACGTACTACGTTCGCGTTCGTGCTCGCACCGCCGCGGGCATTGGGCCGGTCTCGGACGAAGTGAGTTTCTCGGTAGGTCCCGGCGGGTGCACGCTCGCGCCGCCCGCACCGACTGGACTGACGGCGTCGGTAGTCGCGGGCGTCGCCAGCGTCCGCTGGAACGCCGCTCCCGCGGCGTCGTCGTACATCGTGCGGGCCGGACCGGTGGCGGGCTCATCGTCCTTCTTCGACGGCGACGTTGGTCCGAGCCTCAGTGTGTCATCTCCTGTTGCCGCTGGGTTTCGCGCGTAGGTGCGCGTGTACGCGGTCAACTCTTGCGGCGCGAGCCCGGCTTCGACAGAAATGCTGGCGCAATAACGAAACGTCGTGGCTTTCGAACGGCATCGAGCTGTGTCGGCAATGCCGAATGCGGTTCCAACTGACCGCCCCGATCAGCGGCCCATTACGAGCTTGCTGAGCGGGTATCCCACAAATGCCAGCAGGAGCGTATGCACCAGGAACAAGATGGCGCCGTGTCGCACCATCGTGGACACGCGCAAGTAACCAGACCCTGCGACGATGGCGTTGGTCGTGGTGCCTGAAGGCAGCATGTAGTCGAGCGACGGACCGATCCCGAGGACGATTCCCAACGCAACCGGATCCGCCACGGCAAGTCCCTGCGCGAGTGTCAGGCCGAGCGGGACGAAGATGGCCAGCGTCACCATGTTGGAGATCACGCTCGTCACGAGAATGACGCCGGCACACATCGCCAGCACGAAGCTGTATTCCGACAGGCTGGCGAGTGATGGCTGCAGCACCACGCGCACATATTCCGGCACGCCCGTGACGTCTTCACCGACTGCGGTTCCCAGTCCCATCACACCGCCGATGAAGATCACCAAACCCCAATCCACTCCCTGCATCCACTCGGGCCATGTGAGCACGTAGCGCCGCTCGGCGTCGCGAATGGGAATGAGGCACATGGCAACCGGAATGAGCAGCGCCGGCACGCTCATGTGCAGGTTCCGCTGCAGCACGTCGGCGATCTGACGCGGCGCGACGAAGCGCGCGAGGTCGGGGAGGAACCACAACAGGATGGCGAGCAGGAACCACGCAATGGCCCAGCGCTCGCGCGGCGGCATCGGGCCAAGCTGCCGGCGCGCCTCCGCAATGAACCGCGCCGTCTCGGGCCGCGCAAACGCGTCCGACCCGACGGGCACGCGGAAGCGGAACACCAACAGGGCCGATGCAAGAAAGACGATCGTCAACGCTGTTCCAATCACCGTCCACTGCAGGAACGAGACGGTGACGCCCGTGGCGGACGCAATCAGCGCGATCGCCGGCGCATTGGTGCCGTTTCCAACCGGCGTCGCGATGCCGCCGATGTTCGCCGCCCACGCGATGCCGAGCGTATTCGCTTCGACGACCGGATCGGTGTCCGCGACGTGGAGCATGTCGTAGATGGTGAGCGCGAGCGAGAGCCAGATGACCGCGACGACGGTGTTGGCCATGAAGGCGCTCATCGCCGTGGCCGACGCCAGGAACATCATTACGAAGCCTCGCGAGCTGCCGCGAGCCCAGCGCGCGTCGAGGAAGGCGAGCGCAAACCGTCGATTCACACCGGTGGCATCGAGCGCGGCAGCGAGCCCGAACGATCCGATGACGAACCAGAGCACCCAACTGCTCGAGTGGGCGAACGCCTCGTTCACGCTCATGGCACCCGCCGCCACGCCGAGCCCCAGGACGGCAAGTGTGGTGAACGCAAGCGGCAGCGGCGTCGCGACCCACCAGATCACGGCCAGCGCGAGCAGGCCAAGCCGTGCCATGCCGACGTGCGTGATTGGCGCCGGCGCAGGGAGCAGGAACATCACGGTGAAGACGACGATGCCGGCCGCGATTGCTGCGATGTGTCGAGGTGCCAGCGCCGTCGCGCTCACGCGCGCGTACCGGCCCAGCGAAATGCCAACAGATCGAGCTCGGCCCTGAGGTCGCGCACTTCGGCGACGTCGGTGGCGTCGAGGCTGCGCGTGGGATGACGCACACGCGCCGAGGCGATGATGCCCGCGTCGAAAAGGTTTTGCTTCATGACCGCAACGCCAAGGCCGGGCTGAAGCTCGTAGCGAATCAGCGGCAAGGCGCGGGTGAACTCGTGGCGAGCAAGCTCCATGTCGCCGCGTTGATACGCCGACCAGATTCGGATGAACACGTCGGTCATGTCGCACCCGGGCATCGTGCCAACGGCGCCGCGGGCGAGCTCCTCGAGCACGAATTGACCGTTCAACCCGCCAAACAGAACCAGGGTGTCCCCCGCTATGAGGCGGAGCTTCGCGACCTTCGGCGACGTGGGCGGCGCCTCCACTTTTACGAGCCGTACGCGCTCCAGCTCGCGGCCCATTCGGGCCAGGAGGTCGAGCCCGATCGGCACCTGCGTCATGAGCGGCGCATCCTGCACCATGATCGGGATGCGCACGGCCCGTGAGATTGACGCGAAGTAGTCGTAGATGCCGTCGGCGTCGGGCTTCACGTAATGCGGCGGCGTAATCATCAGTGCCGAGGCTCCAGCCGCTTCTGCTTCGCGACTGAGTGCCACTGCGGCATCCGTACCGGTGTGTCCGCTGCTCACGACGACGGGCACCGCGCCGTGGACCTCGTCGATGATCACGCGCATCAGCTGTCGGCGCTCGTCCTCCGTGAGCGTGTACCCCTCGCTGGCGTTGCCGAAGATGCCAATGCCGTGAGCGCCGCTCTCGATCACGAACCGTACGAGCCGGCGCTGGCTCTCCACGTCGATACTGCCATCGTCGTGAAACGTGGTGTTGATGATGGGAAAGATTCCGGCGAAGGCCGTCATGAGGCGTGGAACTCCGTGGGCACGTCGGCAGGCGCGGTGCTGTCCTCCGCCTGAGTCCCGAGATTCCGCAGGTCGTGTACGAGCGAATCAGCCGCCCGCCGGATATGCGAGCGCAACGCCGCCACCAGGCCGGCAGCATCGCCTTCGTCGAAGGCAGCCACGACCGCGAGGTGCTCCTCGAGCTCCGACGCGAGCCGTGTTTTCCAATCTCCATGTCCCAGGTGGACGCGTGCGATCTGAATGTGCGCGTCGAGACTCTCGTACATCTGCACGAGGCGACGACTCCCTGAGAGCGCGACGATCAGCTTGTGAAACTCGGCATTGCGCGCCGCGTGTGTGAGCCGCGCGTTGCTGTCGTCGCTGGGCTCCGCGATGGCTTCGGCCAGCTGACGCAGCCGCGCGACGTCGGCCGCTGTCGCGCGCGCAAGCGCCTTTTCCGCAGCGAGGCATTCGAGCGCGCACCGAATCTCGAACGCCTCCGCCACATCGTCAGGCTGCAGGACCGCCACGAACGTGCCGCTGCGAGGACGGATTTCGATGAGCGCGTCGGCCTCCAGACGGGTGAGCGCGTCCTTCACGGGCGTCAAACTGACGCCCATTTCGCTCGCGATGGCGTGGACGTTCAGGCGCTGCCCTGGGGCAAACGACCGCGACAGGATGGCCATGCGAAGCGCCTCGTACACCTGGTCGCTCGTGCGGTGGCGAGAAAGAGCGGGCAGTTGAGCCACGGTTGTCTGGAATAGCTTAGAGGCAGCGGCTAAAAATTTCAAATTTAATATCTGAAATTTTTTACTTTACAGGCACATGAGCCAGTCCTATGATGCCCAGACGTGACTTCTTTGTCGCATCAGCCCTCTGACCCTGGAGTTGTTGCCATGCTGTCTGGACAACGGTCCCCCTGGCTCCTCGGCGTGATCTTCACGCTTCTTGCCGCTCCGCTGATGGCGCAAGGCCTTCAGACCACGATTGTCGGACTGGTGCGCGACGATTCCGGCGGCGTCATGCCGGGCGTCACGATCGTGGTCACCAATCGCGCCACCGGTGTGTCCCGGACAAGCGTCACGGGCGCCGACGGTAACTATTCAGTCACATCGCTTGTGCCCGGTGCCTATAACGTCACCGCGGAGTTGTCCGGCTTCAAGAGCGCGCGCCGCGAAGACGTACCGGTCCAGTCCGATACGACGGTTCGCGTCGATTTCACGCTGGCCGTGGGCGGCATCGGCGAAACGGTCGTCGTCGAGGCGGAAGCGGTAACCCGGATCCTGCGCACCGAGGACGCGTCGCTTGGAACAGTGCTCAACGAAAGTCAGGTGCAGGGCCTGCCCGTCAAGAACCGCAACTTCATCGCCCTCGTCCAGCTTGTGCCGGGCGCCACGGAATCGCTCGAGGGCAACCAGAACACACTTGGTCGCACGCAGCCGCTGAACCTCTCGGTACACGGACAGCGGCACTTCGACAACAACATTCGCCTCGACGGGGTCAGCATCATCGCTGGCTTCGCCAACGGCAGCACGTTCATTCCCTCGCTCGAATCGCTGAAAGAGGTGAGCGTGCAGACGGGCCAGTACGGCGCCGCCTATGGGATGTACTCGGGGGCGCAAGTGGACATGGTGGTGAAGTCGGGACAGAACACGCCTCACGGCAGCGCGTTCCTCTATCACAGGAACGACGAGCTGAATGCGCGCCGCTATTTCGATCAGGGGCCGCCGCCGCCCTTCAACTTCAATCAGTTCGGCGCCACGCTCGGCGCCCCGATTCTCCGTAACCGTACGTTCTTCTTCTTTGGATACGAAGGCACGCGCAGCGACCGCGAGACGACGGGGACAACCACCGCTGCGACGGAAGCGTTCCGCCGCGGTGATTTCTCGGCCCTGTCCACCGTGATTCGCGACCCGTTCACGCAGCAGCCGTTCCCCGGCAACATCATTCCTCCCATCCGTCTCTCGCCGCAGGCACAGGCGCTGATGAAGTACATTCCGCTGCCGACACGCGAGGGGCTCGCGAACAACTACGTCGCGACCTCCGCAACCGACGAGAAGGAGAACCAGTACTTCGGCCGCGTGGACCACCAGTTCTCCTCCACGACCTCGCTTTTCGGCCGTGTCGCGGTCCGCAAGGCCACGATCGACACCGTACAGCTCAATCCCAATTTCAAGAGCTTCGGCCAGCCGGAGAACCAGAACTACGCGATCGGCCTGACGCACGCACTGTCGGCGCGGTGGCTGCTCGACGTGCGCGGGTCCTTCGTGCGTGAGTCCACGCCCAACCAGACGGGCCGCGAAGGCGCCGACATCGACCCGCTGCGCGACTTCGGGATCAGCGGCTTGAACCTGAGCGACCCGCTGCTGCGCGGCATTCCCTCGGCCGCCGTCACCGGCTACATGGGCACGGGCGAGACGTTCGCCAACCCTCGCCTGCTGTATGAGAATCCGGAACTGCAGCTGCACAGCGTGGTCGAGTTGCCGGGCCACTCGATTCGCACCGGCGTCGAGGTGTTCCGCCGGCGCACCGACTTCTTCTCGGTGAATGCGCGCAACCAAGGCTCCTTTACGTTCAGTGGCCTGCTCACGGGCAACGCGTTTGCGGACTTCGTGCTCGGCCTGCCCGACCAGACGGGCCGCATTCCAAACGTCGCGCGCGTGTCGCTGCGCCAGCCTCACTTCTACGGCTATGTTCAGGACGACTGGCGCGCGCATCCGAACCTCACCATCAATCTGGGGCTGCGCTACGAGTACGCCGGTTCCACGGAGGACGCGCTCGGCATCGCTCGCAACCTCGATGTCGACACGTTGCAGCTGTTTCCCGCGCCGGGCGAGACCGCGCCGCTTCACGACTCGCATCACGACTTCGCTCCGCGCGTAAGCGCCACGTATCGCATGGGAGAGGCGACAGTCATCCGCGCCGGCTACGGTCTCTATTACACACAGCCGACGATGGCCAACGTGGCGTTGATGTTCAGGAATCCGCCGTACAACCGCGAGGATGTGTTCAACACGGTTCGCACCAATCCCACGTTGACATTGGCAAACGGTTTCCCTGAGGGCAGCGTGGCCGGCTCCACGGCGACACCCACCATCACGACCGTGTCGCAGGACTACGGTCCTGGCGACGCGCAAGTATGGAGCGCCAACGTGCAGCGGCGACTCCAGGGCGAGTGGGTGGCCGAGGTCGGGTATGTCGGGTCGAAGACGACCGGACTCGACAATGCCTGGACCTATAACACGCCGCCGCCCGGACAAGGCGCTGTGCAAGCGCGCCGGCCGATTCCGACCTTCGGCGACATCCGCGTGTTCGGCACCGATGGCCGCGCGGAGTATAACGGCCTCCAGGTGCGCGGTCAGCATCTCGACTTCTACGGGATGAACGTGCTGGCGAGCTATACCTACTCGCAGTGCCACGACACTCGCAGCTCGCCTGCCACGAGCACCGTCGGCACGGAGGACCAGGAGCCGCAGAATCAGTACGATCGTTTCGACGGGGAGTGGGGACGCTGTGCCGTCGATTTCCGCCACGTGTTCAAGTTCAACACGGTCTACCGTGTGCCGGTTGGCGACAAGTTGTCCGGCTTCGCGCGAGGGGTGCTCGCCGACTGGCAGATAGGCGTTGGAGTGAACCTGCACTCGGGCGGCCCCTTCAATGTCATCGTCAGCGGCAATCCCGCCAACACGTCGCGCGGCGTGATCCGTCCGAATCTGGTGGGCGATCCGAATCTTCCTGCGGGCCAGCGCACCGTGTCGCAGTGGTTCGATACGTCCGCGTTTACCGCTCCGGCGCCGTTTACATTCGGCAACGCCCCGCGCAACGCCGTGGAAGGCCCGGGCCGCAAGCTCGTCGACATCAATTTCCTGAAGAGAGTGCGGTTCGGCACGAATGCGCTGGAGTTCCGCGTCGATCTGTTCAACGTCTTCAACACGGCACAGTTCAACACGCCGGGACGCACGTTTGGCGCGCCCGGGTTCGGCACCATCACGTCCACCGGGCCTGCGCGCGAAGTGCAGCTCGGGGCGCGATTTACGTTCTAACCCCTCAATTCACTTGTGTTGACAATCGTCGCACCGAGGTAATCCCATTGTCTGAGTCGAAGAAACCGTTGTTTGAACTTCTTGACGCCGTTGGCGCGGTCCACTCAAGTGACCTTTGGGATTAAGTATGAGGCGACGACGCTTCCTCGCATGCTCCGCGCTGGCGGCCGGCGCCGCGGTGGCGTCGCGACCGTGTGAGGCGATCGGTCGGCTCGAGGCGCAACCCGACGTGGCCCGGGCGCTGCGCGGCACGGGCCCGTTGACGATCAAGGCCATCGACCCGATCGTGATCCGCGCACCGCGCGATGGCGCGCCGCCGGAAGGGCCGGTGTCGCTGGGAGCCGTCGGATCCACGACCGGCGGACAAGGTGTCTGGAATCGGCTCGATCACGCGAGCCCCTCGCGCACGCCTGGGGTCGAGCAGGCGACACTCGTCAAGATCACGACCAGCCAGGGGCTGATTGGCTGGGGCGAGTGCCACGCGCCCGTGGCGCCGAGGATGCAGTCGCGGATCATCGCGGACCTGTTTCGGCCGCTCCTCGTCGGCCAGGACGCACGGCAGGTCGAGGCGCTCTGGCAGCGAATGTATCGGAGCGAACGGGTGCGCGGCTATTCAACGGGTGCGCACCTGGAAGCCATCGCGGGGATCGATCTTGCGCTGTGGGATCTCCTCGGCAAGTTCGCCGGCGTTCCTGTCTACCAGCTTCTCGGCGGCGCGTATCGCACGCGGATCCCGACCTACGCCACGTTCTCGGGCACGTACACCGGGCGCGATCAGGGCAAGGTCGTGAGCGAGCAGGCGCGCAAGATGGCGGCCTCTGGATTCACCGTGCTGAAGCTCGCGTTGCGGCAGGGACCCGGCAGCGACGAGCTCGAAACGGTGAAAGCCCTGGCCGAGGCGCTCGCGCCCAACGCCCAGGTCGCGGTGGACGCGCTCGGCGCATTCACGCTGAACGAGGCGGTGCGCATGGGACACGAGCTGGACCGCATCGGCAACATTGCCTGGTTCGAGGATGCGCTCGTTCCCGACGACCTGCCTCGCTATCCGGAGCTCGCGCGCGCCGTGGACACCGCAATCTGCACCGGCGAAATGCTCTCGACGCGCTACCAGTTCCGCGATCTCCTCATGCAGCGCGGCGCAGACATGGTGAACCCTGACGTCGGGCGCGCCGGCGGCATCACGGAATGTCGTCGCATCGCCTGGATCGCGGACGCCTTCGGCGCGCTCTGGGCACCGCACGTGAGCACCGGCTCCGCGCCGTACATGGCCGCGTCAATCCACCTGGCGGTCTCCTCACCGAACTGCGCCATGATGGAGGTCTACGACGGCAACAAGCAGGACGGTCCCTTCGGCAACGCGCTGCTCCAGGAGCCGCTCGACATGGGACCCGGCTATGCCCGCGTGCCGGAGCGGCCGGGACTTGGCGTCAATTTCGACGAGCGCGCGCTCGCCAAGGTCACAGTGGCGTGATGTCGATCCCGTCATTGTCCTCTCATCAGCCGCGGCGATGGACGAGACGTGATCTGCTCGACGTGTCGCGCGCGCGCAAGGCGCAGGGTGCCGCTCGCGAACGACAGGAGCGCAGCGACGCGCTTCGGCCGCTGACGATTGCGCGCGTCGAGCCGGTTATCATCCGCAACCCGCCGAGACCGATTGCCTTCGATGAACCGCTGGAGCTGCCGCCAGTTGGCGATCTGACGGGGGGCGTAGGGCTCTGGAATCGCCTCGATCATGCAAGCCCCACGCGATTCAAGGAGTTCGAGCAAGCGGTGCTCGTGAAGATCACGACGGACCAGGGGCTGGTCGGCTGGGGTGAGTGTCACTCGCCGTCGGCGCCGCGCATGCATCAGCGCGTCATCACCGATCTCTTCGCCCCCCTACTCCGCGGACAGGATGCCCGCCGTATCAACGGCCTCTGGGAGCGACTGTTCACGACAGAGCGCGTTCGGGGGTACCTCACCGGTGCGCAATTCGAAGCGCTCGCCGGTGTCGATCTCGCGCTGTGGGATCTTCTCGGCAAGGCGCTCGGTCTGCCGGTGCACCAGTTGCTCGGCGGCACGTATCGACCGGCGCAGCCGCTCTATCGTGGCATCGGAGGGTCGACAACCGGCGAGCTCGTGGCCGACGCCAAGGCCGCGGTGGTCAGCGGCATGCACGTGGTGAAGATGAGTTACCGCAAGGGGAAGGGCACCGAGGATTTCGATCGGGTGGCGGCGGTCGCCGAATTCATGAAGCCGCACGGCCAGGTGGCCGTCGACTCGCTCGGCGCGTTCAAGCTGTACGAAGCGGTGCAAGTGGGACGCCGGTTCGATCGCCTGGGAAATGTCGGCTGGTTCGAAGATGCCCTGCTGCCCGACGATCAACCCGCGTATCCGCTGCTGGCCGAGGCTCTCGAGACACCGGTGTGTTCAGGCGAGATGCTGAACAACCGCTTTCAGATCCGCGATCTCCTCGTCTCGCGCGGCGCCGACATGGTCAACCCGGACGTCTGCCGCGCGGGCGGCATCACGGAGTGCCAGCGAATCGCCGCGCTCGCCGACGCGTTCAACGTGCTGTGGAGCCCGCACGTCAGCACGGGCACGGTCCTCTACTTCACGGCGTCGCTGCACCTCGCGCTCGCCACGCCGAACTGCGTGATCATGGAGGGCGGCCAGAAGGTCGACGGGCCTCTTGGCAACGCCTTGATCCAGACGCCCATCCGCGTGGAGAAGGGAACCGCGATCGCGCCTGACCGGCCAGGGTTCGGCATCGAGTGGAACGAGGCGGCGCTGGCGCGCGTGACGGTCAAGGACGCCTGAGCACGAAGGTCAGCCTCACCGACACGTCCTCAATCAAGCGACGGTTCGGCGGCAGGCCACCAACATTCGTCGCGTGAACGTGGACAACTCCACCAGCCCGCCGGCCTTTGGGTCGGCGACAACGTCGGCGCGAGGGTTATTCGTGTCGAACCGCTGACGCGGTAACTTCGCGGCGCCGGCGACGCTGCCACAGCATGCCGATCAGGCGTCCAAGAACGGACCTGATGTTGAATCCTGCGCCACAGCCCCAGTTGCCGGGCTATTATCTTGCGCGATCGCGCAGAACCTTCTCCGCGGCGAAGGAGAATCCGAATGAGAAGAAGTCATGCGGCGGTGTTGGTGGGTTTGGCGTTGTGGCTTGCCGCGGCTGCGGAAATGCAGGCCGCGAACGTCATCACGATCGCGTATCCGTACCTGGGTATCACTCACATCACTCGCGTCGGAAGTCCGCCTGACTTTCCACGCAACGTGAAGATCCACGTTGTGAAGATCGACTTGACCGCGCCGTTCCTCTCTTTCGAGTACACGCCGCACGCCGGTACGCGGGACACGTTGAGGCAAACCACACTGCAGTATCTCAATAGTGTCGGCGCGCAGGTGGCCATCAACGGCTCGTTTTTCCTTCCTTTCCCATCGGCCGACTTCAACTCGGCTCTCGTTGGATTCGCTGCTTCGAAGGGAAACGTCTATTCTCCGTTCGAGCTCCCCACACAGAACTACGCGCTCATTAGGGATTCCCCGGCCATCAACATCGACCCAAACAACAACGCGAGCATCGTCCATCGCGATCCGGCTTTCTCGGACGGAACCTGTTACGGCCTCTGCCAGGCGATCGATGGACTGCATGTGCTGGAGAACGTGATCGTGTGGAATGCGTTCAGCGGATCGGCGCAGATCGTCACGAACGGTGTGAAAACGATTCCGTGCTACCTGGACGCCACTCACCCCGGCTGCGCGTTGGTGGGTCCAGGCCCCGCCAACTATTCGAACAGCAATTCGTGGTACGAGCTTGTCAATGCGCGGAGCTCGATCGGATTGAGTTGCGATAACAAAACCCTCGTACTGTTCACTGTGGATGTCACCAATGGAAGCCAAGGCATGAGGGTCTCGGAGGTGGCGGATCTCCTGATACGCGACTACGGCGTTTGCAACGCGCTGAACATGGACGGCGGGGGCTCTACGAGCCTGGCCATGGTCGACCCGGTTACGGGACTTGCCGCATTGGTCAATTCATCGTCCGACAACCCGAACGGCCGCGCCAACGCGAGCGGTCTGGCTGTGTTCGCCGCTCGCGATACTGAAGCGCCGGATACGACGGCACAACTTCTCCCTCCGCCTAACGTGAACGGGTGGAACAACACCAACGTTGAAGTCACACTGAGTGCCCAAGATAATCCTGGCGGCATCGTGAAGCAGATCGAATACTCGCTGACTGGGGCGCAGTCGAGCGGCACGCAGACTGTTCCGGGAAATACGGCTGTCATAAACGTGGTTACTGAAGGCCTGACCACCGTCCACTATTTCGCTACAGACGTCGCGGGAAACAGCGAGCCATCCCAGTCTCTGACGATCAAAATCGACAAGACGCTGCCCGTTATTTCAGGAATGCCGGCGGCTGGCTGCAAACTTTGGCCGCCGAATCACAAGCTGGTGCAGGTTGGCGAGGTGACAGCTGCCGACGCGCTCTCGGGACTGTCCGCGGATGCATTGACGGTCACCGGCGGAAGCAGTGAACCAATCGAGGTCAACGATTCAGCGATTGTCGTTCAACCAAATGGCTCGGGTGGATTCGTTGTCGCACTGCAGGCAGATCGTCTGGGGAACGGCGCGGGCAGGATCTACAGCCTTACCGCTGCGGCGACGGATTTAGCTGGGAACGTGGCTACATCGACGGCCACGTGCATCGTGCCGCACGATCAGAGGCGTTGAATGATCCCAAGATCGCAAGCGCCAACGCTGGGGTACGGATCGCGCGGGCCGACATCCATCGCTTGTATGCGGAGTACCGCGCCGGCCGCATCGAACGACTGAGCGAACTGGTACGCGGCCCGTCACGCACGTGACGCCGGACGGCGAAGCACGATGATTCTCGCGACAAACGTCTGAACAGTCTCGCCTCTTTGATTTCGCGTGTCGTTCCGCAGCCTGGCGATGCCGCGCTCGGGGCGCGATCGTGAGGGCGTGATCTCGATCACCTCGCTCTCTACGTGCAGTGTGTCGCCGGGACGCATCGGCGCACTCCACGTGATCTCGCCCCCGACGCCGAGAATGCCTCCGGCCACGGGTGGGCCGCTCTGGACCAGCAATCGCATCGTCAACGCCGCCGTGTGCCAGCCACTACCCACGAGACCGCCGAAAATCGTGTGGCGCGCCGCGGCGTCGTCCAGATGAAACGGCTGTGGATCGAACTCGCGTGCGAAGCTGAAGATCTCGGCTTCAGTGACGGTGTACGTCGCCGTGACGAAATGCTGGCCTGGTTGCAAATCTTCGAGATACAAAAGAGTATCGCCCACGCCGTTAGTTTACCGACGTTGGCCTCACACCTCCTGCCTTGCCGCCAAACCGCTTCAACGAGAACAACTCGAGATCGAAAGCCGATCGTCCATTCACAACGAGATCCGCGGCGATATCGCCGATCGCCGGCGCGAACTTGAATCCATGGCCCGAACATGGACTCACGATCAGCACGCGCGGTGCAGCCGGGTGGAAGTCGAGCACGAAGTGAAGGTCGGGCGTATTCGTGTAGTAACAGGTGGCGGCGTCGAGGAGTTCACCGTTCGCCGATGGCAGATGGCGCGCGAGCAGCTCACGGAGGTGCGTCAATTGCGACGCGGCCCGTCCATCGGCTGAATCATCGTCCGGACCGGCGGCGTCCCCTTCGTGGTGAATCGCCACCTTGATGCCATCGCCAAGATTCGGGAAGCCGTACAGCAACCGGCCGGCCGCGTACTCGATGAGGAAGATGGGCAAACGGTCAGGATGGAAGAACTCTTTGTGTGCAGCGTCGCGTAGCCAAAACATTCGCGTTCGTTCGACCTCGAATCGAACGTTCAGGTCGGAAATCAACGACGATACCCACGGACCGACAGCGAGCACGAGGTGGTCGGCTGAATACTCGCTGTCTGCTGTGGTCACGAGTACGCCATCGGCCGTCGAGGACCAGGACAGCACGCGTTGATTGAGGACCACCTGCGCGCCGTTGCGCCGCGCGAGCGACAGCAACGCGGCGACACACTGCTCGGCGAAGAGCACTCCGGCGCGCGGCTCGAAGATCCCCACCATATCCTCGGCTAACCGCAGGGCCGGAAAACGGCGGGTTACGTCGCGCGGCGACAGCCGTTCGTATGCCAGTCCGTATGTACGTGCGCTCAACTCGGCGCCGCCCGCGACGGCACCCCCGGGAGGACCAATCATCAGGCCTCCGGTTTGCGTCAAGAGACGCGATGCCGATTCGTGTTCGACCTCGGCCCAGCGTGCGTACGCATGTTGGACCAACGACACATATGCGGGATGCTCGAAGTACGCCTCACGGATGATTCGTGTCTTTCCGTGTGAGGAGCCGTGTGCGTGAGGCGGCGAGTACCGGTCCAGTCCGAGCACACGGACACCCCGTGACGCGAGACTGTACGCCGTCGCCGCGCCCATTACACCGAGACCGACGACAATGACATCTGCAGTCATCGAGCGATACCGACACGCGATTCACGACGAGGACCGTTCACTTTTGGCAGCAAGAGTCGTAGGCCTCCGTCGACTTCAACGAAGGGCATCGATACACGGATTATCTGCCCGGCAAGGACAAAGCCGCCGCTTACGGCATTACAGGCTTGATCATCGGTGCGACCGCAGCGAAGGCCGGTTTCTTCAAGTTGTTGTTGGTAGGCCTTCTGGCGTTCAAAAAAGCCCTTCTCGTCGGAGTGGTGGCTCTCGGAGCGCTCATCAAACGACTCTTCCGTCGAGGACCGAAACAGGCCGTGCCGGAAAGCGTGTAGCGGTTCTCCGCGTGGCCCACCCGAAAGATACTATCGATCCAGCTGTTACACGCCACCAGTACATACTTTGCCCGTGAGGCGCGCGGTCGTGGCGGTACTCATCGGCTTTTCAATCCCCCCAGCCGGCCTCGGGCGGGAATTCCGATTCCACCATCTTCACCTTGCCGAGGGACTCGAGTTCTATTCGCGACTGTTCGATCCTGCGGTGACTCAACGCGCGCGTGTCGCGGGCTTTGATGCGCTGCGCTCCGGCACGATGCTGCTGCTGTTCGGCCGCCCGTCAACCAGTCAGTCGATGCCGGAGCGTCCGTCAGCGATCTGGCACTTTGGGTGGGGCGATGTCACCCTCGGCGAGACCTACTTACGGCATGCTAGCCGCGAGGTCGAATGGGAGCCGCCGTTGCCTGCCGGGAAACTTCATCTGCATCTGCAAAGCCCTTCGCCGGTCACGACAGCCGGGTGGTATCGCGACATGCTTGGCGCTGCGATCGACGTCTTACCAGGAACAGCGGCGAGCCATCCGGTTGCGCCGCGGCCGGAGCTGCGAGTTGCCGAAGCCGCCGTGCGGTTCGGCGACTTTGCCATGGGGATTCACCGTACGGACGAAGCATTGGTGTCAACGCGTGGTCAGCGCGCTGATCACATCGCCTTTGAGTGTGAGGAGCTCGACCGGCTCATTTCCGGCCTGCGTGACAGAGGAGTCCCAATCCTCGAATCGATCTCTCCGTTCGGAGACGGCCGCCACGCCACGATTGAAGGACCAGATCATATCGCCATCGAACTTGTCGAATCTGACAGCCATCGCCATTGATATCACGGCGCGTCGTGCATTCCGTTAGGGCGCCCCTACACCGCAACCGGCGCGTCGGCCCCCGCCCAAAGGTTCATCGTGCCGAGCTCCTCGCGGCCGCAGGCCTTCAGGTACAGAAACAGCTGCGTTCGGTAGGCGGCGCACCCGCAGAGCACGAGATTGACAATGAACGCGCCGCGCGAGGTCTTGCTGCCGAACATGTTGATCTCTGCACCGAAGTCGGCGTCCGACATGTTGCCCAACAGAGTCGAGTACGTTTCGCGTTGTTCGGCAATCGCCGCAAGCGTCTGATCGAAGTCCCGCGCCGCGGCGGCCTGCTCGGCCACGGTCCACGCGGCCGGATCGAATGTTCCCGCCTGCGCCATCTGCACCAGCGTGGGACCCATGATGGTCAAGTACTGCAGCAGCTCGAACGTGCTGCGTTGCTTCGGCGTCGGGCGGTAATCGAGCTTCGTACGATCGATCTTGGTCGCGAGATGAAGCAGGATGCGCACTTCGTGCTGCAATGAGGCAACGAGCTCGGACTTGGTCAGGACCATGAGTGTTCCTCGCGAATCGAAAATGGTGGCGGCCACGATACCACGGCGTCCATGTTTTCGGTCGCTCAACGCACGTGCTTGACACCGGCACCCATGCGCTGAACGATCGCGAAGAAAGGATGCCTGCTTATGGCCGCATCGGTGATCTCACGCAAGGAAGCTGCGACGTCGTTTCTCCGTCAGTGTGCCGCCGGCAACGCTCGTCAGGCGTTTTCGACATATGCAGGCGAAGGATTCCGTCATCACAATGTGTTCTTCCCTGGAACCGCCGACGCGCTGATGAACGCCATGGACGAGAACGCGCGGCAAAACCCTCAGAAGACGATCGACATCCTGCATTCGATCGAAGAAGGCGATCTGGTGGCGCTCCATTCACGAGTGCACCTGCAGCCCGGCGACCGCGGCATTGCGCTCGTGCACCTCTTTCGCTTCAACAAAGACCGTGTCGTGGAGTTGTGGGATATCGCGCAGCCGGTCCCCGAGAATTCGCCAAACGCCTACGGGATGTTCTAGGAGCCTAGCAGGCCGGATACAATGAGCGCGCCCCTGGAAGGAGCGCCAATGAAGATCCTCCCGCTGATCGTGGTTCTCACGGTAAGCCACGCGTTTGCTCAAACGGCACCGCCGGTCAAAGGCATGTTCACGAGCAAGGACGCGAACTTCGAGATAGGCGGCGGCGTGGCGTTCAACGGCAAGTCGAGCCTGGATCCCGACACGCCTGTCATCCTCGTCGTCATCAGCAACGCCAGACTCAACGCCGACGCGATTGGCGATTTCGTCGATCGCAAGCGCGCAATCGAAAAGCTCGTGAAGGACGACCAAACGGGCGTCGTATATCTCGAATTCACGCGCGAAGGGCGCTGGCGCGGACTCAGCTACTACCTTGCACCGGGCAACGGGTGCGGCTACTGCACAAGCGAAGTGACGTCGACCGTGAAGCTCGCAAACGGCCGCCTCACGGGTACATTGAAGGGCACCGAGAAGGATCGTCCGTTCGATGTCACGTTGGACATTCCTGTGCTGACCGACGACCACGGTGCGGCGCTGCCGTTCGATGGCGGCGCGCCCGGCAAAGCGTATCTCGCGTATCACGCGGCGCTCGTCAAGCAGGATGCTGCGGCCCTCAAACCGACGCTCTCGCAGGCCAACCTCGAAGTCTACGACCGCGCGCAGAAGCGAGATGATCTGTCTGGCTACGTGAACTACCTCGCGGGGAAGCACCCGGTGAAGTCGGTGAAAATCACCAAAGGCTGGACCGGTCGCGACAAAGCCTCGCTGCTGATCGAAGGTGAATCGGCAGAAGGAAAAGTTTCAGGAGAAGTGTTTCTCGTGAACAGCGGCGGCGTGTGGGGCGTGGATGAAGAGCTCGTCGATCTCGTCCTCGGTCAATAAGGCAATCAAATCGGGTCGGCAGGGCTAAAGCCCCGCCACTACAATGCCCGGCTCGGCCTCCGTCCTTTTCGTCCGTCACGTTTCAGAGCGCGCCGACGTCTGCAGCGTCGGCACTGATGCAACCGCTCGCGGCTTGCCGAGCACAACGGCGACATCGTGCGTCTCGTCGTCGTCCTGCAGTGGGATCCCGCTCGGATCGACCGGGACGCCGTCGAGCTCCGCCGATTGGACGCCGCGGCAGCGATGCTCTGGATTCGTGACGGTAATCTGGTAGACCGTGCGCCCAATTCGCCACTCAATCGTGTAACTCCGCCACATTGCGGGGATGCACGGGTTGATGCTGAAGGTCGCACCGTTGCGGCGCAGGCCAAGTAGCCCTTCGATCGCCGCCTGATACATCCATCCCGCCGAACCGGTGTACCAAGTCCACCCTCCGCGTCCGAGGTGCATCGGGTGCGCGTAGACGTCCGCGGCCACCGCGTACGGTTCGACACGGTATCGTTCGACGTCCTCCGAGGCACGCATGTGGTTGACCGGATTGAGCATGTGAAACAGCTCCATCGCGTCGTCACCCAATCCGAGGCGTGCGAGCGCGAGGACCATCCAAAGCGCCGCGTGGGTGTACTGACCGCCGTTCTCCCGAACCCCCGGCAAATACCCTTTGATGTATCCAGGATCGTGCGTCATCTGGTCGAAAGGCGGCGTGAGCAGCAGCACGATCTGCGCATCGCGCCGCACCAGATGCGCACGCACGGCATCCATCGCACGCTCGGCACGGCGCGGCTCCGCGGCCTGCGACAACACCGCCCACGACTGCGTGATCGAATCCAGCTTGCATTCATCGTTCTGCACGGACCCGAGCGGAGTGCCGTCGTCGAAGTACGCGCGGCGATACCAGCCTCCATCCCAGGACAGCTCGAGCATGCCGTTGAGCCAACGCGCCTCGTTGCGATAGCGCTCGGCAAGGTCGCTCCGGTTCCGTCGAGTGCAGATCGCTGCAAACTCGTTGAGCACGACGACGAGAAACCATCCCAGCCAGACGCTCTCGCCGCGGCCCTCGTGGCCAACCCGGTTCATGCCATCGTTCCAATCGCCCGATCCGATGAGCGGAAGTCCATGCGCGCCGTATTTCATCGCATGATTGATGGCGCGCACCGCGTGCTCGAAAACCGACGCGGTCTCCTGAGAGACACGCGGCAGCGTGTATGCCTCTGACTGCTTCGGTTCGAGCGGCGGCGCCTCGAGAAAGGGAACGATCTCGTCGAGCACGCTTTCATCGCCCGTCCTGGACACATACGCGGCGAGAGCGTAAGGCAGCCACAGGAGATCGTCTGAACATCGTGTTCGAGTGCCGCGTCCGGTTGGCGGGTGCCACCAGTGCTGCACGTCTCCCTCGACGAACTGCCGGGACGCCGCGTGGAGCAGATGCGCGCGACAGATTTCCGGCCTTGTGTACAGCAACGCCAGGACATCCTGGAGCTGATCCCGAAAACCAAACGCTCCACCCGGCTGATAGGGACCGCTGCGGGCCCAAATGCGGCAGCTCAGGGTCTGGTACGGGAGCCAGCGATTGACGATCAGATCGAACGAGTCGTCGGGCGTTTTGACTCGAACGGCCGCCAACGTCTCCTCCCACATGCGCTCTGCCTCCTCGAGAGCGGCCTCGCATTGTGCGAGCGAGGAGTACCGTGCGGCCAGTCCGATTGCGCGCTCTCTGTCGCGGCCTTGACCCAAGACGAACGCGAATCGACGCGATCGGCCAGGTTCGATCTGCAGTAGAACGTGCAACGCTCCGCAGGGATCGAGCCCGGCTCCGGTCCGCCCCTGCAGCTCCTCGCGGAAGAGGGCGGCAGGCGTGCTCAAGGTGCGGTTTCGCCCAACGAATTCGCCGCGGTCGCACGTCCACGATCGCGTCGACTCAGTGGTGTGCCAGACCGCGACCTGCTCGGCATACTCTGAGTTGTAGGCGTTTCGCGCGAGGAGCGCCCCCGTCGCCGGATCGAGCTCGCAGACGACAAACCGCCGCTCGTCAGCGCGTGGCGGCCCAAGGCACCATTCGACATAACCGTACACACTCAAGCGGCGCGTCGACGCCGATGTGTTCGTGAGCGTGAGCATCGCCAGCTTGACGCCATCGCGCGGGGCGACGAACACCTCGAGCTGCTGCGAGAGACCGGACACCGCGTGCTGATAGCGTGTGATGCCGGCGGAATGGCGGACGAGCCACCGGCCCGCATCGGGCCGGCGGGGAAGCGGCCCTGGTGTGGCGCCCCAGACTTCGCCGGACTCTTCATCGCGCAGGAAAATCGCTTCTCCCGTCGGATCCGCAACCGGATCGTTTGCAAACGGCGTCAGGCGATTCTCGCGACTGTTTCCTGCCCACGTGAAAGCGGAACCCGAAGCAGTGAGCACGGTGCCAAATTCCGGATTTGCCAGCACGTTCGACCACGGGAGCGGCGTTTCGCGGTCACCTTCGAGCACGACGACATATTCGCGGCCGTCGGGCGTAAAACCGCCGATGCCGTTGTCCAATACGAGCGGCGGGACTGCAACGGGCGTGGCGGCGGCCGCGGGAAAACGAAGCTCCGCCGCTGGAGGAATATCGCCAGCGGGATACAGCCACGGTGTCGCGGAATCGAGCTGTGGTGCGAGCCCTCCGAGATCTCCGCGAAGCACGACGCGCGCGGCAGACATCAGCAAGTGACGATCGGCTTCCGGCATCCCGTCGCCGCGGAGCAGGAACATGCCGCCCGGCGCGTTGTTCCACCCGGCCCAGCGCGGTTCCTGAACGAGACTCGTCAGAAACTCCTGTGTTTCGTCGAGGTATTCGGCCGGGTGCTCGTTCAGGATCACCACGTCGGCCCGCAGCGCTTTCAGCCGCCAGTACTCTTGCGCGTGCAGCAGTTGCCGCACGAGCGGGACAGATGCCGCCTCGGTGATGGACACGAGCACGATTGGAAGATCTCCGGAGATCCCGTACGCCCAGAGGTGCGACTGCCCGAGCGTATTGCGCGCAAGCGCCTCGGGGCTGATGCACGACGCGTCGAAGCCAAACACGCGCGATGCCAGACGATCGAAGAGCATCGCCTGATCGTCGCTGAGACCGAGTTGCTGCAGGGTGATGTGCACGTGGGTGAACGCCATCGAGAAGGCGCGCGCAGCGACGCTGCCGTCGCGGTATTTCCGGACGAGCGCGATGGCCTCGTCTCGATTCTGCGCGACGCCCGTGGCAAAGGTGACACGCACAAACGCCCCCGGCGCCAGCCGCACACGATCCCGAAGCGCCGCAATCGGGTCGAGCACGGCGCCCGTCGCGCCTGAGAGCGCCCGACCTTCGAGCGCCGCCGGTTTGACGGGGGACCGGCCTCGGCCAAGAAAGCGCGCGCGATCGGTTTCCCATTCGACCGCGCCGCCCAGGCGTCCTTCGACGCCGACGACGTGGAACGCCCACATGCGCGCTTCGTCCGCGCTGCGGGGCCGCCGGCTGAACAGAATGCCCGCGCTCGGCGCGTCGAACTCCGTCTCGACGAACAGCTTTCCAAAAGCCGGGTGCGCAAGGTCGTCCTCGGGCCGTGCCAGCACGATCTCGACATAGCTGGTGACCTCGATCTCTCGCGGCCGGTCGCCGCGATTGATGATCGAAAGTCGCCGCACTTCCACATCCTCTTCAGCCGACACCGTGACCTGAAGCTGGGTCTCGAAGTCGCCGTCGCGGCAGCGGTACGTGACCTTGTCGAGATCGAAAGTCGCCTCGAAGTCTCTCGGTTCCTGACAGACAGGCTGATAAGTGGGAGACCAGACATGACCCGACCACGGATCGCGCAGATAAATGTAGTGAGCGCCAGTGTCGACGGTTCGATCGTGGCGCCGTCTCGTCACGGCCATGTCGCGCCACGTGCTGAAGCCGCCACCCGTGTTGGTCAATGCGGCGGTGTACCGACCGTTCGACAAAAACTGCGCGTGTGCGCTCGTCGTGTGCGGTGATTTGAACCGTCGTGATGCAAATATCGGAATGGACGGCGCCAGACTCGCCCCTTCGGCCGGACGGGGCTCGGAGAGGATTGCTTCGCGGGGGACGCGTTCCTGCAGCAGAAGCTCGGTGGCCTGAATGCGTGGATCAGAATGAAAGCGGTTGACGAAGGCGTCGCCGCAGATCACGTTGGCGAGCGCGGCGAGGGACATGCCCTGGTGATGAGCAAAGAAAGCGCGAACCACGACCGGACGAGCAATGCCGGATTCAGCCGGTTCTTCCGCGTTGGCGAGGAGTGGTCTGCAGTCGAGCGCTTCGTACAATCCAAATCGTCCCATCAACCCCTCGCGTGTGAGTCGCTCGATATTCGCGGCCGCGGCCGCGGGGTTGACCAGGCTGGCGAGCGCCGTCGCATACGGCGCGATCACGAGCTCGTCGGCTAAGCCTCGTCTGAAGCCCAGCCCCGGGACACCGAACGCGCGGTACTGATAATGGCCCGAGCGATCGGTGAAGGCGTAAGCCGATTCCGAGATGCCCCATGGCACCCCGCGATCACGCCCATACTCAATCTGGCGCCGCAGACTCGCCCGGCAACTCTGATCGAGCAACGTTCCCGGGAACGTGCGCATCAGCAGCAGCGGCATCAGATACTCGAACATCGTTCCGCCCCACGACATGAGCGTCGCGCGGCCATGGATGTTCGTGACGAGTCGGCCCAGCCGAAACCAGTGATCCTGCGGGACATCGCCTTTCGCGATTGCGACGAAGCTCGCCAGTCGCGCCTCCGAGGCCAGCAGATCGTAGAAGGAGTTGTCGAATCGTCCAGGACCTTCGGCGTCGGCCAGGCGATAGCCGATGGGAAAGATGCGCCGGCGCCGGTCGTACAACACGTCGAAGCGCGTGTCGTCCGCGAGCTTGGACGCGCGGCGAGAAAGTGCACGAAGCATGTCGCCGGGCGCCGACCGCTTGCGGCCAAGTTCGTGCACACCATCGATCACCGCGCGGCACCAGAAAGCGACGTCGTCGAGGCGGGTGAGCGGCTGGGGAGCTTCGAGCGCGGCTGCGGCTTCGGCGAGCTCGGTCGCGAGTGCCTTCAATCTCTGCGGCCTCTCGTCGTGAGGCTCGCCCCGCGCTTCCGCGGCAATCGCGCGCACGAGACCATTGATCGTCGTCAACGTCTGTCGCGTGTCGGCCGCGTCGGTGCTCGACGAGGATGCTATCGACAGCAGGTCCGCCGTATCGGCGAGCCCTTCCTGCAACTGCGTGCGCGTTTGCGGGTGGGTGATGAGCCCGTCCAGTCCCTGCGCGAGCGCGATCAGCACTCCTGCAAGATTGCCGCTGTCGACCGTCGAGACGTACCGCGGGTGCAACGGCGCGAGTGTCGCCGTGTCGTACCAGTTCAGAAAATGTCCTTTGTATCGTTCGAGCCCTTCCAAGGTGGTCAGCGTCTGATCGAGTCGCACGATGAGTGCGTCGGTTGAGAGGTAGCCGAGATCGTGCGCGGCAAGGGTCGAGAGCAGGCCCATGCCGATATTGGTCGGCGACGTTCGACGCGCCAGCTTCGGCTCGTCGTCGTTCTCCTGATAGTTGTCGGGCGGAAGCCATGCATCCGCTGCAGTCACGAATGTCTCGAAGTACCGCCAGGTGCTGCGCGCCGTCCTGCGAAGCACGATGCGCTCGGTCTCGGTGAGCGGACGCACGCGAGGACCGACCGGCACACTGAGCCAGTAGGCGACAACCGGCGCCAGGAGCCAGAGGAGAAGAAAAGGCGCCGCGATTGGCAGGGAAGTCCGCTCCAGCGCGACGATGATGACGCCGACGACACCGGCAGTGATCGGACTGGACACCATCTCCGAGGTGAATCGCTGCAGGGCCTTGCGTCCGGTGAGCGCCGCAGCTTTGGCAGTTGCCGTCGCCGCGGTTTCCCACTCGAGCAGGCGCCGCCGCGTGAGGAGGAGACGGATGAGGGTGACGCCAATGGCGTGCGCGGTGTCGAACGCGTGAAACGCGAGGAATGTGACGCCAAGGAGGATCTGCGCGACCGCAACCGTCGCATCGCGGCCCATATTGCGGAAGAAGACGGGGCCGGACTGCGAACGACTCGGACCGATGAACAACCGCGCGACGAGCGGCAGGAGCTGTGATCCCAGGACACCGAGCACGGCCGCCGTCCAGAACCAGGACGCGCCGGGCAGCACCGTCCAACCGGCCACGGCAAGTGCAAGCAGCGTCGGCGCGACCAGGCTGCGCCGCAAGTTGTCCAGAATCTTCCAGCGGCCGATGAGCGGCAGCGTGTTGCGCTTCAATCCGCGGCGCGATGGAACCAACGGAAACAGCCAGTACAGGATCTGCCAGTCGCCGCGAATCCAACGATGCTGCCGCCGGGCGTGCGTGAGTACGCTCGACGGGTACTCGTCGACGAGCTCCACGTCCGAGACGAGGGCGACGCGTGCGTGCAGGCCTTCGAAGAGATCGTGCGACAGCAGCGCGTTGTCGGGCACGGAGTCCGCGAGGGCGGCACTGAACGCGTCGACGTCGTACAGGCCTTTGCCGGTGAAGATACCCTCGCCGAACAAGTCCTGATATGTGTCGGACACCGCGGTCGTGTACGGATCGACGCCGGTATGACCCGCGTACAGCCGCGCGAACATCGAGCCCGCGGCGCTCGTGAACGTGACGCTGATTCGGGGCTGCAGGATGCCGTAGCCCTCGACGACCCGGCCAACTTTCGCGTCGAAGGTCGCGCGATTCAATGGATGGGTGATGACGCCAATGAGCTGCTTCGCGGCGTCGCGTGGAAGGCGCGTGTCGGTGTCGAGCGTGATGCAGTAGCGCACGTCGGGCAGGATCGAGAGATCGCCGACCTGGACGGCAAAGCTCGTGTCTGTTGCGCCGCGCAGCAGCCGATTGAACTCTTCGATCTTGCCGCGCTTGCGTTCCCATCCCATCCAGCGGCCCTCGGCTTGATTCCATTGACGCAGCCGATGAAACAGGAAGAAGCGATCTGAGCGTCCGTCGCCGTGCTTCTTGTTGAGCGCCTCGATGCCACTCCGCGCAGCCTCGAGAATCTCGGCATCTCGCGGCAGCGTTTCGGTGGCCGCATCGCGAAAATCGCTGAGCACCGCAAAGTGAATATGCGGATCGACGTTGCCAAGCGCCTGCACTTCGAGATGCGCCAGGAAATCGGCAACGTGTTCGGCGCGATCGAGAATCGTCGGGACGATCACCATCGTGCGCGCGGACTCCTGCACCTGCTCGAGTTCCAGCCGTGGGAGACGTCGTGGCGGGATCAATTCGCTGATGATCCGCTGCAGAATCTGAATCGTGAGCTCGCTTGCAGGAACGGCCGTGAGCAGGGCCACGAGCACCAGGGCCGCACCGCGCCAGCCGTTCGCGTGCGCGTAAAAGACAGCTCCGCCAACCAGGAGCGCAGTTCCCAGCGCAATCGTGCCGAGGTAGCCAGGTGTCGCATAGTGGAAAAAGAGCCTGCGAACCCGCTCTCTCGGCCGCGGCGCCCAGGCCACGCTCTTCTCGAATGTCCTGCGGCCGCCGCCAATCAGATGGTAGCCAACGTGTGTGCCACGATCGTCGGGTGTGCGCGCGCCAATCTGGCGTGCATATTCGATGCTTTTGAGCGCGACTTTCAACTCGCCTTCGCCCGTCGGTTCGGCCAATTCCTCGACCGCGTGGCGATAACGATCGCGACTACGAAAATCCATGCGGGCATACACGCCCGCTGGATCACGCCGCAGCACTTGCTCGACAAGGCTGACGCTCTCGAAGAACTCACTCCAGTCGAATGACGAGATGAGCCGCAGGCTGCCCACGAGATTGGACATCGTCGCCTGCTCGGCTGCCTGATGGCGTCCTTCTGAGCGGATCGCGTCCTCGACGGTTTCTCCGCGTGCCGCGAGCACGGCGTCGAGCTCGCGCCGAAGCGCGACGGCCGCCGCGCCGTATTCCCGCGAGCGCTGCAGCAAGCGGGTGACAAAGGCGGGGTGTACCTCACGGGGGAACCGCGGCGTTCGCAGCGACCCTGTCTCGAGCGCGCTGGCCAGGAGGTCGGCCTCGCGTTGACTTGCGCGACTCTCGGCGAGGATATCGCCGCGCACGCGCAGGTGTTCAATCAGCGCGAGCTTGAGCGCGCTCGGCCACGCCCACAGCTCGCCGATTGTCAGCGGTGTTACCGACTGAAATGCCGTGATGAACCGGTGCAGCCGCTGCGCGTCAAGACTCCCGGCGCTGCAGCGAATCAGTTCGAGTGCAAGCGCGTACACGCGCGGCAGACCCGCGAACTCATCGGTGGCGATCCTCGGCAGCCGCCGGAAGAACGACGCGGGAAGGTCATGATGAATGTCGCGCGCGGCCGCCGCGATGATGTGGAAATTGTCGAGCAGCCACTCCGCCGCGGGTGAGACGCTTTCCCGGCGCGCGTCGTCCGCCAACGCGGTGTAGACCTCGCGCAGCGCGCGCGCATCTTCGTTGAGGCGGCGCAGGTGTGTGCGGCCGCTCCCGCGCCGGCGACGTGCAAGGGACAGGAGGGCAGCGAGGCGTCGGGCGTGCTCCTCCAGCAGTTCGATTCCCAGCAGCTCGAGACCAGCCCCCGCCAACGAGCGAGGCGTGGTGGATCCCTCCCGTCGCACTACTTCGTCGACTCCTCACCGCGTCATGTGACATTTCGCCACACCACGCACCGGCCATCGTACACCGCCTCGTCGGTCCGCAGCGGCTGGTGGCTGAGCGAATCCGCGACGAGATGCGACATCGCACGTCGGTTTCTGACATCGCAAAGCACTCCAGGGAGACTGATTTCGCAGCTCAGCCGTGAATCGCGTTGAGGGCGCCGTAGCAGTGCCCGGTCTTCGGAGCAGCAGTTGCGGTACCCGTCAGGTCGAATAGCGCCTTGCCGTAGTGAGAGGTCATCGTTTTAGTGTGACGATGGCATATATACTGACTACTCGGTCAGTCCAATGAACAGTGCAGTCAGAACTCGTGCCATTCGCACGCGGCACTCGGCGCGCCAGGCACGCGCAAAAATCCTGACGCACTTCCGCCGCGAGTCGATCCTCGCGGCCGCGCGCACCGTCTTCGCCAAGCACGGCTTTGCCACTACCACGGTGGATCTGATCGCAGAGGAAGCGGGTGTCGCCAAAGGCACCGTCTATCTCTATTACTCGTCCAAAACGGCGCTCTATTCCGAAGCTGTCGTCGCAGGCATGCGAGAGCTTGCCCATCAAACCGTCGTGAGCTTGTCCGCTGACATCCCACTGCAGGACAAGCTCCGCAATCTGCTCGAGATGCGCATGCGCTACTTCGAAGAACGAGCCGACTTCTTCCGCATCTACAACGCTGAGCTCGGCAGTCTCGGACAGGCCGCCGTCCAGATTCGGCAGGAGTACCGGCGGTCGCTCAATGTCCAGGTCGAGCGCCTGGAGAAGGAGCTTCGGGCGGCGATCCGCAAGCGGACCGTGCGCAAGCACAACTCGCGGCAGGTCGCGCTAGCGGTGCTCGATCTCTCCCATGGCATCGTCCAGCGGCGGCTTGACAACGATGCGCGCGATCGACGCGAAGACATCGACGAACTCTTGAACGTGCTGTGGAGAGGAATAGCGACGTGAAGGTCTCGCCTGGCGCCGCCGCAGCGGCAGTTCTCGCGTTCTTGGTTGCAGTCTCTCCCGCCTGGGCGCAACGACCGGCATCGGCGGCGTCGCCGCGCGATCCGTTTCTGCGCGGCGTTCCCGCCTCGGAACAGCCAAGCCCGCCGATTTCGCTGACCCTTTCCGATGCGCTCCGGCGTGGGCTCGATCGCAATCTCGGGGTGTTGCTCGAACAGCAACAACTCCGGGCCGCCGAGGGAGAACGCTGGCGGTATTTGAACGGCCTGCTGCCCGACGTGCAGGCAGTGGTGCGTGAGTCGCAGCAGAGGGTGAACCTGGCGGCGTTCGGGTTCAGTGGTTTTCCGGGCGTCCCGAAGGTGATTGGACCGTTCGAAGTGTTCGACGCGCGGGTCGCGGTCTCCCAGGCGGTCTTCGATTACAGCGCGATTCAGGAAGCCCGTGAGGGTGCCGCGCTCGAGAAAGCGGCGGCGCATACCTACCAGGATGCGCGCAACCTGGTCGTCCTCGTTGTCACGAACTTGTATTTGCAGACCATTGCCGCGGACAGCCGCGTAGCGGCGGCGCAGGCGCAGCTCGCGGCCGCCGAATCGCTGTATCAGCTCGCGGTCGACCAGAAATCCGCCGGCGTCGTCGCGGGCCTCGATGTGCTGCGCGCCGACGTCGAGCGCAAAGCGGCCCAGCAGCGACGCA
>Ga0137368_10000843_pt1 | contig 31386 bp, 23 predicted proteins | sample SagtaG_13_FD_104917 | JGI IMG/M metagenome (GOLD analysis project Ga0137368, IMG submission 104917) | Vadose zone soil microbial communities from Sagehorn Ranch, Mendocino, California, USA - Sage1_L_100_16 metaG | ecosystem: Environmental > Terrestrial > Soil > Vadose zone | place: USA...
ATTAACCCCTCAATTCACTTGTGTTGAGAATCGTGGCATCGACGTGATTCGATTGTCTGGGCCGACACCAGCGTTGTTCGAGCTTCTTGACGCCGTTGGCGCTCCGCACACAACTGAGCTTCGGGTTTAGTTAACACGTGGATGGCCGTCACGGGATGCAGCTCCCAGGCCGTGGCGCGCCAGTTGACGGGACGTCCGGGGCTCGTGTTTTCAGACTCCTCGTCGTGCTCGATGTCGAACATCAGCCAGCCCTCGAAACGCACCCTCTGCCCGACGAGGTTCAGCAATCCGCGAGTCGTCCAATCCTGACCGGCGGCTCGAGCACGATCTCTGAACACGGGCGTCACTTCGACCGTCATCCGTTGTCGCGCGGGCGCGTCGGGCCGGGCCGCCACCTCGATGTGCGTATCACGCCGGAGCATCGAGAAACAGTTCGCAAGCTCGATCCCGCCGCTGCGCACGGCGACTACGTAGCCCTCCACCGAGGCCGCTCTCGAGTCGACCCATCGAAGCCGGTCGTTGCCCGGCGCCATCAACGCTCGCAGCGTGACGTTTCGATCGAAATCGTTCTCCGCGGGCGCTATCGAACGGCTCTTCTTCGCCACGAACGTGCGCTGGCGTTCCGAGATCACCGCCTGCTGAAGAGCGCAGGTATACGGAAGCGCACACGCGACGGCGACGGACGCCGCCGCCACCAACAGCAGCTGAGTTCGGAGACGACGACTGATCACCGGAGTTGGAAGAGAGGATCAGAACGGGCGGCGGTGATCGAGAGTTCGGTTCCGTCGGCTTGTCGGCTCGTGCCAAACCCCTTTTCTCGCCGCCATTGTCGCGTACACGGACGCCACGCGTAAGATTCGAGAGAGATCACGAGGCGTCCCCGACATGACTGTGAGTGGAAGACCGAACAGCTCGGTTCTCGATCAGGCGGTTGCCATCGCCGAGCTCGTGCGCCATCACGGCGGACGCGCCCTCGTCGTCGGCGGCTTCGTGCGCGATCGACTTCTCGGACGAGAGTCCAAGGATCTCGACATCGAGGTATTTGGCATTGCGCAGGAACAGTTGCCGATTGTGCTCGCGCAACTCGGACGTGTGGAGGCGGTCGGACAGGCGTTCCCCGTTTACAAGGTCGGCAGCATCGACGTGGCCCTGCCGCGGCGCGAATCGAAGGTCGGCCGCGGTCACAAGGCGTTCGACGTCAAAGGCGATCCGAACATGAGCGTCGAAGAGGCGGCACGACGTCGCGACTTCACCGTGAACGCCATCTCGTGGGACCCTCTGGCAGACGAGTACATCGATCCCATCGGTGGCCGTGCGGATCTCGAGCGACGCGTCCTGCGTGTCGTCGACCCGAACACCTTCGGCGACGATTCGCTGCGCGTGCTGCGGGCGCTGCAGTTGGCTGCGCGGTTTCGATTGACGCCTGACGAGCAGACAAAGGCGCTGTGCAGGCAGATTGCACTCGATGACTTGCCGTCAGAAAGAATCTGGGGCGAGTTCGAAAAGCTGCTGCTGCAAGCCGAGCGGCCGTCCATTGGTTTCGAGCTCGCGCGGGAACTGGGCGTGACCAGCGCGCTTCTACCCGAGATGCACGCGCTCGCCGGCTGCCCGCAGGAACCCGAGTGGCATCCGGAAGGCGACTGCTGGATTCACACGTTGATGGTCATCGACGAAGCGCGCCGCGGAAACACCGATCTCGATCGGCCGCGGCTCGCTGCGGTGATGCTTGGCGCCGTCTGCCACGATCTCGGCAAGCCACAGACCACGGCGCTGATCGACGGGCGGATCCGATCGCTCGGGCACGAAGAAGCCGGTGTCGAGCCCGCCACCCGACTGCTCGACAGGCTCGACGTGCATTCGCTCGACAATTTCGACGTGCGCAGCCAGGTGCTCGGAATGGTTGCGCATCACCTCAAACCGGGCGCCTTTTACAAAGTGCGCGACGAAATCGGCGACGGCGCGTTCCGGCGGCTCGCGCAGCGAGTCGATCTGGAACTGCTGGCGAGACTGGCGCGTGCCGACTGCAACGGACGGACCGGCGAGTTCGATTGCACCGCGATGGATTGGTTCATCGATCGCGCACGCGCCCTCGGCGTGGAGCATCGCCCGCCGCCGCCGATGCTCATGGGCAGACACCTTCTCGAGATGGGCGTGCAGCCTGGGCCGCGAATGGGCGAAATCCTGAAAGCTGTCTACGAGCTGCAGCTCGATGGAAAGGTGACGACCCTCGAGGAAGCGCGCGCGGAGGCGGAAAAGATCATCCGGGCCTTCACATAGCAGCGTTCACAATGTACTCCGCGTATTTCTGCGGTTCGACATTGCCACCGCTCACGATCGCAACGACCGATCCGGCAGACGCATCGACATGGCCAAGGCCCAGCATCACGGCGGCTATGGTGACGGCGCCGCTCGGCTCCACGACGAGCCTCGCGTTTCGGAACAGCCACGCGACACCGCGTGCAATCGATTCGTCCGATACGGTCACGACTTCATCGACGAACTGGCGCACGTGGGCAAATGTGAGGTCGCCGGGACGGATCGACATGAGACCATCGGCAATGCTCGACGTGCCGGGCAGCGTCACCGGCCTGCCGGCTTCGAGCGAACGTGTCATCTTGGGCGCGCCTTCCGGCTCGACTCCAATGACGCGCACGGAAGGTTTCCTCTGCTTCACTGCCGCGGATACGCCCGAGATCAACCCGCCGCCGCCAACTTCGACGAAGATTGTCCCGAGGTCCGGCATGGCATCGATGACCTCGAGACCGACAGTGCCCTGGCCGGCAATGATCATTGGATGATCGAACGGCGGCACGATGGTCAATGCACGATCGGCTGCTTCGCGTTCCGCCCTGAGCTGTCGATCCGTCGACGTGGTGCCTTCGAAAATCACTTCGGCGCCAAAACTCTTTGCGCCGTTCACTTTCACTGCGGGCGCGGTCGTCGGCATCACGATGGTCGCCGGCACGCCGAGAGTTTGCGCCGCCAACGCCACAGCCTGGCCGTGATTGCCGGAGGAATAGGTGATCACGCCGCGCACGAGCTGCTCGCGTGGCAGCTGCGACAGCATGTTCAACGCACCGCGGATCTTGAAGGCGCCCATCGGCTGGAGGTTTTCGCATTTCAGAAAGAATGCCGGCGCGGCCGGGCGTGTCACCGGCCACGGCACTTCGAGCAGCGGGGTTACGCGCGCGAGAGGGCGGATGCGGCCTGACGCCGCTTCGATTTCTGCGAGTGTGACAAATTGCATTGAGGTCGCCGGCGTGAAGGTCTGCGCTACGTGCGCGATCGGCGAACGTTCGCGAACTGGTCGCCTTCGTTGTATTTCGGCATCTCGCCCTGCGCCGCAACCCGCCACGCGAGCTCCGCCAGGAAACGCATGTCTTCAACGGCACCGCTGAAGTCCCACTGCGGGTCGAATTGATCGCTCGGCTGGTGGTAATCGACGTTGTTGTAGGCCTCCTGCTTCTTTCTCAGCTGCTCGGCGTTTGGTCCGAGAAATTCGCGCGGCTCACTTATCGAAAGCGCCGGCACGCCCGCCTTCGCAAATGGGAAATGATCCGAGCGGAAAAAGTAGCCGCGCTCTGGATGCTGATCGCCTCCCACCGTTCGGCCGCGCTCTTTCGCCAACGATTCGGCCAGAGGTCCCAACGACGATCGCTCCGCGCCGAGCAGCACGATATCGTTCGTTCGACCGAGATAGTTGATGCCGTCAATGTTCATGTTCGCGGCCACCTGATCGATCGGCACCGTCGGATGCGTGGCGAAATACTCGCTTCCGAGCAGACCTGATTCCTCCGCGGTGGTGAAGATGAAATACATCGAGCCGGGCGGCTTCTGGCCGGCGCGCGCCATGGCCTGCGCAATCATCAGCTGACCCGCGCAGCCGGACGCGTTGTCGTACGCGCCGTTGAAGATTCGATCCGTATCCGGCTTGTCGCCGGGCTGCGGGTCGCGTATGCCGAAGTGATCGTAGTGCGAGGTGAACACGACCGCCCGCGGGCTCGCGCCTTTGAGCACGCCAATCACATTGGGCGACGTCTTCCGCGTCGTCCGCTGCATGAGGGTTGCCGCTGCCCGAATCGTCAGGGGTACAGCTTTGAATCCACGCTTCACGGCGGCGGCACGCAATTGGTCGAGGTCTTTGCCTCCGCGTCGAACCAAATCCTTCGCGGCGTCGTTCGTCATCCACGCTTTGATGCCGAGCGCCGGCGTTCCGGCAACCGGAGGCAACGAATACTGCGTTCCGGTCCACGAGGACTGCACCACCTGCCAGGGATAAGTGGCCGACTCGTCGGTGTGAATCAGCAGCGCGCCTGCCGCTCCCTGACGCGCCGCTTCCTCGAACTTGTAGGTCCAGCGGCCATAGTAGGTGAGCGCCTTGCCGCCGAACAGATTCGGTTCGTCCGGCGGCGCGGGCGGATCGTTCACCATGATCAGCACCCACTTGCCCTTGACGTCAGCGCCCTCGTAGTCATTCCACTTCTGTTCCGGCGCCACGACGCCGTGGCCGACAAAGACGACGTCGCCCTGCACCTGCACCTGCGGGCGTTCCAGCCCGGAAAACGCGACCACGTCGGTGTAATAGCGATACGCCCGGCCCGGCACGCTCAACGCAAAGTTGCGATCGACGATGGATTCGACAATCGGGACCTGCTGGAAGTACGTGCCGTTCTCACCAGCCGGCTCGATGCCCATCGCCATCAGTTGATCGGCCAAATACTCCGCGGCAAGGCTGCCGCCGCGCGTAGACGGGGCGCGGCCCTCGAACAGATCGCTCGAAAGCATCTTGATGTGCGCCTTGATGGGCGCTTCCTGAATCTCATTCAGCGCCGGACCCGCCGATGGCGTCGCTGCCGCGGGAGCAGGGGGCTGCCGGCACGAAATAGACACCGCGACGAGGACGATGAAGAACGGCGCTCCGCGCATGTACCGAGGATATCCCGGGCACGAAGTCGGCACCAAAACGCCGGGCCTCGCTGCTCGGTCCGCCCATATCAACTCCTGCAGATTGCTAACTTTCCCGCGTGTTACGGAATTCCTCGAACAGGCGCGCAACGTTGCCGCTGACGCTCCGGAGGGACGGAGTCCAACCGAGCGCCCGCGCACGCGGACTACGGACGCGTTGATCGAGCGCCAGCGCTTCGGCATACGTCCCCAGCTTCTTGGCTGCTTCAGCAAGCGGCACGTGCCGCACGTCCGGCTTCTGCGACAAATGCGTCGCGATCGCCTCGACGATCTCGTTCACGCGTTCGTCCGCCTCGTCGTTCGCATGAAATACGCCAGCCGCTTCGGGTGTTTGCAGGAGCCGAACGTAAAGATCGGCGAGGTCGCGATCGTACACGCACGGCCAGCAGTTCTTTCCGTTGCCGATCACACGAACGAGGCCGTTCAAGGCGTCCTTCAGCAGATCCGACACGATCCCGCGCGAGCCGCCGTACACGATTCCCGGCCGCACGACCACTGTCCGCAGGCTGTTGTGACCGGCGTCGAGCACTGCCGCTTCGTGCGATGGCCGCCAGGCCACGTGCGCCGCCGGTTCGAGCGGTGCGTCCTCTGCAGCCGGTGATTTCTTCGTGCCGAGCACCCACACTCCGGACGTGTAGACAAACACACGCGGAACCGCGCCCTGCCCGTTCGTCAACGCCGAGCTCAACATGTCGATCGCCTGTCGATCCTTGTCCACACCGCGCGGCGACCGCTCGAATGCGGCGTGAATAACGGCGTCGCAGTTCTGAACGGCGTCGAGGAATCGCTTCGGCGTCCCGAGCTCCGCGAGTATCGCAGTCGCGCCGCGCGCGCTCACCCGCTGAACCTTCTCGCGATCTCGGGCGATGGCAACGACCTGATGCCCCGCCCGGTGGAGCGCGTCGAGAACAGCCGAACCGATATAGCCAGTCGCACCAGTGAGAAAAACTCGCATACGCTTCAGTCGTTCAGATGTCCCAGACCCGGCCGTTATCGAAGAACGTGATGACGCCGTCCTCACTGACCTTCAGCACCGGACCATACCGGCTCGCTGCCATCGCTGCCGTCGTGCGTGCGCCTTCGGAACTGCCACTGTGGCCGCCAAGCGTGGCCGGTGGATGACGAAGAATCGCTCCAATGGCTCGGAGCTGTCCGTTGCGATCGGTCACGACCGCGCCATCCAGGGTTGCAACCGCATCGAGCAGACTCGGATCGAGGTCGGTAATGGTGCGGCCGGCCAGCACGTGCAACAAATGGCGGCGCGACGGCGTCCCCGGATCCGAGTGCTCACCCACGAGCTCCATGTCGAGCCTGTCCCCGGGCGCAACGAGCTCTCCAATCGAATCGAGCGGGTGCCGCAGTACCACAAACAGTGCACCCTCGCGTTGATCGGCCAGATCGAGCGCGATCTGGAAAAGCTTCCGGGCCAGTGCGGGCTGTCCCACCGCCTCTTGCCACATCCGAAACTTCGATTGCAGATCGAGCAGGTGCCAGTCGGCGTTGCGAAACGCAAACACCTGTGCCCCTTCGGCAAACACCTTGATTTCGCGTCCGGGGCTGAGCAGGATGCAGATGTTCCTCGACCCAATCGTGGCGCATGCGTGCGCTGTGTACGCGCGCGCGCATGGAGCCACCAGGTCCGTCCGGCAATTGAGCTGCGCCGTCCAGCGCTGCATGTCGACAATGTCCAGGAGACGGCCGTCGCGCGCGACGAGAAAGACGGTCCGGACGCCATCCGCGAGACGAAAGAAGCTCTTGATTGACGTCAGCGCGCCGGTGTAGTGCGGCCAATCACGCTCAGCGGCCGGATACGGAGCGACCGGATCTTCGTCACCTTCGAGCAGCACCACGCCGGTTGAAATCGGCTGGTTTTCGTATGTGGACAGCGCCGCGACGCGCAGTATCTCCAGCACTTCGGCCACACGCTCGGACCTGACACCCTCTGCCGTCTGCGAATACGGCGTCCCATCGAAGAACGCGCCGACGTAACGATCCTCGATGGCGCCACGGAAGAGTCCAGCCCGCTCGAGTAGCAGCTGCGGATTCAGGATGGCGCGCAGTCGCGATTCGAGCACAGCGCCAATGGCGTGGGCAAAGCGCACCTCGTGCTCGGTGAACGGCCGGCTTTTCGGGACACGCAAGAGATAGCGGTTGCCAAACCAACGAATGGCCAGCGTCGCAGGATCCTCCGTCGCATCGATGGCGAGCCGTTCGGCCGCCGATTGCGACGGAATCAGCTGCGTCTCCAGCGTCGCGCGGTCGAAAAAGTGATTCAACGCGCGTTGCAGAAACGCGTCGTAATGAGCGCCGACGATAAACGCCGCAGGAGCCTTGGACGTGGACACGCTGTCGTGAATGATAATTCAGTCACAACAGTGCCGCGTGACACGCTGATCGACCTCTTCCACGATCTGGAATCACATCGAGGCGAGTTTCTCGTCTATGACGATGGGTATCGGGTCAGGCGGTACAGCTACGAACAGGTGACGCGCGCGGCGCGCGCATTTGCGCAGCGCCTGCGTGACGCGGGCGTGAAACAGGGCCAGAACGTGGTGCTCTGGGGCGAGAACCGTCCCGAATGGATCGTGTGCTATTGGGGCTGCATCATCGCGGGCGTCGTCATCGTTCCAATCGACTATCGCTCGTCAGCGGATTTCCTCTCGCGAGTGGCTCGTCTCGTCGCCGCACGCGTTGTCGTGCTCGGCGACGACGTCCAATCGAGCACCCTAGGCACCCCAGGCACTCCAGGCACCCCAGGCACCCTAGGCACCCTAGGCACTCCAGGCACTCCAGGCACTCCAGGCACTCCAGGCACCCTAGAACGTTGGCGATTCAGCGAGGTCGATTGGAATAGCGACGCCCCGCTCCCCACGATCGCGGTGTCACCCGATGACATCGTGCAGATCGTGTTCACATCAGGCGCCACGGCCGAACCAAAAGGCGTTCTCATCAAACATCGAAACATCCTCGCGAATACGGTGCCCATCGAACGCGAAGTCCGCAAGTACCGCAAGAAGCTTTACACGAAGCTGTTTCTGCCCCTGCGGTTTCTGAATCTTCTGCCGCTCAGCCACATGTTCGGGCAATCCATGGCGACGACCATTCCGCCGATGGTCGATGGCACCGTGATCTTCATGCGCAGCTTCAACCCGCACGACATCGTCCGCATCGTGAAAAGCTGGCGCGTCTCGGTCATCGTTTCGGTGCCGAAAATTCTGGACGTGCTCAAGGAGCATGCGCTGCGTATCGATCCCGCAGCGGCATTCGAGCCACACGAGCGGCTGTCGATCCCCAAGCGCTGGTGGCATTACCGAAAGATTCACCGGATGTTTGGTTTGAAGTTCTGGGCGTTTGTCGTCGGCGCCGCCCCCCTCCCGCCGCCGCTCGAAGACTTCTGGAAGCGCGTGGGCTTTGTCGTGATTCAGGGGTACGGTCTCACGGAGACCGCGCCGATTGTGACCCTGAATCATCCGTTCAAGACCAGCACGGGATCGGTCGGCACACCTATCGCCGGCGTGGAAGTGAAGGTCGCCGAGGACGGCGAGATTCTCGTGCGCGGTGAAAACGTCACGAGTGGGTATTACGGAGTCGAAGGGACTGAACGGAGTGAAGGAGCCGAACGGGCGGAAGGCGGTCGCACACGCGATCGCGACGGCTGGCTTCACACAGGAGACATCGGAGAGCTCGATGCCGAGGGCCGTCTCTTCATCAAGGGCCGCAAGAAGGAAATGATCGTGACGCCGGAAGGGCTGAACGTCTTTCCGGACGATGTCGAGCGTGTGCTCGAGGAGCAACGCGGCGTCAAGGAATCAGCGGTGGTGGGTTCGGTTGCCGACGGACAGGAGCGCGTTCATGCCGTCCTCGTGCTCGACGCCGGCGCCGAGCCGGAGGCCGTCGTTCGCGCGGCCAACCAGGCGCTGCAGGATCATCAGCGCGTGCGAAGCTTCTCGGTCTGGACCGACGGGCCGCTGCCCCGTACCGAGGGCACCCGCAAGTTGAAACGCGCTGCGATCAAGAGCTGGGTTGCCACCGGTGAACGTCCGGCGCGAGCAGCCGCAGGAGAAGACCCGGTGGCGTCGCTCATCGCAAAGTTTGCCGGCACGCGCGCGGTCGATCCGAATACCTCGCTCGAGGCGCTCGGTCTGAGCTCCCTCGAGCGCGTCGAGCTGATGGTCGCGCTGGAAGACAAGCTGCAGACGCGGGTCGATGAAGCGCGATTTGCCGAAGCGAAGACCCTTGGCGATCTGCGAACGCTCATAGCCGACGCGCCGCAGCGGGCCGACGTCGCCGAGCCGGTCGACTTTCCCTCGTGGAACAGGCACCCGTTCGTCAATCTCGTCCGGCGCCTGAGCCTGGCGCTCTGGATCCTTCCGATCGCGCGCGTGTTCGCATGGATCGATGTCCGCGGGTTGGAGCACCTCCGTGACCTCCGCGGACCTGCCGTCTTTGCGGCAAATCACCAGAGTCACTTCGACGTGCCGGTGATTCTCGCGGCGCTGCCCGGCACGATTCGCAAAACGGTGGCGCCGGCCATGGCCAAGGAATTTTTCAAGGCGCACTTTTTTCCGGAGGGGTTCACGCGGCGCGAGGTCTTCATCAAGCGCTTGAACTATTACCTGGCCGCATTCTTCTTCAACGCCTTTCCGCTGCCGCAACGCGAAGCCGGCGCGCGCCAGACGCTCCGCTACATCGGTGAAGTGGCTGGCGATGGATTTTCAATCCTGATCTTCCCCGAAGGCGCCCGATCGCTCACCGGTGAGATGGGACCGTTTCGTGGGGGCATCGGCATGATCGCCTCGCGTCTGGAGCTGCCCGTCGTTCCCGTCCGATTGTTTGGCGTGCACGAGATCCTTCATACGAAATGGAAGATGGCCAAGCCCGGTCGCGTGCAAGTGCGCTTCGGCGCCCCGATGCAGCTCAAAGGAGAGGATTACGCGTCGCTGGCGAAAAGGGTTGAGGAGTCGGTCAAGGCGCTCTAAGCACTATGGAGTGCCGAGTGCCCTTAGCACTGGGCACTCGGCACTGGGCACTGGGCACTTAGCACTGGGCACTTAGCACTGGGCACTTTAGCACTCAGCACTTGCTATGGCATAATGGTTGCTTCGCACGAATGAGCAAGGATGATCTGATTGATATGCAAGGCACGGTCGTTGCCGTGCATAGCGGAGGGCTTTACCGCGTGCAGGTGGATGCCGGCCACGAGGTGTTGGCGCAATTGAGCGGCCGGATGCGCCGCTTTCGTATCAAGGTCGTGCCTGGCGATCGCGTCACCGTTGGCATCTCGCCCTACGATCCCCAGCGCGGAATCATCACGTTCCGCGCGCGGTAATTCACACACTTGAGGTCATCAGCTACTGCTTCCGCCCGGTCGTCACGGCGGCGCGGCACAACCCTCCGCCCTCGTCGCGCCGTGCGCGGACGTCCGCCGCGCGTGATCGAAGCGTCGACGCTGGCCCCGGACATTCCCTGGGAGACGGTGGACGAAATGGCGCCGGCGGTGTCGTTCAGTTCGCTGCAGCTCGATCGCCGATTGATGAAAGGCCTGCAGGATCTCGACTTCGAAGTCCCACGACCCGTGCAAGCCGCCGTGATTCCGCTGGCGCTCGCGGGCGGAGATGTCATCGCGTGTGCGGAAACTGGCACAGGCAAGACGCTGGCGTTTGCGGCCCCGATCTTCCAGCAGCTGCTGACCGAGCGTGCCAACGACAAGGATGCGTCGCGCGAGCCGTTTACCCGCGCACTCGTGCTCGCGCCGACTCGCGAGCTCGCGGTCCAGATCGAAGACGCCATCGTCGGCCTGACATATCACAGCGGCATCTCGAGCGCCGCGATTTACGGCGGCGTGCCGATGGATCAGCAGGAACGGGCGCTCAAAGCCGGAGTCGACATCGTCGTTGCAACACCCGGCCGATTGATGGACCACATGCGCCACGGGTCGACAGATTTCACACGGCTCCGGGTGCTGGTACTCGACGAAGCGGACCGCATGATGGACATGGGGTTCTGGCCCGACGTGCAGCGCATTCTCGCCACGCTGCCGTTCGAGCGACAGACGCTTCTCTTCTCGGCGACCTTGCCCGACGAAATCATGAAGCTGGTGCACGAGATGTTGCGCGCGCCGCGTTACGTGCGGGTGGGCGCCAATCGCGGCGCCGCGCGGACGATCCGCCACTCCATTGAACTGCTGGCACGCGGCGACAAGATCGACTGGCTCGCCCGATTCGTGAAGCATGGCGCGGGCGGTCCGGTGCTCGTGTTCGTGCGCACGAAAATCGGGGCCGATCGCGTCGCGCGTCACCTGCAGGCCAAGGGCTTGCGCGCGGCGGCGCTGCACGCCGATCGGACGCAGCAGGAACGTCTTCAGGCCGTGGAAGGATTCCGTGCAGGCCGCCACCCGGTGCTGGTCGCCACCGACATTGCGGCACGCGGGCTGGATATCGAAGGCATTGCACACGTAGTAAATTTCGAAGTACCCGATACGCCCGAAGCGTACGTGCATCGCGTTGGCCGGACGGGCCGTGCCGGAGCGGAAGGGCACGCTATTACACTCGTTGCGCCGGAGGAAACGCGCACGTGGCGTGCCTTGGAGAATCGCGTTGGACTCCATCTTCAATAAGAAGCCCGAGCGGGTGCCAGCGCCCGACGCGCCGGCCGCCGACGCACAGCCGTTGTCGCCGGCCGCCGAGAAGTTTCATTCGTGCCGCTGGCGAAAGGCTGCCGAGAACGGCAGTCCCGATCACTGCACCCACCGTGACGTGCTGCCGATGGCGGGCACAACGGGGTTCGTGCCCGAATCCTGGTGTCCTGATTGCGCGTACTACAAGGCGAAACGTAGCCCGCGCAAGCGGCCGGAGGAAACGGTTCGGGACACCTGGCCTCGCTGGTAGGACTCGGCTGCGCCTCGCAGGCTTTCCCGCCGTAGCTCGCGTACTGAATCGGCCGAGCGAAGGCGGGACTCGCTCGCTCACGCTCGACCGAGCGAAGCGAGGGAGCCCTGCGAGTGGCGGAGCCCCGAGTCCTACCCCCGCAACGAGTCGACTGGCGTCGCTTTCACCGCGCGCCGCGCGGGCAGATAACTCGCGGCCATCACCGCAAGCAACGTAACCGCTATCACCCCGGTGAAGGACACCGGATCGTGCGGCGTGATGCCGTAGAGCAGACCTTCCACAAGCTTTGTGAGTGCCAGAGCGGACACGACGCCGGCGATCGTGCCGATCAAGGCGAGCCTTGCACCTTTGCCGACGATGAGACGCAGCAGGTCGCGCGAGCTGGCGCCAAGCGCCATACGAATCCCGATTTCGCGCGTGCGCGCGGTCACGAGGTACGAAATCAATCCGTACACGCCGAGCAGCGCGAGAGCCAAAGCCGCGATCGCGAACACGGCAATGAGCGACAGACTGAATCGGCGGCTGGCCAGCGCGCGATCGAGGGCGTCGTCCATTCCGCGTACCTGCACGGGTAAATCCGGGTTGAGCTCCCGCACAATCTGCTGTGCCGACCTCGCAACCGCGTCTGGTGATCCGCCTCTGACGATCACGCTGAATCGCGGAGCGATCCGCTGCTGGTAATAGCCGTAGAAGAGCGGACCGGGCGTGGTCTCGGGTGAAATTTCCCGTACATCGCCGACGATGCCGACGATACGGAATCCGCGAATATCGCCGTCCATGTTGCCAAACTGGATGAACCTGCCGATCGGATCCTGGTTTGGCCATTTGGTCCTGGTGAGCGACTCGCTGATGACTGCGACATGCGGAGCGTCAGGACCGTCGCTCTCTTCGAAGAACCGGCCGCGCAGCAGAGGAATTCCCATTGTCGTGAAGTAGCTTTCACTCGCGACGCGGTAGCCGGCAAAGCCGGCGCGACTCTTCGCTTGATCTCCCAACTTACGGAAGTCGTCGTAGCTCTTGAACTCATCAGGACTCGTCATCTCGAAGAACTGCCCATTCGCGTAGTAAGCGCCGCCGAGCGGAAAATCGTTGATGAGCGCCACGCCCGTGATGCCACGCCGCGTCCTGAGCCGCGCGAGCAACTCGTGCTGGAACGCAACGTGACGCTGCTCAGCGTCGCGATCGGGCAGGCCCGGAGATGTGATGTCCAGCACGACACCATCATCGAGCCGATAACCGGGATTCACCGAAACGACTCGCAGGAAGCTGCGGGTCAGAAGACCTGCGCCGACCAGCAAGACGACTGTCAGCGCCACCTGCGACACGCTCAGGACTTCTCGTACACGCTGGCTTGCGCGGCCGCCCGCCGACGTCCGCTGCGACTCCGCCAGTTCCGATTTCAAATCGCGATCGCCGGTGCGCAGAGCCGCCGCAATCGTCAGCAGCACGGCCGACAGCAGCGAGATGCCCACTGCAAACGCGAGCACTCCCCAATCCACCCTCACATCATCGATTCGAGGCAGAGTGCCAGGCTGCAAACGTACGAGCGCACGCACGCCGGCAGCGGCGGCCAGCAGGCCTGCCGCCCCACCGGCAGCGCAGAGGACGAACGCTTCGGCAAGCAACTGCCGCGCAATTCGCCAACGTCCGGCACCGATGGCCAGCCGCACGGCCATCTCGCGTCGCCGGTTCGCTGCGCGCGCCAGCAGCAGGTTCGAGGCGTTGAGGCACGCAATGACGAGCAGCAGAACCGCGGCGCCAAAGAGCGTCAGAACGCTGGCGCGTGATGTCGCCGTCAGCTGCTCCCGCAGCGGAATCACGGCGGCATCGAACATCCAGGTGTCGTCTCCGTAGTGGGCTTTGAGCGATCGAGACAGCGCGCTGATCTCGGTTCGGGCCGATACCAGTGTGACGTTGTCGTTCAATCGAGCGACGACCTGCCAGTTATGCGCCGTGCGCGCGCGTTGCGGCGGCTGCAGCTCGCGTGCGAGCCAGACGTCTGCGCGGTTCGGATAATCGAAGCCTGGCGGCATCACGCCGATGATCGGCGCCGAGATCAAACCCGTGCGCAAAGATTGCCCCTGAAGCGGCGCCCCGCGAAGACGCAGTTGCCAGAACCGGTAACTGACGACCGCAGCCGGCGTTCCTCCGACACGCAATTCATCGTCCGTGAAGGTGCGACCGATCGTCGGCCGGACTTCCATCACGTTGAAGAATTCCCGCGACACGAGCGCGACAGCCGCTATCGCGGCCTCGCCGGCGACGACAACTGGTGTTGATCCTGAGCTCATTTCCGCCATGGCGCTGAAGCTGCGGGTGCCGCTCTTCCAATCCTCGAAGTTCGGCTCCGACACATTCGCCGTCCGCCGGCCATTGCCGTCGATCTGAAACAGGCGAACGATACGGGCGGAGTCGGGATATGGGAGCGGCCGCAGCAGGACGCCGTTGACGACGCTGAACACCGAGGTGGCGGCGCCGATGCCGAGGCCAAGCGTGAGAATCGTCACGGCAGCAAACGCCGGCGATCGCCATAACACGCGGGCACCGTAGCGAACGTCGCGGCCAAAGTCTTCGAGCGTGCCCGCCCGAAATTCGTCGCGCGTGGCTTCCTTGACCTGCTCGACCCCGCCAAATCGCCGCAGCGCCGCCCGCCGTGCGTCGTCCGGGCTCATGCCGGAGCGGATGTTCTTCTGCGTCTGCTGCTCGATATGAAACGCAATTTCTTCGTTCAGGCCGTTTTCCACGCGAGTCCGGCGCGCGAGTGTGATGACGCGCCGGCAGAATTCGATGAAGGCCGCCATGACAGTTTTCTCAGGACGCTGTTGCCTGAAGGATCAGATTGATGGCGCGCGAGAGGCGGCGCCAGCTCGAGAGCTCGTCCTCGAAGTGCCGCCGGCCGGCAGCGGTGAGCGCGTAATACCGCGCGCGGCGGTTGTTTTCCGTGGTCTTCCAAACGGATCTGATGAGACCTTGCCGTTCGAGTCGGTACAGCGCGGGATACAACGTTCCCTGCCCGAGCTGCAGAATGCTTTCGGACCACTGCTCCAGGCGCTCAGTGATCCCCCAGCCGTGCATAGGCTCGACCTGCAGCGCCTTGAGCACGAGCATGTCGAGCGTGCCTTGAAGGACGTCGTCGCGATCTTTCGCTGCCACCGCTCTCCTTTCGACCTGCGAAAGGAGAGCATAGCACTTTCCCGCCTTCGCTCAGTTAAGTGATCCCCGAGCTTCGGCGCGGCAGGCCCTGCGACACGAGCGACTCCTAGTGGACTAGTCCGAGAATTCCCGTGCGAGGTCGACCCACTCGCCCTTGGGCGCGAGGCGTTGGTAAGCGCGCCAGTGAGGCTGCGCCTCAGCGGAGCGGCCCATCTTCTCGAGCGTCACCGCGATGTAGAAATGCGCATCGGGATAGTCGGCGTTGAGCTCGAGCGCCTCGCGATAACACGCTTCGGCGTCGAGATAGCGGCCGTGATCGTGATGGATGTTGCCCAGATTGAAATGCGCTTCGAAGTAGGACGGGTCGAGCAGAATGGCGCGTTCGTAAAGCGCCTGCGCTTCGGCGAGCTCGTCGCGCGCGTACCGAATATTCGCAAGATTGATCAATGCCGCGACCAGGTCGGGATCCTGATCCAACGCGTGCCGATACGCCTGTCGCGCTTCCTCTTGCCGCTCCGGCGTGCCATCGTCCAGAAGCGACCCCATGAGGAAGAACTGTTCCGCCGTGGTCAAAGGACGTGACGGCAAGCCGGCCGCGCCACGCTCGGTCGCGGGACGTGACAGCGCGGGCGCCGAAGCGTCTCGACGTTTGAGGGCAATGATCCGTGCCGGTTCCGCATCGATGCGGAAATCGAGTGACAGCTGGCCTGTGCGGGATGCCTGCAGCTCGCGCAGCACCGCGCGGAACGATACGCCCTGTTGCAGCTGCGCGTTGACCTGCCGCAAGAGCGTCAGGTCGGTGAATGCGACAAACGCGTCGGCGTTGTTCGTGAACACCGGGCGGATGAATCCCCATTTCTGCAGATACCGCAGATGGTCGGCGCGAATGGCGCCGTACATCGCCAGCACGTCACGAAGTCCGTAATGCTGGGACGAATCTGTTGGCAAGATCGACACGGTGGCGTTCAAGATGGAGCAGAACGTCGCGCTTGTCAAACTAGAATCTAGAGATCGCGGACCGAAGCCAATCCAACGTGCAACGTCCGAGCGTTGGGCACCCTGGCACCGTGCACGCGACGTAGGAGCGCATGATTCTCGCGGGCGATATTGGAGGCACAAAAACGCTGCTGGGGCTGTTCGAGCCCGCAGCACGACGACCGGGTCGGCTGCAGATGCAGTCGTTCTCCACGCTCGATTACTCCGGGCTGCCGGCGATAATCGAGCAATTCCTTGCTGCCAATGGCAAACCCGCCAACATTCGCGCGGCGTTTGGTGTAGCGGGACCCGTCATCGATGAAGCGGCGCAGATGACCAACGTTCCGTGGCGTGTCGACGCAGCCCAGCTCAGTCAGGTGTTTTCCTTTCAACGCGTCAAGTTGCTCAACGATCTGGAAGCCATGGCGTACGGCGTGCCCGTGCTCGAGTCTTCCGAGTTGCACCAGCTTCAAGCGGGAGACCCGGACGCCGCAGGCAACCTCGCGCTGATCGCGGCGGGTACCGGCCTTGGCACTTCACTTCTTCATTGGATAGACGGCCGGCATATTCCCATTGCCTCCGAAGGCGGACACACCGATTTTGCGGCGCGCACCGATCGGGAGCTGGAGCTCGTTCAGTTTCTACGTGCGCGGTACGGACGAGTGGAAATTGAGCACGTCTTGTCAGGTCCCGGCCTGGTCAACATCGCCGAGTTCACGCATTCGGGAGCGCGTTGTCCGGCCTTGGACGACATGCAATCCCCAGACGCGCCGGCGCACGTGTCGAAAACCGCGCTGGCCGGAACCTGTGCATGCTGCCGTGAGGCGCTCGATTTGTTCGTAGCCGCTTATGGAGCCGTCGCGGGTAATTTCGCATTGACCGGAGTCACGCGCGGCGGCGTCTTCATTGGCGGAGGCATCGCTCCGAGAATTCTGCCGGCCCTTGAACAGCCGGCATTCCGCGATGCGTTTCGCGCCAAGGGACCAATGAGCCCGTTGCTCGAGGCGATGCCGATACACGTGATTATGAATGCGGAAACGGGACTGCTCGGCGCAGCCGTTTACGCGTCGCAGTTGAAGTGAGGATCTCCTAGACGTGACTCAGTTCCGCTTCGGAGCGATCGAGCAGCAGCTCGAACCAGAGATTCGAGATTTTTTCCTGCACGGAATTCTGGCGCAGCCGCGCCTGTAGATTCGCGAAATCGACGCGATCGAGCTCCTGATCCTGGTTGTAGCAAGAAAAAATAAACTCCTCGCGTCCGGTCTCTGGATCGACGTGCCGCTGCAGGCACTGCGCGCAGACTTCTTTCATCATGCACTGCATCGGCGAGTTGATGCTGCCGATGCCGACGTGTCTCGGGTTCAGATACGGCGCCAGCACACCGTGACGTGCGAGCCGCACCGCATTCATCATCCGGTCGGATCCGATGGCGATGATCCGCGTGACATCGGTCAAAGGAACGCGCTGCGGACCGAGTTTGCCTTCCGCATAGGCGAGCATCGCCTGGACAATGTTGCCGCGAACGTGAACGTCCTGGGGACGATGCGGCTGGATCTCCTGTCCCATATCGGTCGCCCAGATCACCTGATCGGTCGACGATTCGATCTCCTCGCGCTTGAAGAGGTCGGCGCCGTTTTTGTAGCCGGCGAAATACACAACCTTGTTGCCGTTGACCTTCAGGGTCTTCGCAATCGAAAAGAGAACGGCGTTGCCGAGCCCGCCGCCGGCAAGCATCACGCTGGAGCTCTTTGGAATCTCCGTCGGCGTGCCCGTCGGCCCCATGACCATCACGGGCTCGCCCGGTCTCAAGTACGCGCAGAGGCGGCTGGACACGCCCATCTCGAGCGTGATGAGGGACAGCAGGCCGCGTTCGGCATCGACCCATGCTCCCGTCAACGCGATGCCTTCCATGGTGAGCGACGCCACGTGATCGTCGCTGCGCACGCGCGGGCTCACTCGCTCGAGATTCTGCAGCCGGTAGAACTGTCCCGGATGAAAATGTCTTGCCGCCGCCGGCGCGCGGACGATGACTTCGACAATCGTCGGCGTCAGACGAATCACACGCTCAACTTTTGCGAGCAGCTGATCGTCGAAGCGCGCCACAATCGACCGCCACTTCGCCTCACGTTCCGCCTGCGCGGCGGGATCGAGCGCCTCGATCTCGTCCTCGAACAATCGCACGACATGCGGGTAGCCATCTTTCGCGGAGGCCATGGCTTTCACGACGTTGCCGGCATACCGCGGATGGTTGTCTCCGTAGTACGTGACGAATCGGCCGCCACGTTGATACGACGTGAAGAAGCCGCTTGCATCCGGTTCGAGCGCGATGCTGCCGTCATCCGCCTTCACCGCGCGAAAGCCCTGGAAAAAGCGCTGGCGATTATCGAGCTGGAAGCTGCCGCGGTGTTCCTTTTCGTACGTCGTGTTGGGCGAGGTACCCGCCGCCACGAGCACGGTCCGCGCAGGCAGCTCGACGCGGTCCGCCGACCCGTCGCCGGCTTTCCTGAGAAAAGCCATCGAGCAAACGTGACCGAACTCGTCTGGAATCGCTTCGACCGGCTCGAGGTTTTCGGCAAACGCAATACCCTCCTCGAGCGCCTTGCTCACCTCTTCGTGATTCAACCGGTACGCCGGCGAATCCTGCAGCCGTTTCCTGTACGCGAGCGTGACGCCGCCCCAGCGGCGGACGAGGGCAACGAAATCCGGCGCTTCGCCTGCACGTTCCGCTCGCGACCGTTCGAGCCGCACGGCGCGGCCGTGGGCGAGGAACTCGTCGAGAATGCCTTGTTCCTCCGGATCGAGGTGCGCGCGGACAGCGGTTTCCCCTTCTTCGCGTACAAGCTCCTCGTAGCGATGCAGCACCTTCTCGACCTGCAGCGGGTAATACGCGACGAGCTCGGTCGACGTATCGATGCCCGTCAATCCTCCGCCGATGACCACGGCCGGCAGCCGCACCTGCAGGTTCGACAACGTGTCCGCCTTGAACGCGCCCGTCAGTTGCAGCGCCATGAGGAAATCGCTGGCTTTGCGGATGCCGCGAATCAGATTGTTCTTGATGTCGATGATCGTCGGCCGCCCGGCGCCGGCGGCAATGGCGACGTGATCGATCCCGTACTCCCACGCCTCTTCCAGCGGCAGCGCACCCCCAAAGCGGATGCCTCCGTAGATGCGCAGCTTCTCGCGCCGTGACAACGTCAAATGGATCAGCGTCAGGAAGTTCTTGTCCCAGCGCACCGTGATGCCGTATTCCGACACGCCGCCGAATCCTTCGAGGACACGATCGTCGAGTGGCCGGTAGATCTCGCGCCAGTCGCGGATGGGACGCGGCGGCTCGGCCCCACCCGTCCACTCCTCGGGAAGCGGCTCGATCTTCAACCCATCGATGGCGATGACGCCAAAGCCTTCGTTCAGCAGATAGTGCGACAGGGTGTAGCCCGCGGGCCCGAGACCGACGACGAGCACGTTGCGGCCGTTGTATGGCAGCGGATATGGACGCCGAGTATTCAACGGGTTCCAACGCGTCAACAGTCCGTAAATCTCCACACCCCATGGCATGGTAAGCACGTCCGTGAGCACGCCCGTCTCGATTTGCGGGATGTTGACGGGATCCTGCTTCTGATAAATGCAGGCCTTCATGCAGTCGTTGCAGATGCGATGCCCCGTGCCGGGACACATCGGGTTGTCGATGGCGACGATGGCCAGGGCGCCGATCGCATCGCCCCGCTTTCGCAGCAAGTGCATCTCGGAGATCTTCTCGTCGAGCGGGCAGCCGGCCAGTGGACTGCCGAGCGCGTTGGCGATGACGGCGCCTGTCTTGTCGCGAATGCCTTTCGAGCACGTGTCCTTGTCGCGTTCGTGACAGAGCACGCAGTAATGGATTTCGCTCAGCACTTCACGCACCGTGAAGCGTTCGTCGGTCAATTTGAAGCCGTCGCGGCGCCGAAGCTTCTCTTCGGGTCCAATCATCAGTTCCGGCATCGCGGGATCGGGCCGCACGACACGCACGAGGCGCATGGCATCGATGGCTTCAGGAAAGCGGAAGAGGACCCAGTGCCGGAAGCGGCTATCGTGGACATGCGCCGCACACCATCGCTTGAGCGACTCGATTTCGGCGGCGACGCTCGCTTTTTCGTCCGCGGAATTGTACGCGCGCGCAGCTTCTTCCCGGTCGAGCAGCGAGCAGCCGTAGCGCGCAAGGGCGAGTTCCGGATCGGGCCCGGCCGACAGCCGCTCGACGCGCGCGTGATCCTCCGCCGTCGCCTCGACGTGCACACCTGTCTTGAGCAGCGGCAGCGCTCGACGACGAACGAAGTCGATTTTGAAGCGGAACAGATCGTCGTAGACGCGCGTCGCCGCCGCCAGTTTGTCGGCGTCAGGACCTACGCTGAACAGACGCGTCAGAAACCGGCTCACATGCGGCGCGAGCGCGACGATCAGGTTGGATCGAGCAACCGGACCGAGCGCCGCCGGATTGGCGCGATGCGCTTCCCATTGAGCCCAGAGGTCGGGATCGGCTCGCCGCGCCTCGCCGCAGAACAGCTCGTAGAGAATTGCGAGCCGCGCGGGCTGATGCAGATCGGCAAACGTGAAGCCGGCGATTCCGAGCGCGTCATGCGCCAGGGGAATACGAGTCATATACAGGGAACATCACCGATCGACACGCTATCCGCCCACGGTAGCATCCGCGTACGAGGCAGTCAAACAACCGTTCAACGATCTGGTCTCGAGTTTGCTCCCTTGCCCGCGCACTCCTCCGAACGCCTTACCGCCATACAGGATCAGAGGTGGAACGCGATGTTCATCAGAACGTTTTTCGTCGTTGCGATTACAGGCACGGCAGCTCTGTCGGCCGCGTGTTCCGGCAGCTCGCGGCAGCTCTCACCATCGGGACCGTCGCCCCTGGGCGTCTCGTCGAGCACCTTTGCGGCGCCCGGCGGATCGAACGCCGCCATGGCTCCCGGCCGATCCAATCACGTCGCCGGCGACGGTACGGTGGCGAATCTTGCAGGAACGTGCCCGAATTTGACACTTGTCGTCCGCGGAGTGCACGTCACGACCGACTCCTCGACCACGTACGAGCACGGCGAGTGCGGAAACCTGCGCCAGGGGACGAAAGTCGTTGTCGACGGTGACGTGCAAAGCGACGGGACCGTGCTCGCGGCGAGCATCGAGATCGTCGATCAGCCCGGCGGTCAGCCTGTTGAAGGCGATGGCAACGTGGGCGCCGTCAAAGGCACGTGTCCGACGTTGACGATGGTCGTCAGCGGATATCCGGTGATGACGCTCTCCACCACGGACTTCACGGGTGTGGGCACGTGCGAGGACATCCGCCCGGGATCGAGAATTCACGTTCAAGGAACGATTGCCGGCGGATCGGTGGTGGCGACGACCGTCGAGCTCTTGTCGACGGGCGGCGGGGAGTAACTGCCGCTGGCCGCAGATAGCCGCAGATAAGCCGCAGATGGACGCAGATAGGCCGCAGATGGACGCAGATAGGCCGCAGATAGCCGCAGATAGACGCAGATAGCCGCAGATAGACGCAGATAGGCCGCACAGAAGTACCGGCCGGCCATCTGCGGCCAATCTGTGGCAATCTGCGGCTCTCCCATGACAATCACTCTCAATGGCGAGCCGCACGAGATCGCACGTCCCCTGACGGTGAGCGCGCTTCTCTCGCAGCTGAATATCGATGCGCGCCGCGTCGCAGTGGAACTCAATTCTGTGGTGCTCAAACGGCCCTCGTACGATTCAACACTGCTTCGAGAAGGCGATCAGGTCGAGATCGTCAATTTCGTCGGAGGAGGTTGATATCATGTGGCGATGTGGCGCCGGTAAGGGCGGGCCTCGAGACCGGCCGTCACAAGTGACAGTCGAGCGATGCGTGGTGTGTCATGTCTGATTTGACGATTGCGGGGCGGACGTTTCGATCGCGGCTGATTGTCGGAACCGGCAAGTATCCGTCCCACCAGATCATGCGGGCCGCGCACGAGGCGTCCGGCGCCGAAATGGTGACCGTTGCCGTGCGACGGGTCGACATCAGCCGGCGCAGCGAATCGCTGCTCGATTTCATCGACACGTCCCGGATCTTCCTGCTGCCGAACACCGCCGCCTGCTACACGGCGGACGACGCCGTTCGCACGGCGCGGCTTGCCCGTGAAGCGGGCCTGTCCAACTGGATCAAGCTCGAAGTGATCGGCGACGAGCAGACGCTCTTTCCCGACAATGAGGCGCTGCTGACCGCGACGCGCGTCCTCGTCAACGATGGCTTCGTGGTGCTGCCGTACACGAATGACGATCCCGTCGTCTGCCGCAAGCTTGAAGATGCGGGCGCTGCCGCCGTGATGCCGTTGGGCGCGCCCATCGGGTCCGGCCTCGGCATTCAGAATCCCAACAACATCCGCATCATCAAGGCCCAGGCGCGTGTGCCCGTGATCGTCGACGCGGGCGTGGGTACGGCATCCGATGCCGCCATCGCGATGGAGCTGGGCGCCGACGGCGTGCTGATGAACACCGCTATTGCCGGCGCGCAGGATCCGGTCTGCATGGCGCAGGCGATGCGGCTGGCCGTCGACGCCGGCCGTCTGGCGTTCCTCGCCGGGCGCATCCAGAAACGGATGTACGCGACGGCGAGCAGCCCGCTGGAGGGAGTCCTCGGCCCGGTATGACGGCGTTCAAACGCACCGTCAGCGAGTACGATCTCGCGCGGCTCAAACGCCAGCGTGAACAATCAGACGGCGCCTACGACGAGTCACTGACCGCGCTCGATCGCGGAATCTACGGGCTCCCCGACTTTCCGCACTCGCCGCCGCTTCCCGACGAAACGCAGATTACGCCTCTCAATCAGCGGTGGGAGATCCTGCGGGTGCGTCCGCGAGTGCCCTCCGGATGGCGCGGCCGAATCGCGCGGTTCGTGTGGGGCCTCCTGGAACCGATTCTCACCGAGCAGCAGGCGTTCAACGCGACGATCGTCGACCACATCAACCGCAATCTGCCGCAGCAGCGCGAAACTTCGAGAGCAATCGAGACCACGATCGCGATGCTCCGCCAGCAGATCGAGCAGCTCATTTCGTTTCACTCGCTGCTGATGCAGTATCTGCAGCGCATCACCCCGTTCGTCAATTCGAAAGATTACGAGTTTGCCGCGATCGCGCGGCGGCTGGCTGAAGACGCCTACATCGCAATCGACTCGCTCGTCCGCACGCAACGCGCGTTGTCGTCCGCGGTCCAGGGACTGTCCGACGAGATGCTGAAGCACGTCGAATCGCTTCGAACGCGCGTGGAGCGTTACGACGGACGCTTCGCGAGCGTGGATGCGGCGCTGTCGATCGTCCAGCAGCAATCAGTGACGCTTCAGCGGGAGCTCGGGCGCGCTCGTAGTGGCGGGGCTTCAGCCCCGCCTAGTAGACACCACAGCCCTCAACAGCCGCCACTAGCCGGCACGCTGGCCGGTGAGTCAGTCACCGAGAGTTGGAAGTATCCCGCGTTCGAGGCGGCGTTTCGCGGATCGGAGGACGATATCCGCGAGCGGCTCACGACGTATGTGCCGCTCTTCGAGTCTGTGCAGGACGTGCTCGATGTCGGATGCGGGCGCGGCGAATTCCTCGATTTGTTGAAAGCCAACGGCATCACCGCTCGCGGGATCGATCTGAATCACGAGATGGTCGAGATCTGCCGCGCGCGAGGACTCGAGGCGACGAGAGATGATGCGCTGGGTCATCTGCGGGCGCTGCCCGATGATTCCATCGGAGGGCTTTTTGCCGCGCAGGTCGTCGAGCATCTGCCGCCCGACTACCTGCTGGCGTTTTTGAGCGAAGCGCAGCGCGTGCTCCGGCGCGGGGCGCCGATCGTCCTCGAAACCATCAACGTCGCCTGCTGGCTGGCGTTTTTCCAGAGCTACATCCGCGACATCACACACGCACGCCCCTTACACCCCGACACGCTGAAGTACCTGGTGGTCGCCAGCGGCTTTTCGGCCGTGGAGGTTCAATTCCGCGCAAAGGTCGACGAAGCCGACCGGCTGCAGAAGGCGCCGGACATCGTGCTCGTGCGGCCGACATCCATGGACACCGAACCGGCAAACAGCGAGGAGAAAGAAGCCATCTTCACACTCACGCGTACGATCAACGCCAACTTCGACGTCCTGAACAAGTTGATGTTCACGTATTTCGACTACGCGGTCGTCGGGAAGAAGTGAACGCGTGCCACGTACGGGCCACTGAGGCACAGAGACACAGAGCATCAGTTGGAAGAGAGCGCTTGCGTCTTCGTGCGCGACAGGGCGTTCAGTCGCTGAAAATCACCACGCATCGGAACAACAGATTCTCATCAAAAGGTTTCTCTGTGCCTCTGTGTCTCTGAGGCCACGTCCGTGCCGGCGCGTCACAAGCGGAAGATCCTGTCGCTCCGAATACCCTTCAGCGCGTTTCGCGTATCGACAATCAGGGGAAAGTTCTTCGCGATGCGCTGGTAGTCGAACACCTTGTGGTCGGTGATGATGATGGCGCAGTCCGATCCGTCGGCCTCCTCCTCTGAAATAGACGTGAGGTCGAGCGTGCCGTGCCGCAGCGTGGGCACGTACGGATCGGTATAGCTCACCGTGGCGCCGCGTCGCGCGAGCAGCTCCATGATGTCGAGCGCGGGCGATTCGCGGAGATCGTTCACATCACGCTTGTACGCGACGCCGAACACGTGGACGCGCGATCCGTTGAGCGCCTTGCGATGCGAGTTGAGCGCTTCGGCCGTGCGTTCGACGACGTATTCAGGCATGGCGCCGTTGACGTTGCCGGCGAGCTCGATGAACCGCGCCTCGAAGCCGCTTTGTCGCGCCTTCCACGACAGATAAAACGGATCGATCGGAATGCAGTGCCCTCCGAGTCCGGGACCGGGATAAAACGGCATGAAGCCGAACGGCTTCGTCTTCGCCGCTTCGATCACCTCCCACACGTCGATGTTCATGCGATGGCTCATGAGCGCGAGCTCGTTCACCAGGCCGATGTTGACGGCGCGAAACGTGTTCTCGAGCAGCTTCACCATCTCGGCAACCCGCGTTGAGCTCACGGGCACGACGATATCGATCACCTGGCTGTAGAAGGCGACCGCGACGCTGATGCTCGCGTCGTTGATTCCGCCAACGACCTTGGGGATGTTCTTCGTCGTGAAGTTGGGATTGCCCGGATCGACCCGTTCCGGCGAAAACGCGAGATAGAAATCCTCTCCCGCCTTCAGGCCGCGCGATTCGAGCGCCGGCTGCACGACTTCGTCAGTCGTTCCTGGATACGTCGTGGACTCGAGAATGACCAGCTGCCCTCGCCGCAGCACGGCAGCGGTGGTTTCAACCGCCTGGATGACGTACGACAGATCCGGATCACGCGTTTTGCGCAGCGGTGTCGGGACGCAGATGTCGATGATGTCCACGTCGGCCAGCTCGTGTCCGTCGAGTGTGGCGGTGAAGAGGCCGCCGCGCACGACCTCCGCCACGTGGGCGGAGGGGACGTCGGGGATGTAGCTGCATCCCGCGTTCAGCTGCGCCACCTTGTCCTTGTCGACGTCGTATCCGATGACGTGAAAGCCGGCGCGGGCGAACTCGATTGCCAGCGGCAGCCCGACGTAGCCGAGGCCGATGACTCCCAGACGCGCCTCTCTCTTCTCGATCCGTTGCAACAACTCCATCAATCAGCCCCGATAAAAACTGTGGATTGCTCTCACAACCGTCGACTGCTGCGCCTCGGTGAGCTCGCCGTATATGGGCAGCGCGAGTGAGTCTTTGGCGGCCGCTTCGGCGTGCGGGAAGGCGCCAGCCGTGTAGCCGAGCGAAGCGAAGCACTTCTGCAGATGAAACGGCACAGGATAGTAGACCTCGGTGCCGATGCCCTGACGGTCCAGATGCGCCCGGAGATCGTCGCGCCGCTCCACGCGAATGACGAACTGGTTGTAGATATGCGTGCGATGCGGCGCCTCGATGGGCAGACGCACGACGTCCATCAGGCCGGCCGCTTCGAAGAGCGTCCGATAGCGCCCGGCGTTTCGCTGCCGGTCCGCGGTCCAGGATGCCAGATGCGGCAGCTTGACGCGCAGAACGGCGGCCTGCAGCGCATCGAGCCGGAAGTTTCCGCCGACGAGATGGTGGTAGTACTTCGGCCGCATGCCGTGGTTGCGCACGAGCCGCAGCTGCTCCGCCAGGTGCGAATCGTTAGACGTGGCCAGCCCGCCATCGCCAAACGCGCCGAGATTCTTGCTTGGGAAGAATGAGAAGCAGCCGATGGCGCCAAACGATCCAACCGCGTGATCGCGATACGTCGCGCCGATTGCCTGGGCCGCGTCCTCGATCATCGGCACTCCGGCTTTCGCGCACGCGTTGAGAATCGGCATGAGATCCGCAGCCTGGCCAAAGAGATGCACCGGCATGATGGCGCGGGTGCGCGGCGTCATGGCGGCAACCGCCGCCTGCGGATCGATATTGAACGTGTCGGGATCGACGTCCACCAGCACCGGCCGCGCGCCCAGCCGCGCGATGCAGCCGGCGGTCGCAAAAAACGAATACGTGCTGGTAATCACCTCATCGCCCGGCTGGATGCCGATGGCCATGAGCGCCGCCAGAAGCGCATCGGTACCCGATGAGACGCCAATCGCGTGATGCACGCCGAGATAAGACTCGAGCTCACGCTCCAGAGCGTCGACTTCCGGCCCCATGATGAAGCGCTGGGTATCGCAGACGCGAGTGACGGCCTCGAGAACGGCGGCGCGAATCGGCTCGTATTGCGCCTTCAGGTCGAGAAGCGGGACAGGCAAACGTCCTATCGTACTCGGCGCAGGCGTATGAGGCAACCTGCGCGCCTGCTATCGAGGCGCGGATGGCGGTGGAGCGCTGTCGTTCTGTATCGAAAACGGCACTTCGCGAAGCACCCCACGTGCAAGCTCGTAGATTCGAGACGGCTGCATCGCGGGCCGCTGCAGACCGCTCTCCGCGAGTTGATCTGGCGGCAGCTCAATCCAGAGCTGGAGACGATCGCCAAACGCGAGGCGCGCGGCTTGCGGATAGCTCGAACCGAAGGCACTTGCGAGATTGGCGCGCGTCGCCGGATCGTCGATGAGCGTCACCAGTGAGCCGGCGGGAAGCGTAGCGCGTTCGTGGTCGAGAAACCGGAGGGTATAGGCACTGAGATCTGCGAGCTCCACCCAGCGGACATTCCGTGCGCGATAAATCGGCAGCAGCAGAAACGGCAGGACCAGGCCGGCCAGCGCTGCGCGCCGCACGCGCGTGACTGGAACACTGGATGCCGCCGACACGAGGAGAGCCGACGCGATGATTGCCGACCCCACGCTCGGCATCACGGCGTACAGACTGGAACGTACGGGCAGCCAGACGGTGATCGCAAACCCGAGCGCCAGCCAGCTGCTTCCCTGCAGGATCCAGCGAAGCACTTCGGGGCTGCGACGTGGCGCGGTCCTGAAATACACCAGCGCCAGGAGCGTAACGGCTGCCGCAAAGGTGGACGAGCGATCTGCGTACTCGCCGACGTTACGGAGGACCGCACCGGGATCGAAAGTGAATTGGTAGAACGAAGGCGCCGAGCGTGGCGTAAACGCTCCCGATTGCGCGCGCAGAAGTAAATAGATTCCAAGCGCCACCCATTGAGGCCACGTCGCGCGCGCCGTCGCGAGCATCCGTGCTTTCACACCGCGGTCCCCGGAAATCGATGCCATCACCCAAACAGCAGACAGCAACGGCAAACAGACAGCTTCTTCTTTTGAGCACAGCGCCGCGAAGCAGAGTCCGCCGGCGAGAAGCCAGCGGTCCACCAATACGCTCCGCAGCGTCAGCGCGGCAAACAGGGTGAACAGCAACCCGGTTCTCGCGCTCAACCACAGCACCGCCATGTTGATGCCGTGAAAATTGAACGCCCAGACGGCCGCTGCCACGAGGCCCGCCCAGAGTGGCATCCCCATCGTGCGAACGAGCGATGCAATCGACCCGCCGCACGCCACCAGAAGAACGAAGTTGGTCCATCCGTACCCGGCCGGCCGCAGATCGAAGAGCAATTGGTCAACACCAAAACTGATCGAAACGAGCGGACGGTAGAAACCAGACGAGCGACCCATCAGAGCGACGACGTCCACCGCGGATCGCAGAGGGCTCGTGTAGATCCAGTTGAAATCGTCCTTCACGAAGCCGTGGCCCAGATCGAAGCCGTAGGCGAGCAGGAGGGCGATAAACAGCAGCGCCGCTGCGACTGCGCTGAAACGGCGATTCATCGACAACGAGAATGCAGTTGCGGCCGCAGGCACGAACATTACGATTCAGAGCCCGGGTTGCGCCAGCCCACGTGGGCCGCGTGAAGCGAGGTTTCGGTCGCTGACGACAAGCTGAAGCTCGCTACTCGTTTACGCCAAGCCGTCTTTTGATCTCTGGATCATCCACCACCCACACAAACGGTTTGTACAAAACATCGTCCGCTATGCGGCGATACTCGATGACTTCTGTGACGCCGCCCGCCGTCATGATCTCAAAGCCAACATTCGGCTTATCAGGCATTGTCAATGGCTCCAGACCTCTCAATTTCGCCGTTACCTCCGCCACTTTGCGGCCGTCTTTCCCTTTAACGACCCAGAGCGTGGTCCTGCCCGCTGGCCCGACATAGTTGTATGAGACGACGCGAAGGTCGGCGCGAGACAAGCCTGACGGCACGGAAAACCAGCGTGGTAGCCGTGCTTCGGGTGCAAGCTCGAACGTCGATTCGACGCAGGCGGCCGACGCGCACAACGAGACGAGGGCGACCAGCCGTAACAGCGAGTGGCGCACTGGGTGGAACATACAGTCCTCACAGCCTATTTGACCGGCACGCAGCAAGGCTGGAATGGATTGGGATGTCTCGTGAACTCATTCAGCATGAAGCACAAATAAACCTTGATGTTGCAAATCGTGCACGGACCAACCAAACCGACCGCGGGAGCCAGATGCGAGCTCGCATTACACCGAAACTGTTCATAGCATCTGTCGTGGTCATCGCAACATTGCCGCAAACAGCGAAACCTGTTTCCTGGTGATGCCGGAAAGTCACAGCCTGGCTGCTGGAAGGTGAAGCCAGGCCACAGATTTCCATTCAGAATGGGCAGACGAGGCAATCTCGAACTCGGAAGAAGAAGCCGTTGCGTGCCGGTGGGATCGCTCCAATTGATCGGATTGTTGCCGACATACTCGTACAAGTTTGATGACTCGATCAAACCGTCCGTGCGCATCGAGGGAAGCGGATCTTCCGAAATGAATCTCGAGAGACCTGGAGAGTAATAACGCGCGCGATAGTAGAACAGACCGGTGGCGTCGTTCTCACGACCCATGAACTCGTACGAATTGGACGACAGCGCGCCTTCCGCGACAACAGCACCGAATGGCTCGTATGTGTAGCTGGTCGAGATTCCGGAATCGCGCGCAAGCGCGACGACATCGCCGAGCGCATCGGCCAGATAGCTCACGGTTCCTGCTTCATCTGTTCGGGCGACGAACTCGTCAAGCATCAGCCCGCTGAGAATGTTCGTGGAGGATGTCGGCCTCGACTCCTGAACCGGATTCCCGCCGTCATATAGAAACGCGACGGGCTGGCCTCCAACCACCTTCGCCCGCCTTCGGCCGACGCCATCGTAAGCGAACGATGCAGAGACGCCACCACTCAGCGCAGTCAGTTGATCTCGCGCGTTCCACGTGAATGCGACGGCGTCCGCGGTCGACAGATTGCCATTGGCGTCGTAGGTGAACGCGGCTGAATCGCGTGCCGTCACCTCGTTGGCGGCGTCGTAGACTGCGGACGACACGGCGGGAGGCAAGCCGGTTCGCGCGAAACTTCCTCCGACAGCCGTGCGATTTCCATCAGCGTCGTAACGGTACGTCAGGTTGCCGATGGTCGTCTGGCCGGAGGCATATGACAAGGTGAGCGGCCGCGAGGCCGCGTCGTATGACACCGTCACGCTGATGTTGTTGGGGAGCGCCACACTCGTCACGCGATCGTCGTCGTCGTAGGTGCGAACGACGGAGAGATCGCCTTGTGCGATGCTCGCTATCCGGCCCGCGTCGTCGTAACTGTACGCCACCGTTGCGGCACCGGGAACGTTCATCGTCAATCGTTGGCCTGCCCGGTCGTAGCCATAACTCACATTGCCTTCTGGACTGGTTTCGGCCGTGAGGTGGTCGAGCCCATCGTACGAGCGCGTGATCGTTCCAGCCAGCGAATCCTCGATTGCAACAAGTCGATTGCCGCGATCGTAGCTGTAGCGCGTCGTTGATTGATCGGCGTACGTGACGAGCGATAGTCGATCGATCGCATCGTACGTGTACGTAGTCGACTGGCCCTTGCGATCGCGAACCTCCGTGAGATTTCCATTGAGGTCGTAGATGTAACTTTCACTGCGCTGCAGCGGGTCTGTGCGCGACGCCACGCGGTTCATGCGATCGTAGGTGAAGGTCGTGGCGCCGCCTCGCGCGTCTCGCAGCAGCAGCAGATTGCCATTCGCATCGTAGGCGGCCGTAGTCTCGTTCTGTAGGCCATCGACGGTGCTTGTGACGCGGTTGAGCGCATCGAAGGCGCGTTCTGAAATGCGGCCGGCCGGTGTAGTCGTTCGAACCACCCTGCCGGCTGCATCAGTGAAGTGAGCGAACGTCTCATTGTTCGGACCAATGGCGGAGATCAGGTCCCCAAGAGAGTATGCAAGCTGCGTATCGTGCCCGAGAGGGCTTTCCACCGAAATCAGCTGACCTGTCGAATCGAACTGAAGATGCTTTGTGTGACCGAGCGGATCCGAAATGGCGCTCACGGTGCCGGCCTGGTAAGTCGCGACTGTTGTTCGCCCGAGCGGATCGGTGATGGTCGCGACTTGCTGGAGGGTCGGTTCGTAGGTGAGGGTAAACGTGCTCGCGTCGGGCGTTCCTGCCAGACGCGTGACGTTCGTGGTATTGCCCAGTTGATCGTACGTAAATTGAGTGCGACGTCCCAGTGCGTCGACGATAGCGGCAATCATGTTCGTGCCGGTTTGCCGCTCGTATGTGGTGTTCTGCTGCTCCGGCTGTCCCGCCGCGAGTGTCTCTCCAACGGTGTAACCGGCGGAATCGAACTGAAATCGCCGGACAATCCCTCGTGGGTTCGTCACGTCGGCCTGCGCGATGCGCCCGGCGCCATTCAAGGTGTATGCGAACTGAAATGCGCCGCCATTCGCCAGCGTCTGGTTCGCGATTCGACCAGCAGAATCGTACTCGTTCGTGGCGACCACGTTGCCGCGAGCATCCTTGTGCGTAAGCATTCTGTGCGCCGCGTCGTACGTGTACGCCGTTACTCCTCCTGCCGCGTCGGTGACCGTCCACAGACGGCCGCTCGCGTCGTACCAATACGTTGTTGTCCGCCCGATATTGTCGGCGATCGCG